>Ga0207674_10008181_pt1 | contig 12124 bp, 9 predicted proteins | sample KBSCornC72_FD_184303 | JGI IMG/M metagenome (GOLD analysis project Ga0207674, IMG submission 184303) | Corn rhizosphere microbial communities from Kellogg Biological Station, Michigan, USA - KBS Corn C7-2 (SPAdes) (version 2) | ecosystem: Host-associated > Plants > Roots > Rhizosphere > Soil ... | reverse complement strand
ATCTATTCTCGCGCAGGAACCGCCGGAGGGCGGCTTTGAAGTCATTGTAGCGGATGGTGTCTCGAATGATGGCACCCGCGAATTCCTGGAGCGCTTTTCGGCCGAAAATCCAAAGGTGCGGCTGTTGAATAACCCAGGACGGATCGTTTCAACCGGTTTGAACGCGGCGTTACGGGAGGCCCGAGGGCAAGTGATCGTGAGAATGGATGCGCACACGGTCTACGCGCCCAATTACATCAAGCAATGCCTGGCCGTGTTGAATGAAACCGGGGCCGATAATGTCGGCGGGCCGATGCGCACCACCGCCACGACGTATAAGGAACGCGCTGTTCGGGCAGTTTTCCACTCGCCTTTCGCAGTCGGCGGCGCCCGGTCTCACGCCCCGGATTATGAGGGTTACGTGGACACGGTCATTTACGGTTGTTGGAGAAAAAGCATTTTTGATCGCGTCGGTAATTTCGATGAAGACCTGGTGCGCAATCAGGACGATGAGCACAATTTACGGATATGTCGAAACGGCGGAAAAATCTACCAATCACCTCGCATTCGCAGTTGGTATCACGTCCGCGATTCATTCAAGGCAGTCTTCCGTCAGTATATGCAATATGGGTATTGGAAAGTCCTGGTGATTCGGAATCATCGGTTGCCCGCTTCGATCCGTCACGTCGTTCCGGCGGCCTTCGTCGGAACGCTTGGGCTGCTACTGATCGCTGGTTTGTTTTTGCGAGTTGCGTGGGTCGGAGCAATTGGTTTGGCCGCGCTCTATATCACTGCGGTTCTCCTGGCCTCCGTAATCACCGCCTGCCGCACTGAATGGAAGTTATTTCCGGTCTTACCCTTTATTTTTAGCTGTTTTCAAATCGGTTATGGTTACGGATTTTTGCGCGGTGTCGTCGATTTCGTACTGTTCCAAAAGGCGCCTGGCACCAAGTTTGTTCAACTGACTCGCCGACAGCGTCGTCCCGCAGCGACAATTTAGATACTCCGGCACCCCATCGCGTTTTTAGGGCTTTCGCCCACTGTCTGATTCATGCGGGATCGGTATAAGTTTCACACAGAAGGCGACGTGGCACTTTTGAAAGGTGAAGCGCCAGAAGTCTCCTGAAGTCAGTATGACACGAAAAGACTTTCGAGAGCATGCACGGCGAGTTTTAGCAGGGAGTGGAACTCACGTGGGCGGGCGAGAGTTTGTGCCGGTCTGTTTTACATATGTATTCAATCCCCTTCTACAAACCCAGCATCGGTGAAGAAGAAATTAACGAAGTTGTTGATACTTTGCGTGGGGGTTGGCTTACAACCGGCCCAAAGGTGAAACAATTTGAATGCGAATTTTCAACATATCTAGGCCATCGTCACTCGGTCGCTGTCAACTCCTGCACTGCGGCGCTGCATCTGGCTCTCGAGGCGATTGGGCTAAAGCCGGGGCAGTATGTTGTGGTCCCGACGATGACATTCGCAGCGACGGCCGAAGTCGTTCATTATTTTAATGCCATTCCTCTACTTGCAGATTGCCGCGAATCGGACTTCAATCTAGATGTCGCCGACGCACGCCGTAAAATCGAATCGGCACGCGCGCGCGGTCATCAAGTCGTCGCAATCATCCCCGTTCATTACGGCGGACAAATTGGTGACGTGGCGGGAGTCCGAGCGCTCGCTCGAGAGTTTAATCTGAAAGTTATTGAAGATGCGGCCCATTGCTGTCCGGCCTGGTACCGCGAGGACGAGTGCAAACCATGGCTACCGGTCGGAAGTTCCGCAGAGATCAGCTGCTACTCGTTTTACGCCAACAAGACCATCACGACCGGGGAGGGCGGGATGGCTTGCACAGCTTCCAATGAACACGCGGATCGGATGCGATTCATGTCGCTGCATGGCATTTCACGCGACGCATGGAAACGTTACACCGCGGATGGTTCCTGGTATTACGAAATTCTCGCTCCCGGTTTTAAGTACAATTTGACCGACATCGCCGCGGCAATCGGGCTCCACCAATTGCGCAAAGCAGATAAGTTTCACGAGCGCCGCGCACAGCGTGCGCAACTTTATTCGGAGTTGCTCGGGGACGTTGACGAGTTGATCCTGCCGCGCGAATTGCCGAATCGAATTCATTCCTGGCATCTTTACCCGGTCCGACTTCACAAGACCCGCCACAGCGCGGATCGCTCAAGGGTAATTTCAGACCTCAAAGCCGCGGGCATCAGCACCAGCGTCCATTGGATGCCGCTTCACCTGCACCCGTACTACCGGGAGCAACTTGGTTACAAGCCTTCCGATTGCCCGTGCGCGGCGGCGCTCTACTCGGAATTGATCACTTTGCCGTTGTACCCGGATCTCACAACCGAGGAGATCAACTATATCTGCGTCACGCTTAAAAAAATCATCTCTGGCGGCAGTTCAATTTCGGCGAAAGTCGATTTCGAAGAGATTGAGGAGGAGAAAGTATGAGTTGGGAACAGAGCACGGCCAACGAGGATCTGGCGGGCATTAAAGTCATCAAAGGCGGGTTGCAATTTGCAACGACGGCTCAAGACAACGATGTTCGCCCAAGTTGGGACGCTGCCGCGGCTCGCGCTGCAGCGAAGCGGTTCTACGATCTTTTCTTCGCAGCAATCGGATTAATTTTGCTCAGCCCGCTTCTCCTTCTGATCGCGCTGGCGATAAAGCTCAGCGACCGCGGGCCGATCTTTTATCGGCAAAGAAGAATCGGCCGGTATGGAATCCCATTCTTTATCTGGAAGTTTCGGACCATGGTCTCTAACGCCGACGTGTGCGGACCGTCGGTGACGAGCAATGATGACCCTCGGATCACACCTCTAGGCCGCATTCTGCGCCCCACGAAACTCGACGAACTGCCTCAGCTTTGGAATGTGCTTAGCGGAGACATGAGCCTGGTCGGTCCGCGTCCGGAAGTCGCGCGCTATGTCGAGCATTACAGTCATGAACAACGCACAATTCTGAAGCATAAGCCAGGGATTACCGATCTGGCTTCGCTCTGTTTCCGCAATGAAGAGACTTTGCTGAAAAGCTCGGGGAGTGCGGAGCAATTTTATGTCGAGCATTTGCTACCTCGAAAACTCAAACTCAATGAAGATTACGCCGAAAAAGCCAACCTGCTCACCGACACTTGGATTATTCTCCAAACTATTGTTCCCTACTGGGCCGGAGTACTCGGAGTGTATGCAATCGTGTTGGGAGCTTCCTTATGGTCTTCGTACGAGTTGCTCGGGAATTTCGAATGGTCCGATTCGGCATGGGGCCAATTTGCCGGCCAACTTCCGTTGGTAGTCGGCCTGCAACTCATCTGCCTTCTTGGCCGCCGCCAATGTCACGGGCTACTCTGCTATTTTGGCCTCCCTGAACTTCGGCAAGGAAGCCTGGGTCTCTTTCAGGCTGCGGTGCTACTATTAACCTTTTCCCTGATTGTGCCTTCTGCGCTTCCATCACGGAATATTATCGTCATTGACCTCTGCCTTTCGGTGCTTTTATTCAATGGCTTTCGCCTCTTGCTTCGCCTCTGGCGTGAGCGTGCTGAGGGCGAACAGCCAGTGCAGGAACTGCCTTACCGCCGGGTCGGAATCATTGGGGCCAGCAGCGCCGGTGTTCAACTCGCCAGATTCCTGAACAGCCAAAAAGCTCTCGGTCGCACCCCTGTTGCGTTCTTCGATGACGACTTCAGCAAATGGCAGAAGCGAATTCACGAAATCCCGGTCGTTGGAATGCCTGAATGTTTGTTGGAGGGCTGGAGTGATAAACTCGATGAAATAGCGATCGCTCTTCCCGCCGCATCTCAGGAACGCATCGAACAACTCAACCAACTCTTCCAAAAAACGAATCTCAAGGTCTATACGCTGCAGTCGCCGTTCGTTTCATGGGTACCTGCAGAAAATAGTCGTACCGCAGCTTGATTTCACAATTCATGTCCCGTTCTCGAATCACACTTATCATTTCCGATATCGCGGCTCTGCTGGCGAGCCTGTGGCTGGGTTATCAGCTCCGGTTCGACTTCTCTGTTCCGGCTGAGACACAGCGGACTTTTGCGCTCATCTTTCCCTGGGTCATTGCACTGAAGGTATTCTGTCTTTGGCGATTTCGCCGGTTCGAAGTTCTACTGGGACATTTCAATGTTTCCGAATCTTCGAGTCTCTTCTGGGCCCTGCTTGTGCCGAGCCTTTTCATCCTCGGCGTCTCCAACCAATTGGGCTCCAATTACGCCCCGCCCCGCAGCGTCGTGCTGACCGATTTCGGATTCTCAGTGATTGGACTCACCGCGATTCGACTGGCGTATGGCCGTCCGAAACACCGGCGCCTCAGCAATGGAAGTTCGCACAAACGCGCTCGCCGCGCTGGAATTATCGGGGCCGGGCTTGTTGGCACCGCTCTGGCTCGCGAATTTGAACAACGGCGAGATCTGGGTCTCCAGGCAGTCGCCTTTTTGGACGACGATCGCCTCAAATGGGGCAAGCGTATTCTCGATGTTCCAATTGTCGGCGCTCCCGAGTCACTCCTGAATGGAAAAGGTGATTTGGAACTCGAGGAAGTGATCATCGCGATGCCAAGCGCTTCGGCCACGCGGGTCGCGGAAATCGCTGCCATCCTCAAAAAGCTGCAAATCAAATTCAGCACCGTTCCTTCGATTTATGAACTGACGACGGGCCAGGCCCAGGTAGGTCAATTGCGTCCAATTGAGCTCAAGGATTTGCTCGGCCGCGAACAAATCCAATTGGGCAGCGAAGAAATTCAACGGACACTGCGCGGCAGCATCGTCATGGTGACTGGCGCCGGGGGCAGCATCGGGAGCGAATTGTGCCGACAAATCGCCGCTTACGATCCGAGTCGCTTGCTTCTCGTCGAACAAAGCGAAGTGCAGCTATTTCAAATCGAGCAGGAATTGATTAGCGCCGGTTTTAGTGACCGAATCGTTCCCCTGGTTGCCGACGTTCTGGATCGTCCGCGCCTCGAACATCTCTTCGAGCAGTTTAGGCCTCAGGTCATTTTTCACGCTGCCGCGCACAAACATGTGCCGATGATGGAAATTCAGCCGGGCGAAGCGATTAAGAACAATGCCTTCGGAACGATGCAGCTCGCAGAACTCGCACAAAGCTTCAACGTCGAACGCTTCATTCTGATTTCCAGCGACAAAGCCATCAATCCGACGAATGTGATGGGCGCAACGAAGCGGCTGGCGGAAATCTGCGTTCAATCACTATACGCGTCTCGTCCCGAAAGCACCCGTTTTATGGCGGTGCGCTTCGGAAACGTACTCGGTTCATCCGGCAGTGTCGTGCCAATCTTTAACAAACAGATCGCCGCGGGCGGCCCGGTCAAAGTCACCCATCCCGAGGTGACGCGTTACTTCATGACCATACCTGAAGCGGTCGGATTGGTTCTGCAAAGCGCCGCTCAAGGACGAGGTGGAGAAATTTTCCTGCTCGACATGGGCAAGCCTGTTAAAATCCTGGATCTGGCGCGCCAGTTAATCCAACTCTCCGGTCGCATTCCGGATAAGGATATTCAAATCGAATTTACCGGTCTGCGCCCCGGCGAAAAACTGTTCGAAGAATTATGTTACGAGGGAGAAAACGTGACTTCGACAGCCCATGCAAAAATTCATCGGCTGATCTGCGAACCAATTCCGCTTAAGCGGGTTCGGCATATTCTTAACGATCTCATTTGGCAATCGGACCTCCTTGAACCGGATCAGCTCAAACAATTGCTGAAATGGGCTGTTCCCGAGTACCAGCCGCAGCTCGCTGGCATTGCTGAAACTCCACGGCCATTCAAACAGAATTCCAAAATTCCAATCCCAGCTATTCCATCAGACCCGGAGACTTTGATCGGGAGTTTAATCGCTCATGTCCATGGTTCCAGCGTTTAGGCAAAGAATGGATCTGCTCTGCATTCGCGCCTTTAGAATGCAGGGTCCGGTATCTAATTAATTGGCAACACTCAATTCATGCAATATCACAACTTACAATCCTCACTTCGCACCGCCCCCAGAACCTGGCTCGTCACCGGAGTCGCCGGATTTATCGGCTCGAACATTCTCGAAACCCTTCTTCAACTTGACCAGTACGTTCTCGGCCTCGATAATTTTTCCACTGGTTACCAGCAAAATCTCGACGAAGTCCGGTTAAAAGTGGGTCAGCGCAATTGGGCCCGCGTTCGCGTGGTGGAAGGCGATATTCGCGATCTGGCTACTTGCCAGCGTCTTTGTGCCGACGTGGATTACGTCCTGCACCAGGCGGCTCTGGGCTCGGTTCCTCGCTCGTTAGCTGATCCCATTTGCACTCACGAAACCAATGTCAGCGGATTTTTGAATATGCTCGTCGCCGCGCGCGACGCAAAAGTCAAACGCTTTGTTTATGCGTCGAGCAGTTCCGTTTATGGCGATCACGCTGCTCTTCCGAAAATTGAAGACAGCATCGGCCGGCCGCTTTCTCCCTACGCCGCCACAAAGGCAATGAATGAAACTTACGCCGGCGTTTTTGCACGCGCGTTCGGTCTCAACTCTATCGGTCTGCGTTATTTCAACGTGTTCGGCCCTCGCCAGGATCCTGCGGGCGCGTACGCAGCTGTCATCCCACGCTGGATTGCGGCCCTGCTTCAGCGAGAACCTGTGAATATTTTCGGTGATGGCGAGACCAGCCGCGATTTCAGTTACATCGATAATGTTATCCAGGCCAACCTCCTCGCCGCCACTACCGAAAATCCTGCCGCTCTCAATCAAGCCTTCAATATTGCTATCGGCGAAACGACCACGCTGAATCAACTATTCCACTTGATCCAGGACATTTTAAGGAAAGCGGATCCTTCAATTCCGGAGCAACAACCCATCTACAAAGATTTTCGTCCCGGCGACGTACGCCACTCGCATGCCTCCATCGAAAAGGCGCGACGCCTTCTCGGCTACTCGCCAACTGAGAGAATTCGGGAAGGCTTGGAATTGGCGATGAGTTGGTATCGTCGAAAGTTGCAGCTCCAAAACAAACCGCAAGCCGAGTCGCTCGTTGCCTCAGTTGCTGACGAGTCTTGCCTTACGCCGGCCGAACGGTAAACATTCGTATTCAGAACACATCCTGCGGTGGAACTCTGGATTGTTGCGGCTAGACCGCTTTTTCTGCTTTCGCCGTGTCTTTTTCGTGAGACTCGCGCGCCGAATTGACTCGCAATTGTCGAAGTGAGACCTTCACGCGATGATCACCGGCGTACATTCTATCATCTACAGCACCAACCCCGAAGCTGATCGCAATTTCCTTCGTAACGTCTTAAAGCTTCCGCATGTCGATGTGGGCCACGGCTGGCTCATTTTCGGTTTGCCTCCGGCCGAAGTTGCTGTTCATCCGTCGGAGAAAAATGATATGCACGAGCTTTATCTGATGTGCGATGACGTAAAGGATTTCGTTACTGCGATGAAGGAGCACAATATTTCGTGCAACGAAATCCAGGATCAAGGGTGGGGTGTGCTGACACATCTCACACTGCCGGGCGGTGGCAAGCTAGGTATTTATCAGCCGAGACACGCGCGGCCGAAATCCTTGCCGGTAGCAAGAAAGCAAAAGCGAAAATCTCCGAAGAAGAAGACCAAACGTTAGTTCCTGCCAGGTCCCGCCATAAATGGTTCGCTAAAGAAGCAGCTTGTAGCCGACACCGTGAACAGTCAGGAGATGTCTGGGGGCGTCTCCATTATCGCCGAGTTTTTTCCGGAGTTGAACAATGACTTGATCGAGAGTGCGGGTCGTGCCGTAGTAGTTGTATCCCCATACGTCGTTGAGCAAGCGGTCGCGGGAGAGGACTTCACCTGGATGAGTCGCGAATACCTGGAGCAGCTTTAGTTCCTTCGCAGTAAGTTCTTCGACCGTCTTGCCACGGCGCAGCTGGAAAGTCTTGGGGTCAATGGCTGCGCTGCCGATCTGAAAAACATCCTGCCCATTGGATTCGCTGGCGGAAGTTGCGCCGGTGCGGCGAAGCAAGGCGTGAATTCGCGCGAGGAGTTCGCGAACACCGAAAGGTTTCGTGACGTAGTCGTCCGCTCCGAGATCGAGTCCGACGACTTTGTCGATTTCCTGGCCTTTGGCAGTAAGCATCAGAATGGGCGTAGTGACCTTTTTGGAGCGGAGCTGTTTGCAGATCTCGTAGCCGCTCGCGCCGGGGAGCATAACATCGAGAATAATTAGCGACGGGTGGCATTTGGCTACGGTTTCGACGGCTTTGTCGCCACGGTTGCAGACGGTCACATCAAAGCCGTCTCCTTTCATGACTTCTTCGAGGCCGAGGAGAATATGTGGATCATCTTCTACGATCAAAATTCGGGGTTTCATGGGGTTATTTCATGCTGATTTTTTCTCACACGCCGGGCACAGCGGAAGACGAAGTGTGAAGCAACTGCCGCCGCTTTCGCGTGGTTCGTAAGCAACTTCGCCGCCGTGGGCGCGGGCAATTTGGCGGGCGAGAGTGAGGCCAAGGCCCGAGCCCTGGATGCCGCTGCTGAGCGAGTCGTGAGCGCGATAAAATTGTTCGAAAATTTTTTCTTCGGTCCCCTCCGGCACACCAAGTCCGCGATCGAGGACTTTCAATTCCACGTAAGGGAGAGGATTTGTCTGTTGTTCCAGGCGCACGCTGATTTCTTTCCGGCTATCGGAATATTTTTCGGCGTTTGAAAGCAGGTTGACGATGACCTGGGCGAGAGCATCGCGGTCGCCGTTAACGGCGAGCGGAGATTCGGGAAGTTCACAGTCGAATTGAAAGCCGTTGGCTTCGAGGTGGGGGCGATAGGTTTCGGTGGTTTCGCGAAGGAGATTGTTTAAGTCGCAGGTTTGGAAATGGTATTTTTTTTCACCCCGTTCGATGCGCGCGAAATCGAGGACGTTGTTGATGAGCCGGCTGAGACGCGCGGTTTCGGCGGTGATGATGCCAAGGTAGGAGCGTTGTTTCACAGGATCGCTGACGCGACCCTCGGCAAGCAGTTCAGAGAACATGCGAATCGAGGTGAGAGGAGTTTTTAATTCATGAGAGACATTGCTGACAAAATCGGTTTTCTGGCGGGCAAGAGTTAATTGGCGGTTGAGGTCGGTGACAACGAGCCAACTGCCAACGCCGATAGCGAGCACGAGCAAAGCAATGACCGCGCCGAGAGTAAGCTTGAGCGTGCGAGCGGAGCGCGTGAGTTTCGCGGGGTCGAGGAGATAGAGGGCGACTTCCCAGTGAGGTAGGGTCTCGCCGACTTCTGTGGCGACAAAAGGCCGCTTCCATGCGGTGCGAAAACCAAGGTGAGAGAGGGCAACTGGTCTGGCTGAGTCGTCCAAGAGCGCGACGCAAACGTCTTCGCGCAAAGAGGGATCGAGCTTTTCGAGTGCAGGTTTAAGTTTCTCAACCATCCGCGAAATGGAAAGTTGCGCTCCAAAGACATATTGCGGCATGTCAGGGCGGCGATACCAAAACAGGACGTTGAGTTTGTTATCGACGAACCGGGCTAGCATTCCGTCAGTGCCTGTGCCCATGAGCTGGCAGAATTCGGCTTCGGACGCGGCGATTTTGGAGAATGACTGGGCCTGTTCTTTAGATGAGGGCAGGGATTGTTGCTGAGGGGACACACTTCGCAAGGACGGTGCTCTATTTTTGAAATTCTTGAGCGAATTTTCATTTTCGGACGATGGAGTCTGCGAGGAGTATTTGTTTTGAAGCCATTTCTGGCTCGTAGTATCGGCCGATTCGTTATTAATTGGTTCGGGAGGACCGTTGGCTGTGCTATTCCAATAGACTTCGGCGCTTTCGCGGCAGCTCAAAAACTGGGTGTAGTTCGCGCAAAAAATTCTCGTGTCAGGCCGCGCCTGGGGCAAAGGAGAGAGGATGCTGCCGGTGATACTCACTGCAAAGCCGACCTGTGCCAGTGGCCACCGCTGGCGGAGTTGTTCGTCGAATGATGCAGTTATTTCGGGAGGAGAATGGCCGACCAGCATTTGCGCAACAATACCGGCGAATTCGCGCTCATAATTGTTCAGGAGCGATTGAGCCTCGGTTGCGACGGCATCGGCGACGCCCTGGTAAAGAAGGGATTGTTGGCGTTGCAACAGGTATTCCTGGTCGCGCAAGGAGCGGATGGCGAGCCACGCGAGCGCGAGACTCGGCGCAACGACCGCCAGCAACAGAACCAGTGCAACTTTTTTCATTCGAATCGAGCAAGCTGTTGCTGACCCATTTTGGCGATCGTTGAGGCATTAGTAAAATCCAAAGTCTCGCCGAACAAAGGCTTAACCACGGATGCACACGGATAAACGCGGATGGGAAAGTGTAAGACACGAATTTCACGAATTTTCGCGAATTTGTGATTAACCATTTCCATTCGCGGCTTTCAGAGCAGCATTGAACAGCTCGTAGTTCGATTTGCCAACTACCATGAGCTTTTGCAATGCGGGTTCGGCGAAGCGTCCCAATTTTTTGCATTCGGACATGACAGTGGCGCGGGCTTCAGTATCGCCTTTTTGGGCCATGGCCAAAGCATTAGACAATTTCTTTTCGGTTGTGGGAGTGAAGACTTCGGCGCGACCGACCATCACGCGGACAAGTTCGCGAGGTTTTGGATCGAGCGTCAGCGGTAAAGTTTGGTCGGTCCATTTGCGAGGAAGTGTATAGAGAACACGCAGACCATTTTCTTCAAACCAGGAATCGCGCCATGTATTGACCATGGCTTGAGCTTCGCGCTCATAGAGCCCTTGGCAGGTCAGAGCCCTGGCCATGCTTTGGCAAAGTTGCTCAGAAACTTGTTTTGTTGGCGAGGTCTCTTTGGTCAAGTCAACCTGAACGGTGCGCTTTTCACCCGGAGCAAGGCTTTCGATGGGAACAAATTTTCCTGCACCATCCTGCAGTCCGAGCACGAACAGATGTTCGAGTGGTTCGTTTCCGGTATTTGCGATTGTGACCGCATTTCCTTTCATCGTTACGTGCAAAGGTGTAGCGAAACTTCCGACCCCACGATAGAAGATGAATTTCTCGTATTCGGAAGCACAATTGGTTGTGCCGGATGAATCGACACGAACGAATGCGGAGTCTGTGTCGCGGGCGGTGAAATAGTGGCTGCCGGAGCGATCCTGCAGGAGCGAACGGGCAGTGTTGCCGTTTTCATTCGCCGGTAGGACTTCTATGTCCGTCCAGTGAGCGCGGCTTTCCTTGGCGGCATGATTATTCAAAAAAGAAGCGAATGTAAAATCGGACTTGGCACCGACTTTGTGGACGAGTTCATCGGCTTTGGCGATAGGTGCTGGAGCGGGAATTCTTGACGGTCCGATTTGGCTGGCCTGTGGATACCATTCGGTAATCAGGCCTTTAGGAAAATCGACCGAGACATCGACCTTGTTTTTGTTCGCCCAGGCGTTGACCTGTTTCTGCATCACGTCGTTGGCGCCGGGTACCCAATGATCCCAGAACCCGACGCTGAGCCGGCCCGCGGCGTGAGTTCCCCGCACGAACGGGGTTGCGAATGCCGCCGCCGCCCCGGCAGCGAGCACGCTGCGGCGCGTCAAGCTGTGCTTCACCATGTCAACTCCTGTTGGATCGCATATCATTCTTGCCAGCAAACGCCCAGTTCGCCCGGCTGGCGCTTGGCGCGGCGAATATTTGCGGATTCCGGGGAACCAATGCGGCGCGACGCCGCTCCGCTCAGCCTGGATGCGTCGCGGGGCCGTGCGTCGACGTGAACAGACCCTCGTCGCCAAGCTCCTCGCGATGGCGGGCCTCCAGCTCGCGATAATAACGGCGCAGCGCGAAGGCCTCGGTCAGATAGCCGGCCACATGGCGGTCGCGAGGATTGTCGAGAACGGCGAGCACCTCCTCGGCCGAGTCGATGAAGATGTCGAGCGCGTCGCGCACCGGCTGGCTCGGGGTCAGCGTATGCGCCTTGCCGTGCGCGATCACGGTAACCGTTGGGCCGCCGGCGTCCGTGCCGAGCTCGGTGGCGTGGGCCTCGACGAGATCGATATGGCCTTCATAAGCCCCGCTCTCGCCTACGACAAAAACCCGCCGGCTCTCCGTCACCGGGAACTGCCGCCGCAACTCGGCAAGCGGCATCGTGGCCGGCACTAGAGCGGTTTCCGATCAGGTTGCGTAACCGGCGCTCTTAAAGAAATCGCGG
>Ga0207674_10008180_pt1 | contig 12125 bp, 10 predicted proteins | sample KBSCornC72_FD_184303 | JGI IMG/M metagenome (GOLD analysis project Ga0207674, IMG submission 184303) | Corn rhizosphere microbial communities from Kellogg Biological Station, Michigan, USA - KBS Corn C7-2 (SPAdes) (version 2) | ecosystem: Host-associated > Plants > Roots > Rhizosphere > Soil ... | reverse complement strand
CGTACCGGGTTTCATTCCCTGGGATGAGCCGCATTACCACAAGACGGTCGAAGCGAGGTCTAGTCCCTACGGCTTGGCGGGTGATGCCCTTCTCGCAATCATCCAGCCAAAACTCTTACGCGGTATCCGTAGTAACAAGATGCGTCGTTGTATGGGGACGCGCGGCTATCTCCGATATCCTTTACCGGAAGCTACGTGGAAAATACTGAATGAAGGCGATGATGAGAAGCTCATTGCGATGCAGGCAAAGTTGGCATCCGGCCCGGCGCCCAAGGAAGAGGCGGTGACGGAATGAAACACATGGTTGCCTTTCTCGCATGTTGTGTGGCTTTGACGGCATTAAACCATCCAAGTCGTGCGAAGGAGGAGACAGGGGTTACGCCGTTGTTGGTTGCACCTTCGTCCTTAAAGAAAGATATAGCTTACATCCTGATCAGAACCAGTGTCGCCAAGTCCGGCCTATTTTTGATTCAGCATGTTTTACTTCGTGTACCTGCGAAATCCGAGCTGGATCGATACCGCTCTGCCAAAAAAGCGGCATATGAGGCCGCGCTTCCCGATCTCACCAAAAAATCAAAGGCTGGCAAAGTTCCTTCATACGAAGATTTCGATTTCATCTACAAAGGGCAACCCAATGCGTTTGCCGTCGACGCAAAAAAGTTCATTCAGGATGGGCAGATGCGGACCGTCCTTTTCGAGGCGCCGCCTGGAACATATATTCTTTACGGCATAACGATCGGTAATCGCTTCCTGCCTACATGTAATTGTATGGGGACAGTGAGTTTCAACGCGCGTCCGGGTGTCATAACCGATGTCGGTTCGCTCTTTGCTGATAAAGTGGACAAGCCCTCGCCCATTCCGCATCTTGAAGACAATCTGGGCCCGTCGATGTCTCAATACGGCTTTGTGTTGGGCGAAGCGCTGGTACCTCCGGAGAAATCTACCGAAGTTCCGGAGCAGCTTTCTAACTTACCCCGCGAGATAGCTGAATTTGAAATTGTCCAACCTTATCTCGAACCAGGTGCAGCGGGGATCAATCGGTTGGCACCAATCCCTGGCCTTTTAGGATACAAGCGCGGGAAGCCGACAGATCTTCGTAAGACGGCTAGTGCAGAGCATTGACGTATGGCTACGTGCGGGTAGAGGCATAGGTATGAAAATTACTTATAAGGACGTCCGGCAGGCGGCGTTTATCCTCCTAAGTAAACATAGCACGAACGCACGCTCGCAAACAGTTATGTCTGCCAAGTCGGACAGTCCGGAACGGCAGCTTCACAGCCACCAGGCAAATTAGCGGACGTTCGAGCTGGTTTGTGAATAGCCTAAGTAAATTCGATGTAGGCCTACGTTAGACCGTTACTTCACCTTACCCTGGCAAGTGCGGCAATCATGCGCTTGGCGGCGAAGGGAGGAAGCTTTACGGCTTTGGCGGCGCTGATATCGGCCGCAGTCGGCTTGCCTACCTGAACCAAAGCGACCATGCCCATCGAGAAATGCGGCATGCATTTGATGCCGTAGAGGCCAGGTTTTGTCACCGTCAGCACTGCCTCCTTGTTCATCACTCCCTTCATCGGAGCCACGCCGGCGGGCAGCATGTTCGAGATTGTCTCCGCATTATGGCTCGGGTCGGTGGGTTTGAAACGAATGACATCGCCCGGGGAAGCTTTCAGGAAAGACGGTTCGAACACCATGGACCCATCGCCCCCCTGATTCTTCATGTGAACCACGATATCTTTGGCTGCGGCGGGCATTGCGATAGCGGTCAATAAAATGCCGACAATGGCCAGCACCGAACGAGAACGCATAACACTCTCCTGATACGAATGATTGAACGATTTTCTTGCGCCCACCATGTCGATGTACGGAGCGCAGACAATTGACCTTTGGTCCTAATCGTCAGTCGAAATGTTCTTAAAAGGCCGCCTTCACACCTGCATACCAGCGGCGTGGCATGCCGGGGCCGTAAGCGCGCGGGTTGCTCGCGCCCGGCGCTTCCTCCAGCTTGATCTCGCTCATGTCTGTAAAAGTGCCAAAGGTGGCATAGCGACGGTCGAACAGGTTGCGTATTTCACCGAACAGGGTCACGCCCGGCATCAGGTCGATGCCTGCACGGATATTGGCGATAATATAGCCGGGAATCTTCGCATTCCGGTTTGCCTCGTCGCCGACAAGATATTGCCCTGAGCGAACGGTCACATCGCCACCGATCGACCAGCCGCGACCACCGATCTTCCCGGCATAATCCAGCGTCAGCGTCGCGCTATGGCGGGGGACGCCCGGCAGCTGATCACCCTCGGCAACGTCAATCGTACCATGATCGTTTGCCTGTGGATTGGCGGGGCTGCTCAACACCAGATTATTGCGATAGGTGGCGTCAGTGTAGGCATAGCTCAGTCCGGCGGTCAGCCCGCCTCGAATGAGTTTCAGCGAAGCCTCCAAGCCTTGCCGCCGTGTCTGGCCGATATTCCGGAAATAGGCGCGCCCACGGATGTCCGAGGCAACATATTGGATGTCGTCATGATTCATGGTCCGGTAGGCCGACAGCAGCCATTCACCTCGCCAGCTGCCGAACGCGAAACCGCCGGATGCCCCCGCTTCCCAACTCTTGGCCACCACCTGTTTCAGTGGCGGATCGGCTATGAAAAAATTGGTGAGGCTGCACGGAGCTGTCTCGTCCGCGCAGGAGAGTTCAGCAGGCGTGGGCGCGCGGTTTGTTTCCGCATACCCCGCACGAACCGACAGCCGGTCCGACACGCGATAATCCAGCTCCGCGCCGGGATTCAGACGGCGGAACTGATGGCGTCCATCAAGAGCCGTGCCAATCTGATCCTTAAGATCAATGCGCGCATGGTTCCAGCGCAGCCCAAGTTCCGCCGTCAGCCCGGCCGCGATCGGCATCTGGTCTTGCACGAAAAAGCCCCAGTAACTGGTATGGGCAACCAGCCGGACCGGGGCAATCGCGCCATCGGGCTGCGTGATCACCGAGCCAAGACCCTCGACGCTGCGGTCGCGCGTCATAGTGCCGAGCTCGCTTGCGACATCGAAGCGGGTTCGGCTCGCATCGTAGCTGACGCCCATCGCGAAATGGTTCATGCCGCCAATCATCTCACGATCGTCGATCAGTTGCACCAATACGCCCATTGCATCAGTGCGGGTACGACCGCGATTGAGCACGCCATAGCCATCGCTGCTAAGAGGATCGGTAATCGCGTTGCCGGAGTGGTCCATCAGGATAGCCCGTTCCTGATGACTGTTTACCGTGTCAAGGCACAGCAGCCCGGCTTCATCCTCTTCCTCGCACCCTTCGATGTCAGCGGTATCGCCGTTCACGGTGCGTATCGTCAATCTCTGGGCGAAGAGCGTGCTTTCGATCCGCGTAGTGGCGGAGAGTGCGACCCAGGGGTGCAGGCTGATGCGTCCATATCTGCTGCGGCTATTGTCAGGCCAAGTGAAGACCCCGCGACGGTCCGCTGCCAGCAGTTCAACGGGTGCCACGCCGTTGCCGGTAAGGTCGGTGCGCGCGCCCACCAGCTTAATGTGGATTCCACCGCCGTCGGTGTCGAAGCCAAAATCTGCGAAGCCGTTGTATAAATGCGAGGGGCTGTGATCGCGCCAGCCTTCGTCATTGCGATATTGGAACGCCGCAAAACCGCTAAGTTCGCCAGCCGTAAATCCGCCTGAGGCGTCCGTCTCCACATAGCCGAAGCGGCCACCGGTCACACTTGCCTCGATACCGGGATCGTTGCGCCCATCCTTGGTTTCCAGCAGTATCGCCCCGCCCAGTGCATTAAGGCCATAGACGGGGCTCGTATCAAGCAGATGGAAGCTATGGATGGCCGCTTCCGGGATCAGGTCGAACTGAACCGTATCGCCGAACGGCTGGTTAAATCGCGCGCCGTCCATATAGACTGCAAGGCCCTGCGATTGCCCCTGTAGCGGTGACGCGACGAATCCGTGATAGACGAGATTGGGTTGCCAGGGGTTGTTATGTGCATCCTGCAGGCTGATACCCGCAATATTGCGCGTAAGCGCGCCGAGGAAGTCCGGCCTGCCACCAACGCTGATATCGCGCGCGCTGATCCCTTGTGCGTCATCGATGTCGATCGCCCCTCCCGGCGCTGTGACGATGATGGTTTGTGCCGGAGCGGCGTCAGGCTCCTCTGCGCAGGCCAACGCGGGGATCAACGCCACTGTGGCGACGGCCGAACGGAGCATGCGCGATACTGGAAGCCGTTTCATACGCCGAACCGCACGCCGATCCACAACGTCCTTGGGGTACCGAGATCAATCGATCCACCTGCGTTTCGGGTGACGATATTCTCATTGAAAATATTCTCCGCACGAGCGACCATGCTGAAGTTATGGCCCAGCGGCAGTCGCGCAAAGGCGTCCACCGTCAGCGCATCGGGCAGCACATCACTTTGCAGATCGTCTTCATATTGCCGACCGACATAGCGGAGCGTGGTGGAAAGCTCCGGGCCCCGCTCCGGCCGCCAAGCGAGCGTCGCGCTCGCCGCATGGCGCGGAGCCTGTGCGGGCGCAAAGCTGTTGAACGCGGTTCCGGGTGCATGCACCTTGCTGTGACTATAAGCGTAGGATGCCGAGAGCTGCACGTCACCAAACATCGCCGCGGCCGTCAATTCGACGCCCTTGGCGATGATTGCCTCCACATTCCGCCGCTGGCGTGTGTTCGCGGCGATAGTGACATTGGCGATCGCATGATCGAGCCGATTGTAGAAAGTGGTAGCGGAGAGCTTCACGCCCGTAACCGGGGCCATATCAATGCCTGCCTCACCGCCCTTCAGCTTTTCGGGACGGAGCATCGCGTTAGCCTGCGTCGTGATCGGAAATACCACGAACGGTCGATACAGCTCGTTGAGCGTCGGCTGGCGGAAGCCGCTATAGGCCGCACCGCGCACCGCCACCGCATTGCTGAGCTCGAATAACGCACCGATCCTGCCGGAAAAGGCCCAGTCGGACCGGTCTGCATAGTCATTCGCTGTCGTCAGCACGCCTGCGGCAGTGGCGGAACGATAAAAGCCGTTTCGGATCGACCAGCGATCGGCCCGTGCGCCTCCGGTCAGCACCAGCCTGCCAAGTGTCCAGTCGTCCTCTATAAAGATCCCGCTCGTGATCTGGTCACCACCTGCACGGCGCCGTGCGGTCAGCGGGTTGGCAGCGGAGTTAGCGTTATAGGCGTCCTCGTACATGTTGCCCTTGGCAAAGCGCGTATCGGCCCCAATGCGCAGCACATGTGCAGCGCCCACCGGCGGGCGCAGTTCGATCTTGCCGCCGATACCCGTCGAAGGCGTATCGCGCTGGTCTAGCGACCGGCGGAAGGTCGACGCGCTGATCACGATGTTGGAGAAATTGCGCGCCTGAACATAGGCCAGCGCATCGACCTGCCATGGCCCGCGCGAGACATAGCGGATGCTGGCGTCCTGCCCCTCGCTCCGACTGTCCGCACCAGCAAAGCGCAGCGTACGATGATCGTCGAACAGGGTCGCTCGGAACTGAATTTCCGATGTCGCGTCGAGAGGAGCGACCGCGCGCAGATTGGCCGACCAGCTGTCATAGGTCGCGGGTACGCTTGCTGCGACGCGCTGGCTGCGCGGCGTGGTCTGGAAGCCGTCGCCCCTGTCCCAGCGGCCTGACAGCGAGACAAAGCCGTCACCCAGATCAGGCGAGAGACTTGCCGACATCTCCGTCGCATCCCTGCTTCCATAGAATACGCTTGCACCAAATTGCGGCAGTTGATCGCGGGCGGCGCTAGCCAGTTCGATCGTCCCGGCGACTGCACCCGCACCGAAGGCCCCGTTGCCGCCGCCCCGCGTCACGCGGATCAGCGCCAGTCGATCGGGCACCAGCGATGAGAAGGGTATATAGCCGAAGAAAGGATCGGCGACCGGCACGCCGTCAAGCAGCACCAGCGTGCGGCTCGATGCATTGCCCCCCAGCGCACGCAACGTCGGGCCTTGATTGGAGGGGTTGGAGGATCGGCTGTCGGAGCGGCGGAACTGCTGAAAACCTGCGACATCGCCCAGAACATTTTCGATGCGGTCCGATGCGTTATTCTCCAGTCGCGCCCGGTCGATCATTACCGTGCCGTAAACGGGCGTTCCGGGGGGCAGCGGCAATCCGGTTCCCGTAACGATGATAGTCGCTTCGGTTTGCGTGCCTCCCGCCGGTTCTGGCTCGGCTTGCGCCGCGAATGACATCATCGTCGCAGCGACAAAGAGGCCTACATTTCTGGGCATTTTATCCTCCCCCTGCCGCCCTTAGCGATGCGGGGCGACATCCCCATCGATAGGATGCCGCCCCGCCGAGGGACATTGGCCTTTGGGCCGGTGCCCAAAGGTCTTCCCGCCCTGTCAGAAAAAGAGAATTGCTCCCGCGGCGACTGTATCGCTCTGGGCTTCATTGCCGTTATGCGCCCGCGCCGTGGTGCTGATATATTCGCCGATCAGCGTGACCCAGCCGGTCAGGCTGTAGCGCGCCTGCCCCACCCAGCTGCTGTTCTTTCGAAGCAGCATCGGATTGGCAAGTGCATCAGCCGCGTTGGCATAATGCAGGCGGCTTTCGCCGTAGCTACCGCCGACCGATATCTTGCCAAAGGTTGCGATGCCCTGAAGATAGAAGCCGTCGCTGTCGCGCTTGTTGCCGAGGGCATCCGTATCGAACAGGTTGAGCGCGGTCGTGCCAAGTCCGGAGCCATTGTAGTAATAGCCCGTCACGACGATCGGGCCGTAACCGATCTTCGCTCCGGCATCAAAACCGCTACCCGTATAAGATACGCCGTCGATCCGGTTATGCTTTTGCGTGATACCGGACAGCCACGCCCGGGCGGAAAAGCCCCCGAATTTGCCGTCATAAACGATCTTACCCTGAAAACCGGGCGACTTGCTGGTTTCGCCAGGACCGGTGAGAGATTGCAGCGGTTCGAAGATGCCGACCGACGCCTGCAGGCCAGAGAAACTGGGCGAGGTATAGGTGATCTGCGGCTGGAAATCGGTGTAGATATAGCCGATACCGATGCGCCCGAGCGAGGTGTTGGACGGCGCGACATTGCCGCCGCTCGACCCGACGGACAACAAGGTGATGTCGTTCAATATGCCTTCCGACCCGAACAGGCCGATGTCGCGGCCGAGCTTGAACTCGCCAAGGCCGGCGCGACCCACGGTCATATAGGTCTGACGAAAGTCGACGCCCGCGGTCTGCAGTGCAACCGGGCGCCCCCCAGCATTTGCGCCGCCGCCAGCAGAATAATCGGCGCTGTTGATACCGGGATACATACCGAAATGCGCACCGATATCCCACCCGCCCTGCTTGGTGGTGATGTCGAACTTAAGGAAGCCGGGCAGCAGCCCGTTGCGGATCGCCGAGCTGCTGCCACCCACTGGCACAACCCCGCCGACGACAGTGGTATTGGGCCCCGCTGCCTGCCCGCTTTCATGCGTATAAAAGCCGTTGACCGATCCGGATATCTTTACCGTGACGTCGCCCACCTCGAACCCGACGCCACTGTCGGCAACACGAACCAGAGGCTTGCTATCCGATCCGGCGACCGAGGCAGCAGCAGGCGCCGGAGCTGGATCCTCCTTCGCGAGTTGCGCATATTCCTCGTCCGTCAATATTCCTTTTTCATGCAATCTCTTCAGTAGGTCCGCGGTCGTACCGGCATTCGCCGGAGACGCGCCCGCGGTGAACAACAACGCCATAGCAGTACCGCCCAGGATTTTACCCTTTGCCATTTCATCCTCCCTGTCATGCGCCGGTAATACCGGCTGGCGCAAAGAGTGAGGGGCAGCCGCTCAGGTCGAAATTGGACTTTGGGTCTCATCCCCTTGGCACGGGGCGGGATGATACTTTGGGTCAGTGTGCGACAGCGATGCCCCACGGCCCCGCGCCGACCGGAACGGTGCCGACAACTTTGGCGGCGGCAAGATCGATGATTGAGACATCGTCTGAAAGGCCATTGGCGGTATAGGCGCGGTTGCCGTCAGGACTGACCGCAACATGCCAGACGCGTTTGCCCACCGGCACATAGGCCCGCACCACGCGCGTGGCGACATCGATGAGGGCGACATGGTTCGCGCGGCCGAGCGCGACAACCGCCGTCTTCCCATCTGCGGTGAAGCGGATGCCGCACGGCAGGATCTGATAATTCTGAACCCCTGGTATTGCAAAACGGATGGTGTCGGTGATCTTGCGCGTGGCGGGATCGGCAACCTGCACAGTGCCCCCGGTTTCCGCCGCGATCCACAGGGCCGATCCATCAGGCGTGAATTCGACGTGGCGCGGGCGAAGGTCAGTCTCGGTCGCATCGACCATCTGCTTTTTGGCAAGGTCGATCCAGTTTACGAGGCTGTCGTCTTCCGAGGTCACCGCCAGCCATTTACCGTCCGGGCTCTGCGCCACGCCTTCGGGTTCCTTGCCGACATCAACCTGAAAGGCGACCGTGCGGCTTTCGAGATCGATCGCGGTCAGCGCGGCATTGTCTTCATTAGCCACAAAAAGCGTCAGCCCGTCGCGCGAGAGGAAGAACTGCTCCGGATCCTCTCCGGACGGCAGGTTGGCAACGACTTTCCCTGTGGCGCGATCAATCACCTGCACGGCATGATCGTCGCTGGCGCACAACAGGATATATTTGCCGTCCTTCGTGATCGTGATGCCACGTGGTCTTCCGCCCACGGGCCAGGTCGCAACGGCCCGCATGCTGTCCGCGTCGATCACGCTGATGCTGTTGCCGCGCTCGTTGGAAACATAGAGCGTTTCGGCATGTGACACAGGAACAGCAGCCATCATCAGGAGCGCAGTTAAAGCGGCCTTCTTCATGACCAACACCTTCTCATACTTTCAGCTCTACTCCCTGATTAATCTCCAGACCGCAGCTGCGGGATTGTACCAATGGCCAATGGGGCGCGTCGCCCGGCTCCCCTACACTTCATGCATAACAGGCGACCGTAACGGGTCGCAGCAGACAAGAGGGTTTGGGATGAGGAATTTCGGACGAATGGCCCTGATCGGCGCGGCCTGCTTCGCGGGCGCTTCGGTCACATCGGCGCTGATGGCGCACGGTAATGTCACACCTCAGGCCGTCGACACCTCCGCTTTGCCGGACGTCGGCACGCAATGGCTGCCGCATAATCCGTATCGCGGCAACGCTGCGGCGATTAAAATCGGCGAGTCCGCTTATGGGCAGAATTGCGCGCGTTGCCATGGCCTTGACGCGGAAAGCGGCGGCATCGCGCCGGACCTGCGCTATCTGGAGGTGGGCGATACCGGTGACGAATGGTTCATCCAGCGCTTCCAGCACGGCTCCAGCCATGACGGTAAAGTCTATATGCCGCCCTTCGGCGACGTGCTGGGGCAAAAAGCAGGTTGGGCGGTGCGCGCCTGGCTCGAAACCAAGCATCAGGAGTGATCGCTATGGATCGCCGCGCCTTTCTATGCAGCGCGGCGGTTGCCGCGATGGCAGCAACGACATCCGTCTTCGCCACACCACTCGGAAAGGTCAGGGAACTGGGGGTTCTTCGGGTCGCAGTCTATAAGGACAACCGCCCTTGGTCCTGGCGCAAAGATGGGCAACTCGTCGGCATCGATGTCGATATCGCACAGGCGCTCGCGAAGGGGCTGGGCGTCCGCGCGGACATCGCCGAGCTGGTCGCCGATGAAAGCGCCGACGACGATTTGCGCAACGGCGTATGGAAGGGAGGTCTGCTGGGGTTTCAGCCTGCGGACATCATGCTGCACGTGCCGTTCGACCGCACCTTTGCTGCGCGCAATGACAGGGTCGCGATCATCGCGCCATATTATCGCGAAAGCTTCCAGTTCGCCTCTGCAAAGGGCGGGCTGGATGTCAATGCGCCCCCAACCCAATATCGCGGCCGGAAACTCGCGGTAGAGATCGACTCGATTCCCGATTTCTACCTGATTGGCACGTTCGGCGGCATATTGGCGAAAGACGTGGTCCACTTCCCAAGCGGAGCCGACGCAGCGAGCGCTGTGGCAGACGGCCGGGCGGATGCTGTGCTCGCCAGCCGCGCACAGATTGAAGCAGTAGTACATGACAAGGGCGTGACCAATGTCATGCGCCGCACCAGCCCGCTGCCTGGGTTTACCTCTACCGGTTGGGACATCGGCATGGCGGTCAAGGAAAACAGCCGCAACTTGGGTGATGCCATCGAAGCCGTACTGACCGACATGGGCAAGTCCGGCGAACTTCAGGCGATCTTTGTGCGCCACGGTGTCACCTACTCGCCTGCACTTGCGGCCGGATGACGACGGCGACCCAAGGTCCAATTGGCAGGACCGGCGCGGCGCATAATGCTCATCAACCGACGGCGCTGATCGCCGGAAACAGAGGGAGGATGACGATGAGGGGACGGATCATGCGCTCGTTAATGGGGATAGCTGCCATCGCGCTGGCCGCCGGGGCCGCACCACTGCTAGCAGAGGGGCCAACCGATGCGGATCTGATGAATGACGCTTCCACCACCGGCGATGTGCTTACTTATGGTATGGGTCCGCAGGCGCAGCGTTTCAGCCCGCTAAATCGGATCAACAGCCAGACCGTCGCCAGGCTGGTGCCCGCCTTTGCATCCTCGCTCGGCGGAGAGAAACAGCGCGGCCAGGAATCGCAGCCTTTGGTATATGACGGCACAATCTACGTGACCGGCTCCTATTCGCGGCTCTACGCTTTCGATTCACGCACCGGCGAGGAGAAGTGGGAATATAGCGCCCGCTTGCCCGACGACATTATGCCGTGCTGTGATGTCGTAAATCGCGGCGCGGCCATCCATGGCGACAAGATTATCTTTGCGACGCTCGATGCGCGACTGGTGGCATTGAACCGTCACACCGGCAAAGTCATCTGGAACAAGCAGATTGCCGACTACAAGGCAGGCTACAGCGCTACTGCGGCCCCGCTAATCGTCAAGGGCATGGTCATTACCGGCAATTCGGGCGGTGAGTTCGGTATCGTAGGTGCAGTCGATGCGCGCGACGTAGAAACCGGCGAGCTGATCTGGCACCGCCCGGTTATCGAAGGCAATATGGGCACGCTGCGCGGCAAGGATAACGGTATCACCGGCAAGACCAACGCGACCTGGACCGGCGATCTTTATAAGACCGGCGGCGGGGCGACCTGGCTCGGCGGCACCTATGATCCGGAGACCAATCTCGTCTATTTCGGCACGGGCAACCCTGCACCGTGGAACAGCCACCTGCGCCCCGGAGACAACCTCTACACGGCCTCGACGCTGGCGATCGATCCGGAAACGGGCATGATTAAATGGCACTATCAAACAACGCCACATGACGGCTGGGACTTTGACGGGGTCAACGAATTCATCCCTTTCGACGCCACCATCAACGGCAAGGCCATGAAGCTCGGTGCGAAGGCGGATCGCAACGGCTATTTCTTCGTGCTCGATCGCACCAACGGCAAGTTTGTGAGCGCCAACAAGTTCGTCATGCAAACGACCTGGGCCAACGGCTATGACAAGAACGGCAAGCCGATTGTGATCCCGGCAGGTCGACCGGGCGCACCCAGCGCGACGGAAAAGGGCGCCACCGTTTTCTCCTCGCCAAGCTTCCTGGGCGGCAAAAACTGGATGCCGATGGCCTATAGCAAGGACACTGGCCTGTTCTATATCCCATCGAACGACTGGGGCATGGATATCTGGAATGAGCCGATCGCATACAAAAAGGGCGCGGCTTATCTGGGCGCGGGTTTCACCATCAAGCCGATCGCCGAAGATCATATCGGCGCTCTGCGAGCGATGGACCCGAAGACCGGCAAGATCGTGTGGGAATATAAGAACAAGGCGCCGCTCTGGGGCGGGGTATTGTCGACGGCGGGCAACCTCGTCTTCACCGGAACACCTGAAGGCTATTTGAAAGCCTTCGACGCGAAAACCGGCAAGGAACTCTGGAAGTTCCAAACCGGATCGGGCGTTGTTGGATCTCCGGTGACCTGGGAACAGGATGGCGAGCAATATGTCGCCGTCATGTCTGGCTGGGGCGGCGCGGTGCCGCTTTGGGGCGGCGAGGTCGCCAAGTCCTTCAAGGATATCAATCAAGGCGGGGCGCTCTGGGTATTCAAGCTCGCCAAATAGGGGGAT
>Ga0207674_10008179_pt1 | contig 12125 bp, 11 predicted proteins | sample KBSCornC72_FD_184303 | JGI IMG/M metagenome (GOLD analysis project Ga0207674, IMG submission 184303) | Corn rhizosphere microbial communities from Kellogg Biological Station, Michigan, USA - KBS Corn C7-2 (SPAdes) (version 2) | ecosystem: Host-associated > Plants > Roots > Rhizosphere > Soil ... | reverse complement strand
CCGCGAGGCGGTGTATTATGACAGCATGACGCTGCGCACCCAGCATGAAAAGCCCGTGTACGTCCGCCTCCGCGAGACCATCGCCGACGCCATCATGGCCGGCAAATATGGCGACGGGGATCCCCTTCCCTCGGTTCGGGCGCTCGCCGCCGAAGAGCAGGCCAACCCGCTGACGGTCGCCAAGGCTTATCAGGGTTTCCAGGACGAGGGCCTGATCGTCGTCAAGCGCGGCGTCGGCATGTTCGTCGCGCCCGGCGCCCGGGCCCGGCTCAGCGACAGCGAGCGCAACCGCTTCCTCAAGGAGGAATGGCCGCAGATCCTCGCCCGGATGCAGCGGCTCGGGATCGACGCCGCCGAGCTCATTGAGCGCGAGCGGGCCTGAACTTCCCGCGGAGCCGCTAATCTTCTAGCCGCGTCCCAATGGAGACGCGGGTCCTTCCCTTCACCGACGATGCCATCGCCGAAGCCGCGCGATTGATCCTCGCCGGCGAGCCGGTCGCGGTGCCGACCGAGACGGTTTACGGCCTCGCCGCCGATGCCACGAACGCCGAAGCGGTCGCGCGAATTTACGAGGCAAAGGGCCGCCCGAGCTTCAACCCGCTGATCGTCCATGTGCCCGATCTCGCCGCCGCGCAGGAGATCGGCGAGCTCAGCGAAGAAGCGCTGAGCCTCGCGCGCGATCATTGGCCGGGTCCGCTGACTTTGGTCGTGCCCCTTTGCGCAGAAGGAGCAATCGCCTCTCTCGTGACTGCGGGCCTCACGACCGTGGGCCTGCGTGTCCCGGACCATCCCGCGATGCAGGCGCTGCTGCGCGCGTGCCGCCGGCCGCTCGCGGCGCCCTCGGCAAACGCGAGCGGCGCGATCAGCCCGACGCGCGCCCAGCATGTGCTCAAGAGCCTCGGAGGCCGCATCGCGCTCGTCATTGACGGCGGCCCGACACAGCGCGGCATCGAATCGACGATCGTCGCGGCGGCCGGCGGCCCGCTCCGTCTTCTGAGGCGCGGCCCGTTGCAGATCGCCGCGGAGCTGGCCTCGGGCGCGGCGATCGAAGCGCCGGGCCAGCTTGCCAGCCACTACGCGCCGTCGAAGCCGCTCCGGCTCGAAGCGACGCAGGCGCGTGGGGACGAATATCTGATCGGCTTCGGCGCCGTCGAAGGGGACGCCAACCTCAGTCGGTCCGGCGACCTTGTCGAAGCCGCCTCACGTTTGTTCGACCTGCTTCACGAGGCTGACGCTTCGCCCGGCGCGCGCATCGCCGTCGCTCCTGTGCCCCGCGAGGGCCTCGGCGCCGCGATCAACGACCGCCTCCGCCGCGCGGCGGCGGGCAGCGGGCAATAAAAAAAGGGGCGGCCGAAGCCACCCCTTCCCCTGTTGCCGAGCGCATCGCACGCTCCAGGGGCTCTTCCAAGGCAAATTAGCACCAGTGCGGCGGTTATGTTCGCGCTGTTGCCGATTTGACACGAGCTCGGTCAGGAAGGCTGCCCCGCAGCCTCCCTGACCTTCGCTTGAAAGCTCTTGCGCAGCTTCTGAAGCTTGGGCGGGATGTGCGCGATGCAATAGGGATTCCGCTGCCCTTCGCCGGACCAATAATCCTGGTGATAGTTCTCGGCCGGCCACCACTCCCCCATGGGCTCGATCGTCGTCACCACGCTCTCGTGGTGCGTGACGTTGGCCCGGGCGATGGCCTCGCGCGCCTTGCGCTCCTGACCTTCATCCTGCGGGAAGATCGCCGACCGATATTGAGTCCCGATGTCGTTGCCCTGGCGGTTGAGCTGCGTCGGGTCGTGGATCGCGAAGAAGATGTCGAGCAGCTCGTCGTAGCTGAGCTCGTCATTGTCGAAGGTGATCCGGATGGCCTCGGCATGGCCGGTGTCCCCGCCGCAGACCTGCTTGTAGGTCGGATTGGCGGCGCGCCCGCCGGTATAGCCGCTTTCGACCGATTGCACGCCGACGACGTCCAGGAACACCGCCTCGGTGCACCAGAAGCACCCGCCTGCAAGTACCGCGACTTCTTCGGCCATCTCACCGCTCCTTTTTGCTCTGAAGCAAAGATAGGAGCCCTCCGCCGGCATTGCGAGCGCTTCGCTCCTCCCTATCGCGCAGCGATAGGGAGGAGCGAGTTAGTTGTTCTTGTAAGACGCTTTCAGGCTGGCGAGCTCGAGCCTTTTGCCGACCCATTCCGAAAGCTCGGCGAAGTCGAGCGGCTTTTCGAACACGATCCCGGCCTTTCGGTCGGAGTACCAGCGGACCTCGCCCTTGATCGGGCGGAGGCTCTCGACGACCACGACGACCTTCTTGCCGACGCAATATTCCTCGATCGGTTCGACCTTCATCCCGCCCAATGAGATGTCGTGCACGTCGACGGTATAATAGACCTTGCCGACCTTGACCGAGCCCTTGCACGCGATCTGGAGGCGCGGCGGGCGGGCTCGAAACCCGAGCCGCGGCTTGCGCCCGGCGAGCAGCTCGCCGAGGTCGACGTTCTGGTCGAACTTGCAGCCGATGGTGTCTCCGCGGGTCCAGACGACTGTCGCCGGGATCTTTTGCGAGGAGATCTCGATTTCGACCCGGTCCTCGATCGCCGGCGAGTGCGTGACGATCGCCATGATCCCGCCGGCTGACATGTTCTTGATCCGGATCAGCTGCTGCTGGCCCGCCTGGTCGACCATCTTGCCGAGCCTCAGCATGGCCGGAATGCGCTCGCCGTCGCGCCGCTCGGCCGGCCGCGGCACGGCGGTCGACAGCGACACGGTCGTCGACTCGAAGGCGGTTTCGACCTCCGAAACGGCCAAGCCCGATTTCCTGCGGATCAGCGATGCAAACATGCGTGTTCCGAGCGCCTCTTGGTATGCGCAATCCGCGCCAAAATGGGACTTTATGGACAGCGTAGTTAAAAGAGCGTTTCCTGCCGTTGAAATGGTGCGCATTTGCGGCGTAGGCCGGGCGAGGGAGATTATGTGAATGCCGCAGCCGCCGCGCCTGCTGCTGATCGATGACGAGCCGGCATTGGCCGACTTCCTCGCCAGCGCAGCGGAGGAAAGCGGGTTCGAGCCGGTCGTGACCGGCAAGGACGAGGAATTCCGCCAGGCCTTTCTTGCGCAGCGGCCCGAGATGGTGGCGCTCGATCTCGGAATGCCGGGCATGGACGGGGTGGAGCTGATCCGCTTTCTCGCCGACCAGGGCTATGAGGGTCCGGTCCTGATCGTCAGCGGCTTCGACCGCCGAGTGCTCGAATCGGCCTTCAGGCTCGGCGAGGCGCTCGGGCTGACCATGGTCGGCCCGGTCGAGAAGCCCGTCCGCTTCGAGGTCCTCGAAGATATGCTGAGCCGCCTCAAGGCGACTCTCTAGCGGTGACACGCAACGCCGACGAGAAGCTGATCCGCGCTCTTTCGCACGCTCTCGAAGGCCAGCAGCTGCACATGCTTTACCAGCCCAAGGTGCGCCTTCGCGACGGAGCGTTGGCGAGTGTCGAGGCGCTCGTGCGCTGGGACGATCCCGAACTCGGCTCCGTCGAGCCCTCGCGCTTCATCCCGCTCGCCGAGCAGCACGGCCTCATCGACGACCTCACCTTGTGGGGGCTTCGGACGATCCTCAGGCAATGGCTCGACTGGTGCGATGAAGGGATCGACACCAGGATCGCGTTCAACATCTCGGCGCTGAGCCTCCAGCACCTCGACTTCCCCGACCTCGTAGAGCGGATGTGCACGGGTCTCGACGTCCCGACCGACCGGCTGGTGCTCGAGCTGACCGAGGGCGCGACCCAGCCTCTCGTCAAGCTGATGGACACCTTGACCCGCTTCCGGATCAAGGGACTGGGCCTCGCGATCGACGATTTCGGGACTGGCTATTCCTCCCTGATGCAACTCCGCCAGCTGCCTTTCACCGAGGTCAAGATCGACCGGCTGTTCGTCATGGATCTCGCCCAGTCGCGCGACAGCCGTCTGATTGTCCGGGCGATCGCCGATCTCGCGCACGGGCTTGGCCTGAGCGCGACCGCCGAGGGCGTCGAGACGCTCGATCAGCTTCGCGGGGTCGCCGAGCTCGGCTGCGACGTCGCTCAGGGATTCCTCATCTCGCCCGCCATCGAGCCGGAGCTGCTGGGAACCTGGAAGGAAGCGTTCCGCCGCGCCTGGCCGAAGATGCTGGCAGACGAGCCACTCGCTCTATGGGGCGATGTCGAAGCGGATGCCCTGGGCGAGCGGTAGCTCGCGCCCGTAATTGATCGTGTTGGTCTGGCGCCGCATGTAGGCGCGCCACGAGTCCGATCCGCTCTCGCGCCCGCCGCCGGTTTCCTTCTCGCCGCCGAACGCGCCGCCGATCTCCGCGCCCGACGGGCCGATGTTGACGTTGGCGATTCCGCAGTCGGAGCCCGAAGCGGCCATGAACCGCTCCGCCTCCCGCATGTCGTTGGTGAAGATCGACGAGGACAGTCCCTGCGGAACCCCGTTGTTGAGCGCGATCGCCTCGTCGAGCTCGCGGTAGCGCAGGACGTAGAGGATCGGCGCGAAGGTCTCGGTCAGGACGGTCCCATCCTGGCGCTCCACCTCGACGATCGCCGGCCGGACGTAATGGCCGCCCGGCACCGCATCGACGCGCTCGATCCTGTCGCCGAGCACATCCTTCATAGCCTTGAAGGCCGCTTCGTCGATGAGCGGGCCGATCAAGGTGTCGCTCTCGCGCGGGTCGCCGATCCGGACCGCTCCGAACAGCCGCCCCAGCCGTTCGACGAGCGTTGCGGCGACGCTTTCGTGGACGATCAGTCGCCGCAGCGTGGTGCAGCGCTGGCCCGCGGTTCCGACTGCCGAGAAGAGGATCGCCCTCTCCGCCAGATCGAGGTCCGCCGACGGGCAGACAATCGCCGCATTGTTGCCGCCGAGTTCGAGCAGCACGCGGCCGAATCGCTTGGCGACCAGGGGCGCGACCGCCCGCCCCATCCGAGTCGAGCCCGTGGCGGAGACCAGCGCGATGCGCGGGTCGCTCACCAGCGCCTCGCCGACGCCGCGTTCGCCCTGCACCAGCTGCACGAGCCCCTCGGGCGCATCGCCGAACCTCTCCAGCGTCCGCCGGACCAGCGCCATCACCAGCTCGGCGCACAGCGGGGTCTTCTCGCTCGGCTTCCAGATCACTGGATTGCCGCAGACGAGCGCCAGAGCCGCGTTCCATGCCCACACCGCCACCGGGAAGTTGAAGGCGCTGATGACCACGATCGGCCCGAGCGGATGCCATTGCTCGGCCATGCGGTGGTCGGGTCGCTCGCTCGCGATGGTGAGCCCATAGAGCTGGCGCGAAAGGCCGACCGCGAAGTCGCAGATGTCGATCATCTCCTGCACTTCGCCGAGGCTTTCCGCAGTGATCTTGCCGGCCTCCAGAGTCACCATCCGCGCCAGCGCCGGCTTCGCCTGCCTCAGCTCCTCGCCGAGCAAGCGGACGAGCTCGCCGCGCCGGGGCGCCGGGACGGTCCGCCAGGCTTCGAACGCTTTGGCCGCCCTCGTGCAGGCGTCCTCCGGGTCACCAGGCTCGACCCGCCCGATGATCGTGCCGTCAATCGGCGATCGGCTGACGAGATCGCCCCTGGACGCGATCCCGAAATCCGCGAGAACCTGCGCCGCGTCGTCGGCCGGCGTCACGCGAGCATTTCCCTCGCCCGGGCCATTGCGGCGACGCCGGCCTCGATCGTCTCGTCCTTCTTGCTGAAGCAGACGCGGACCAGATGCCGCGAGGGATCGCTCTCCGAAAAAGCCGATATCGGCACGACGGCCACCCCCGCTTTCTCGACCGCGGCGGCGGCAAAGCTCTCGTCGTCGAGCGGGATGCCCGAAGCCGCAAGATCAACGCACATGAAATAGGTCGCCGCCACGTCGAGCGTGACATAGCCCGCTGACCGCAGTCCCTGCGCCATCATGTCGCGCGAGCGCTGGAACCGGTCGCGCATCGGCTGCAGCCAAGCATCGCCCTCGTTCAGCCCGAAAGCGACCGCCGCTTGAAGGTTGGGCGCGGTCGAGAAGGTCAGGAATTGGTGCGCCCGCGCGACCAGCGGAGCCAGCTCGGGCGCGGCCACCATCCAGCCGACCTTCCAGCCGGTGAGCGAGAATATCTTTCCAGCGGAGCCCACCTTGATCGTCCGCTCCGCCATCCCCGGCAGCGTCGCCAGCGGGGTGAAGCGGCCGCCGTCGAGGACGATATGCTCCCACACCTCGTCGCTGATCACTATCAGATCGTGTTCGCGGGCGGTGGAGGCGACGATCTCCAGCTCGTCGACGCCGTACAGCCGCCCCGCGGGATTGTGCGGATTGTTGAACAGGATCGCGCGCGTCTTCGAAGTGACCGCCCGCTCCAATGCCTCGCGGTCGATGCGCCACTCCGGCGGCCGAAGCGCGACTTCGACGGGCGTACCGCCCGCCCTTCGGATCGTCGGCGCGTAGCTGTCATAGGCAGGCGTCAGGATGACCACTTCGTCGCCCGGCTCAACCGTCGCCAGGATCGCCGCGCCGAGTGCTTCGGTCGCGCCGCTGGTGACGCAGACGTTCCCCGCATCCAGCTGCTGACCGAAATGGCGATTGTAATGCGATGCGACCGCTTCGCGCAGCACCATCAGCCCGCGCGACGGCGGATATTGGTTCGAGCCCTCGACCACCGCCTTCGCCGCCGCTTCGAGGATTTCCGGCGGCCAGCCGAAATCCGGGAAGCCCTGCCCCAGGTTTACGGCATCATGCTCGGCGGCGAGCGCGGACATGCGCTCGAACACGCTGGTCTTCATCTGTTCGTAGAGTGGATTCATCGCCCTTCGCGCATAGCGCGGACATCGCCTCGCCGCGAGAGAGGCGATTTTCAGGGCACGAGAGCAGCCGAAATCAGGGCGAGCGGCCGCGCGAAGGCGACCTCGACCATGCTGAACGCCGCCCCCGCGACGCAGGCGCCGATGACGACCACGCCCGCGAACTCGGCCGCCCGCCCGCGCGACCGGCTGTGGCCTTCCGGACGCGCTCGCTTTCGGCGGTCGGCTGAAGCCGCGGTCAGCTGCAGCGCGGACACCTGGCCGATCGTGACGATCTCCTCGACCGGAACCCGGTCCTCGGCCTCGAGGCCCGCCCGGGCGCCGTCCCGCCACATCACGCGCGCGACGATCGCATGATCGCCGCGGCGGATTTCCACCACCGTCCCCTGCGATATGGGACGCCCGGTGTGGATCATCAGCCCGCGCGACGAAATATTGAGGATGCACGCGTCGCTCCACGAGGCGCCGTGGCGAAGCCGTGCGGGCATCATCACCCGGCGGCGCAGCTCGCGCGGCTTCCGCGGTCCTCCAGAGGTTCGGTTGTGCATCCCCGCCGTGCTAGGGCGCGGGCAGTCTCCGCACTCTAAACTATTGTTCCGAAACGGAGACGATAGGCGCCATGGCCTGGCGGCTGGCGGCGCGGTTCGGATGACGCTAGCGGGAACGCATGCAAAGCTCGCCGAGCGAAGCGGCAGAGGCCGCGTCCGCCGCCTTTCCCTTATGGTCTTCGCTCGGACCGAACGCGCGGAGGTCGCTGCTGCTGCGCGCCGCGGATGAGCTCGAGAAGCGCTCCGACGCTTTCGTCGCGGCGATGGCCGGGGAGCTGCGCGCGTCCGAGCCCTGGGCGCGGTTCAACGTGATGCTCGGCGCCGGGATGGTGCGCGAGGCCGCCGCGCTGACCACGCAGATCGGCGGCGAGGTCATCCCTTCGGACAAGCCGGGCCTGCTTTCGCTCGCGCTTCGCGAGCCCGCCGGCGTCGTGCTCGGCATCGCGCCGTGGAACGCGCCCGTGATCCTCGGCTGCCGTGCGATCGCCACCCCGCTCGCCTGCGGCAACACGGTCGTCCTGAAAGCCTCGGAGCGATGCCCGCGCACCCACGGCATGATCGTCGAGGCCTTCGCGGCCGCGGGTTTCCCGGACGGCGTCGTCAACCTCGTCATCAACGCGCCCGAGCACGCCGCCGAGGTCGTCGGTGCCCTGATCGACCATCCCGCCGTGCGCCGGATCAACTTCACCGGATCGACCGCCGTCGGGCGAATCGTCGCCCGCCGCGCCGCCGAGCATCTCAAGCCCGTCCTTCTCGAGCTTGGCGGCAAGGCCCCGCTGGTCATCCTCGAAGACGCGGACCTCGACGAGGCCGTCGCGGCCGCGGCCTTCGGAGCCTTCATGAACGCCGGCCAGATCTGCATGTCGACCGAGCGGATCATCGTCGTCGAGGCGGTGGCCGACGAATTCGCCCGCCGTTTCGGCGAGAAAGCGGCCTCGATGCCCGCGGCGGCGGTCGGCGACCAAGTCGACGAGGAGGCCCGCGCGAGCGTCCGCGCATTGATCGATGATGCGCTTACCAAGGGCGCCCGCGACGTCGCGCCGGGCGCCGCTGTGGTCCTCGACGGTATCACGTCCGCGATGCGCCTCTACAGCGACGAGAGCTTCGGGCCGGTCGTCGGGATCATCCGCGTCGCCGGCGAGGAGGAAGCGATCCGCGTCGCCAACGACAGCGAATACGGCCTCTCCGCCGCAGTCTTCACCCGCGACACCGCGCGCGGGCTGCGCGTCGCCCGCCGGATTCGTTCCGGAATCTGCCACATCAACGGCCCGACCGTTCACGACGAGCCGCAAATGCCCTTCGGAGGCGTCGGCGCGTCAGGCTACGGCCGCTTCGGCGGCAAGGCGGGGATCGAGGCGTTCACCGAGCTCCGCTGGATCACCATCGCGGGCGAACCGGGGCATTACCCGATCTAGAGGCTCCAATAACGGATGTCGGGGCGCAGGCTCGCCGGGTCGAGCAGCGAGCGCACGTCGGCGACGATACCCCCTTCGGCGACCAGGTCGCTGATCCGCCCGTGCAATGGCCGGTACTCATCGTGCCCCACCGCATAGATGAGCGCTCGCAGGTCCTTCAAATCCTCGATCGGCGCCAGCTCCACGCCATATTCCTCGCGCACCGCGTCCGCGTCGGCGAGGGGGTCGTGGACTATCGGCTCGATCCCGAATTCGCGAAGCTCGCGGAAGGTATCGATCACCTTCGAATTGCGGATGTCGGGCACATTCTCCTTGAAGGTGAAGCCGAGGATCCCGACCCGCGCCTTGTCCATAGGCTGGCCGTTCCCGGCGATCAGCTTGACGACGCGCTGCGCCAGATAGGCGCCCATCCCGTCGTTCACCCGGCGGCCCGACAGGATCACCTCGGGCTGGTACCCGAGCTGCTCGGCCTTCGCGGTGAGATAATAGGGATCGACCCCGATGCAGTGCCCGCCGACGAGGCCGGGATGGAATTTGAGGAAGTTCCACTTGGTGCCGGCCGCGTCGAGCACGTCGCGCGTCCGGATTCCGAGCAGGTGGCAGATTTTCGCCACCTCGTTCATCAGCGCGATGTTGAGGTCGCGCTGGGTGTTCTCGATCACCTTCGCGGCCTCGGCGACCTTGATCGAGGGCGCCCGGTGGATCCCCGCCTCGACGATCGAGCCGTAGAGGCTGGCGAGCTTGTCCAGCGTCTCCGGATCCTGTCCCGCCACGACCTTGACGATCTTCTCGAGCGGGTGCGCCTTGTCGCCGGGGTTGATCCGCTCGGGGCTGTAGCCGAGCTTGAAATTCTCGCCGGCCTCGAGCCCGGACGCCTGTTCGAGCGCGGGCGCGCACACCTCCTCGGTGACGCCGGGATAGACGGTGCTCTCGAATACCACGATCGCGCCTTTCGACAGCGCCGGCCCGACCAGCGCGCAGGCCTTCAGCAAGGCGCCGAAATCGGGACGGTTCGCCTCGTCGATCGGCGTCGGCACGGTGACGATGAAGACCTCGCAGCCGCCAAGCTCCGACACATCGCTCGTGATCGCGAGGCCAACGGCCCGAAGCGCCTCGGGCGCCACTTCGTTCGTCCAGTCGGTCCCACGGCGCAACGCCGCGACCCGCTCAGTGCTGATATCGAACCCGACCACTTCATGCTTACGGGCGAGCGCGACCGCGAGCGGAAGCCCGACATAGCCCAGACCTACAACAGCGACTTTCACGGGACGCGGGCCTTCATTTTTGGCTGTTTAGAAGTGCTTCTTTGCAAAGGCTCGCCCCGATCCAGATTTCAGATATTTCTCGAAGGCAAATGCCTTCTTTTCGTCCTCGAAGCCAATTTGAATGATGAGTTTCCAAGGCCCATGGATTGAAGAGTGCCGCGATTGAGATTCTGAGAAACCGGAATTGTGTCTCCGCAGGCGGTCGGGCACGTCGTTCGTGCAGCCTACGTAGTGCCGGTTCGGCGAACTGGTGCTTTGAAGGCTGTAGACGTACTGCACGCTCCGGCCCGGCTCCGCTGAAGCTACGGCGGGGCAGCCTTCGCTTGCTGCGCCCAAAATGCTGGCTAGCCCAGCCGTAGCTTGCGCAGCAAGAAGGCTGGCTGGGGCGGCAGGATTCGAACCTGCGAATGCCGGTACCAAAAACCGGTGCCTTACCACTTGGCGACGCCCCAGCAGGTGCGGGAGAGAGGCGGCATATAGCCGCGAAGGCCGGACTTGGAAGGGCTAGGCGTTCGGGATGCGGCCGTGGACCAAGTCTTCGTAGTCCTTGTCGAGCTGCCGCGCCATTTCGACCGAGCCGAACTGGTACGGGCCGATCGACTGGATCGCGGTGACCTCCGCGGCGGTGCCGGTGAGGAAGGCCTGCTGGAACCCTTCCAACTCCTCGGGCCAGATCGGACGCTCGACCACCTCGATCCCGCGGCGGCGCGCGAGGTCCATGACGGTGCGGCGAGTGATTCCGTCGAGAAAGCAGTCGGGCACCGGCGTGTGCAGCGCCCCATTCTTGGCGAAGAAGATGTTGGCGCCCGTCGCCTCCGCCACGCGGCCACGCCAGTCGAGCATCAGCGCGTCGTGATAGCCGCGGCTTTCCGCATGCTGCTTCGACAAGGTGCAGATCATGTAGAGGCCGGCGGCCTTGGATTCCGAGGGCGCTGTGTAAGGCGCGGGCCGGCGCCACGGCGCGATGTCGAGCCGGATTCCGTCCTTGGCGATCTCCGGATCGAAATATTTGCCCCACTCCCAGGCGGCGATCGCGAGGTGCGGCCGGGTCTTCCCCGGAGCGACGCCCATCGATTCCGATCCGCGCCACGCGACCGGGCGCATGTAGGCGTCCGTGAACTTGTTGGCCTTGAGGACGCCCTTGCACGCCGCGTCGATCTCCTCGACGCTCCACGGAAGCTCGAAGCCGAGCAGGCTCGCGCTCCTGCGCAGCCGCTCACTATGCTCGGTGAGCTTGAAGATTGTCCCGTTATAGGCGCGCTGCCCCTCGAAGACTGAGGATGCGTAATGGAGCGCATGCGTCAGGACATGGACCTGCGCCTCGCGCCACGGAACGAGCTCGCCGTCGAACCAGATCCAGCCGTCGCGGTCGTCGAACGGCCCGTCTTTCCCTGTTGCCATGAAGGGCGCCTAGGACAGGCGGGCGGTATCGGCAAGCAAAGCGGATTTTGCCTCCTCGGCGAGCTCCGCCCCGCGCCGGGCCGCGGCATCGATGGTGAGCGCGACGAGTTGGTCGAGCACGTCATCGTGATCGAGCACCGCGAGGCCCGCTTCCGTCGTCCCCTTCGGGCTTGCCACGCGCTTTGCGATGGAATCCATGCTCTCGCTTCTGGTGGAAGCCATCCATGCCGTGCCGAGGACCGTTTCGAGCGCCAGCGTCGCGGCGATCTCTTCGGTGAGCCCGCGCTTCATCCCCGCCTTGGTGAGCGCGGCGACGAACCGCGCGACATAAGCTGGACCCGCCCCGGCGACGGAGCCGAGTGCGGCGAGCTTCTGCTCGTCAGCCATCCAAATCGCGAAGCCGAGCGCCGAGAATAGATTGTTCAGCTCTTCCTGTTCACGGGCGCCCAGGTCCGCACTGTAGAGTCCCGTCACCCCCCGCCGCACCGCGACCGGGAGGTTGGTCATCGCGCGCACGATCGCGCCCACTGCCGGGAACCGCTCGCGCAAGCTCGCCGCTTCCACACCGGCGAGCAGCGACACGACGCTCGTCTTCGCGCTCAGGAACCGCCGAAGTTCGGGGGCGACCTCATCCAGCTTCTGCGGCTTGAACGCGAGCACGACGACCTTCGGCGGCGCGCCGGCTTCCACGACGGAGGTGACCACGCGCGTCCCCTCGACG
>Ga0207674_10008178_pt1 | contig 12125 bp, 8 predicted proteins | sample KBSCornC72_FD_184303 | JGI IMG/M metagenome (GOLD analysis project Ga0207674, IMG submission 184303) | Corn rhizosphere microbial communities from Kellogg Biological Station, Michigan, USA - KBS Corn C7-2 (SPAdes) (version 2) | ecosystem: Host-associated > Plants > Roots > Rhizosphere > Soil ... | reverse complement strand
AAGACCCAAGATCAAAGACCAAATTTAAAAACCAATGATCGACAAAGTCAGATGGGGCGTCCTGGGAGTCGCCAACATAGCAACGAAAAAAGTTATCCCCGCCATGCAAGCCGGCGCGTGGTCCACAATTCTGGGCATTGCCTCGCGGGACCTGAGCAAAGCAGAAGCGGCTGCCTCACAGTTAGGGATTCAAAAATCGTACGGCTCATATCAAGATCTACTCGATGACGACGATATAGAAGCCGTCTACATTCCACTGCCGAACCATCTTCACGTCGAGTGGTCCATAAAGGCCGCCCAAGCCGGTAAACATGTCTTATGTGAGAAGCCAATCAGCCTCTCCGTAGCAGAAGCTCTTGCCTTGCTGGATGTACGAGAGAGGACAGGCGTGAATATCCAGGAAGCCTTCATGGTCCAAACTCATCCACAGTGGATCGCCGTTTTGAGCTTAATAAGGGATGGCCGGATCGGTTCGGTTCGCTCGGTCATGGCCTACTTCAGTTATAACAACCAGGATCCAAAAAATATTCGAAATATTCGCGAAATAGGCGGCGGGGGCTTGATGGATATCGGCTGCTATCTGATCTTCTGCTCCAGGCTAATCTTTGGGGCAGAGCCGCGGCGGGTTGTATCTCTAATAGATGAACATCCGGCGACAAAAACTGACACGTTGACATCTGCCCTGCTCGACTTTGAGGCAGGTCAGTCGGTCTTTACCTGCAGCACGAGGATCACGCCTTATCAACGAGTTCAGATCATTGGCACTGAGGGTCGAATTGAAGTTCAAATTCCCTTTAATGCCCCGCCGGATCGCCCCTGCAAAATTTTTATCGATAACGGATCTGATTTGAGTGGCGCCGCAATCGAAACCATCGAGTTTGCGGTCGCCGACCAGTACACAATTCAAGGCGATCTATTTTCTCAGGGCATTCGGGATCAGTCAGAACCTGTGTTATCGCTGGAAGACTCAATCAGGAACATGGCCGTGATTGAAGCAACCTTCAAATCGATGGAGACTAAGAGCTGGGAGGCGGTGCCTCAACTGTTTACTGGCGAATCCTTTACAACACACGGTTGATGAGGGGCTCGTTGTTCTCGAAGCGTTGCAAATTATTAAGGAAGTGTTTCACCTGACGCTCTTTCTCATTTGTATGCCCGCCGGCCGTGTGCGGAGTGATAAAGCAATTTGGAGCAGTCCAAAGCGGATCGTCAGGCGCCAGAGGTTCAGGATCGGTTACATCCAGGTACGCCGCCTTAACTTTGCCGGACTTAAGAGATCTGATCAACGCTTCCTGGTCCAGGGTTACTCCGCGCCCGATGTTATAAACGATTGCGCCGTTCTTGAGTTTGTCAAAGCGCTCAGCATTTAAAAAGTGCCTCGTTTCGTCATTGGCGGGAAGAATATTCAGAACGTGATCAGCGCGCGGCAGTAATTCATCAACTCGAGAGACTTCAATTACTGGAATTGGTTCATCCCCGGCGACAGCTCGTCTTACGGCCATTAAGTCCATATGCAGTGGTTGAAGCAGCTCTGCAACCCGTCGTGCAATCGAGCCGAAGCCGAGAATCAGTACCGTCTGCCCGTTGAGTAAAGGAGAATGCGCTCGCAACTCCTGCATCGGCCATGATTTTGATTCACGCTGATTGTCTAGCGCACCCGGAAGATTTCTAGCGAGAGACATCATCATTGCTACCAGGTGTTGAGCACAAGGTTCGTCGTAGACCGATGAACTATTCGACATCACGGTGCCACGAGTGCGCAGTGCCTGTTTAATCGTTTCGACATCGTAGTTCGTGTATCCGGCAGAATTGAGTTGCACCCAACGTACGCTATCCGAGGCGACGATTGCCTGAGGATCTGGATAACCAAACGCCACGTCTGAATGCTGCAATGCTTGTCGTGGCTCACCGGTGAGACCGCCCTCTTTCTCACCGAAGATCAATAGCTGATGACTTGCAGTTCTCTCTCGCAGCAACTGCAGAGATTCGTGGTCGTTCGGACCAAAGTCGTTGTTACACCAGATACGAAGTTTCATAGTGACCTTGAACTCTAAAACATGAGCGACACTCAAGCAACAACTGAACGCGATGCCGTCACGGCGAATACTGGTTCCGCTGGTTCCCTGAGCTCGCAGTTCAAGGTCCCCGGCCTGCGCTGGTGGATGATGACCCTGATCATGCTTGGTTCGATTCTGAACTACCTCACGCGCAGTACACTCTCGGTCGCCGCGCCTAACGTCCTTCACGATCTTCAAATCAATGAGCACCAATACTCGTACATCGTCGCGGCCTTTCAGATCGCTATCATGTTTCAGCCCTTGTGCGGCTACGTCATGGACGTTCTGGGATTGCGCGTCGGCCTGGCAATTTTTGCCACCGCCTGGTCACTGACAAACATGGCCCATGGGTTGGCTCATAACTGGCAAATGCTTGCAGCGCTGCGAGCGCTACTGGGATTTAATGAAGGTTCAGCCAACCCCGCTGGAATGAAAGCGACGGCCGAATGGTTTCCGGCAAAAGAACGCGGATTTGCAGGCGGCGTCTATAATATAGGAGCGTCGTTTGGTTCAATGCTGGCGCCTCCACTCGTCGCATGGGCCATACTCGCTTACAACTGGCAATTCGCCTTTGTTCTGACGGGAGGAATGGGACTGGTTTGGGTACTGCTTTGGATCCTCTTTTATCGCTCTCCTTCTCAACATCGCGCACTTTCAAGTTCTGAGAAAGAGTACATAGCCAAAGGACAGGAGACGTTTCTCGACAGCGATGGCACCCGGCCGTCAATTTTGAGACTACTTCGAAAGCGGAACTTCTGGGGCATCGCGATTCCAAGGTTCCTGGCCGATCCGACCTGGGGAACCCTCACCTTCTGGCTGCCGCTATATTTGAATACAGTGCGCCATTTTGATCTCAAACAGATTGCGATGTTCGCCTGGATGCCTTTTCTCGCGGCTGACCTCGGCTGTCTTTGTGGACCATCGATTACAGCAAGTCTCCAAAAGTATTTCGGCTTCTCGCTCATAAACGCCAGGCGCTCTGCCTTTACAATAGGCGCACTCCTCATGATCGGGGTCGCCTATGCCGGATTTGTTGAGAGCCCTTATACAGCGATCGCCCTGATAAGCCTGGCAGGGTTTGCCCATCAAACTTTGTCTGTAACGGTGATCACCATGTCTTCGGATCTATTTAAACGAAGCGAAGTAGCCACCGTCGCGGGTATGGCAGGCACGCTGGGGAATGCTGGGCTACTGATTTTTTCGCTAATGATCGGAGCGCTGGTGCTCAGCATTGGTTACGCACCTTTCTTCATATGCCTGGCCGTTCTCGATCTGATTGGCGCCGTTGTATTGTGGACATTGGTCCAACCACCGGAAGAAGTTCCTCGAACACTGGATCACTAAATAATTTATCGATGACTGCAATTATCAAAAATCCAATTCTGCGTGGCTTTAATCCGGACCCGTCGATTTTAAGAGTTGGGGACGACTACTACATCGCGACATCTACATTCGAATGGTATCCAGGTGTCCAGATTCATCATTCCAGGGATCTGATTAATTGGCGGTTGTTAACTCGACCGTTAAGACGCGCGAGCCAGTTGAACATGCTCGGAGACCCTGACTCATGCGGCGTCTGGGCACCATGTCTCACGTTCTCTGACGGCTTGTTCTACCTGGTCTATACGGACGTCAAACGCTACGGCCGGACTACTCAAGCTGGCACCAGTGGAGCATCACTCCGTGACACACACAACTATCTTGTTACGAGCGAATCAATCGACGGCGAATGGTCCGACCCGATCTTCCTGAACAGCAGCGGCTTTGATCCGTCTCTCTTTCATGACGACGACGGCCGCAAATACATTCTCAACATGCTATGGGATTTTCGTCCCGGTAATAATCGATTTGCGGGAATCCAAATCCAGGAATATTCGCCGGCCGAGCAAAGATTAGTCGGACCGCGCGAGGTCATCTTCAAAGGCACTTCGCTAGGACTGACTGAGGGCCCTCATCTTTATAAGCGTGATGGTTATTATTATCTAATGACTGCCGAAGGCGGGACTGGCTGGGGACACGCCGTCACTCTGGCAAGGTCGAGATCTCTAACTGGACCGTACGAACTCCATCCCGACACGTACATCTTGACTGCTCGGAATCGGCCCGATGTCCCACTACAACGTTCAGGGCACGCCGACCTGGTTCAGACTCAAAACGGCGAAACATACATGGTCTATCTCTGCGGCCGTCCGCTGGCGAATCGTGGCCGATGCGTCCTGGGACGCGAAACGGCCATACAAAAAATGATCTGGGATGAAGATGGTTGGCTGCGGACATTGGATCGGCAAGGCATTCCCAGTGTCGAAGTCCCGGGACCATCCTTGCCGGATCATCCATTTCCTGGAACGCCTCAGAAGACCGACTTCGATGATCGAGAACTGCCCATTGAATTTCAATGGCTCCGAACCCCTTCGCCGGAAGAGATCTTTAGCCTGTCTGCGCGACCAGGATTTCTGCGGCTGTACGGACGTGAATCCGTCGGCAGTCTTTTCAGACAAAGTCTCGTTGCGCGGAGGCAGCAGGCTCATTGCTATACGGCAATCACGTCCATCTCTTTTGAGCCTGAAGATTTTCAGCAGACCGCCGGACTGATCTGTTACTACAACGGCGAAAAATTTCATTACTGTTACATCAGCTACGATGACATGCTCGGTAAACACCTGCGTGTAATGTCAGCACATCCCGATCTGGTTCAATCTGATGTTTTTACCGCGCCATTGCCGATAGCCGGCGGTTCGACTGTCGAACTTCGAGTTGAAGTAGACTACGAGCGTTTGCGTTTCGGATACCGCACCGGAATAGAAAAGTGGATCTGGTTACCAGAACAATTTGATGCGAGCATTCTTTCGGATGAGGCAAGCGCTCCCGGTAAGCCCAATTTTACCGGCGCCTTTGTCGGCATGTGCTGCCAGGACAGCTCCGGCCAGGCTAGACCAGCCGATTTTGATTTCTTTGAGTACAGCGAACGAGACTTTAGACCAATTATCGGAATGGACCAGTAACTATGAAAAAACGGAATCCGAATCGTAGAGCTTTTATGAAGCAGTCAGTAACGTCGGCTGCTGGATTGTTGACCATTTCAGCTCTCTCAAAAGGGTCAGAGACCATACGAGCAATTCCGAGCGTAGGAAGGAACTTCACCACCATGCAGGCCGCACCAAGGCTTAAATTTTCTGTTATCGGCATCAATCACGATCATATCCACGGACAAATAGGCGCCACGATTCGAGGTGGCGGCGAGTTCGTCTCCTTCTATGCTAAAGAACCGGACCTCGCTGCTGCTTTCGCCAAACGCTATCCACAGGTAAAACAGGCGCGCAGCCAGGATGAGATACTCGAAGACAAATCTACTCAACTTGTATTGAGTGCTGCGATTCCGGTTGACCGGGCGCCGATAGGAATTGCGGTTATGAAGCACGGCAAAGACTACATGTCAGACAAGCCTGGCATCATCACCCTTGAACAATTGGCAGAGGTCCGTCGCGTACAACAAGAGACGAAACGCATTTACTCAATCATGTATAGCGAGCGTTTTGAAAATAAAGCGACTGTGAAGGCGGGAGAGCTGATAAAGGCAGGGGCAATCGGCCAGGTAATACAAACCACCGGGCTTGGACCACACCGGATGAACCCGAAGACACGGCCCACCTGGTTCTTCGATCGAAAATACTTTGGCGGCATAATTTGCGACATAGCGTCGCACCAGTTTGACCAGTTCCTGTTCTTTACCGGCTCGACTAAAGCGAGCATCGTCGCTTCGCAGGTAGGAAATTTTCATCATCCACAGTATCCCGAGTTTCAAGACTTCGGAGATGTAGTCTTGCGCGGCGATGGCGGCACCGGCTACATCCGGGTTGACTGGTTCACACCTGACGGCTTGAGTTCATGGGGCGATGGACGCCTAACGATCATTGGGACCGATGGTTTCATCGAGATTCGCAAAAACGTGGACGTCGCTGGACGACCTGGCGGCAATCACCTCTTTCTGACTGATCAAAAGGAGACACGGTATTTCGACTGTAATAAGGATCCTTTGCCTTACGGAGAGCAACTGGTGGATGACGTGCTAAATCGCACTGAAACCGCGATGACGCAACGCCACTGTTTCCTGGCCACCGAACTCGCGTTATTAGCACAGAAGCAAGCTCAAAGCCTCGATATCAAAAAATAGGTATCCGCTATGAAGAACAAATCTTTCTCGCGCCGCACCTTTGTGAAATCAGCCATCGTCGGAACGACGGCCATGACACTCGAGGTCAAAGGTTTTCCTACGATTGTTCCGGCCTCGGTCTTCGGCCCCACTTCTCCAGGCAATCGCATCAATGTGGCGGCAATCGGAACCGGTCGCATCTCAAGAGGGCACGATTTGCCAGGTGTTTGGCGCTATGATGACGCACAAATAATGGCCGTGTGTGATCTGGATTCCCGGAGAGCTGAAGAGGCAAAGACGCTCGTTAATAATTTCTACAGTAAGAAAATGGGTAGTTCTTTTGACGGAGTTAAGGTCTACACCGATTACCGCCTGTTACTCCAGAACAAAGATGTCGACGCAGTTTTAATAAGCACGCCTGATCATTGGCACTCGATAATTGGGATCGACGCAGCCGAAGCGGGCAAGGACGCTTACTTACAAAAGCCTGCTTCTCTCACAATTGCTGAAGGCCGAGCATTAAGCAATGCAGTGCACCGCAGCGGTCGTATCTTTCAAATCGGGAGTCAGCAACGGTCATCTCAACAGTTTCGTTACGCAGCAGAACTGGTTCGCAATGGAAGAATTGGTCAACTGAAGACCGTTTATGTGGGTTTGCCGTCTGATCCCGCCGGCGATGAGGAGCCCGAAATGCCGGTTCCCAGGAATCTCAATTACGAGATGTGGCTGGGTTCAACTCCCTACAAGTATTACACAGAGAAACGAGTGCATCCGCAGAGTGACTACGGTAGACCAGGATGGCTGCGCTGCGAGCAGTTCGGCGCCGGGATGATCACGGGTTGGGGGTCGCATCATATCGATTGCGCTCATTGGGCCATGGATACTGAATACACCGGACCAATCGAAGTTTGGGGCACTGCAGAGTTTCCAACGAAAGGACTCTGGGACGTTCATGGGACTTTCAGTACCGAGGCACTCTATGCAAATGGAGTAAAGATGATTGTGAGTACCGAACTGCCAAATGGCATTAAGTTCGAAGGTAGCAAGGGTTGGATTTTTGTATCAAGGGGCAACGAGTCCGTTACCAGTAGCGATCCCGTGGCAAAGCTGAAAGATCCGCAAGCCCTGGCTGCCAGCGATCCGGCGATAATTACGTCGGTGATTGGTCCAAACGAAACTCACCTCTACGAGAGCAAAGAACATCATGGTAATTGGCTCGAGTGTGTCAGGAACAGGAAGATACCAATTGCTCCGATTGAAGTAGGTCATCGTTCATGCTCGACCTGTCTGGTCCACCAGGTAGCGATGAAGCTCAAGCGCAAAGTCTACTGGGATCCGGGCAAGGAAAAATTTCGAAACGACGACGAAGCGAACAGTATGCTGTCGCGACCGCAGCGCTGGCCCTATGTGATTGAGAGTCACTTGAGTTGAACGCGACACCACCGAACGATCATCCACAGATTACGCCGATTAGACAGACTCTTTCTTAGAAAAGGCATGGCACTAGGGCGCAAAGAGGTATCTGTGTAATGGACGGAATCGGTGGATGAATCTCCCGCTTTTTACGCAGTCTCTGTGGCTAGTGATGTTAGCGAATCAATAATTTTTAGCTGGTCGAAATTAAGGACTGTGAGCCGTAAGCCACAAATGAACATATGAAAAAACTAGCGACGAAACTCCTAATACTGATTCTCCTATCAACAAACCTTGAAAGCTTACTGGCCCAGGAGAAGTTGCCCTACCAGAATCCATCACTACCAATCGAAAAACGGGTCGACGACCTGGTCTCCCGGATGACGCTGGAGGAAAAGGTATCGCAAATGATGAATGGCGCCGCCGCCATCGAACGCCTCGGCATTCCGGAATATGAATGGTGGAACGAGGCGCTGCATGGGGTGGCGCGCGCGGGCTATGCCACAGTGTTTCCACAAGCGATTGGACTGGCCGCAACCTGGAATCCAGACCTCATGTATCAAGTGGCCGATGTTATTTCCACCGAGGCGCGGGCCAAGCATCATGAGTTTGAACGAAAGAACGATCGCGGTCGCTACAAAGGGCTCACCTTCTGGAGTCCGAACATAAATATCTTTCGAGATCCCCGTTGGGGACGTGGGCAGGAAACTTACGGTGAAGATCCGTTTCTGACGGCGAGGCTCGGAGTCGCCTTTGTGAAGGGACTGCAGGGAAATGATCCACGCTATTTGAAAGTCATTGCCACTCCGAAACACTACGCAGTCCACAGTGGACCAGAGCCAGAGCGACACAGCTTCGACGCGAAAGCAATCGAGCGAGACATGCTGCAAACCTACTTGCCCGCTTTCCATGCAACGATTGCCGAAGGCGGCGCTCGATCTGTGATGTGTGCTTACAACCGGACCAATGGAGAGCCCTGCTGTACCAGCAAGCCCCTAAACGACACGTTACGCCAATGGGGGTTTAATGGCTACATCGTGTCAGACTGCGGTGCGATCGACGACATCTATCTGAGACACCACTACGTAAAAACAGAGGAGGAGGCATCGGCGCTTGCGGTGAAAGCCGGCACCGATCTGACCTGTGGACGAGAATACCGCTCGCTGGTTAAAGCGGTGAAGGATGGTCTGATAACAGAAAAAGAGATCGACGTTGCAGTTAAACGTTTAATGACAGCACGCTTTCAGCTTGGGATGTTCGACCCTCCCGATATGGTTCCTTATGCAAAGATTCCTTTCTCGGAAAATGACTCGGAAGCACACAGGCAGCTTTCACTTCGTGCCAGTCGCGAGTCCCTCGTCTTGCTTAAGAACGCGCAAAATACACTGCCATTGAAAAAAGAGATCGGCAAGATTGCCGTGATTGGCCCATCCGCTGACAATCTCAGCGTCTTACTCGGTAATTACAATGGCCAACCGAGCAAGTACGTAACTCCGCTAGCTGGCATACGGGCAAAAGTATCTGCCGCAACCCAGGTCTTATACGCTCCGGGCTTGTATCCGCCGGGTGTGTTTGTCGAACCAGTTCCGGCTTCCGTTTTGACTAATGGCAGCGAAGGTCTAAGAGGTGAATACTTTAATAACCGCGAACTAAAAGGAGAGCCAACAGTAGTCAGAACAGATCCCGGAATCAACTTTGAATGGGGCGCGATGAGTCCAGCGAACGGGGTCGCTGAAGACAATTTCTCCGTGCGGTGGACCGGAAAGCTCTCGCCACCTGAGTCGGGAAAATATGTGCTCGATATCTCTGGGAACGGAGGCGTCCGATTATCCATTGATGGTCAGACTCTGATTGAAGAAATGAATAATCGTCGCACCCGGTCGCTTACAAAGGAGATCGAATTGCAGTCGGGTCGATCTTATGATGTGCGCCTTGAATACTTTGAAAACTCAAACCAGTACTCCTCCATTAAATTTAACTGGTCCACGCCGAACGGTGAGCGAAGGTTAAAGGATGAAGCGATCGCGAAGGCTCGTGAAGCGGACACGATCGTCATGGTGATGGGTATAACACCTTCCGTCGAAGGTGAAGAGATGGATGTGCAGGTGGAAGGATTTCGCGGCGGCGATCGCACGGACATCGTTCTTCCAAAAAACCAGGAGGAACTAATCAAGGAAATTCAAGGTCTTGGGAAGCCTGTCGTGTTGGTGCTGATGGGCGGAAGTGCACTGGCAGTTAACTGGGCCAACGAACATGTCGGGGCAATTCTCGACGCTTGGTATCCGGGTGAAGAAGGCGGAACCGCAATTGCAGACGTTCTTTTTGGTGATTACAACCCGGCCGGACGTTTGCCGGTGACATTCTACAAATCGGTGGCGGATCTTCCGCCTTTCAATGATTACGCGATGGAGGGTCGCACCTACCGGTATTTCAAAGGCACTCCGTTGTACCCTTTTGGCTTCGGCTTGAGCTATACAACTTTTAAGTATGACCGATTGAAGTTTGATCGAGCATCGATCACTGCAGGTCAAAGTTTGAAGCTGAGTGTCGAAGTCACGAATACCGGCAGTCGTACCGGCGACGAGGTGGCCCAGGTTTACCTGACGGACGTAGCATCAACATACCCGAAGCCAATTCGAAGTCTCACTGGCGTCAAACGAATCAATTTGAAACCCGGCGAAAAGCGAGTGCTCGAGTTCACGATCACTCCCGATCAAATGGCCGTAATAGACGACAACGGTAACAAGAAAGTTGAGCGGGGAGAATTTCTGGTTAGTGCCGGTGGTAAACAACCGGGCTTCACCGGTGGTGCCGACGCCGCAACCACTTCAGTGGTGCAAGCAACATTCAGTGTCAAATGATCTCTGGGGATTTAGTTGATGTTACTTCAAACACATCATTTTGGTTGGGGCGGCTCCGCTTCTAAGTGAGTGTTCAATTCCCCCGCTGGAATCGCTATCGGCAAACGATTTTGGCGAGGTGGCAACGGGCAGGTCGCATAAGGAGTAAAGGCACAAGGTGGATTCTCTGCGCGATTGAAATCAAGAACAACCTTTCCATCCTTCGGCATTTCAGCGTAGAGAAAGCGACCTGCGCCGTAGGTCGACTTACCTGCCGTGCGATCGCGAAACAGGATGAACAACTTATCGTCTTCAATAACAGGCCTCAGTTGGAACGACTTGCCGTTGAGCTTGAATGACAGTAAACCCGGCGACTTCATCTTTAATTCATCACCGAGCACATTCATGATGGTAATCTCCTTCGGCTCCGAATCCGGAAGAAAATCTGCCGTTACTCTGTAGGATTCGCGTATCGGAAACCAATGCAATCCTTTAAATTCATTTCGTAATCGACTATTTAAGTCTCGTACTCGAAGACCGACTCGATCACCGCGTTTAATAACACTTAAGATCAAAGCACCAACCCTGAAGGACTCGGGTGGCTTCTCGGACGTAAAGGTCATCTCATACTCGCGAACGGTTTCATCGTTCACCAGCACCGTTACACCTTCGGCGACTCGCAGAATCACTCCTGCCTGGCTCATTTCAAGGGAGCCAACTTTTTCGGCATTCGCACTCGCAGGTAAAACGATATTTTGATCGGGCGCACTACCAAGAGTATTAACTCCCGGTTTCAACCAGAATAGACCTGACACAGTCAACCAGCCATTGTCGGCTTTTATTTCCCCCTCATGGGCCAGGCGCCATTCCCTGGTCTCATCGCGCACAGACTTTTGACCGAACGATACTGAAAGAAGTGTCGTGAGAAAGACCGTTACGCCGATTATTGTTTTGAGCGTCATACTTAAAAAAGGCTAAACCTCGGTGAAGTACTTGATAAGTAAGTTTCCCAACTGTCAGTCGCCTCACTCGTAGTTCTGTAAACTGGCGACCTTTTAGAGCGGCAATCGCAAGCGGGCTTCGCAACCGTGCGATTCAGTGCGATTTTCCAGGGTTAAGTTGCCGCCGTGAGCCTCAGCAATTTGTCGCGACAGGACCAAACCAATTCCTGAACCTTCTGCTTTAGTTGTAAAGAAAGGGACGAACAGATTTGCAGTGCTGGCCAATCCTGGTCCATTGTCACTAATCCAGACTTCCACCTGACCGTTATTCTGTTGCCACCCAACGTCGACGGATCCCTTTGTCTCCATCGAAGCGTCTACGGCATTACGAATCAAATTAATAAGTAATTGCTCCAACTGCACATCATCACCACGCACCGTCACATCGGGTCCAGCAACGATATTCACGGGTAAACGGGTTTCCAGGCTGGCGACTCGAGATACCAGGGCTCCGATCTTCAACGGTTCCAACTTTGGCGGCGGTAGTCGCGCCAGCTTTGAGTACGACTCCACGAAACGCGCAAGCGAGTCGGCTCGAGATGAGATTACCGCCAGTCCACGTTGCATGTCCTCGCGCCAGTCCGGCGGTTCGGGGTCTCTGGTCAGAAGGTTCGCCAGGCTTCCCGCAACAGACTTGATGGGCGCCAACGAGTTATTAAGTTCA
>Ga0207674_10008177_pt1 | contig 12127 bp, 15 predicted proteins | sample KBSCornC72_FD_184303 | JGI IMG/M metagenome (GOLD analysis project Ga0207674, IMG submission 184303) | Corn rhizosphere microbial communities from Kellogg Biological Station, Michigan, USA - KBS Corn C7-2 (SPAdes) (version 2) | ecosystem: Host-associated > Plants > Roots > Rhizosphere > Soil ... | reverse complement strand
AGGCCGACGATCGTCAACACTCGCAACCTCAAGGGAGAAACGGCGCTGATCATCGCCATCTCCCGAACCGACGACCTGTGCACGAAATTCCTCCTCGGCAAGGGCGCGAATCCCAGCCTTGCGAACGCCACCGGCGACACGCCCCTGATTGCTGCAGCGCGGGTCGGCTACACCGAGGCCATCGAGATCCTGCTTGCCCTGGGGGCGAAGGTCGATGTCGGCAACAAGATGGGTGAGACGCCGCTCATCGTCGCGGTCCAGCAGCGTCAGCTCGAGGCCGTGAAGCTGCTGCTTGCGAAGGGCGCCGACCCGGACAAGAAGGACTCGGCTGCCGGCTATTCCGCGAGGGACTATGCCAAGCGCGACACGCGCAGCCGCGCGCTCCTGACGGCGATCGAATCGGTCGCGAAACCAAAACCCGCGAAGACCGAGGACCTCGACAGCTTCAAGCTGAAATAAGCTAGAAGTCGTCCCCCATGCTGGGGTCGATCTGCGCAGACAGCTGACGCGCCGCGCGCCTGGCGAAACGCAAGAGCTCGGCTTTGCGCCTCGCTGGAGCAAGCGGCCGATGAAGTGCCTCGCGCATCAGGACCGCGTCATAGCGGTCGGCGACGATCAATCCCGCCTCGTTCGGCATGAATCGCTCACCGTTGCAGATCGATGCGAGGTCGGGTGGCACGGCCCAGAAGAACCTGTCGCAATAATCGAGGTAATCGGTCCACTTCGAATCGCCCAACAGGTCCGCCTTCGCGACCTTGATCTCGACGATTGTCAGCGCGCCCTTTCCATCGATCGCCATCATGTCGGCGCGCCGGCCGTTCGGAAGCGGCACTTCACAGATGGCGAACAGATCCGACCGGCAAAACAATCGCGTCACCCCCCGCGCCACTTCGGCTGCGATTGGCGGCGCATCGGTGAAGCACGAATCGATTAGGGTGGCCATCGCTGACCACCCTAGAACGAAACAAGAATATCGAAAACCGCTCTAGCGGTAGAAGATATGATTGCCGACCGATGCGACGCGCTTCAGGCGCCAGCCCGGAGACACGCGCTTGGCGTGGAAGAACAAGGCGTTACCGACGACCGAGTCCTTGAGATCCTGGTCGACGATCTTGGCGATGGCGACAGCTGTCTGCCATTGCTTGCTCGCCCGCGGGACCGCCGGAAGCGATCGCCCGCGAATGAAGCTGAATTGGCTGCGCTGGAATAGGACGCCGCAATAAGTCGAAGGGAAGCGCCCGTTCGAATTCGCGCGATTGGCGATCACTTCGCCAACGGCTAGCTGGCCCGCAAGCGGTTCGCTCTTGGATTCGAAGTAGACACCGACCGCGAGGCACTCGAGTTCGCGGCTGCCGGGCTCGGAGCTGCGAAGCTGGGCCACCAGTGAGGAGAGATCGCCGCTCGGCTTGACCGGAGCAGGCGTTACCGTCTCATCGCTGTCGGTGGAATTGGTATCCGCCGGATCGATCGTGTCCGGGGTGTAGGTCGGGTTCGAGATGGGTTCGGGTACGACGATCTTCGGATACGAAGCGGTCGTAACCGGAATAATAGGTTCAGAGGACATCGGGCCTACCTGGGCCGGCGCAACCGAGCTTGCGGTTGCGGCTGCGAAAACCAGCAGTGCCGATCTAAACGATACCAACATGAAATCCGAATTTAGTGCGGTTAACCGACAGACAGGCGCGTCTCATCGCGTTCGAAAACGTGCGATCGCGCCTGGTGTTGATTCCCCGTCTTGCGTGGCACCTGCCCCCGGCTCTTTCCGGTCGGATGGTGCCCCCCGCTCTGTCTTGTCCCCTGTTTTCCCGGTGGACGGGCAGGGGTCAACCCGAATGGATCGTTTCAGCGATGAATCGTTCCGGCTCCGCGATATCCAGTTCAATTAACCATGAATCGGCGTCGAACCGCTCCCGCCGCGCGATCAATTCGCGCAAAGAGTCGGAACCTTGGCTCTCTCCTGCTTTCTTGAACGTCCACTGGTAGGTGAAGTCGGGGCCGAGTTCGCGCTCCAGAATTCCGCGGAATTCTCCCCTTTCGTTGAGCAGGAGAGTCAGCGCACCGCGATCGGGATCGCCCTTTCGAAGCACCATTGCGAATCCGCCCGTGGCCTCTGCCCTTCGCATGATTGCGGCCGCCTCGAGATGAGCCGGCAGCCGATCCGTCGTCACTCTTTGTAGCCCGACAGGCTGCTCAACGGGATGTGCGACCTCAGGAAGGTCCCGGTCCCGCGAGCGGCCTCTTCGCCGTCCGGCCCGATGATGTGCGCGTCGGCGATCATCACGCGCCGGCGGCCGCTGATCCACCTGCCCTCGGCGATGGCCTCGCCCCCACGCATCGGCCGCGTGAAGTGAAGATTGAAAGCGGTTGTCAGCAGGAAGCGGTCGCTGATGAGGCTGTTCGCAGCATAAAACGCCACGTCGTCCAGCATCTTGAAGTAGAGCGTGCCGTGAGCCGCTCCCGCAGCATGGTAGGAAGATTCCTCGACCTTGAACCGAATCCGCGCCTGACCCGGCGCGGTGATTTCGATTTCTGAGTCGAACTGCCGGTTGACCGGGGCCGAGCGATAGAGCGCTTCGAGGCGGCGATAGTGAGCCTCGGCGCCCGTCGCCGTCAGTTGTTCGACGTCAGGCGGCGTCTCGCTCATCGGCCCCCATGAGAACCGCCGCGAGAGCGTCGCGGCTGCGGGCACCGCGCATCTTCTCGAGCGTCGGCGCGTGACGCGTCACCCGGCTGATCGCGGCGAGCGCTTTCAAATGCTCGGCTCCGGCATCCGGCGGCGAAAGGAGAAGGAAGACCAGGTCGACCTTCTGGCCGTCGATCGACTTGTATTCGACCGGATCCGACAGGCGGGCGAACAGGCAGTAGATCCGGCTCAGCCCCTCGATCTTGCCGTGCGGGATGGCGACTCCCTGGCCGAAACCGGTCGAGCCGAGGCGCTCACGCTCGCTGACGCTAGAGAGAATCTCTCCGGCGTCGGCATCGAGGCGGCCGGCCGTGATCTGCGCGAGCTGCTGAAGCAAGGCGCGCTTGTTGCCGCCCGGAAGGGACGGCTTGATCGCGTCAAAATCGAGAAAATCCGAAAGATGCATATCTTACTCACGACCGCGGTGGAGACGCCGCCGCGCCGCCACCGATACACATATTGCAAATGTTGTCAGCCGGCGGGCGGTTCAACCCAGCCGATATTACCGTCGTCGCGGCGGTAGATCATGTTGAGTTTCCCCGATGCACTATTTTTGAACATCAGCGCATTCGTGTTGCGAAGATCGAGCAGCATGACTGCATCGGAGACGCTAGCTTCCGGGATGTCGACCTTCGTCTCGGCAACGATCGTAGGATGCGCCGCTTCGTCCTTTTCGACGGGCACTTCCGGCTGAGGCGCGAAGACCGTGTAGCCCGCATCTTCCACGAACTGAGACGTGCCGTCGGCTTTGTGTTCGCGCAGCCGCTTGGCATATTTGCTGAGCTGCTTCTCGATCTTGTCAGCCGCACCTTCGAACGCGATGTGCGCCTCGGGGGCCCGCTGATGCGCTTTCAGGACGACGTTGTTGATGACCGGGGCGACGATGTCGCAGACAAAGTCGGCGTAGGGCCCCGGACTGAACGTCACGTTCGCCGCAACAGCGCGCGGAAAATATTTCTCAGCGAGACCTTCGATCCGGCTCACGGCCTGAGTCTGCAAGGAATCTCCGACGTCGACCTGATGGCCCGTCACCCGTACGTCCACCTAACCAGCCCTCCTTTCTGCGCGGCGCGCCGCTTAGGCGCGCTCCGGCTAATGCGTCAATCGCCTCAGGCGACCGCTGCGTAGCGTTCCCAAAGTGGGCTCGCCATCTGAGCGATAAACGCACGATGCCGCTCCAGTTCCTCCGAGCTCGCAAAGTGCGGGCGCGGAACGCGGGGCTCGCGAACCGTTACAGTCGGTCCGCTAACTTTGACTTCCCTGGCGTCCGTTTCGGCCACCAGGCCAAGGCCGATCTGCCGGCCTCCGGTGAGTTCTACATAGACCTGCGCAAGCAGTTGCGCGTCGAGCAAGGCGCCATGCTTTACCCGGAGGCTGCGATCCACGCCAAACCGTGTGCAAAGCGCGTCGAGGCTATGCTTGGCGCCGGGATGCCTGGCCCTTGCGAGCACCAGGGTATCGACCATCCGGCTCATGCAAACGGACGGTCGGCCGCAAATCTGGAGCTCCTGGTTGAGGAATCCGAAGTCGAACGACGCATTGTGAGCGACGAGCGGCGCGTCACCGAGGAATTCGATCAACTCTTCAACCTTGTCGGCGAACAAAGGCTGCGCCGAAAGGAAGATGGTGCTGAGGCCGTGGACGGCCTCCGCTTCGGATGGCATCGCCCGTTCAGGGTTGAAGTAAGCGTGAAAATGGCGGCCCGTTTCGACCCGATTGACCATCTCAATGCAGCCGATTTCGACCATTCGGTCACCGCCGGCCGGATTAAGACCGGTTGTTTCCGTATCGAAGACAATTTCCCGCACAGCTCTTCTATCCACCTCGCCCGATTCCGAGACAAGACAGAATGTCGCCGACCTGCCGCTCAGTTGTGGATAGGTCGCCCCCCGTATCTACCACGAAATCGGCTCGTTTGCGCTTTTCCTCGTCGCGCATCTGGCGCGAAAGGATCGCGTCGAGCTTTCTCGCGGTCATTCCGGGCCGGGACAGGACTCGCTCACGCTGGATTTCGGCCGGCGCCGAAACGACGATGATCTTGTCGAAGGCTTTCTCGCCTCCGGTCTCGAACAGCAGCGGAATGTCGAACAGCAGTGCCGGCGCATCCCGATTCTTTTCGATGAAGTGAGTCCGGGCCGACTGCACGCCGGGATGGACGATCGCCTCGAGCGCTTCCAGCTCTGCCGGAAAGCCGAGCACCTTGAGCGCAAGATGCTCGCGATCAAGGACGCCGTTCGTCACCGTCTCGGGGAATCGTTCGCCAATAGCGGAAATGAGCGCGGGATCATTGGCCTGGAGATCGCGCACGACGGCATCTGCATCGAACACCGGGACTCCGGCGCGCTCGAACATCTTCGCGACGGTCGACTTGCCCATGCCGATCGATCCGGTGAGCGCCAGCCGCATCACGGCCGAGCCCAATGGCAAGAAGTGACGTCATGACGCCGTGACGTCATCTTGGCAGGATATCCCGCTTCCGGAGCGCTCTGAGGACCGGAATCAGCGGCATTCCCATGATCGTGAAATGACCACCGATGATCCGGTCGAACAATTGGATTCCGGGTCCTTCGATCCGGAAAACTCCCACACAATTGCCGACTTCCGGCCACTCGGCATCTAGATAGGACTGGATGAAATCCTCGCTGAGGTCGCGGACATGCAGTTCGGCACGGCCGACATCGCTCCATTCGATGGATCCGCCGCGCGCCAAGGCGACCGCGCTGTACAGCTGCATCGGCTTGCCCGAGAACAGCCGGAGATGGTCGGCGGCCTCTTCGAAGCTTCTCGGCTTGTCGAAGAACCGCTCGTCGACGCGTACGACGGAATCGCTTCCGATCACCCAATCGCCGGGGCGATTGGAACTGACCGCGGCAGCCTTGGCCTTCGCCAGCTCCAGGGCGATCGTCTCTCCATCGTCCATGCCCGCCTTGAGCGCGGCCTCGTCGACTTCCGGCCGGACGACATCAAACTCGACACCCGCGTCCTCGAGCATCTTGCGGCGAATGGAACTTCCGGAAGCGAGAATGAGCACGTTTCAGACAACCTTGTGGACAACTGGGTGTGGCGTCCTAGCGCGGACATGGGGACGGGCTCAACGGAAGCGTTGTCCGACATCCATTTCGGTCCTTCCCGAGATTCATCCACGGAGGCGGGATTCAATCCCCAGCCTGTGAATCATGGGCAACAGGCGTCGCGACTCGCCGACTCTCCTTCAGAGTCCGATTTCCCTGCTTGTTGGCAAAATCGGGAGCCGCGCCTAAACCCCGCGTCCCGCGCCCCAACAACTACAACAGTCTTCTAAGATTCTAATATATAGGGAGAGAGAAGGGTGGCCTTGAGCCCGAATGAGAGCTCTGGAGCCGGGTCGACGCGCAAGCCCATACTTGCCGTGCTGAACGGTGAGCGTCTCGATCCTCCTCCCGTGTGGATGATGCGCCAGGCCGGTCGCTATCTGCCCGAATATCGCCAGTTGCGTTCCGACAAGGGAAGCTTCCTCGACCTGGTTTACGACAGCGATGCCGCGGCTGAGGTCACGCTGCAGCCGCTGAAGCGCTTTCCGGAGCTCGACGCGGCGATCCTGTTCTCCGACATCCTCATCGTACCGTTCGCAATCGGCCAGAACCTGAGCTTCGTCGCCGGCGAGGGACCGCGCCTGACGCCCCCGCTGGCCAATGCAGCTCTGGATAGCCTGCAGGCCTTCCCTGCGCGCCTAGAGCCGATCTACGAGACGGTTCGCAAGGTGAAGGCGGCTCTCGACCCCTCAAAGGCTCTGATCGGCTTTGCAGGGGCTCCCTGGACGGTGGCGACATACATGGTGGCCGGGCAGGGCAGCCGCGACCAATCCGAGACGCGGCGCCTCGCTTATTCGGATCCCGCTTTATTTCGCGCGGTCATCGATCGCATTGAGGACGTCACGCTTGGCTATCTTGCCGGCCAGATCGAGGCCGGTGCTGAGGTGCTGCAATTGTTCGACAGCTGGGCTGGAAGCCTTGCACCGGCCGAATTCGAGCGGTGGGTTATCGCCCCGACCGCCCGCATCGCGGCCGCTGTCAAAGAGCGGCATCCCCATGTGAAGTTCATCGGCTTCCCGAAGGGCGCCGGCGGAAAGCTGGGAGCCTATGCCCGCGAGACCGGGATCGACGCGATCGGGCTCGACGAGACGGTCGACCCGGTCTGGGCGGACAGGGAACTTCCAAAGGGACTTCCCGTGCAGGGCAATCTCGACCCGCTGGCATTATTGTCCGGCGGAGAAGGCCTGAGCGCCGCGGTGAAGCGCATCCTTGACGCTTTTGACGGGCGGCCGCACATCTTCAATCTCGGTCACGGAATTCTCCAGGAAACACCGATCGCTCACGTCGAGCAGATGCTTGCAGAGGTGAAGAAGCGCGCATGAGCGATCTCCACGACTTACTTGGCCTCGCCTATCCGTGGGTGAAGGCGGCGCACGTCACATTCGTGATCTTCTGGATGGCCGGTTTGTTCATCCTGCCGCGTTTCTACGTCTATCATCATGAGACGACGCCGGGCTCGGCAGAGGATCGTGCATGGATCGAGCGGGAGGACAGGGTCCGTACGATCATCCTCACGCCCGCGATCATCATCGTATGGATACTCGGACTAACGCTCGCCTGGATTACGGACGCCTGGGCGCAGGGCTGGTTCATAGGAAAGCTGGCAATGGTAATAGGGTTGTCCGGCTACCAAGGCTGGCTGGCGAGCTATGGCAAGCGCCTTGCCGCTGGAAAGCGGCCGCTCGACAATCGCACCCTCAGGATCATGAACGAGATTCCGGGCGTTGCCGCTGCGGTCATCGTCGTCCTCGTGATCGTGAAGCCTTTCTGACACACCCCTTGGCTCGGAAGCATTGACTTAGTTCATCGCCAGACATACCTCGGCGGCGACGGCTAAATCGGCCAGTTCACTTCCTTTGCCGACGAACCGTTTGTCCTGGATGAGGCGTCCTGCCCATCCCGCGCTTTTTGACCAAAGCCATTCTCCCACCTTCGCCCGAAGCGACACACAAAATGCATCTCAAAGACCTCAAGAAACAAACCCCCGCCGAACTGGTCACCATGGCCGAGGAGCTCGGCGTCGAGGGTGCATCCACCCTGCGCAAGCAGGACCTCATGTTCTCCATCCTCAAGGTGCGCGCGGAAACGGGTGCCGAAATCAACGGCTCAGGGACGATAGAAGTCCTGAATGACGGGTTCGGCTTCCTCCGCTCGCCCGAAGCCAACTACCTCGCCGGCCCTGACGACATCTATGTCGCGCCGAGCGTGGTGCGTCGCTTTGGGCTGCGCACCGGTGACACCGTCGAAGGCGAGATCCGCGCCCCCAAGGAAGGCGAGCGCTACTTCGCATTGACCAAGGTCACTCAGATCAATTTCGACGACCCCGAGGCCGTCCGCCACCGCGTCAATTTCGACAATCTCACGCCGCTCTATCCAACCTCGAAGATCGAGCTCGATCCCAAGGATCCGACGGTCAAGGACAAGTCGGCCCGCGTGATCGACATCGTCGCTCCGCTCGGAAAGGGCCAGCGCGCACTGATCGTTGCTCCCCCGCGTACGGGTAAGACGGTGCTCCTTCAGAATATCGCCCGGTCGATCACCGCCAACCATCCGGAAGTATTTCTGATCGTGCTGCTCATCGACGAGCGTCCGGAAGAAGTTACAGACATGCAGCGATCGGTTCAGGGCGAAGTGATCAGCTCGACCTTCGACGAACCGGCTTCTCGTCACGTCCAAGTCGCTGAAATGGTTATCGAAAAGGCCAAGCGCCTAGTCGAGCACAAGAAGGATGTTGTGATCCTTCTCGATTCCATCACCCGCCTCGGCCGCGCTTACAACACGGTCGTTCCGAGCTCCGGCAAGGTACTGACCGGCGGTGTGGACGCTAACGCTTTGCAGCGTCCTAAGCGCTTCTTCGGTGCCGCGCGCAACATCGAGGAGGGCGGTTCGCTCTCCATCATCGCGACCGCGCTGATCGATACCGGATCGAAGATGGACGAAGTCATCTTCGAAGAGTTCAAGGGCACCGGTAACAGCGAAATCGTCCTCGACCGCAAGGTTGCCGACAAACGCATCTTCCCGTCGCTGGATGTCGGCAAGTCCGGCACCCGCAAGGAAGAGCTGCTGGTCGACCAGGGCGTTCTGTCGAAGATGTGGGTCCTTCGCCGGATCCTCATGCAGATGGGCACCGTCGACGCGATGCAGTTCCTTCTCGACAAGATGAAGGATGCGAAGACCAACGAGGACTTCTTTGCCTCGATGAACCAGTAGTCCGCTCGAGCGGTTCTACCGGCTCATGATAACCGGCTTCAGCTTTTCTAGCGTCTTCACCGCCGGTGGTCTGGCCAAGCTCGGCCAGATCATCGTCGGCGACCTTACCATGGCCGGCGACAACGTCGTCATCATGGGGTCGTTGGCGTCGGGGCTCCCGGAGAAGGACAGGCGGCGGGTGCTGATGCTCGGCGTCGGCATGGCGCTGGCCTTCCTGATCACCTTTGCGGTGATCGCGACGCAATTGCTCAAGGTCACCGGTCTCGTGTTCGCGGGTGGCCTCCTGCTTCTGTGGGTCGCCTACAATATGTGGCGCGAGCTGCATCCCCGGGAGACGGTGATCTCCGACGATCCGGACACGCCGGAGATCGAAGGTCCACCTCGCACCAAGACTTTCTTGCAGGCCGCAGTTCAGATCGCGATCGCCGATCTCAGCATGAGCCTGGACAACGTCCTGCTCGTTGCCTCGATCGCGAAGGAGAACCCAGCTCTCCTGGTGATTGGGCTCAGCTTCTCGGTCTTGTTCATGGGTTTTGCTGCCAATTACGTGGCGCGGCTCATCCAGCGCTATCATTGGATCAATTACATCGGCCTCGCGGTCATCCTCTACGTCGCCCTGAACATGATCTACGAGGGGTGGGTAGGCGGTGAGCATGTGCTTGGCCTGAGGAACGCATTCGGGGCATAGTTGCATTGGTCCGAAACTGCCCGACTGACATCAGGGGGAAAGATTGAGCGAGTTTTTGCTGACGACCCTAGGCGCGGCCGCGACAGCCGGATTCGGTGGGCCTGCCGGCATCTGGGCCGCCATCGTCCAGGATTTCTCCAACATCACCGAGCCGGGTGCATTTGCGGCTTTCCTGCAGGTTCTGATGATCGACCTCGTCCTCGCGGGCGACAATGCGATCGTCGTCGGTGCCCTGGCGGCTGGCCTGACGCCCGATCAGCGCCGCAAGGTGATCATGATCGGCGTGCTCGCAGCCTTGGTGCTTCGCATCGCCTTCGCTCTTGTTGTTACGCAACTCCTTCAGATAATTGGACTTATTCTCGTTGGCGGACTCCTGCTGCTGTGGGTGGCGTGGAAGATGTGGCGCGAGCTTCGCCATGAGGGCGAGTCTGGCGGGTCCGAGGAGATTCTGGGGGACGAACATTCCGGGCTGAGGCCCGCGAAGAGCTTCGGCGCTGCCGTTTGGGCCGTTGCGGTCGCGGACGTTTCGATGAGCCTCGACAACGTGCTCGCCGTCGCTGGCGCCGCCCGGGACCACCCGGGTATCCTGATCGTCGGCCTTGTCTTTGCAGTGATCCTGATGGGCGTCGCAGCGAACGTCATCGCTCGCTACATCGAGCGTTTCCGCTGGATCGGCTACGTCGGGCTCCTTGTGATCCTCTATGTGGCCGTGAAGATGATCTACGACGGCTGGGTTCATCCCGACGTCGGACTAGGCAAGCTGTTCGCCTGAGGCGGCGATTGCGCTAAGCGGCGCTGCGTGAGCGCCGATACGATCTTCGCCCTGTCCAGTGGCCGCCCGCCTGCAGCGGTGAGCATTATCCGCGTGAGCGGACCGGGGGCACACGAAGCGGGCCGGAAACTGGCCGGCTCGCTTCCCGACGCCCGGACTGCAGCGCTGAGGACGCTTCGTGACGAAGCGGGTGGCAGGCTGGACGACGCCTTAGTCCTGCGTTTCGACGGCCCTGCAAGCTCGACCGGCGAGGACATCGTCGAGTTCCAGTGTCATGGCGGTCGAGCGGTGGTGGATGCCGTGCTTGGCACGTTGGCCGAGATTGGAGGGCTTCGGCCCGCGAATCCCGGCGAATTCACGCGTCGTGCCTTTGAGAATGGCCGGATCGACCTGACCGAGGCCGAGGGCCTGGCCGACCTGATCGAGGCTGAGACGGAATTCCAGCGCAAGTCGGCCCTTGCGATGGCCGAAGGCGGGCTTAGGCGTCAGATCGAGCAATGGCAGAAGAGAGTGCTCATCCTGTCCGCCCACGCGGAAGCGGCGATCGACTATGCCGAGGATGACGATGTCGGCACGGATCCGACCCTCGCCAAGGAGTGCTCTGAGCTGGCTTGCGAACTCGGGGCGTGGCTCGACCGCCCGCGGGTTGAACCGCTCAAAGATGGTGTCAGGGTGGTGGTTGCGGGGCCTCCTAACGCCGGAAAGTCTAGCCTGATCAATGCGATAGCCGGGCAGGAGAAAGCCATTGTCACCGATATTCCGGGGACCACGCGTGACCACATCGAGGTGCCGCTATTGCTCGGCGGTATTCCAATTTTGCTGACGGACACCGCAGGTCTCCGTGAGAGCGACGAGACGATCGAGCGGATTGGGATCGACCGCGCTCGTTCTCTCATTGAGGGTGCGGATGTCCTTCTCTGGCTAGGTGAGCCGAGAGAAGCGCCCGAACACCCGCGCAGGATCCTCGTGCATCCGCGAGCCGACCTTCCAGAAAGGGTGCCGGCGCCGGAGGGTTCAATGACAGTTTCGTCCGTGACTGGCGCGGGCCTGAAAGAACTGCTGGCTCGTACATCGGAATTGGCTGCATCCCTGCTGCCCGACGAGGGTGCGATCGCTTTCAATCGACGTCAGGCAGCGCATGTCGCTGAGGCCCAGGAAGCATTGGAGACCGCGGCGACAACCGACTTCGTCTTTGCTGCCGAGAATGTGCGTTCAGCGCGCGTCGCGTTTGACCGCCTTACCGGGCGGGCAGGAATGGAGGACGTCCTTGACGCCTTGTTTGGTCGGTTCTGCCTTGGGAAATGAAGTGTTTCACGTGAAACAAGTCGTCTGAGACGATATTTTCCCTTCGAGCCAAAATCCACTAAGCGCCTGCCGATGTTCGACGTTCTCGTCATCGGAGCCGGCCACGCCGGTTGCGAGGCTGCCGCTGCTGCAGCCCGCCGAGGCGCGCGCGTCGGACTGGTGACCTTCCGAGCCGAAGATATCGGCCAGATGTCGTGCAACCCATCGATCGGTGGCGTCGGCAAGGGCCATCTTGTGCGTGAGCTCGATGTGTTCGACGGACTCATGGCGCGCGCGGCGGACCGGGCGGCGATCCACCGCCGCATGCTCAACCGGAGCAAGGGCCCGGCGGTGTGGGGGCCTCGCATTCAGGCGGATCGCAAGCTCTATCGATCCGCCGTTGCCGACCTGCTTGGCGA
>Ga0207674_10008175_pt1 | contig 12132 bp, 13 predicted proteins | sample KBSCornC72_FD_184303 | JGI IMG/M metagenome (GOLD analysis project Ga0207674, IMG submission 184303) | Corn rhizosphere microbial communities from Kellogg Biological Station, Michigan, USA - KBS Corn C7-2 (SPAdes) (version 2) | ecosystem: Host-associated > Plants > Roots > Rhizosphere > Soil ... | reverse complement strand
ATTGCGACCCGCGCGCGCGTCTCGAAGCGAGAGCTGTATGCGGTGGTTGGCAACAAGCAGGAAATGTTGATTGCCTGCATCCGCGAACGTGCCAGGCGGCTGCAGGTGCCCGCCGACATGCCCGTGCCGCACGATCGCGGGACCCTCGCGCACGTGCTCGCCTCCTTCGGGGCGCAGCTCGTCCTAACATCCGACATGGCAGATTACTGCCGATCCGCGCAGATTTCGGTGATGCCCTATTCCTCCGGGCTCGGTGGTGCCTACAAGGCCCGCGCCGACCGTCCGCTCCCCGCGCAGTACCAGAGCGCCGACTCCGACGCCCGCCTCGCCGCCCTTCGCGACATCGCCGCCGAGACCAAATCCACTCCGCACCAGCTGGTCTTCGCCTGGCTTGCCGCCAAGGGCACCCTGCCGCTGGTCGCCGGCTCCACCATCGAGCAACTGAGCGAGAGCCTCGACGCCATCGACGTTCCGCTTACGTCCGAACAGGTTGGGCGCTTGGATGCGGCCGGCGAGTAGCTAGAGTTTGAAGATCGAGTTCGCGTCGTTGCGGCTCTTCTGCCGGGCGGCGATGGCGGCGCGCAGTCGCTCGATTTCGCTCTCGAGCACACCGATGCGGTCGGTCAGCTCTTCCACCGACATCGTGTCGATGTTCATGCCGACCTCGTGTCCCTTGGGTTTTTTCACCTGGTCGTCGTCGAACATGGCGATCCTCCTCTTGTTGGGCGTATGAAGTTTACCCAAAACGTCGAATTGAGCAAAATCCCGGTGCCGATGTCGTTACCCGCCCAGATGTCCGCCATCATCGTGCCGCAGCCCGGCGGGCCCGAGGTCATGCGGCTCGCGCAGTTGCCGCTGCCGGAGATCATGCCAGGCGAGGTCCTGATCCGCGTTGCCGCGGCCGGGGTCAATGCACCGGACCTGGCGCAGCGGGCCGGTCACTACCCGCCGCCGCGCGGCGCCTCGCCGCTGCTCGGCCTCGAGGTCTCGGGCGAGATCGTCGTTCCGGCAGGAGAATGGCGGGCTGGTGACCGGGTCGTCGCGCTGTGCAATGGCGGAGGTTACGCGGAATATGTCGCCGTGCCGGCCGGACAGGTCCTGCCCGTACCGGCCAACTGGTCGCTCGTCGACGCAGGCGCACTCCCTGAGACCTGGTTCACGATCACGCAGACTCTCGTCATGCGCGCGGGCCTCGCGCCAGGAATGAGCGTGCTCGTCACGGGCGCCGCCGGGGGCATTGGTGGCGCCGCCATCCAGATCAGCCGTATCCTCGGTGCCGACCCGATCGCCCTCGTCTCCTCTGCGGAGAAGGCCGCCTATGTACTCGGCCTCGGCGCCCATGCTGCGATCCGTCACGACACCGATGATGTCGCCGCGCGGGTCCGTGACCTGACCGGCGGCAAGGGGGTCGACCGGATCGTCGATATGGTTGGCGGCGACAGCACCACCCGCAACATCGAGCTTCTCGCACCTGGCGGTCACCTCGTGCAGGTGTCCACTCTCGTCGACCGCAATGCCAATATTCCCCTCGCCCGCCTGGTCCGCGACGACCTCACCATCTCCGGCTCGCGCCTGCGTCCGCAGACCCCCGAGACCAAGGCGGCCATTGCCAGCCACCTGCGCGGACTCATCTGGCCAGCGCTCGCGACGTCGACCTTCCCCCACCCAAAAATCCGCCGCTTCGCCCTGGCCCAGGCGCCTGACGCCCATCGCGCCGCGGCCGAACGCGGCCACTATGGCAAGATCGTGTTGCTGACCTCCGAGGCCGCTCACGCCATCATCTGACGGAAATCGTTGAAAACCGGACGCCGGCCCCGTATATTGGCGCTATCCCCTACTTAACTAACGCCGAAAGGCGGGGCGCGCCGGTGAAGCCCGGTCGCCACCGGAAAGCGAGTTTTATCATGGCCACGACCCTCCTTATGCCCAAGGCGACCGCCGTCTGGCTTGTCGACAACACCTCCCTGAGCTTCGAGCAGATCGCCGCCTTCTGCGGCCTGCATCCGCTCGAGGTGCAGGGTGTCGCCGATGGCGACGTCGCCGGGGGCATCATGGGGGTGAACCCCATCCAGAACGGCCAGCTCAGCCGCGATGAGATCGAGAAGGCCGAGGCCGACCCGAGCTACCGCATGAAGGTGCTCGATCCCAAAGTCCGCGTCGCCCAGACCAAGCGCAAGGGACCGCGCTACACCCCGATCTCGCGCCGCAATGAGCGCCCCAACGCCATCCGCTGGCTGCTGCGCAACCACCCCGAGCTCAAGGACGCGCAGATCATGCGCCTCGTTGGCACCACCAAGTCCACGATCGATTCGGTGCGCGACAATACCCACTGGAACTCGACCAACATCCAGCCGATGGATCCGGTGACGCTGGGGCTGTGCAGCCAGATCGACCTCGACCTCGAGGTCAAGCGTGCCGCGGCGCGCACTGGAGCGGGCGTGCCCGACGAAGCTGACCAGGGCACCATGCTGCTCACCGCCGAGGAGGCCCTGGCGACAGCCGGCGGCCGCACCGGCGCCACGGATCTGCCCGGCGAGGCTACGCGTCGCCCCGAGCACGACGAGGAGATCGACGCCGACTCGGTGTTCTCCAAGCTCAAGTCGCTCAAGTCCGATACCAGCGACGACGAGTAAGTCGCCCGGCGGGGGAACACCATGGCAGGCAATCCCCTGCTCGCAGTCCTGGTCCTTCTGGTGGTCGCCGTCGCGCTCGTGCCGCTGTTCAAGTGGCTCGGGCTAGGCACCGTGCTTGGATACCTGGCGGCGGGCATCGCAGTCGGCCCCTATGGGCTGCGCCTCATCTCCGACACCGGGACCATCCGCTCGGTGTCCGAGTTCGGCGTCGTCATCATGCTCTTTCTCATCGGTCTCGAGGTGCATCCCCTCGAGCTCTGGCGCCTGCGTCACAAGGTGCTCGGCCTCGGCGTCACCCAGCTGTTGGCGACCGCCGCGATTCTCGGCGTTGTCACCTATGCCGTCGGCCTCGACTGGCAGGCGGCGCTCGTGGTTGGCCTCGCACTCGCCATGAGCTCCACGGCCATTGCCATGCAATCGGTGCAGCAGCGCTCGCTGACCATGACCGACACCGGACGCGCCACTCTCGTCACACTGCTTGTCCAGGACATGGCGGTGATCCCCATCCTGGCCTTGATCCCCGTGCTGGCCTTCACTCGCCGGAGCCCCGCTCCGGACGCCATCGAGCACGCCGCAAACGCCGTCGCCAATCCATACGGCTGGTGGATAGCTCTCGTCATCGTCGGCGGCTTCATCGCCGTGACGCTGGCCTCGCGATATCTGATCAATCCGCTGATGCGCTGGGTGGCCATGGCCAAGGTGCCCGAAGGCTTCACGGCGCTCGGCCTGCTGCTGGTCATCGGCGCCGCTTTCGCGACCGAGAGCCTGGGGCTGAGCCCGGCCCTCGGGGCCTTCCTCGGCGGCGTACTGCTCGCCGACAGTGAATACCGCCATGAGCTCGAGAGCAACCTCGAGCCCTTCAAGGGCCTTCTGCTCGGCCTGTTCTTCATCACCGTCGGTATGGGCATCGCCTTCGGCGTGCTGTTCGCCGAGCCGCTGCGGGTGCTGAGCCTGGTCGCCGTCCTGATCGGCATCAAGGTCGCCGTGCTCTACGTCCTCGGCACCTTTTTCCGCATGCACGTCGCCGACCGCCTGCTGCTCGCCATCCTGATGAGCCAGGCCGGCGAATTCGCCTTCGTGCTTCTCAACTTCGCCCGCTCTGCCGCGGTGCTGGACGACAACCAGACGCAGCTCTGGTCCGTCGTCGTCGCCCTGTCGATGGCGCTGACGCCATTCCTGCTGCTGCTCTTCGACAAGGTCTGGGTGCCGCGCATCAACGCGCGCGTGCCGCTCCCCGACGTCCCTTCCGACCTGCCCGACGGCCGCTCGGTGATCGTGCTCGGCTACGGCCGCTTCGGTCAGATCGTTACCCGCCTGCTGCGTGCCCAGGGCTACTCGATGACCCTGATCGACGACGATCCGGCTCAGATCGAGCTGGTCAAGCGCTTCGGTGTAAAGGTATTCTACGGCGACGGCGGCCGGCTCGATATCCTGCGTGCCGCCGGCGCGGCAGAAGCGCAGATGATTGTCATTGCGGTGGCCGGTGGCGACCGCATCCTCGACATTGCCGAAATGATCCGACGCCATTTTCCCAGCGTGAAGATCGCCGCCCGGGCCATCGATCGCAGCCACGCGCATGAGCTGATGGCGCTCGGCGTCGAAGTGTTCGAGCGCGAAACCTTCCGCGGCGCCATCACCTTGGGCGCCAAGGCGCTCACCGCCCTCGGCCACGCGCCCGAGGAGGCCCAGCGTCTCGCTGCTGCCTTCGAGGAACACGACGAGCGGCTGCTCAACGATTCCTATCAATTGCGCGACGATCGCGACGCCTATATCGGCTTCGTCCGACGTTCGACCGAATTGCTCGACAAGGTCATGCGCGCCGACCGCGAGGCGGCGGAGACGCAAAAGTCGAAAGACGCAAAGCCCGCCGAGTAGTCTCCCGGGCGCTAGGCTCGTACCTCAATCGGGCGTGGCCGACGCCAGCCGGTGACGCGATCGCGCCCGGCATGCTTGGCCGTATAGAGCGCTTCGTCGGCACGATGCAGCAGCTCGGCCGGCCCGACGGGATCATCCCGCGAGGTGACGGCAATCCCCACGCTGGCGGTGACCACCTTCTTGTCTCCGCCTTGGTGCGGAATGGCCAGTGCCTTGAGGCTTTCGCGGAACGAGTCGGCGATGAAGAACGCCCCATCCTCGTCGGTGTCCGGGAGGACCGCGACGAACTCCTCGCCGCCGTAACGCGCCGCGAGGTCCGACGGCCGCTTCAACGTTGCCTTCAGGCACAGGCCGACGGCCTTCAGCACCTCGTCGCCGGCCTGATGGCCGTAGAGATCGTTGTAGCTCTTGAACCGATCCACATCGATCATCAGCAGCGATAGGGGCGAGCTGCTGCGGGTGCTGCGCGATGCTTCGGCCTCGAGTGCTTCGTCCAGTGCCCGTCGATTGGTGAGACCAGTCAGGCCATCGGTGGTGGCGAGCAGCTTCAGCCGTTCCGTCATCGAGCGGAGGGCCATCTCCGCCTGCTTCAACGAGGTAATGTCAGACACCACCACCAGCGAGGATCCGTCCGAAGTCGGCCGCGTCTTGATGTGCAGCCAGCTGCCGTCGAAAAGCTCGATCTCGCGGCCACTCACCTCCTGCAGTCCCTCGGCGACGACATCGATCCACTGGCTCGCCGCGGGGTCTTCCTCTGGAACGCCCTTCTGTTCGCCTGTCTCGATAACCGCCTGCAGGATGTCGCGGATATGCTGGCCGCGTCGCCGCACCCCCGCCGTCAGCGGGAAGATCTTGCTGAACTGATCGTTGCAATACGCCAGCGTGCCTTGCCTGTCGTACATGGCGATGCCGTCGGTGATTTCCGACAGCACATAGTTGAGTTGGTTGCGGCTGTCGGTGAGGTCCTGGCGCAGCCGCTTCTCGGCCGTGACGTTGCGGGTAACCCCGGCCAGCCCGACGATGTCGCCATTAGCGTTGCGCAACGGCACCTTCGAGGTCAAATACCAGCTGTCTTCACCGTCGATGTCGGGGACCGTCTCCTCGACATCGATGATCGGCACCCCGGCCGCCATCGTCAGCTGTTCGGCGGCCATCAGCGCCTCGGCGCGATCGGCCGGCGCAATGTCGCGATCGGTCTTGCCCAACATTGCCGCGGGCGAGGCATAGCCGTGCAGCGCAGCGACATTGGCATTGACCGCGGCAAACCGGCTGTCGCGCATCTTCACATATTGAAAGTCCGGTGATTGCAGGAACGCCGCGCGCAACAGGTCGCGCTCGCGCTCGACGACCCGGTAGCGCATGATGAAGAATGCCGACAGGCCTGTCGCGGCGACGTTCATCACCGCCACCGTCAGCGACAGGGGCGCGAACGGCATGTTCATGGTCAGATGCAGGATGACGGCCAGTCCGAGGCTCACGGCAAGCGGCGACAGCGACAGCAGGAACGCGCTCAGCAAGGGTGGCACGCGATGGCGGGTCGCCTGCGAGATGCCGTAGGCCAGGAGCGCCACCAGGCTCATCGACAATGGCGAGAGCCCGGCGTTCGGCCCGCCCAGGACCCCGACCCGGTAGAGGGCCGCGATCACCACGGTGGTGAAGCCGGCGACCGGTCCGCCGAAGAACCCCGAGATTGCGATCAGCGACAGCCTGAGATCGAACAGGGACCCGTCGATCGGGATCGCCAGCGTCATGGACGCTACCGCGCCCACGCCCATGGCGACGCCGAAGGCCAGCTGCTTGCGCCAGCGGGGACCCGAATTGAAGATGAACTGGCCGTGCACCCAGGTCGAGATGAACAGGGCGACCACAGCGAGATTGGCGATAAGTGACTGCCAGTGTTCGGCCATAGGTCCGTGGGCGTGAGCGGAGTCCTGGGCTCAGTCTCGGCGCACCAATGCGGCTAAGTGGTTAAGTTCACATCACCAATGGCGTTACGGTTAACAGATGGGAAGGATTTGCCCCTGCCTTGACAACGCTCGCCTGGCGTCATCCGGATAGCCGTCCCTCCCGCCTCCGAGTCCCCCGTGTTCGATCCCTGGTTCTGGTCTGTGGCCGTGGCCACTGTCGCCATTGTCGCCCTCAGCAAGTCGGGGCTTCTTGGCAGCCTCGGCATGGTCGGCGTGCCAATGCTCGCTTTGGTGATGCCTGCGCGCGAGGCCGCCGGCATGCTGCTGCCCCTCCTGTGCGTCATGGATCTGATCGGCGTCCTCGCCTTTCGCCGCGAGGTCGACTGGCGCAACATCCGGATCATGCTGACCGGCGGACTTGCCGGCACCCTGGTCGGCTGGGCGCTGTGGAGCGTGATCACCGACGCCGAGGTGCTCCTCATCGTCGGCATCATCACCATGCTCTTCATCATCGACGCCGTCGTGCCGTGGCGGAAGCGTCTCGCCGAGGGTGCACCGCCCTCCACCGCATGGGGCGTGTTCTGGGGCGGCGTCGCCGGACTGACCAGCTTCATCAGCCACACCGGCGGTCCGCCGGCCCAGATCTATCTGCTCCCGCAGCGCCTGCCGCCCAACATCTACTCGGGCACTACCGTCATCTTCTTTTTTGCGATCAACTACTCCAAGCTCATCCCCTACTACTTCCTTGGTCAGCTGTCGGTCGCCAATCTCGAGGTCGGGGCGATCCTGGCGCCCTTCGCCATCGCCTTCATGCTGCTGGGCGTCTATCTCGTGCGTCGCATCTCGGCCAAGCTCTTCTATCAGGCCGCCTACGTCCTGGTGTTCTTCATCGCGCTCAAGCTGATCTACGACGGCTACCTGGGCGTCTTCCTCCCCACCCACGCCTGAACGGGCCGTCCCGGCCGGTCGGACAGCGAGCCCAGAAATGAAAAGGCCCGGGGAGGAGCCCGGGCCTGATGGTCGCCGCGAATGCCGCTTCTTACGCCGCGTGACTTTGCAGCTTCTGCAGTTGGTCTTTGATTTCCAGTTTCTTACGCTTGAGTGCCGCGATCACCATGTCGTCGTGCGAGAGATGCGTCATCTCGTCGTCGATCTGCCGTTCGATTTCCCTATGCCGCCTCTCCAGCGCGGCAATATGGCCTTCAGTCGTCATGACAACTCCTTTCAAGCGTTCCGAACGACTCGATGGTAGGAAAAGACGGGGGCATTGTCGACGCCTTCACCCCGCCGTGGAAAAGCTGGTGTGAATCGCCGTCCCGATGCGTTAACGAAGTGTCATCAACTGCCCGGAATCAGGGGAGTCCGAGGACCCCGATGCTGCCGCTGACCAAGGAACAGGAAGCTGCGCTTGGCCTCGAGCTGGCGGCAAAACGGCAGGAACATGCCGATCTCGATGCCGCCATTCACACCCTCTCCTCCTCCGGCTATGCCGACCAGATGCTGCTGCAGCGCATGAAGAAGCGCAAACTCGCCCTCAAGGACCGCATCGTCCAGCTCGAGAACCTGCTGCTGCCCGACATCATCGCCTGAACACCTTGAGACACCGGGCCTTTTCCGCTACACGCCCGGCTTTACGGGGGCCCGCCATGCCTTTGAAGCCGTCTGTCGCCATCGTCATGGGCAGCCAGTCCGACTGGGCGACCATGAAGCACGCCGCCGAGACCCTCGACAGCCTCGGTATTGCCCATGACGACCGTATCGTCTCTGCCCACCGGACGCCCGACCGCCTGGTCGAATTCGCCAAGGGCGCCAAGGCCGAAGGCTTCAAGATCATCATCGCCGGCGCCGGCGGCGCCGCGCATCTGCCCGGCATGATCGCCTCGATGACCACGCTGCCGGTCTTCGGGGTCCCGGTGCAGACCAAGGCCCTGAGTGGCCAGGATAGCCTGCTCTCGATCGTGCAGATGCCCGCGGGTATCCCGGTCGGCACGCTCGCCATCGGCGAATCCGGCGCGACCAACGCCGCCCTGCTCGCCGCATCGGTGCTGGCGCTCAACGACAGGAAGCTGGACGCCGCCCTCGGCCAGTATCGCGCCGACCAGACCGCCAAGGTCGCGGCGACCCCGCGCAAAGATGGCTGACGCCCTTCCCCTCGGCGCCACCATTGGCATCCTGGGCGGCGGTCAACTCGGCCGCATGCTGTCGCTCGCCGCCTCCCGGCTCGGCTTCAAGACCCACATCTACTGCCCCGATCCGCTGAGTCCCGCCTTCGAGGTCACCCCCCACAAGACCGTCGCCGCCTACGACGACCAGCAGGCGCTCGCCGCCTTTGCCGCGGCCGTCGACGTCGTCACCTACGAATTCGAGAACGTCCCAGCCGCGACCGCCGAGGTGCTGGCCAAGCTGAAGCCGCTGCGCCCGGGGGCGAACGCCTTGGCGATCTCGCAGGACCGCCTGGCCGAGAAGCGTTTCATCGGCGAGCTCGGCGTTCCCGTCGCCCCGCACCGCGCCATCCGCAGCGCCGACGACCTGGCGCCGGCCCTCGCCGCCCTTGGTGAAGCGGGCATCCTCAAGACCACCCGCCTCGGCTATGACGGCAAGGGCCAGCGACGGCTGGGCGCCTCGCTCGCCGAGGCAGCCGCCGCGTTCCTCGAGCTCGCGCCGCACCCGCTGGTCCTCGAGGCGCTGATCCCGTTCGTCCGCGAAATCTCCGTCGTGGTCGCCCGCGGCCTCGACGGCAGGACCGCCGCCTTTGATCCCGCCGAGAACGTCCATCGCGACGGTATCCTCGCGACCTCCACGGTCCCTGCGCAGGTCAGCCGCGACACTGCCGCCACCGCCCAGGCGCACGCCACCCGCATCGCCGAAGCGCTCGGCTATGTCGGCGTGCTCGGCGTTGAGTTCTTCGTGCTCGCCGACGGCAGCCTGATCGTCAACGAGATCGCCCCGCGTGTGCACAATTCCGGCCATTGGACCGAAGCGGTGTGCATCACCGACCAGTTCGAACAACACATTCGTGCGATCGCCGGCTGGCCGCTGGGCGACCCGACGCGGCTTGCCGACGTCATCATGCGCAACCTGATCGGCCCGGAAATTACCGCCATCCCGAGCCGACTCGGCCCGGGCCTGCGCCCCCACGCCTACGGCAAGACCGAAGCCCGGGCCGGCAGAAAGATGGGCCACCTGAACCGGGTTGAGGTCAAAACGCCGCCAAAATAGGCGCTTTTTGGCGTTTCTCCCCGTGGACAAGCCCGGATCGTTCAACTATACACGCGCACCACGGTGACCGGCTTGGCCGGTCGGCGCGATTGCCATTGGCGGTCACGCTCGAACTCAAAAACTGATGACGAATTCACGAAGGGCGGTTCCGCTTGCAAGTAGTTGTTCGCGATAACAATGTCGACCAGGCGCTGCGCGCGCTGAAGAAGAAGCTGCAGCGCGAGGGCGTTTTCCGCGAGATGAAGTTGCGGAACTACTACGAGAAGCCGTCCGAGAAGAAGGCGCGCCAGAAGGCCGAGGCCGTCCGTCGCGCCCGTAAGCTTGCGCGCAAGCGTGCCCAGCGCGAGGGTGGTCTGCCGGCCACTCCTGCCGCCGCCACCGCGACCGCGCGTACGCCGCGCCCCGAGCGCTCGTAAGTCAGTCAACGCCGCCTTCCAGGGCGGCGTTTTGCGTTCGACCAAAAGCCCCATCCCCCGGCTCCCTGGGGGAAGCGTCAAACAAAACAAACTGAGGGACTACCGATGAAGAAACTTATCGCCGCCGCCGCGATCACCGCCATGGCTGCCGTCGGCTTTGCCGGCGCTGCTCAGGCCGACAGCCGCGTCAAGGTGGGTGTGCTGACCTGTGACGTCGAGCCGGGCATCGGCTACCTGATCGGGTCGTCCAAGGATCTGACCTGCTGGTTCAAGCCGTCCGGCGGTGGCAAGACCGAGACCTACCAGGGCTCGATCAAGAAGCTCGGCTTCGACGTCGGCTTCACTGCCAAGACCAAGATCGCCTGGCTCGTCTTCGCCGCCACCAAGAACGCTGCCAAGAAGCACGCCCTCGCCGGCACCTATGTGGGCGCCTCGACGGAAGCCACCCTCGGCGTCGGCCTCGGCGGTAACTGGCTGATCGGCGGCTCCAACAAGTCGTTCGCGCTGCAGCCCTGGTCGATCCAGGGCCAGGTCGGCCTGAACTACTCGCTGACCTGGACCGATCTCACCCTCGAGTAAGATCGACTCCATCGAATTCCAAACGCCGGTCCTCGTGACCGGCGTTTTTGTTTGAGCGTCGAGTGGACCCGGCAGTCAGCGCTTCGCCGCCTCGACCGACTCGAAAAACGCCTTTGCCTTCGCCCACTCGCCGCGCGCCCACAGGTCGTCATGGTCCGCGCCAGGCTCGATCCAGATCCCCGCCTTGTTCGGGGCCAGGTCGTAGACCCGGCGCCCGTGATAGTCGGCGATCGTGTGATCATTGGTACCGTGCGCGACGAACACCGGCTCCTCGACTTTGAGTATCCACTGGTCGACCGGATACCGATCGATGGTGAGGAGGTCGACCGGCAACCACGGATAGCGGTCACGCCCCACTGCCACCGCTGAGTCGAACGGCGTTTCAAGATACAGCGCGTCGGCCTGCCGCTCGCTGGCCACGTAAGTCCCCGGTCCCGACCCGAGCGACCTGCCCCAGAGTACGATCGGGTCACCCTTGGCCTTCGCCCAGTCGAAGGCAGCAAGTGCGTCCTGGAGCGCGTGTTCCATCGTCAACTGGCCGGGTGACCCCGGAAAGCCGCGATAGTCGAAGGACAGGAAACCATAGCCATCGGCCTCGAACGCCTCGAAGCGCGCAAATTCACGAGAAAAGCTCTGCACGTTCCCCCGGAAATAGATGATCAGCGGTTTGCCCGGCTGCGGTGGATCGTACCATGCGCCCAGCTCCGACCCGTCCGCCGAAGGGATCTTCACCAGTTGCGCGTGCTGCAGCCGTGTCTCCGACAGCTCGAACATTCGGCCGCTCGTGTCGTACTGCAGGCTGCGCTGGTTGATGTAGACATAGGCGACGATGCCGCAATAGCCGAGCACCGCCACGACCAGCACGCCGATGACAATCCGCCAAAGTATCTTCATGACCGGCCCTCGTTGACGGGCGGACTGTGCAATCAACGGGTTCGCAGGGCAATGCGCTAGATCAAAGCTTCACGCCGCTTCTTCCAGCGCCCTCTTGAATGCCATCTCGAATACCTCCTCCGGTTGCGCCCCGCTCATGGCAAAGCGGCCCTCGAAGACGAAGAACGGCACGCCCTGGATACCTTGCTGAGCAGCGCTGATGGCCAGCTCGTGCGAGACCTCGAGCTCACGGGGATCGGCAATATCGCCGAGCGCCTCCTCGTGCGTGAACCCATGGCCGGTCGCGATCTCGGCCAGCACCTCGGGCTCGTTCACCTGCCGGTGCTCGAGGAAGTAGGCGGCGGCAATGGCGTTGGCGAGGGCATGCTGCGTGCCCTTCGGCCGGGCCAGCCGGATCAGCGTGTGCGCTTTCTGTGTCGGGAACGTCCTTGGTTGCTTACTGAGATCGAGATCGATGCCCGATTTCTTCGCCTCGCCTTCGGCCCGCGCCCAGATCGCTTTGGGGTCGCGCCCATACTTCGCCCGCAGCATTTCGGCCACGTCGTACCCCTCGGGCGGCGTGTTTGGATCGAGGTAGAATGGATGGTTCTCGACATCGACTGTGATCTC
>Ga0207674_10008171_pt1 | contig 12134 bp, 11 predicted proteins | sample KBSCornC72_FD_184303 | JGI IMG/M metagenome (GOLD analysis project Ga0207674, IMG submission 184303) | Corn rhizosphere microbial communities from Kellogg Biological Station, Michigan, USA - KBS Corn C7-2 (SPAdes) (version 2) | ecosystem: Host-associated > Plants > Roots > Rhizosphere > Soil ... | reverse complement strand
CGTGCCGACGCCGCCGATCGACTGGTCGAAGACGGTCGCCTACACGAGCGTTACCTCCACCGGGGAGGGTGTCTCGATCGCGCTGGCCGGCCGCGAGCCCGAGGGCACGGTGGCTCCCGAGGACTACGAGCGCGTGCGGGACGAGGTCGCCGCCAAGCTGCTCGCCTTCACCGACCCGGCGACCGGCCGGCGACCGATCGGCGAGGTGCGAAAGAAGGAGCAGGTGCTGTCGGGCCCCTATCTCGACCGGGCGCCCGACCTGCTGCTGGAGGCCGCGCCGCTCTACAGCCTGACCCACGCCCGCCAGATGGTCGAGGAGGCCGACTGGCTCTCGGGTGACCACCGCCCGGAGGGGATCTACGTCACGGCCGGCCCGGGCATCGAGCCCGGCCGGGGACCAGTGATCTCGCTGGCCGACTTCGCCGGCCGGATCGTCGCTGCCGCCGGCCTGGAGCCCGACGCAGACTGGAGCCGCACGGCGGACGCCGAGCCCGTCCCGGTGTTCACCGAGGACGAGGAGCGTGAGGTCGAGGAGCGGCTGCGCGGGCTCGGTTATCTGGAGTGACGATCAGGCGGTGGTGACGCCGGCGCCGACCGGGCAGGAGACGCCGGTGCCGCCGATCCCGCAGTAACCGTTCGGCACCTTGTGCAGGTACTGCTGGTGATAGTCCTCGGCCGGGTAGTAAGGGCCCGCCTCGGTGATCTCGGTCGTTATCTGGCCGCGGCCGTTGGCCGTCAGCGCCGCCTGGTAGGCGTCTCGAGTGGCGATCGCGGCGTCGTGCTGCTCGGGCGTGCGCCAGTAGATCGCCGACCGGTACTGGGTGCCGGCGTCGTTGCCCTGCCGCATGCCCTGGGTGGGATCGTGGCCCTCCCAGAAGATCCGCAGCACGTCGGCAGCCGACAGCTTGTCGGTCTCATAGGCCACCAGCACCACCTCGGCATGCCCGGTGTTGCCCGAGCAAACCTCACGGTAGGTGGGGTTCCTGGTATGGCCGCCCGCGTAGCCGACGGAGGTCGTCCAGACGCCCGGCGTCTGCCAGAAGATCCGCTCGGCGCCCCAAAAGCAGCCCATGCCCACCAGCAGGTAGTCGACGCCCTCGGGGAACGGCGGCAGCAGCGGCCGCCCCAGCACCTCGTGCAGCTCGGGCACGGGGATCGGCTCGTCGCGGCCCGGCAGGGCCTCGTCGGCGGTGGGGATGGAGCTTTGCTTGGTGCGAAACAGGTTCATCGACACTCCCGGGGAGAAATGGCCGTACACCGAATGGTACGTCCACGGGGAACTGCCGGTTTGGAGGGCGCGCTGGGCCGGCGTACGGGGGCCTCGGGGAGGGGAAGGCCGCTACGCGGTACGCCGGCCGGCGCCGGGTGAACCTGTCACGAGAGATGCCGCGTGCCGACGGGATACCAGCCGCGGGCGTCGTCCTTGCGCGAGTCGGCTCCGTCGAATGCCATCGCAAACCAGATGATGGCGACCACTGTGGCGAAGATGATGATTTCCACCGTCTCGATCCTTTCGGGTTGGCCTCCGGGATGAAGGCACCCCCCCACTATCGGCATCCGGGCGGCAAACCGCAGTGGAGCTATCCCCACCACCGCTGGGTGCTGGCAGGTGTCCTGCGGCGTGGCCGACCGCGCCCTGGGACAGAATCCCGCGCATGACCGACCAGCGAACCCTGCTCTCGGGCACGGCCGTCAACGTCGCCGGCCTGGTGGCGGGGGTGGTTGCCGCCTACGGCGTCCAGGTGCTGGTCGGCCGACAGTTGGGCGCCGGCGGCCTCGGGCTGGTCACCGTGGCCGTCCAGGTGGCGTTCGTTGCGGCCGCCGGCAGCCGGTTCGGCATGGATCTGGCCTCCGTGCGCGAGGTGGCGATCGGCGTCGGCGCCGGCGGCGCCGGCCACCTGCGCTCGCTGGTGCACCGCTGCGCCCTGATCGCGGGGGCGGCCAGCATCCTCGTGGCCGGGCTGGTGGCGGCGCTGTCGCCGCTGACCGGCGGCAACCAGGCCACGGTCGCGGCGGCCGCGGTCTCCATCCCCTTCGCGGCGGTCGCCAACACGTATCTGGGCGCAACGCGTGGCTTGAAGCAGATGACGCCCACCCTGTGGGTGTTCTGGATCGGCCAGCCCCTGGCCTGGATCGTGGCCGCGGTGGTCGTGCTGGCCGCAGGAGGGCATGCGGAGGGCGTCGTCCTTGCCTACGACGCCTCGTGGGCGGTCGCCGCCATCGCCGCCCGAGCCCTGTGGCTGCGGGCATCGGCAGGGATGGGCGACCTCCCAGCCGGCCGCGACGTGGTGTCGGCCGCCATCCGCTTCGGCCTCCCCCGCGCCCCGTCGGCGCTGCTCGCCCAGGCGCTGTTTTGGATCGACCTGTGGGTGCTCGACATCTACGCCGGGCGGGCCGAGGTGGGAACGTATGCGGCCGTCAGCCGGCTGGCGCAGGTGATCCTGCTCTTCCTGACCTCCGTCAACCTGCTGTTCGCACCCTTCGCCGCCGACCTCCACGCGCGCGGGCAGCGGGATCAACTGGACGCCCTGTTCAAGGCGGCCACGCGCTGGGCGCTGGCGGCCACCCTGCCGGTGGCGATCGTCCTCGCGGTGGCTCCCGAGCAGGCGCTGCGAGCGTTCGGGCCGGACTTCACCGGCGGTGGCTCGGCGCTGCGGATCATGCTGGTCGGGCAGCTGATCAACGTCGCCACCGGTAGCGTCGGTTTCGTGCTGATCATGGTCGGCCGCACCGGTCTCGACCTGCTTGACAACGCCATCGGGGTGCTGCTGCTGGCTGCCCTGGCGGCGCCGCTTGCCGACAGCCACGGCATGGAGGGTGCCGCGCTCGCCGCCGCCGCGTCGTTCGCCGCCGTCAATCTGCTGCGGCTGGCCCAGGTACGAACGGTGGTCGGGGTGCAGCCGTTCGACACCGGGTACCTGCGGCTGGCGGTCCCCGCCGCTGGCTGCGCCGCCGCGGCGCTGCTGGCGCACGCCGCCGCGGGCGGGTCGAGCTGGTGGGCGGACCTGGCCGCGACCACCGCGGCCGGCATGCTGGCATACCTTGTGCTGCTGCCGGCCGGGCTCCCGGCGGCCGATCGGTCGGCACTTCAGCGGGCGACCCGCAGGATCACGAAACGCCTGCCCCGATAGACCTCCCGCAGCATCGGATCCTCCAGCAGCTGAGGCAGCACATCGGACTGCGTCTGCAGGTCGACGAGCACGTAGTCGACGTTGCGGCGCCTGAGGATGTCGTCGCGCATCTGTTGCGAGGAGGCGGGGTCGAAGAACGCGGCCACGTCCTGGCGGCGGTGCTCGGTGTCGATCCGCGGCTCGGCGCGCGTCCGCGCCTCCGGCAGTGCGACCGCGTACACCGGCGCCTCCCCCACCAGCTCGTACACCCGGTGCTCCTCGCCGAGCACGGTGGGCATCGGATGCGATCGGGCGGCGAACCAACGCACCACCTGGGGACTGAGCTCCACGACCAGGTCGGGCCGGGCGGGGCGGTGCGGCCCGGCCTGCGCCTCATCGATCACGTGCTCGGCCCCGAAGCGCACCGGTCCGACCAGCGTTGCTGCGACCAGCGCCGCCGCCGCCAGTGCCGAGCCCCGCTCGATCGAGCGCCGCGGCTCACGCACCAGGCAGGCCAATGCCACCAGCAGCCCGGCGACGACGACATAGGACGCCGGCTCGCGCCAGAACTCCTGTGTGTCCCGCAACTGGTAGAGCACGGCGGCCAGGCCGGCGGCCACCGGGTACGACCAACGGCCCAGCAGGCGGGCGCCGACCAGTGCCGCCGCCGCCAGCGCCAGCGGCCACGGGATCACCTGCCAGAAGCGGTGGAACTGTCCCATCCCCACCGTCAGCATCGCGGCCGTGCTGAGCCCGGGCAGCAGCAGCAGCGCCATTGGGCCGAGCAGCGCGCCGGCCGCGGGCAGCGTCCGCCGGTAGCGCACCAGCAGGCCCAGCACGGCGATCGCGACCAGCACGTAGCCGCGGCCGAACACCGGCGCCCAGGGATACATCAGATAGGCCCGGGCACCGTGATGGACGAACTCGTCGGAGTGGGTGATGATCGCCCGCCGCTCGCCGCCACGGACGGCCACGAGCCAGATCCAGCCGGCCACCAGCACCGAGCCCGCGGTCGAGACCGCCAGCGCCACCACGGCTGCTCGAGCGACGGCCATGTGAGCCCGCCAGCTGGCGACGGTGATGCCGGCCATGATGGCCAGGCAGGGGATCGCGTAGGTGGGATGCACAAGCGCGATCGCCATCACCACCACCCCGGCCGCATAGGCTCCGATCAGCACCCCCCGGACGGCGGCCAGAAACAGCAGCACCGCTGCCGGCGTCAGCACGTACAACGAGAACGGCGGCGGCTGGTTGATCTGCATGATCAGGCCGTTGATCAGCGTGCACATGTCCCAGGCGGCGGGGACGGCGGCGAGATAGCCGGCCACCCGCCAGCCGGTCACCGACGAGGCGACGGCGGCCACGCCGAGGATGGCGGCCACTCCGCACAGCGGTCCCAGATGGATGAACGCCTGGGCAGCGTCCACCCCGGCGGCGCGGGCGATGCCGGCCCAGGCCGCGTGCAGCAGCGGGAACGCGTACCCGGCATGCGGCGCGCCGTGCTCGAAGGACGAGATGCCGGTCAGCGTCAGGCCGTCGACAGCGTCGATCTTGCGCATCCGCCCGACGTGGAACAGCGCGTCGCCGACCACTCCAGTCGATAGCCGCCAGGTGACGAACCCGAACGCGACCGACGCAACCAGCCCGGCGGCCAGCTCGCCCAGCGGGACCGGCTCCAGCGCCACCGGCCGCCTCAGCGCCGCCAGCGCTGCGGCCCAGCCGGCCGCCACCGCCATCGCCAGCACGGCGCCGAACGGCAGCTCCAGCAGGAACCCGACCGCCAGCGCCGGCGTCCACATCACCAGCCCCAGCGCAAAGCACACGGGCAGGGCACCCCCGAAGCCGGCATGCCGCTCCAGCCGCAGCAGGCGCATCAGGCCCCAGCCGGGCACCAGCAGCACCGCGCAGGCGGCCAGCCAGACGGCGGGGGCGGCGAGGTCGAGCAGGCGCGCTGCCAGCAGACCCAGCGGGACGGCGAGGAGCACCGCCGGTTCGGCTCGGGTCCTCATCGAGGCGGCATCCTACCGGCGGGGGGCGGCTGCGGACGGTTGAACGAAACGGCGCGAGCTGCCGCCATCGTGTGGAAGAATCCCGCACCGGTCGCGGGGGCGCGGCCGTGGATGCATGCCTACCGACATGGGAGCGACGCGGATGCGACATCTGATTCTTGGCGGCGACGGCTATCTGGGATGGCCGACGGCGATGCGCTTCTCGGGCAAGGGGCATGAGGTGGCGGTCGTCGACAACTTCGCGCGCCGCCGGTGGCATGAGGAGGCGGGCACCGACTCGCTGACGCCGATCGCGCCGCTCGGGGAACGGATCGAGGCCTGGAAAGAGGTTTCCGGCAAGACCATCGAGTCCTATGTAGGCGACATCGCCGAGGGCACGTTCATCAACGAGGTGGTCGGCGAGTTCCGACCGGACACGATCATCCACTACGGCGAGCAGCCCAGCGCCCCGTGGTCGATGAAGAGCGTCGACAACGCCGTCATCACCCAGCAGGGCAACGTGATCGGCAACCTCAAGCTGCTGTGGGCGATGCGCGAGCTAACGCCCCAAGCGCACCTGATCAAGCTGGGCACGATGGGCGAGTACGGCACGCCGAACATCGACATCGAAGAGGGCTACATCGAGATCGAGCACAACGGCCGCAAGGACACGCTGCCGTTCCCCAAGCTGCCCGGCTCCTTCTACCACCTCTCCAAGGTGCACGACAGCCACAACATCCACTTCGCCTGCCGGATCTGGGGCATCCGCGCCACCGATCTCAACCAGGGTGTGGTCTACGGCATCGAGACGCCCGAGACCAAGCTCGACGACCGGCTGGCCACCCGATTCGACTACGACCAGGCGTTCGGCACGGCGCTCAACCGGTTCTGCGTCCAGGCGATGATCGGCCATCCGCTGACGGTGTACGGGAAGGGCGGCCAGACCCGCGGCTTCCTGAACATCATCGACACCCTGCAGTGCGTCGAGCTGGCGGCCGCGAACCCCGCCGACTCCGGCGAGATGCGCGTCTACAACCAGTTCACCGAGTCGTTCACGGTCGCCGAACTGGCCGAGAAGGTGCGCCATGCGGCCGGAGAGCTGGGGGTCGACGTGGCCGTCGACCACCTCACCAACCCGCGTGTGGAGCTGGAAGAGCACTACTACAACCCGGTGCACACGAAGCTGATCTCGCTGGGCCTGGACCCGACCCTGCTGTCGGAGACGCTGATCGAGTCGGTGCTGCACACGATCGAGCGCCACAAGGATCGGGTGATCCCCGAGGGCATCGACCCCACCACGCAATGGCGCAGCGAGCCGGTGGCCCAGTCCGCCTCCTCCTAGCGGGCCTGATCCTCGTCCTGGCGGTCGCCGGCCTGCTGGCGCAGGCCGGTTTCATGCTGCGCGAAGGCTCCGACCAGCTGAGCGCGCCGACCACCCACCCGCTCCGCGACCTGCTCACCGAGGCCGACCGGACGATTCCGCCCGGCCAGCCGTACGCCATCCCCAGTGACGTCAGGGCCGACAACGCCCGCTACTTCCTGTACCCGCGGCAGCGCGTGGCGGTGGCCGCGTTCGACCGCGACGCCCTGCGCCGGGCGGGTGTGCGCTGGGTGATCGTCACCAACGACCGCCGGCCGCCGGAGCTGAGCGGAGCCAGGGACTGGTTCCGGGTGGTGCTGCGCTCGCCCGGTGGGCGGCTGATCGAGGTCGAGCCATGACCGACTGGCTGCTGACGGCGGCCGCCTGCGCCTCACTCGTGTGGGCGGGCTGGCCATGGGCGCGTGGCATCCCTGGCAACCGGCCCGATGCCGTCGCCACCGCCGGCCTGGCGTACCTGTGCGGCACCGCGCTGTTCACGCTGGCGATCCTGGGCGCCGCGTTCCTGACCCTCGAGCTCGACCGGTTGACGCTGGGGATCTGCCTGGTCACCGTGCGGCTGGCCGGGCGATTGGTGGACGGCGACCGGCCGCCCGGCCGGCCGGTGTCGGGTTCGCTCCGGCTGGCGGGCCCGCCGCTGGCGCTGGCCGCAGCAACCCTCGGCTTCGGCGTTGTCCAGGCGTTCCGGTTGGGCGGCATCGACACCATCGACTTCCTCAAGGCATGGGGGCTCAAGGGTACGTCGCTGTTTCTCGACGGCAATCTCGATTTCTCGCACCTGAGGGGCCCGCATCTGTTCTATCCGCTCGAGGTCTCCAACCTGAACGGCGCCTTCTACGTCCTGCTGGGACGGGTGGACGACGAGGTCGTGCGGCTGCCCGCAGCGCTGTTCGGGGTGTCCCTGGCGCTGGCGCTGTGGTGGCTGGCGCGGCTGATGATGCCGCCCGCCGGGGCCGCGCTGGCCGTGGCGCTGGCGGTGATGACGCCCCAGTTCACCAGTCTGATGACCAACGGCATGGCCGACCTGGTGGTGGCGGCATACGTCACGGTATGCGCGCTGGCCGCCTACCGGTGGCTCGAGGACGGCGGATCGGCGTGGGCACCGCTGTCCGGCTTCGCCGCGGGCGCCGCCGCCTGGACGAAGCTCGAGGGCGCGCTCACCTGTCTGGTGATCCTGGCCGGCGTGCTGGCCGTGCGCCGTGCCCTGCGAACGCCCGGCGTGGGCGTCTGGCTGGCCTGGTTCGCGGTATTCGTCGTGCCCTGGCAGCTGTTCCAGCGGATCCACGACATCCCGCCCAACCGCGCGCACTTCAAGAAGATCTACCTGGACGCCGACTGGATCGTCGGCCACGTCTCCCGCACCCTTGCCGAGACTGCCCATTGGGGCGTGTTCTGGCCGCTGTGCATGGCGCTGATCGGGCTCTCCCTGCCGCTGGTGTGGCGGACGCCGTTCCGGCGACTGGCGGTGCTCACGCTGCCCAATGTGGTGTTCACGCTGGGCGCTTACGTTACCCACTACCGGGCCGGCGACGCGGGCAGCGTCGAGGCGACGGCGCACCGGCTCTACCTGCACCTCGCGCCTTCCCTGGCCGTCATGGCCGCTGCCGGCGCTACAGTGGCCCTCGGCATCGTGTGCGCGTGGCGCCGCGACGCAGCCGTCCACCCGCCAACGTCACCTCCGGAGTCGTCTCCATGAGCCCGCTTCGCCTTGCCGGCCTGATCACCGCCCTCGGCTTCGCGCTGGTCACGATCAGGTCGTACCGGCAGGGCAAGATCGGGAACGGCGACCTGCTCGTCCGGATGCTGGTGTTCGTGCTGCCTCTGCTGGTGCTGTCGCTGGCGCCGGGGCCGATCTCCGGGGGACTGGACACGCTCTCGTTCAAGCGCGGAGGCGGCCGCCAGATCCTGGGCGCGACCGTGGTCGCGGTTGGCGTGATCTTCCTGCTCACATTCTCGCTCTCGGCCCGCCAGGACCGCACGCGCCGCGACCTCACCCGGCTGATCGAGAACCTGGCCCTGGAGGAGTTCCGCAGTACCGGTCACCCGGAGCAGTTCGCCGGCGGCATCGCCGTGGTCATCCCGGCGTACAACGAGTCGACGAACATCAACCACGTGATCGCCGCGCTGCCGGGGTCGGTCTGCGGGCTGATGCTGCACGCGATCGTGGTCGACGACGGGTCGATGGACGACACCACCGATGCGGCCCGGGCGGCCGGCGCGGCGGCCGTCCGGCTGCCGATGAACCGGGGCCAGGGCGCGGCGCTTCGCACCGGCTACCGGCTGGCGCTCGCCACAGGCGCCGAGATCGTCGCGACGATGGACGCCGACGGCCAGCACCAGCCGTCCGAGCTGTCGCGGCTGGTCAAGCCGATCGTGGACGGCGAGGCGGACGTGGTGGGCGGCTCCCGCGTGCTCGGCCAGGCCGATCCCAACACGGCCGCCCGGGAGCTGGGGGTCAAGGTGTTCGCCCAGCTGCTTTCACTGCTCACCTGGAGCAAGGTGACCGACCCGGCCTGCGGCTACCGGGCCGTCCGCACCGAGGCGCTGCGCGGCCTCGAGTTCCGCCAAGATCAGTTCCACAACTCCGAGTTCATCGTCGAGGCATCCAAGAAGGGCCTGCGCTCGATCGAGGTGCCGGTGACGATCACCCAGCGAATCTCCGGAACGAGCAAGAAGCCGGCGCATTTCCGGTACGGGCTGGGCTTCGCCAACGCGCTCGTCCGCGCCTGGCTGCGCTGAGGACCGCCCCGTGAACGTGCTGATCGTTCACTCCCATCCCGAGCCGCGCTCGTTCTGCTCGGCGTTGATGCACACCGCCCGGGACGAGCTGTCAGCCCTCGGCCACACGGTGACCGTCGCCGACCTCTACGCCGAAGGGTTCGACCCGGTGTTGTCGGCTGCCGACTTCACCGACCGGCTCGACCCCGCCTTCCTGCGGCCGATGCAGGAGCAGGATCACGCGGTCGCCGGCGGCACGCTCCGCGAGGACGTCGCCCGTCAGGTCGAGCGGCTGCGGGCGGCCGACCTGGTGGTGCTGACTGCGTCCATGTGGTGGTTCTCCGTGCCGGCGATGCTCAAGGGCTGGTTCGACCGGGTGCTGGTCAAGGGATATGCCTACGGTCCCGTGCCCAGCTGGAGCGGTCCGCTGGGCGACAAGCGGGCGCTGCTGGTGATGACGTCGAGCTACTCGGACGGGGCGTTCCGCGCCGAGGGCAGCATCGGCGACATCGCCACCGTGCTGCGCCCGGTCACCTACGGCACCCTCGCCTACTGCGGCATGCAGGTGCTGGAACCGTTCATCGCCTACGCCGCCGACGAGGTCGGCGACGACACCCGCGCCGGGTACCTGGCGGCGCTGCGGGCACGGCTTGGCGAACTCTGAGGGCCGGCAGAACGGGTATATCCCGGGGACGGCCCACCAGCACTGAGACGTAGCTGAGGCATGCGCGCCCCTCTTCTGCTCGTGTGCCTCGCCATCGCCGCCGCCGGGTGCTCACCCGGCGGCGCTGACCGATCGGCCGGCTCCGACCGGCAGGTGTCGTCCCACGGGCTCACCGTCGACCTTCCCGACGGCTGGCGTCTGGCCGACCGCAATCTGAACCCGGTGCTGGCCGAGCCGTCCGAGGTGCTGGCGGTAACGAGCTTCCCCGCCGCGCCCGGCACCGGCTGGGCCTGCTTCGACGCCCCTGCGCCGGGGCGGGCCCTGCAGCAGCTCGGTGCCACCGGCGTGCTGCTCGAACTGGAGGAGTACCACGGGCTTGAGATCGGCGGCTTCGCCACCCGGCCAGCCAGCTTCCGGCGGGCGGCCACGCGTCCGGCCTGCCACGGCCGTTTCAACAGCTGGTGGATCCCGTTCGCCGACAACGGGCGGTACTTCTACGCGCTGCTGGCCATCGGAACCGAGGCACCGGCAGCCGACGTCGAGCGTGCGTGGCACACCTTCGACAGCCTGCGCGTCGGCCCGGGGGCCTGAACCAGGTCTTTCAGCCTCACGGGATCTTCTGCGCTGCAGCGGGCGGCCCCATGGGGGACAATCGGCCGATGACGACCTCCCATGCTCCTCTCAGCCCGCCCGAAAGGCTGCTCTGCGGCCCCGGCCCATCGAACGTCGATCCGCGCGTGCTCGAGGCTCTGCAGCGGCCGATGCTCGGACACCTCGACCCCGACTTCCACCAGATCCTCGACGACCTGGTGGCGCTGCTGAAGGAGCTCTACCGGCGCGACGACGGGCTCACCATCGCCCTGTCCGCCAGTGGCACCTCTGGCATGGAGGCCGGCCTCCAGGCGCTCAGCGAGCCGGGCGACACCGTGATCGTGGGGATCGCGGGATTTTTCGGCAAGCGGCTGGCCGGGATTGCCGCCCGCCACAGCCGCACGGTGGTCGACGTTTCGGTGCCGTACGGCCAGCCGGTGCCCACGGAGCGGCTGCTGGCGGCGCTGGCCGAGCACCCTCATGCCGCGCTGATGGCGGTCGTGCATGCCGAGACGTCGACAGGCGTCGCCCAGCCGCTGGAGGAGCTGGCTGACGCGATGCGGGCCAGCGACACGCTGCTGCTGGCCGACTGCGTCACCTCGCTGGGCGGCATGGAGCTTGACGCCGGCGGCTGGGGGATCGACTACGGCTACTCCTGCTCGCAGAAGTGCCTGGGAGCGCCTCCCGGCATGTCGCCGGTGACGCTGTCGGAACGGGCGCTGGAGCGGATCCGCACCCGGCGCGCGCCGACCACGTTCTCGTTCGACTTCGAGCAGCTGGCGCGCTACTGGATCGAGCGCCCGGTCGTCTATCACCACACGGTGCCCAGTCTCCAGTACTACGGCCTCTACGAGGGCGTCCGCTTGGCGCTCGAGGAAGGGCTGGCGCAGCGCATCGCCCGCCACGCCGACGCCGGCGGCTACTTCCAGGCGCAGATGCGCGAGCGCGGCTACGAGCTGCTGGCCGAGCCGGAGGCGCAGCTGCCCCAGCTGTCAGCGGTGTCGGTGCCAGACGGGGTTGATGGAAAGCAGATCCAGACCCGGCTGCTGCGCGAGCACGGCATCGAGGTGGGCGGCGGCCTGGGACCGGACGCCCCGCCGATCTGGCGGATCGGGTTGATGGGGACGAACGCCAATCGGGAGACTGCCGACCGGCTGCTGGAGGCGTTCGACGCGGTGCTGACGCCGCCCCGGGCCAGCGTCTCCGCCGGAAGCGCCGGCTGAGCGGCGGGCGGCCCGTCGCCGCCTGACTAGCGTTCCACCGATGCGATCGGCCGAGCGGCGAATCCTGCGCGACGGGGTGGCGATCGGCGTCGCCGTGGGCGTCATCGGCGCCTCGTTTGGCGTGCTCGCCCGCACGGCCGGGATCGATCCCGTGATGGCCTGCGCGATGTCGGCCCTGATCTTCACCGGCGGGTCGCAGTTCCTGGCGGTCACCGTGGTCGCCTCCGGCGGAGGGATTCTTGCCGCGGTGATCGGCGGCCTGCTGCTGAGCGCTCGGCACATCCCGTTCGGCCTCTCGCTGGCACCCGTGCTTCGCGGCAGCCTGGCCAAGCGGCTGCTCTCGAGTCAGTTGGTGATCGACGAGTCGACGGCGTTCGCCCTGTCGCAGCCCACCGCGGAGCTGGGCCGCCGGGCGTTCTACACCGTCGGCATCACGCTGTTCTGCTGCTGGCAGGCGGGCAC
>Ga0207674_10008170_pt1 | contig 12135 bp, 8 predicted proteins | sample KBSCornC72_FD_184303 | JGI IMG/M metagenome (GOLD analysis project Ga0207674, IMG submission 184303) | Corn rhizosphere microbial communities from Kellogg Biological Station, Michigan, USA - KBS Corn C7-2 (SPAdes) (version 2) | ecosystem: Host-associated > Plants > Roots > Rhizosphere > Soil ... | reverse complement strand
CGAGATCATCGTCGATGCAGCCCGGAACGGCACCGCCTCGATCCTCGTCGCGCACAACCATCCGAGCGGCGACCCGCGTCCGAGCGATTCCGACCTCCGCGCCACGCGTCGGCTCGCGACCGCGGCCGAGGCGCTTCACTGCACGCTCCTCGATCATCTGGTGTTCGCAGGCGAGAAGTGCACGAGCCTCAGAAGGCTCGGCTACCTTTAGGATCCGCATGCCTTGATGGCTTCGGGTTGCGGCCGCGGGCCGGCGACGCGGAACGCCATCGAATAGACTTCCCCGCCCGCGAGCATTCGAAATGTCTCGGGCTTGAGGTTCAGCGCCGCGAACTCGCACTTGAGCTGGTCGGGCGGCATGCCGTGGCGCTTCACCGGTCGGTCGGCGTCGACCACGACCACGAGGCCATCGGGCTTCAGCCCTTCGCGCAGATGCCACAGGAAGGCGTAGGGCGAGGCGACCTCGTGATACATGTGAACCAGGAAGATGCGGTCGAACGTGTGCGGCGGCAGCTTGGGGTCCTCGGGCGTCCCAAGCCGAACCGCCACATTGTCCAGCCGCTGGCGCTGGATCCGGTCGGCGAGCTCGTCGGTGACCTTGGGCATGATGTCCTCGGCGAGCACCCTGCCCTTCGGCCCCACCACGCGCGCCAGACGAACCGTATAATAGCCCTCGCCCGCGCCGACGTCGGCGACCCACATGCCGGGGCGAACGCCGGCGAGCTGCATCACCTGCTGCGCCTCGCCCAGCCGGTCGCGCGCATCCTCGGTCGAGAAAGTGTCGCCGACGATCGGCGCGACGTCGCGGTGCGCGCTCGGGAATTGCGGCTGCTGCGGCTCGGAGCGGCAGGAAAGCAGCAAGAGCGCCGCGAGCGCGGCCGCCCTACTCCACATCCTCGACCTCGACGGTCTCGCCCGTCACCCGCTGCGATAGCGCCGCGGCCATGAACCGGTCGAGATCGCCATCCAGGACATCGCCCGGCGCAGTCGAGGTCACCCCGGTGCGAAGGTCCTTCACCAGCTGATACGGCTGGAGCACGTAGGAGCGGATCTGGTGGCCCCAGCCGATGTCGGTCTTGGCGGCGTTGGCGGCATCGGACTCGGCTTCGCGCTTCTGGAGCTCGGCCTCGTACAGGCGCGCCTTCAATTGCTTCATCGCCGAGGCGCGGTTCTTATGCTGCGACCGCTCGTTCTGGCAGGCGACGACGATCCCCGTCGGGATGTGTGTAATCCGGACCGCGCTGTCGGTCGTATTCACATGCTGGCCGCCCGCGCCCGAGGCGCGATAGGTGTCGATCCGAAGCTCGGCTTCGTTGATCTGGATGTCGATGTCGTCGTCGACTTCGGGATAGACCCAGGCGCTTGAGAAGCTCGTGTGGCGCCTGGCGTTGGCGTCATAAGGGCTGATCCGGACCAGGCGGTGGACGCCGCTTTCGGTCTTGAGGTTGCCGTAGGCGTTCTCGCCCTTGACCAGGATCGTCGCGGACTTGATCCCCGCCTGCTCGCCTGAATGATGGTCGATCATCTCGACCTTGAAGCCGTGCCGCTCGGCCCAGCGCGTGTACATGCGCAGGAGCATCTCGGCCCAATCCTGGCTCTCGGTGCCGCCCGCGCCGGCATTGATCTCGACATAAGCGCTGTTGGCGTCGGCCTCGCCGGCGAGCAGCGCGGCGACCTTGTCGCGGTCGGCGCGCTCGGCGAGCTCGGCGAGGCTCCGGACCGCGTCGTCGACCAAAGCATCGTCGCCTTCGCTCTCCGCGAGCTCGATGAGCTCCGACGTCTCCGCAAGCTCACGCTCGATCGTTCGGGTCGCTCCAATGGCTTCCTCGAGCCGCCGCCGCTCGCGCATCACGTCCTGCGCCGCCTTGGGATCGTTCCAGAGCGACGGGTCCTCGACCTGAACGTTGAGCTCCTCGAGCCGCTTGAGCGCCCGGTCCCAGTCGAGGAACCGGCGCAAAAGCGCAGTCGCGGCATTGATCTGGTCAATATGGGCCTGCGCTTCGGCGCGCATGTTCGTGCACTCCAAACCTTCGTCATTCCCGCGAAAGCGGGAATCCCGCTTCTTGTCACGCGCTCCTGAAAGAATAGCGGGACCCCCGCGTTCGCGGGGGTGACGATTTGGCGACTACTAGAGCGAGTTCGTGGTTGGCAAGGCGTCCGGCCGCGGCAGCGGCGCGGGGGTCACGGGCGCGCTCTGCTGCGGGCCCGGTCCCGACGAAGGCTGTTCCTGCGTGTCCTTCGCCTCGGCCGCCTGCTGAGCGGCCTGCTGCCACAGCTGCAGATATTGCGGGCTGTAGGGATCGCCGAACGTGCTCTTCTGGCTGTGAACGGCCTCGGTCTGTGGCTGGAACGCTTCCCAGATGACGTCAGACTTCGGGTCCTCGCTGGTCGGGAAGGCCCCGAACACCGGCTTGCCGGTCGCGCGGTCGATGCGCACCCAGCGGATTCCCGGCGGCGCAACGAAGGGCGTCTTGGGCTCGTCCTTGAGCGCCGTCAGCGCCCATTGCTTCCAGATCGGCGCGGAGATCCGTCCGCCCTGCGCTGCGTGGCCCATGGGGTGCGGCTGGTCGTAGCCGAGGTAGACGCCCGCGACGATGTCGGGAGTCCCGCCGACGAACCAGACGTTGGTCGGGCCGTTGGTCGTTCCCGTCTTTCCGAACAGCGGCCGATCGAGGTCGCGCAGCACGGTCGCCGTGCCGCGGATGATCACGCCTTCCATGACGTGGACCATCTGGAAAGCGGCCATCGCGTCGACGAGCTGGCGGGTACGGCTCGGCGGGCGCGGCATCGGCCCGCCATCCCAGTCGGCGGCGTTGCAATTGCCCATCAGCGCGCAGCGATTGTCGGTCCGGTAGATGACCTTGCCGTCGCGGTCCTCGACATAATCGATCGTGGTCGGCTTCACCGAGCGGCCCTGGTTGGCGAGAATCGCGTAAGCGTTCACCAGCCGAAGCACGGTCGTGTCCCCCGCACCGAGTGCAATCGAGAGATAATTGTCATAATCGCCGACGCCGAGCTTGCGCGCGGTGTCGGTGATCTTGGGCATTCCGATCATCGAGGCGGCGCGGACCGTCATCAGGTTGCGCGACTGCTCGAGCCCCCAACGCAGCGTGTGCGGCCCCGCGGAGCGCCGGTCGAAGTTGACGAAGCACTTTTGACCGAGGCCCGCGCCCTGCCAGACGCAGAAGGGCGCATCGAGCTCGATCGTCGCCGGCGTGAAGCCGTTCTGGAGAGCGGTCACATAGACGATCGGCTTGAACGCCGAGCCGGGCTGGCGAAGCGCCTGGATCGCGCGGTTGTAGGGCGATCCGACGACGTCAAAGCCGCCCTGCATCGCGAGCACTCGGCCGGTGTGAACATCCTCGACCAGCATTCCGCCCGAAATCGCGGGGACGGACTTCAGCTCGTAAGAGCCGCTTTCATCCTTCTTGACGATGATGACCATGCCCGGCTTGAGGCTGTCGAAGGCGCGGCCGCCCACGCCGCGAACCGGCATCGAGGCGCCCGAGGCGGGAAGCGTTCCCGTCGATCCGTTGGTGAAGCCGATGCTCGCCGAGCCGTCGCTCTTCGAGAGCACGACCGCCTTCAGCCAGTCGGCATAGCCAGTCCCGACAGCCGCTCGATCGAGCTCGCCGTCCCAATCCTTCGACAAGTCGACGGTGAGCCCGAGGTCCTTCCACGCGGTTCCGCCGCCGAACTTGACCAGCCCGTCGCGGAGCGCCTCGGCTGCCGCATCCTGCATCTTCGGGTTCATCGACGACCGGACCCACAGGCCGCCGGCATAGAGGCTGTTCGGGCCGTTCTTCTGGTCTTCGCCGAACTGCTTGATCAGCTCGCGACGCACCGTCTCCATGAAATAGCCGCCCTGCTGCCGGAACTTCTCATTGCTTCCGTAGCGGATCGTTCCGAGCGGAGTCGCGGAGGCGGAGTGCCACTGGTCCTCGGTGATGTAGCCGTTGTTGTACATCTCCCGAAGGACATAGTTGCGGCGGTCGAGTGCCCGCTGCGTCGCCCGGATCGGATCGTAGTTGGACGGGGCCTTGGGAAGGATCGCGAGATACGCCGCTTCCGGAAGCGTCAGCTCATCCACGTCCTTGTCGAAATAGGCGCGCGCGGCTGCCTGGACGCCATAGGCGTTGCGTCCGAGGAAGATGGAATTGAGGTAGAGCTCGAGAATCTGTTCCTTGCTGAGCGTGTCCTCTAGCCGGAAGGCGAGGATCGCCTCGCGCGCCTTGCGGCCGACATTGTAGCTGGAATCCTTGAGCAGATATTTTGCGACCTGCTGGGTGATGGTCGAACCGCCGGCGACCCGTCCGCGGCCAAGGTGCGTCGTGTAGTTGAAGACCGCCTTGATGAACCCGCCGTAATCGATTCCATGGTGGTGGAAGAAGGTCTTGTCCTCCGCAGAGATGAAGGCGTGAACCAGCACCGGCGGATATTCGTCGTAGGAGAGGTCGACCCGCCGCTCGCGGGCGAAGGTTTGGACGGGATCGCCGTCATAGCCGCGCACGTTGGTCGGCAGCGGCGGCTGGTAGGCGAGCAGGCTTTGCGCCGAAGGCAGGCCCGCCGCGAAATAGATCCACATCGCGGCGAACAGGGCGAAAAGTGCTGCCCCGGCCCAGGCGATCAGACGCACCCACCTGTGCCGCCACCACGGGTCGACCCACTCGTGGACCCGGTCGTTGAAGGCCACGAGGTCCGGAAGTGGCCAGGCGGGGACGTTCAGGCGCTCGAATTTCATTCGATGAAGCGTCTAGCCTGTCGCGATGGGTGCGAAAAGCCGGTTAATCGCCCTAACGACGCGCGCGGGCGGCAACGTCGGTCTCGATCGCCTGAGCGAGCGCGAGCGCGATCTTCGAGCGTTGCTCCGGAGAGCGGAGAAGAAGCTCGTCGTCAGCATTGCTGATATAGCCTGCCTCGAACAGCACAGCCGGAGCCGCGGACCGGCGGAGCACATGGAAAGCGGCGAAGCGGTGCGGGTTGGGACGAAGCTCGAACCGCCCTGCCGACTTGTGAACGAGGCGCGCTGCGAGGTCGGCGGAAGCGCTCATCTGAGACTGCATCGCCAAGTCCGACAGCATCGCCTGGACCGACCCGTCGAAGGCATCGGCCGCAGCACCGGCATTTTCCTTGGCGGCCAATCGCGCGGCCTCTTCGTCCGAAGCCACGTCCGAGAGCGAATAGACCGTCGCTCCGCGAGCGAGCGGGTTGGGCGCGCTGTCCATGTGGAGCGAGACGAACATGGCCGCATCGAGCCGCCGCGCGACCGAAGCGCGCTCGTCCAGACTCAAATAGCGGTCGTCGTCGCGGGTCATCGCGACGCGGACCCGGCCACGCTTCACGAGGTCGTCGCGAAGCTCGCGGGCGAGCGCGAGCGCGAGATCCTTTTCGCTCACCTGTCCCGAGACGCTGGTCGCGCCCGGATCGCGGCCGCCGTGGCCGGCGTCGATCACGACGATCGGGCGGCCTCTCGCTTCGGGCGCGCCGTAGATGCGGTCGGTGAAGGCCGGCGGGACGTTGACGGTGAGACTCGGCTGCGCTGCGGCGCCGCTGCGGTCGGCGAAGACGAACAGGAAAACGCCCGCGGCGACCGCGCTCAGCGCTGCCCCGGCGATTGCTCCTCGTCTTGCCACAACCCCTGTCATCCACCAACCCATTGACCCGCAACGCAATATATCACGGCAATATGGTTAACAGGAAATTTAACCGCGCAGCGCGGCCGCGGCGCGCGCTCGGTCCGCCACAGCGTCCATGCTGTCGCCGGGGCGATAGAGCCATGATCCGCCGACGCAGAGGACTGTATCGAGGGACAGCCATTCCCCGGCATTGTCGGGTCGAATGCCGCCGGTCGGGCAAAAGCGAATGCTTCCGAACGGGCCGGAGAGTGCCTTCAGCGCCGCGACCCCGCCCGACGTCTCGGCCGGAAAGAACTTGAATCGGTCGAGCCCAAGGTCGAGCCCGCGCATGATGTCCGCCGCCGTCGCGATTCCGGGGAGATATGCGATTCCCGAACGCAGAACGGCCCTGGCGAGCGGCTCCGTCAGGCCGGGAGAGACGATGAACTGCGCGCCGGCCGCGGCCACCTCGTCCAACTGCCGCTGATTGACCACCGTCCCGGCGCCGACGATCGCTCCGGGCACCTTCGCCATCTGCCGCACCGCTTCGACCGCGCAAGCCGTGCGCAAAGTCACTTCCAGTACCGGCAGGCCGGCGCCGACGAAGGTTTCGGCGAGCCTGCCCCAATCCTCATCTCCTTCGAGGACGAGCACCGGAATCACCGGCGCCGAGCGCATGATCTCGTCGATGGTCATCCGTGCTCCTTCGCGAAGGCGGCGGCCGCGCCGATGAGGCCCGGCTGCGGATGGGTGATGAGCTTGACCGGCATCTCGTCCATGCGCCGCTCGAACCGGCCCTTGGCGATGAACCGGTCCTGGAAGCCGGAGCGCGGCAGATAGTCGGCGAGCCTGAGGCCGACCCCGCCGGCGATCACCACGCCTGCAGCGCCCTGCGCAAGCGCGATGTCGCCCGCGACCGCGCCGAGCGTCAGGCAGACCCGGTCCAGCGCCGCGTTCGCAAGGCTGTCGCTGCCGGCGAGCGCCGCCGTCCAAAGCTCCTTCTCGTCGCGGATCGTGAGATTCAGACCCTCGATAGCGCCGAGTGCCTCGTAAACGTTCCACAGCCCGCGTCCCGAAGCGATGCGCTCGATCGAAACACGTCGGAAGCTCCGGCGAAGCTCGACGAGGATTCGATCCTCGAGCACGTCGAGCGGCGCGAAGTCGATATGTCCGCCCTCGGTCTCGATTACGTCATAGCCGTCGCTTTTCCTGAGCAGTGCGGCCACGCCCAGCCCAGTGCCCGGACCGACAACGCTCGTCACGCCCTGCTCAGGAAGTGGCTGCTCCGGACCGCAGAGATGCTGGAAATGCTCGTCGCCGAGCGTCGCCACGGCATAAGCGACCGCTCCGAAATCGTTGACGATCGTGTAGCGGTCAACGTCGAGCCGCTCCTTGATCAGCGCGGGGCGGATCACCCAGGGATTGTTGGTGAGCTTCAGCAGCTCCCCGCCGACCGGGCCGGCGAAGGCGATCGCGAGCTCGTTGGGATGCTCGCCCGAGCGCCGGCAGAATTCCTGCCAGGCGAGCTGGAAGCTTCCATGCTCCGAAGTCTTGAGCGTGACGGGATCGCCGAGCGAAGTCACACGGCCGCCATCGATCTCCGCGAGCGCGAAACGCGCGTGCGTTCCTCCGACGTCGGCGACTGCGATCTGACGGGTCACGCCTGCTCCGCGTCCATCGCAGCGAGCATCGCGGAAGCGCCCGCCTCAGCCTCGCTCGCATGCAGGCGCATCAACGCGAACAGCTCGCGCCCGGTGCCGACCGGCGGCGGCGGCGAGTTGGCGGGCGGGCGGCTCGCGAGATCGACTCCGACCGCCTCGAGCAGGCCGGTCCCGGCGTCGAGGCGGATGACATCACCGTCGCGCACGCGCGCGAGCGGGCCGTCGGGCAAGGCCTCGGGCGAGACGTGGATCGCGGCGGGCACTTTTCCGCTCGCCCCGGACATGCGCCCGTCGGTGATCAGCGCGACCTTATGGCCGCGGTCCTGGAGCACGCCGAGCGTCGGCGTCAGCTTGTGCAGCTCGGGCATGCCGTTGGCGCGCGGGCCCTGGAACCGGACCACCACCGCGCAGTCGCGGTCGAGCTCGCCCGCCTTGAACGCATCGAGCACTTCGTTCTGATCGGAGAAGCAGCGCGCCGGCGCCTCGATTGTCCATCGCTCCTCGTCGACCGCGCTGGTCTTGAACACCGCCCGGCCAAGATTGCCCTTCACCAGCCGAAGCCCGCCGTCCGCCTGGAACGGGTCGGATGCCGGCCGCAGCATGTCGATGTCGGCGCTTTCCTCCGCCGGCTTCCATACGAGCTCGTCGCCATGCAGCTCCGGATTGCCGATCCACGCGTCCATCGAGTCCGCGCCGACGGTCAGGTGGTCGGTGTGAAGCAGCCCCTCCCGGCCCAGCGTGTAGGCGACGAACGCCATCCCGCCCGCGTCCTGGAAGTCGTTCACGTCCTTGGCGCCATTGGGATAAACCCGCGCGAGCAACGGGACGGCGGAGGACAGCTCGGCGAAATCCTGCCAGTCGATCAAAATCCCGGCCGCTCGCGCGATCGCCGGCAAATGAATGAAATGGTTGGTCGAGCCGCCGGTCGCGAGCAGGCCGATCATCGCGTTGACGATCGCCTTCTCGTCGACCGCCTGGCCCAGAGGCCGCTCGCCGCTTCGGCCGAGCTCGGCGAGCCGGTGAACCGCAGCGCGGGTCAACGCCTGCCGGAGTGGCGTCCCCGGATTGATGAAGGCCGCATTGGGCACGTGCAGGCCCATCAGCTCCATCATCATCTGGTTCGAATTGGCGGTCCCGTAGAAGGTGCAGGTGCCGGGCGCATGATAGGACCGGCTCTCGGCTTTGAGCAGCTCGTCCTTGCCGACCTTGCCCTCGGCATAGAGCTGCCGAATGCGTTGCTTCTCCTTGTTCGGAAGCCCGGACGGCATCGGCCCGCCGGGGATGAGGAGCATCGGCAAATGGCCGAAGCGAAGCGCCCCGATCAGCAGCCCAGGCACGATCTTGTCGCAAATGCCCAGCAGCGCGGCGGCGTCGAACATGCCGTGGCTGAGCGCGACCGCGGTGCCCATCGCAATCACGTCGCGGCTGAACAGCGAGAGGTCCATTCCCGGCTGGCCCTGGGTCACGCCGTCGCACATCGCCGGAACCCCGCCCGCGACCTGCGCCGTCGCTCCGACCTCGCGCGCGAAAATCTTCATCTGCTCGGGATAGCGGCCGTAGGGCTGATGTGCCGACAGCATGTCATTGTAAGCGGTGACGATCGCGATGTTGGGGCCGCTCAGGTGGCTGATCGCGTCCTTGTCCTCGCCCGATGCAGCGAAGCCGTGGGCGAAATTGCCGCACGAGAGACGAGGGCGGCTGATCCCCCGCTCCTTCTGCTCGGCCATGAGGTCGAGATAGCGCCGGCGCGTCGGCTTCGACCGCTCGATGATGCGGTCGGTGACGGCTGCGACGGTGAGGTTGAGAGCCATTGCTTGCGCCTTATTCGTGCCAGCTGATGCCGTCGCGCTCGGTCAGCGCGATTGCCGCCGATGGACCCCATGTCCCGGCCGCATAGGGGCGCGGCGTGATCCCCTTCTCGGCCCAGGCGGCGCGGATGCGGTCGATCCACATCCATTGCGCCTCGACCTCGTCGCGGCGGACGAACAGGGTCGGGTCGCCCTCGATCAGGTCGAGCAGAAGCCGCTCGTAGGCGATGCGCCGGCGATACTCGCTGAAGGCATTGGCGAGCCCGATATCGAGCGGAATCTCGCGCAGCCTGACGCCATTGCGGTCGAGCCCCGGGGTCTTGGCCATCAAATGCAGGCTGATCGTCTCCTCGGGCTGGAGGCCGATGATCAGCTTGTTGGGCTTGGTCGTCGCCCCGCGCGAGGCGAAGATCGAATAAGGCACGTCGCGGAACTGGATGAAAATCTCGGTATCCCGCATCGGCATGCGCTTTCCGGTGCGCAGATAGAAAGGGACGCCTTTCCAGCGCCAATTGTCGATGTGCGCCTTCAGCGCGACGAAGGTCTCGGTCGCGCTCTCGCGGCCGATTTCCTCGGCATAGCCGGGGACCGGCTCGCCATCGATCGCGCCGCGCGTGTACTGGCCGGTGACGCTGTTGGCTTCGGCATCGGCCGGCCCGATCGGCCGAAGAGCGCGGAGCACCTTCACCTTCTCGTCGCGCACCGCGGTCGCGTTGAAGTCCGCCGGCGGCTCCATCGCCACCAGCGCGAGCAGCTGAAGCATGTGATTCTGGACCATGTCGCGAATCGCGCCGGCCTGGTCGTAATAATCCCCGCGGCCCTCGAGCCCGATGGTCTCGGCGACCGTGATCTGGACATGGTCGATGTGGGTCGCGTTCCACAGGGGCTCGAACATCGAGTTGGCGAACCGCAGCGCAAGCAGGTTCTGGACGGTCTCCTTGCCGAGATAATGGTCGATCCGGAACGTCCGGTCCTCGGGGAAGGCCGCCGCGACCGCGTCATTGATCTCGCGGCTGGATTCGAGGTCGACCCCGAGCGGCTTTTCGAGCGCCATCCGGACCGTTGGACAGGCGAGCCCGGCGCCGTGGAGCCCGTCGATCGTCGGCTTGAACAGCGACGGCGCGGTCGACAGGAAAATCGCGACTCCGTGGCATGGATCGCCGATCGTCTCGGCGAGACGGCGGAAGCCCTGCGGGTCGTTGATGTCGAGCGGAACGTAATGGAGCCGGGCAAGGAAGCGCTGCGCCACGCCCTCGGCATAGAAGCCGGAGGGCAGGTGCTCTTTCAGCGCGGCATCGGCGCGCTCGCGAAACGTGCCGTCGTCGAGCTCGGTGCGGGCGGTTCCGATGATCCTGAGGTCGTCGGGCAAAAGCCCGTCGGAATCGAGGCCGTAGAGGGAGGGAAGCAGCATTCGCCGGGCGAGGTCGCCCGTCGCGCCGAACATCAGCAGGGTCGAAGCCTTGTCCACCATCGCGCGCTTGCTACAGACGGTGGGGCGCTACCGCAAATGACCGCATACGTATGAGCGCGGCGCTACATGCCCGTCGCCGCGAACGTGTGCCCGTCGGGGTCCAGCTCCCGCAAGTCCCGCCCGCGCGTCTCCTTTCCGAACCAGGCGATGAGGATCAGCGCCGCCGCGGTCGGGACCATGATGACGATCGACACGACGCCCATCGCGGGAACCAGCGCCAGGATCGCGAGGAGTTGCGCGAACATGCCGCCGGCCTTGGTGCAGGCTGCGACGACGCCGGTCGTGCGTCCGCGAATGCGGAGCGGAAAGCTCTCCGCGGCGTAGGGCAGCACCATCGCGATCAGCGCGTTCGTGCCGATGATCAGAAGAGCGACGGGCAAGACGGGATTGCCGGCGCTCGTCAGCTCCAGCCAAAGCACGCCGGCAAGCCCGGCCAGTGTCACCGCAAGCGATGCGACGACCGACCATTTCGTGCTCCACCGGCTGTAGAGCCAGGCGACGATGAACACCGTGGGGAAGGCGATCAGGGCAGATTCCGCAAGCAGCCTGCTCGACAGCCCGACGCTATAACCCTTCGCGATCAGGTCCGCCGGAAGCCAGAGCAGCAGCCCGAAATTGACGAGGCTGAAGCAGATGGCCGCGAGGCTGAGCGCGAACAATTTGCCGAAAAAGGCGCGGCCGGTGAGCGCGACGTCGGGGCCGCGCTCGAAGGCGATTTGCTCGGCGGGCCGCGTGTGCCGCGCCTTCGAGCCGAAGCGCTCCATGACGCGCTGCGCTTCCTCGCGCCGGCCGCGCGACAGGAGGAACTTGGCCGATTCCGGTATGAACGCTCCCAGGATGACCAGCGACAGGCCGGTCGGGAGGTTGAGGATCCAGAGGATTCGCCAGCCGAAGAACGGCTGAAGGAGCGCCGAAAAGCCGCTCGCGGCGAAATAGCCGCCGACCGCGCCGAGCCCTCCCACGAGCACGAGCGCCCAGCCGCGGTGCTTGCTCGGCATCATCTCTGCCAGCAGGGCGTAGGTGACGGGCAGCATGCCGCCGGCGGCGACGCCCATCATGAAGCACATGCCCACGTTCCACGCGAGCGACGGCATGGCGCCGCAGATCGAGGTGCCGACGAACATCACGGCCGACAGCAGGATGGTCGCCTTGCGCCCGTAGATGTCGGCGAGCACGCCCCAGATGATCGAACCGATGACGGTTCCGACCAGAGCCGAAAAGGGGAACGAAGAGACAGTTGCCTTGGTGACCTGATATTCGGACATCATCCCGGGCAGCGTGAAGCCGAGCGTCGCGGGCTTCATGATGTCGATAATGAGCGCGATCACGAGGACTGCCATCAACCCCCAGTGCGGCCAGCTGAGCGGCGCATCTTCGGGCGGAGTCACGACGATATCCTGCGATGCCGCGAGCTGATGACCGATATTCCTCGGAAGCAGTCCGTAAGCCGCGATCCCGCAACCGCCGACGATCGCGGCCATGCCCAGGATCATGTCCCATCCGATCGGCATTCCGACCAGAATGAAGTGATTGTGGCGGCCCATCAGGAACATCGGCGCGTGCATGAGCACCCCGCCCGT
>Ga0207674_10008169_pt1 | contig 12137 bp, 8 predicted proteins | sample KBSCornC72_FD_184303 | JGI IMG/M metagenome (GOLD analysis project Ga0207674, IMG submission 184303) | Corn rhizosphere microbial communities from Kellogg Biological Station, Michigan, USA - KBS Corn C7-2 (SPAdes) (version 2) | ecosystem: Host-associated > Plants > Roots > Rhizosphere > Soil ... | reverse complement strand
TCGCTGTAGAGCCATCCCCGATCGCCAACCTGTCCGCCGGACTCGGCGTAAAACGGTGTGTGATCAAGAATAACTTCGCCTTCCTCGCCAGCCTTGAGTTCCTGCGCGCCCTGGCCGTTGTGGATGATGGCGAGAACCTCGCAGCCGTTGGAACGGGTTTGGCGGTAGCCTTCAAACACTGACTTCGGCAGCTTCTGGTAGGCGGGGTTGGCGGTCTGCTTGGCTGCGCCCTTCCAGGAAGCGCGGGCACGAGTCTTCTGCTCTTCCATCGCAGATTCAAAGCCATGTCTGTCTAGACTGGCACCATGATCTCTTATCACATCCTCGATAAAGTCCAACGGTAGTCCGTAGGTGTCGTAGAGCTTAAAGGCGATTGCTCCAGGTACAACAATAGGCGCTGCTGAAACCACTAATCCAGGCAGTTTGTTGAGGGGCTCCTGCTGTTTGAGATGTAACTGGTTGATCTCCTTTTCTAGCATTTCCAAACCTGTGTCCACAGTATGCAAAAACCGGACTTCTTCCGCTAAGACAGCTTTACTCACACGCTCAGAAGTGTCATCGAGTTCTAAATAAGCATCGCGCATCAGGTTGCGCACTGCGAAGACCATGTCATATAGAAAAGGCTTGGTCTTCCCGAGTAATCTTCCGTGAGTAATCGCTCGCCTGATAATCTTGCGAAGAACATACCCGCGGCCTTCGTTTGATGGCAGGACTCCATCAGAAATTAGGAATGTTGCAGCACGGGAGTGGTCGGCGATAATTCGTAACGAAGCCTCGGGATTGTCAGAGGCAACGGCATCGTCCGAAGAGTCGTATCCAACAAGTTTTTTCGCCTCCTTAATCAGAGGCGTAAACAAATCGGTATCGTAATTCGAGATCACTCCCTGCAGCACCGCCGCCACCCGCTCCAAGCCCATCCCCGTATCAATCGAAGGCTTGGGCAGCGGATTCAGCTTGCCGCCGGCATCGCGGTCGAATTGCATGAAGACGAGGTTCCACAGCTCAACATACCGACCGCAGTCGCAGCCGAATTTGCAATCGGTGTGGCCCTGGTCGGACGCCGCCACGCCCATGTCGTAGTGGATCTCGCTGCACGGGCCGCAGGGGCCGGTATCGCCCATCTGCCAGAAGTTGTCTTTCAAGCCGAACTCGAAAATGCGGTCTTTCGGCACGCCCTGGCCAAGCCACAAATCGTAAGCTTCGGCATCGCGCTGCATGCCGCCTTCGCCGTTGAAAATGGTCACGTACAGTTTGTTCTTGTCTATGCCGAACCATTGCGGCGAGGTGATCAGTTCCCAGGCGTAGGCGATGGCATCTTTCTTGAAATAGTCGCCAAAGGAGAAATTTCCCAGCATCTCGAAAAACGTGTGGTGGCGGTTGGTGAAGCCTACGTTTTCGAGGTCGTTGTGCTTGCCCCCGGCGCGCACGCATTTCTGTGACGTCGTGGCCCGGGTGTAATCGCGCTTTTCCAGGCCGAGGAAGACGTCCTTGAACTGGTTCATGCCGGCGTTGGTGAAGAGCAGCGTCGGGTCATTTTGCGGGACGAGGGACGACGAGTGCACCTCGCGGTGTCCCTTCTGGACGAAAAAGTCCAGGAATTTGCGGCGGATTTCGGAGCCGGTCAGCATGAGATGGTCTGGAATCGGGTCGCTGGTTTCCTACTCGATTCTAGCATCGGCGAAAGGGCGTCGTACGATCGCGCACCGTGTACAATCGTTAGCTTCCAGAATGATCGTCACCTCCGCACGCAAACTCATCATCGCCATTGACGGCCCGGCCGGCGCCGGCAAGAGCACCATCGCCTCGCGCCTGGCCCGCAAGCTGGGCTACGTGAACCTGGAGAGCGGCGCCATGTACCGCGCCCTGGCCCTGAAGGCGATCGAGTGGGATGTATCATTCGACGAGGAGTCCGCGCTGGTCAAGCTGGCGCACGACACGCGCATCCTCCTCGAACCCAGTTTGGGCGGCAACCGGGTGCTCCTCGACGGCCGCGACGTCAGCCAGCGGGTGCGCGAACCCGACGTCACCGAGGCCGCTTCGCGAGTGTCGGTCCATCCCGGAGTGCGAGAGTGGATGGTTGCCCGGCAGAAGGAAATGGGCGCCGGCGGCGGCGTGGTCATGGAAGGCCGCGACATCGGCACCAAAGTCTTTCCCGAGGCTGACGTAAAAATCTTTCTCGATGCCGACCCTGGCGTGCGCGAACAGCGGCGATTGCAGCAGCAGAACGTGAGCGGGGCGGCGGCACATGCCATCGTGGCGGAACTGCGCGAGCGCGATCGCCGCGATCGTACCCGGGCCATGTCCCCGCTGGTGCCCGCCAGCGACGCCCTGCTGCTGGATTCCACACAGTTGTCGGAAGATGAAGTGTTGCAGCGCGTGGAAGAATTGGTCGAAAGCAAACTCAAGCAGTGAGACGACGTGGGGACAGCCGCCCCCGGCTGTCCAGTCGAGCAAAGCTCGACCGGGTTTTGCCTGATACTAAAAAGTAACTGAGAAAATAGCGGAGCTCTGCTCCGCCGGACAGCCGAGAACGGCTGTCCCCACGTGGTTCGATTAGAACCCCGGCACGACGCCGCCAACTTTCACTTTGATGCGATAGATGCTGGTGCTGCCGGTGATGTAAAGAGTCTTACCGTCTTTCTCCCCCCAGGCCACATTGCTCACCACCTCTGGAACCTTGATCGTCCCGAGATGTTTGCCCTCCGGGGAAATGATCCAGACTCCGCCCGGGCCGGAACTCCAGATGTTGCCTTTCTTGTCCACCCGCAAACCGTCGGGCGGACCCATCACTGTCTCGGAGGAGGCGTCGAGAAAGACGCTGCCATCAGTGACCGATCCGTCGGGCTGTACTCGATAGCGCATCCATAGCTTCTTGCCGGAGTCGGCGACGTACAGGAATTTTTCGTCGGGAGAAAAGGCCAGGCCGTTGGGCCGGGGCAGGTCTTTGATGATCAGTTGCAGCTTGTCCCGGTCGGGCGGGGCGCCCGGCTTCTGCTGGCGCGCGCCCGGGATGCGGTAAACGCCGTTGACTTGCAACTCTTTCAGGGGCTCATCGTCGCTCTGCGTGGGCAGGCCGTAGGGCGGATCGGTGAAGTACAGCGAGCCATCGGATTTATACGCGACATCGTTCGGACTATTCAGCTTCTTGCCCTGATAGGAATCGGCGAGCACCGTGATTTGTGCCTTGGGATCGAGAGTTTCCAGGCGCCAGACGTTTCGGCGCGCGTGCCCCGCCACCGTGACCCGGCCGTCGGCGTCGAGCGTCATTCCGTTCGAGCCCGGCTCCGATCCTTTGTAGGGCTCCGCTCCTTCATATCCGCTGGGATGTATGAAGACGCTGGCGCTCTGCCCGGGCACCCACTGGTCGATGTTGTTCGATGGAATTTCTGCGAACAGAAGAGTGCCTTTGCGAGTCCAGACCGGTCCTTCCGTCCACTTGTTGAAACCGGTCGCCACCTTCTCCAGGGTGGCGTTGGCAGGCACGAGCTTATCGAGAGCGGGATCGAGCTTCTGGATCGCTTGCGAGAAGGCGGCGGTAACAGCGGCTGCGAGCATGAGAACCGTGAGAGCAAAGCGAAGATGGATCGGCATATGCGGGGGATTTTACCCCAAAATATGCACCCTGCTCGAAACTGTCATCGCCGCCGGGTGCGGGTGCCCTATACATTCGCGTTTTTTGTGACGGGCTACCCTAGTCCAAGGGTCGCCCTTTGTGCCTGCCTCCCGCCAAAGATACACGGCAGAGCCGAAATCTGTGCTTCCTGACCTGCTCTGTGTTCTATCGAAGCAACAACTTGACGGCCTCCCTACAGAGGGCCACTCAAGTGCAACAGCCAGAGGGAGAGAGCATCCTTGCTCCTCTTTCAGGTTCCTGAACTAAGTCAGTCCATCTGAAGTTCCTCCTCTCTTAGCGGACCACAACCTTAAGGAGGTTGAATATGTTTGCACGCAATGTTTCCTTTCATCTGAAATCCAATATGCTGGCCGATTACACCCGCACATTCGACAAGGACATTCTTCCCCTACTGCGCAAGCAGAATGGCTTCAGGGACGAAATTACGTTCTCCGGCCCCGGCGGAATCGATGTGACGGCGATCAGCCTGTGGGAAAACAAGGCCAGCTCAGACACGTACAACAACAACACTTATCCTGAAGTGTTGAAGACGATGTCCAGATTCATCGAGGGCACGCCCAAGGTCCAGACCAGCGAAGTGGTCAACTCGACCTTCCACAAGATCGCCGCTGGAGTATCAGCGTAAGGGTTGCAGTTTTCGAGGAGGCGGAGCGGAAGCTCCGCCTTCCCGGTTTTACCCGGTCCAGACCGGGCTTCCGCATTACCGCCGCATTATTCTTACCAACATCCTAGGCAACTTTGCGTGGCCCCGCTTTGTCCCGGCCGGAGGCCGCTTCGTTGGTCGTCGCTTCATTGGTCGTCACTTCAGTGCCGTTCGAATCATGGGTGAAAGAGAGATTCGGGCTGCCGTCGCGTTCCAGCGCTTTCCGCTTTCTCCACCTGCCGATAAGAGGGGCAGTCGTGCCTAAAACGATTACCACCACGACAAACCCAACCAGGAGCGCTAGAGATCCGGTGCGATGAGTCGCCGCGGGTGCGGGAACGGCGGCATCGGGTGCAGCGCTATCGGGCGCGGCTACAGTCTCGGCCGCCGGACTGACAGCGGTCGCAGGTGTTGCGGCTTCGGAAGCGGGTGCCGCGGCCGGCTCCGGAGTCGGTGTTACCGGCTCCGCGGCTTCAGTAGCGGCTGCGGCTTTTGCTGCTGCGAGTTTACGAGCATGGGCTGACAGTCGCGCTGGGTGAGTATCGTTCGCAACCGGCGCTGCGGCTTCCGCCTCCGACGCAGGCGTGGAGGGAGACGGCTCGGCCGTCGCGGCGGCTTCGACGGCAGGAGTGGCAGGCGGCGCTGGAGGCGGGGCGACCGCGACTGTAACAGCGGGCACAGCTGGTTCCACCGCAGGCGTGCCGGCTACCGCAGCCGAAGGAGCGACTGTCGCAACCGGTGCAGCAGCTTCCACGGATGGCACGCTGGCGGTCACGGCGGGTGCAACTGGAGCTGGGGCGGGTGCGCTGGCAGTCGTGGCTGGTGCGGGATCAGGCGCGATGACCGTCTCCGCAGGCGGAATGACCGTCGCAGCGGCAGCAGCGGCGGCCGCGGCACAATGTTCGGAGATCATGCTCAGTTCAGTAACCGCAAAGCTGTTGTCAGCAGCGCCCGGACCCGCGGCCGCGCCTGCTTTGTGCCCGATGAGTTTCACGTCATGGCCGAGATGGGCTTTGAGATCAACACTGCTGGTGGTGATCTTGAAAGTCTGACGAGTGCCGTCTTCGACGACCGTGTAGTTGCCGTCCGATCCGCCGAGACAACCTTTTACGTTGGCCGGAGCTGTGTTGCTGCCGGCGTCGGGAGTCTGCGCCAACCCGAGTGTCACCAGCAGGGCCGATACCACCATCACTAGGAATACCCTATTCATGGAATCCTCCTGAGATTCTCGCCTTGCGGCGGGCCAGGTTTCACTTGGGATTTGATTTTGCTGTAGGTCCTCGCGCAGAACTTTCGCGCGTTGTGCACCGGTGAACTCCGGCCTGGGAACCTGGAGCATCCAGAGTGGAACAGCACCACGCTACTCTGTTATGGATTTGACTGTCTGGTCACAACCGCTCACATTTGGTGGAAGAGGGCTGATCAGGGGAGATTGCAAATCGTGCCAAGGCTGCCCCACCCTTGCGTCCTTTGCAAGGGTGGGAGGAGGAGCTTGCCACTGGCCGTGATGTTCAGGCTCGCTGGGATTGTGGTCACACCGGGTGGGATCAATGGGATGGATGGCCACACCCACCCTTGCAAAGACACAAGGGTGGGCAGCCTCAAGTCAAAGCCTTCGTGCTGTGGGTGAGGCCGCCCAATGTGTCCTCCCCGCACATCCCAACAGGGCGCGCCGGCATCGAAGAGACTGGACCAGAACCAGACCCTTCAAGAGAACCAGGATGCGATCCTTGTACCAGCGGGCGGCCAGCACTACGAATGTTTTCTTCGTCTGCATCCTTATCCTGGCGGTAACGACGGGTTGCAGTCTTTCGTCGGCGGGAGGTCCGAGACCGCCAGCGCCCCCACCCCCTTCCGCTTCGGTCCCGCAGTTTGGCCATGTGGTCATGGTTCTCGAGGAGAATCACAGCTATTCCGAAGTGGTGGGAAATTCGGCGATGCCGTATCTCAACAGCCTGGCTTCACAGTACGGCCTGGCTACTCAGTACTTTGCGAATACGCATCCTTCCATCGGAAACTACTTCATGCTCACCACCGGGCAAGTGGTCACCAACGATGATTCGTTTACAGGCACGGTGGGCGTGGACAATATCGTTCGCCAACTGATCGCTGCGGGCAAGACCTGGAAGTCATACGCCGAGAGCATCCCCTCAACCGGCTACACCGGGGGTAATGTGTATCCCTACGCGAAGCGCCATAACCCCTTTGCGTACTTTACCGACGTGGTAAACAGCAGCACCCAGTCGAACAATCTCGTTTCGTTATCGCAATATCGTTCCGACTTGTCCAATGAGCAGTTGCCCAACTTTTCCTTCCTGGTGCCGAATCTTCTGGATGACGCGCACGATGGACCGCTCCAGTTAGCCGACGCATGGCTGCAGAACAACATCACGCCATTGATCTCGAGTCCGGCATTTCAGAAGGACGGTTTGCTGATCATTGTCTTCGATGAGGCGGAAATCACTGATTCGACCGACGGTGGGGGCCACGTCGCGGCTTTCATTATCAGTCCGAAGGCGAAGCAGGGCTATCGATCGTCGGCTCTTTACCAGCACCAGAGCACGCTGCGCCTGGTTCTCCAGGGGCTGGGGATTCAGACCTACCCGGCGGCCGCGGGCGCAGCTCGCGAAATGGGCGAGTTTTTCTAGTCCGGATCTCCCATTCTCAGCTGCCTCTTCCCTTCCACAACCATCCTCAACCGATTGACTTGGCTTCCCGCTGCTCCTAACATCGCTCCACGACGTAGTGTCTCCCTGTGATCGGTCAAACCATCTCGCACTATCGCATCCTGGAGAAGCTGGGCGGCGGGGGTATGGGGGTGGTGTACAAGGCCGAAGACCTCATGCTCGGCCGCTTCGTGGCTTTGAAGTTTCTGCCCGACGAAGTGGCCCACGATCCCCAGGCGCTGGAGCGCTTTCGCCGCGAAGCCCGGGCCGCGTCTGCCCTGAACCATCCCAACATCTGCACCATCCATGAGATTGCCAGCCATGAGGGGCAATGGTTCATCGTCATGGAGTTTCTGGATGGCGAAACCTTGAAGCACCGCATCGGCGGGCGGCCTCTCGGGCTGGAGGCCCTGCTCTCGATCGGCACCGAGATTGCCGACGCGCTGGACGCGGCGCATGCCCAAAACATCGTTCACCGCGACGTGAAGCCGGCAAATATTTTTGTCACCAAGCGCGGACCGGCCAAGATTCTCGACTTCGGCCTGGCGAAAATGAGCAGCGGGCCGCGCCCTGCGAATGCGGCGGACTCCGACAGTCCCACCGTGCTTAAGGATTTGACTGTGGTCGGCAGTATGATGGGCACCGTGGCCTACATGTCTCCGGAACAGGTGTCCGGCAAGCCACTGGACGGCCGCACCGACATATTCTCTTTCGGCGTGGTGCTGTATGAGATGGCCACCGGACGCCAGCCTTTTGAGCGCGAGACCACGGGATCAACCTTCGGGGCAATTTTGTACGAGGCGCCGGTCCCGCCTGTGCGCCTGAACAGCCAACTGCCTGCGCGCCTTGAAGGCATCATTAACCAGGCTCTGGAAAAGAACCGCAAGCTGCGCTACCAGTCCGCCGCTGAGTTGCGCAGCGATTTGCAGAAACTGAAGCGGGACACGGATTCCGGCCGCGTTGCCGGCGCCGCCTCGGCGGTGGTCACCTCAGGTGTCATCCATCCAACCATCCCTTCGCTGGTAAGCGACGAAACCATTGGCGACGTAGGAATGGGGCCAATGGCAACCGCCATCCACGCAGGGACGGACGCTCCTTCAGCTTCGCTCAGGACAGGCCTCGTCGGTCCAGGCCGAGCCAGGCTGGGCTGGACTTTGGCGGTTGCTTTACTCATCGCGGCCACGACCGGAGTTCTGTACCACCGCTATCGTCGCCCGAAAGCCCTCACGGAACGCGACACCATCGTTCTAGCCGACTTCGCCAACGCCACCCGCGATCCCGTCTTCGATGACACCCTCAAGCAGACCCTCAGCGTCGCGCTGCGCCAGTCCCCTTTCCTGAATGTAGTCTCGGGAGGCAAGGTGGGCGCAACCCTTAAATTGATGACTCGACCCGAGGACACTCCACTCACTCCAGAAGTCGCCCGCGAAGTCTGCCAGCGCGCCGGAAGCCAGGCTTATATCGCGGGAGATATCGCTCCCCTGGGAAATCAATACGTGATTGGCCTGAACGCTGTAAATTGCCATAGCGGAGACACATTGGCGCAAGAACAAGCCACCGCCCCCAGCAAAGAGAGAGTGCTAGACACGCTGGGCAATGCCGCCGCCAGGTTGCGCGGCGAGTTGGGCGAATCGCTGGCCACAGTCAAGAAATTCGACGTACCGCTGAGCCAGGCCACCACCTCGTCGCTGGAAGCCTTGAAGGCGTTCAGTCTCGGGGTCCGAGCGGGCATGCAGAAGAGCACGACCCAATCCATCGCTTACTACCAGCGCGCCGTTGAACTAGATCCCAATTTCGCCGCGGCCTATCGCGGCCTGGCCAACAACTATGCCAGTCTGGCTGAACTCGGACGGGCGAGCGAATACCAGGGCAAGGCCTTTGAGAATCGCGCCCATTCGAGCGAACGCGAAAAGCTCGCGATTGCCGCCGACTACTACCGTTTCGTGACCGGGGAACTCGACAAGTCTGCGCAGACTTATCAGGAGTGGATTGAAAATTATCCTCGCGACGACGCCGCCTACAGCGCCCTCGGCATCACGTATGCCTCGCTGGGTCAGTACGATAAAGCGGAAGAGGCGCATCGCCAGAACCTGCGCCTTGCCCCCGAAGTAGGCGCTCCCTATATGAACCTGGGAAATTGTTTGCTGGCACTGCAGCGCTTTGACGAGGCCCGCCAGATCGCGAAGACCGCTCTCGCCCGGAACTTCGACGACTACATTCTGCGGAACGAACTCTACGCGGTCGCCTTTCTTGGTGGAGATGCGCAGGGGATGGCCGAACAGGCCGCATGGTTTCAAAACCAGCCGGACTCAGAGCATTTCGGCCTGGCGCTGGAGTCTGACACGCAGGCGTATTCCGGCCATCTGAGCAAAGCGCGGGACCTCACCCGGCAGGCCATTGCATCGGCGGTGCGCACCGACAGCAAAGAGAATGCCGCCATCTGGCAGGACAATCAGGCGCTGCGCGAAGCTGCCTTCGGCAACCCGGCCGAGGCTCGCAGGAACGCTGAAGCCGCACTCAAGCTGGAGCCGGACAGCCAAAGCGTGCAGCTCGAGGCCGCCCTCGGGTTCGCCATGGCCGGAGAAAATGCGCGGGCAGAATCCCTGGCTCGCGATCTCGACCATCACTTTCCGCTCGATACCCAGGTGCAATCGCTCTGGCTGCCGGCGATACGGGCGCAACTGGAGCTCAACCGGAAGAATCCGGCTGCCGCCCTCAACCGCCTCGAGGCCTCCTCCCGCATCGACCTGGGTCAAATCCAGTTCATCAACAATATTTCCTGCATGTATCCGGTGTACATCCGCGGCCAGGTGTATCTGGCGGCAGGCAAGGGAAACGAGGCAGCCGCCGAATTTCAAAAGATTCTCGACCACAGCGGGATTGTCTGGAACTGCTGGACCGGCGCGCTGGCCCGCGTGGGGCTTGCCCGCGCCTATGCACTGGCTGGAGAGACTGCCAAGGCCAGAGCCGCATATCAGGACTTCTTCATTCTCTGGAAAGACGCGGACGCTGACCTTCCGGTACTAAAGCAGGCCATAACCGCGTTTGCACAGCTGCCAACTCCCTGACGCTGTCATCCCATGCAAGTTCACATGCCTGGTGCACTATAGTGTCTAACCAGCACTGCGGCTTGTGCACCGGCTGCTCTGGAAAGGGACAACTTCTAAATGCTGGTCGAAGACTCATCCGAAGGCTCGAGGCCCAGCGACGCCCGGGTTGATACTTCCCCGGCCCGGCGCCCGGCGCGGACGACGCTCGATGGGCGGCGGGTCACGCTGGCGCCGCTTGATCCTCGCACCCACGGTGACTCGCTCTATGAAGGGACACGCGGGGAGAGCGGCGAACGGCTCTGGCAATATCTGTTCGAGGGACCATTTCCCCATCGCGCGGCTTTCGACAGCCACCTGCAGCGGATAGCAGCTTCTGAAGATCCGTTATTCTTCGCGATCGTAGATTCAGCCTCCGGAAACGCCCTGGGATACGCTGCCTACATGCGCATTGAGCCCGTCCATCGCGTGATCGAAGTGGGCAGCATTCTCTATACTCCGCGACTGCAGCAGACCGCACTCGCTACCGAGGCCATGTATCTCATGGCGCGCCATGTCTTCGAGGACCTGGGATACCGCCGCTACGAATGGAAGTGCAATGCCCTCAATGCGCCTTCGCGGCGGGCCGCGTTGCGCTTCGGTTTCAGGTTTGAAGGAATTTTCCGCCAGCACATGATCGTTAAAGGGCGAAATCGGGATACCGCGTGGTTCTCCATGCTGGATTCCGAATGGCCAGAGCGCAAGGCCAATTTCGAGCGCTGGCTCGATCCGGCCAACTTTGCCGAAGATGGCCGGCAGAAAGTGGCTCTGTCCCGGCTCAACCAGGCCCTGAGCGGGTGAGGCCCGGCAATCGTGTTGATTGTGTATGGGCCCAGTTCCAGTTTTACGACGGCTGCCACCTGCCATTCCGGTTTTCCGACGAACAGCGGATTTTAATCGGCAACTGACTCATTGCGTGGGACAATCTGACTGAGGCAGCAGGGCGACACCGGCAAGGGGGCTGGGCGATGGGTTCAGTTGGAGCAAGCGCTTCTATGGGTCGAGTGCTCCTGGTCTGCGACGATTCCATTGCCATTCAGCACCTTTCTGAGGGCATGCAGCAACTGGCAATTGCGACCGAAGTTTGCGTTGAGGTCAGCACGGCCCTGCGCTCGTTGAACCGCAAAAAATTCGAGGCGGTCGTTATTGACCTCGGGTTGACTGAGGCAGATCAAGTGCTCGGTCAGGTGCGTCTATCCCCGTCCAATCGCACGGCTGTGACCTTTGCCATTACGGACGCGGGTAAACCGGCGAAGCCTGAGATCCAACCGAATTTCACGATTGAAAGACCCCTCTCTGCCGATTCCGTGGGGCGAATCCTGAAAGCAGCGTTCGGATTGATCGTGCGCGAGCGGCGCCGTTCCTTTCGTTGTCCCACGGAAATTTCGGCAACCCTCGTGACCAAAGCCGAAGAAGTCAATTGCCGCCTGGTTAATATCAGCGAGGGCGGCCTGGCCATCACGGGATCGCCCGACCTGAAGCCTGGGACACAGGTTCGCGTGCTCTTCCGGCTGCCCGGCCAGTCGCTTCATTTCCAGATTGAGGCCGAAATCTGCTGGCGCGACGAAATCGGACGCGCCGGGCTACGTTCGTTGCTGATTCCATCCGATCAGCGCCCCGTCCTGCAGCGCTGGCTTGCCGCCAGACTGGAAGAGGACTTGCCGGAATCGGTGGCCCAGCAGTTCCGCAAGTAACCCCTTCGCGGCCGGACCTCGCACCTGCGCGGGCTTGTGAAAGCCAGCCTGTTTCAGGGTTTCACCCGGCTTTGTCCGGTCCGTGTGGCAAAAGGCAGCCCGTCGTACGACGTCGCGACCAGGATGCGTTCCGCCATTACCGTGGACCTCTGACCTTCGGTACAGGTAACGGATCGCGCAGTTACGTGTCCCCCTGCGGTCACCTGCCGGGTAGTTCGTAACTTGTGGCTTCGATCCAGCCCAACTAATCTCATTACTATGTGGCCACACTCTCTGCTGTTCTCCTCCGATGAGGAGGCCTCACGCGCCCTGAGTCTCGCTTTCACGGATCTTGAATTCGAAGTCGAAACTTGCCCGGAAATCTTCAGCGCGGTGGAAAAGATCACCCGCCGCAGTTTCGATGTAGTGGTCTCG
>Ga0207674_10008165_pt1 | contig 12140 bp, 11 predicted proteins | sample KBSCornC72_FD_184303 | JGI IMG/M metagenome (GOLD analysis project Ga0207674, IMG submission 184303) | Corn rhizosphere microbial communities from Kellogg Biological Station, Michigan, USA - KBS Corn C7-2 (SPAdes) (version 2) | ecosystem: Host-associated > Plants > Roots > Rhizosphere > Soil ... | reverse complement strand
GAGACCAGGACCGATGAGGATGAATTCATATGCAGTAGCGTTGAGTTGTAAACAGATTCCTCGCTGCTGGCGGTTTACCGAGTCGGCAGAGATGCAATTTCCTCGCCAGTCTGGACTGCAAGTGGGACAACGTTCTGTTCGGTAATTCCCAATTTTCGTCGAACAAAATTAGAGAGCTTGCAAATAGAGTCGAAGTTTTTGACGACAACTTCGGACATTTCCACCTTTATTTTGAATTCTGATTCAACGAAGGCCACCAATTCCATTGAACCCATGGAATCGATAACGCCCTCGGCGAGAAACGAAGCGTCATCGCTCAAGGCAGAGCCCTCAGCATAGTAGAGATTTTTGATAATGAATTCTCTGATTCTTTCTTCAATGTTCATACGATTCTTTCGTGATTGTTGGTTCGGCGGAAAGCAAAGCGAAGCATTGACGCCGGCTTTACCGCGTTGGCGACTGAATAGTCCGGACTTGTTTTAGACTGCTCTCCCGCTCGAGATGCGAGCGCGAATTCGTAGAGGTTGGCAAGATACGAGGCTAATCTGTGAATCGAATGCGTTTCTTCGATATAGCAGCGTGCTTGTCCGCCAATCTCCGCCCGGAGATCGGGTTTATGAACAAGTTCGCAAGTTGTATCCACCAGTTCGTTGATTCTGTGCTGGTCCACAAGGAAGCCTGTCTGCCCGTGCCGCACAATTTCGGGCACGCCGCCCACCTTGGTGGCGACCACTGGCAAACCGCTCGCCATCGCTTCGAGCAGCACATTCGGAGATCCTTCGTGTTCTGAGGTGAGGACGAAAATGTTTGCCTGTTGAAAAATCGAGGAGGTGTCTGAAGCGCTGCCAAGGAACTGTAGCGCGTCGTAGCGAAGGCCGAGCGCTGCGGCCCGCCCTTCCAATGCCGAGCGCAGGTTCTGGTCGCCTCGGGTTCCGCCCACGATGCATCCGCGCACGTTGAGTCCACGGTTCGTGCGAAGCTCGTGAATTAGCGAAATGAAACGGTCGAACCGCTTTTCCTGCGTCAATCGGCCGACGGCAAGTAAAGTGATCGGGCCTTCCTCGGTCCTCCCGGCAGGTTTGAATCGTTCTGTATCCACTACATTCGGCAGAAAGAATAGGCGCGAACGGGGAACTCGATTTTTGATGGCGTATTGAATCGAGCTCTGCGAATTCGACGCGATGACTTTGGGTAGATGAAGATTGATCCAACCGATCCGCCCGCTTTGGCTCAGGTCGAAAACTCCATTACTCCGCAAAGCGCCTATCGCTTTGATACCAAGAAAATGCGCTGAGAGAGTCGCATAAGCATTGGTGTAAAAGTGTTGTGACTGCAGAACGTCAGCGGGATTTTTTTTCAAATGCTTGATTACTCGACAGACTCGTTTAAAGCGCGAGCGGTCCTGTCCAACCCACGTAACATCTGCGCCAAGTCTTCTTATCGGCTCTTCCCAAAAACCGCCGCGGTCGAACGACAGGACCTGCACCGCGGCTCCGTTTTGACGCAAAACCTGGATTGCGTAAAACAACTGTCGCTCCGCTCCTCCCTGTCCGAGGGTTCCGGCGATGTAACAAATCTTTAGCTTCGACAAATCGAGCATAGATGATCGAATGGAGAATCTCAGGCCGTACTCGCGGACAAGCCATCGGTTGAAACCCGCGGAGTCGTATAGGTGTTTACGGGAGGCTTTTCTCCCAATAGGCGCGGGATGGATTTTTTCCCATGCTTAGTGGCGAAATCGCAGAATGTGCTGATGAGCCTGGGAGCGAGGGACGCAAGATTGTAATCCCGCTCCACCAATTTGCGACCCATTTCACCCATTTGATTGGCGAGCGTGGGATCGCGAACAAGACTGACAATGCGCTCAGCCATTTCCTGAGCATTGTCTGGTTCGAGCAGATAACCTGCTTTTCCATCTTTGACGATTCGTGCAGAATCGCCGACAGGGGTCGTCAACACCGGCAAGTGTGCGGCCATGGCCTCCAATAAGACGTTTGGAAAACCTTCGTACTCCGAACAAGTGACCAACAACCGACAGTGCGCCAGCAGCGAAGGAATGTTTTCGCATTCGCCCAGAAATTCGAGATGCCCGGGAAGCAATCCAAGAACTTTAGCCTTTTGTTCGAGCGCCGGCATTTCGCCCAGGTCTCGCCCGGCGATGACGCCCAAAAGAGACGGCTCGCGCTTACGGGCCAGAGCCAGGCCGTCGAGAAAACGATCAAATCGTTTACACGGTTGAAGACTCCCAACGGCCGCAATGGGAATGCGGCTGGCCCACCTCGCGGTTTCATAAGGCGTCGAAATTTCCTGATCAAACCGAGCCAAATCGATGACGTTTGGGAGGACTGCGATCCTTCGCGGATCAGTTCCAAGGGATACGAGGTTGTCTTTGGCTCGTTCAGAATTTGCAATCAACCCGTGCGTCAACTTCAGCATTGGCCAACTTCGTCTGCCTGCTGTGCGGATTTCATAAAAGCCGTCGCTTCTGACTCCACCCACGACAAGCGCACCGCACAATCGCCCCGCCAGCCCGGCGAAGATAAGATCACCAAATTGGCTCGCCAAAATCACTTGAGGTCTCCAAACGGCCAACTGTTTGACCAGACGCATCAACATTAGAAGGGGTTCGCCGTGGTTATAGATTTGGCGCAGAGGGACACCGGCATCAGTCAGAACTTTTTGATAATGATCGCTCCCGCCCAGGTAAAAAACGCGAGCATCGACTCCGGCACCGTGTAAGGTTCGGGCCGCATACGAAAACTGTTTCTCTGCACCGGCTAACCTCAGACTCGTTGCAATTAAAGCAATGCGCATAGTGTAAAGGGCAAAAGGTTAATTCCTTAAATCGCTAATCGTCGTAAGACGAAATCAAATGAATATCCTCAGGAGTGGACGGGATCGGACCCTGCCAGGGAATAACCGATTGCCACCCAAAAAATTGGAGCAAAGATCGCACTGCAGATAGTGAGACCTCCAATGCTGATTGGTAACAGCCACGCGAGCGGCAGCATCCCGCACGGTCCGTTTCGGGCACGCCATGCTGAAATCAGCGCTTTACCAAGCCCAATGTAAAACAGCACAAAGCCGATCACGCCAGTCTCGGCCAGAAGTAAAAGAGCGAGATTATGGGCGTTAATGGTTCGTTGTTTCTCCGCCAAATAAGGCATCGCTCGGCGAGTCAGTTCATATTGATATTTGTCCGGCCCGGTTCCAATAATGGGGCTTCGAGTGAAAATTTCCCAAAGCACCGGTACCATTCGGACGCGGCTTTCATCTGTCGCGGGACCCGATGCAGCCGTCTGAAAACGCTTCATCACCGTGGGAATTTGAGAAACGACACCCGCGAATACCAGGGCCAGCAATAAAATCACCACGTAGCGTTGAATCCTTGGAACAAAGACCCGGGTCTGAGGCAGCAAAATCAAAATTCCGAGCACGGTGAAAAGTGTCCCGGTGCGAGAACCGGTTTTCGCAAGGCCGATTGCAACCAGAGCAGCGAGTGGAAAAATTAGAAAACGCAATCTCTGCCGGGTGCTTCGGAACAGCCCAAGAGCGACGAGCCCAACCAGTGCATATCCATAGATTTCGCCGATGTCATTTGCGTTTTGTTCGAAAATCGTCGATCTGCCATCGATTCCTTTATCGACATCGACCACCCCAATGCCAAGCGCATGCAGTAATGCGCAAAACGAAACACCGAGAACGAACGCCCAAATCCCCCCATGCGCGAATTTTGGATGGTGCAGCACGTTGAAAATGAGCCAGGCCCAGGGCAGAAAAAACTGCAGCAAATCAAAACTGCTGGGCCACCAAAGCTTTGAATATTCCGGCGCCACCCATAAACCGCATAAAATTCTGAACCCACAATATGCAACAAACCAAAGCAGGGCATGGGGCACGAATCGCACGCAAACTCTTGGTCGGGACACCATCGCGGCGATCATTAGTAATTGCACGACCCTTTGAACCCCCAGTCGTTCACCTGTCCCGGGAACGTATAAACGCAGGAACGGTATCGCCGCTAAAGAAAAATAGAACGCGCACTGAACCAGAAGATTTGGTCTCGACAATTCCAGGTTCCGAATTGCAGAAGGCCGCCGGCGAACATTTGGTTGAGCCACCTCTGGATATGATAATGCTCCTTTGTCTAACAGATTCTGGCCCGGTGCTGCTTGCATCCAGCAACCTATTCAGTTCACCGTTTCGAGCAGAGATGCAGGAGAATGAAGATAGTGCGCGACCCGCCGCTTTGCATCGATATCGCGAAAAACGCGTTCGACCTGCTCCGTGGAAAGTCCAATCTCTGGCGCGACTTCCGTCGGCGTGTAGCCGTTGGTCTTTCCGTATAGCACCAGGTCCATAGTCTGGTAAGGAAGGCAGAAATAGAATTCCTCCTGCGTTTGCGGTAAAGAGTAAGTGTCGGTTGTCGGAGGCCGATTCAGGATTGCCGCTGGAACCTGAAGGTATTCGGCTAACTGATAAACTTGCGTCTTGTATAAGTGAGCGATCGGTTTCAGATCGGCTGCACCATCTCCTAATTTTACGAAGAAACCCTGATCGTATTCCAACCGGTTGGGTGTTCCGGCAACTGCATAGTTCAGTCGGTCGGCGTGGTAATATTCCAACATTTTGCGCGTGCGCTGTTTGAAATTTGTGGCGGCGATGATTCCCAGATGGGCTTCGAGACTTAGCGGGCGCGTTATCTGGGTGCCATCCGGCGCCTGGGCTACCACCGAAAAAATTCGCAAGCTTTCGCTGTTTATCACATTCGGCAGAACGAGCTTTGATTTCCAACCTGGGCCATATTCGGGAACAACAAGTCGAATCGCATCGTCGCGCCGACGGTAACACCCGCTGGATTCCAACACGTCGGAAATGTCTTCAAGGACTGCTTTCACGCCGAGATGCTCTGCGATTAATTGACTCAACTGCAATGTGTCGGCCGAGGAATCCTTTTCCGGCATGAGGAGGGCTACGACCCGGTCTGGGCCGAGCGCCCGGGCTGCCAATGCAAGCACAGTGCTGCTGTCGATCCCACCAGACACTGCGACGACGACTCCCTTTTTGCGAAAGTTCTGCAGCGTTTCAGGCCGAATGAACGTACAAATTCGATCCGCCTCGGCGGCGCAATCGAGTTTAAGCAAGTCTTTAGAGAATGGCTTTCCATTCGGAAAACGGCTTCGATTAATTAGTTCTTGAAGGGTTACGTTGCTGGCTACCAGTTGGGATAATGTATTCATGTTGTTTGGATAAGTTCCGATCCATTAGGCACTGTTACGCGCCGGTGGTTAGGTAAATCGGATATTGATGGAACTGATGTCTTTTGGGCTTTCTGCGCCTCCAACCAGCCTTGAAACATCAGCACATTCCACAGTGGCCGGCCCCAATCCCCCTTTCCGGACACATGCTCGTTCCATTTGCGTCGAATATTACGCTCGAGAAAGTAGCCGCCCTGCTTCAACTGGCTCTCGGACAACAAGTCCTCGGCCCAGGAGCGCAACTCCTTGCGAATCCAATCTTCAACCGGTGCGGCGAATCCCTGTTTGGGGCGTTCGACAAGTTTGCGAGGAACGTACTGGTAAAGCACCTGCCGCAAGAGCCATTTGCCCAGGCCGTGCCTCTTTTTGAAATGAGACGGCAAACTCCAGGTAAATTCGATGATCCGCCGATCAAGAAGAGGAATGCGTGTTTCCAAACTGGCTGACATTGCCGCCCGATCTACTTTGACCAATACGTCGTCAGGCAAATACCGCAGGAAATCGGTGTACATCATGCGGTAACGCAATTCCGACAGCGCGTCCCAGGCCGTAGTGGTATCATTCAGGCACAAACCGACATGTGATTCCCTGAGCCACTCCCTCAGATTGCGGCATTGAGCAACCAGGAGCTCATACAATTGCCGATCTCCTGAACTGCGTAACAATTCTGACAATCGGAACATGCGCTTGAAAAGTCGCGGCTCGCCCCAAATTCGCGTCTGAATTTCCACTCCCATTGTGCCGGCATGGGCCAAAAGTTTTGCCAGTCGATTCCGAACCGGTGGCGGAACCCTGCGCATGCTTTCCCACACCAGTTCAGTTTTTTGATAGAGGCTGTACCCGCCGAACAGTTCATCGCCGCCATCGCCAGAAAGAGATACTGTGACTTGTTTACGCGCCAACTCGGACAGCAAAACGGTCGGGACGCTCGACGTGTCGGCGAATGGTTCGTCATATATTTGCGCCATCCGTGGAATGGCTTCCAATAAAGTGCCGGGATGGACATACATTTCAGTGTGTTGAGTTCCAAGGTGATTGGCCACGGCCTGGGCGAATGGAGCTTCGTCGTATTCTGCGTCCGCAAATCCGATGCTGAAGGTTTTGATCGCACGCCCGCTTTGAGCCTGCATCAAGGCGACAACCACAGAGGAATCAACGCCGCCGGAGAGAAATCCGCCAATCGGAACATCTGCCACCATCTGCATCGCGACCGAGTTCTTGAGCAATCCGGTGAGATGCTCGATAGCTGCTGTTTCATCGCCTCTGAATGGATGACTTAACCCGCGCTCGACCGCCGACCACAATGACCAATATTGTTCTGGGATTGGCGCTTCCTGGCTTTTGAGCTGCGCTTCATTGAGCTTGAGAATCGAACCCGGGATCAGTTTGAAAATATCTTTATAAATCGAATGAGGTGCCGGGATGTAGCTGTAGCGCATGTAGAGCGACAGCGCCTGCGAATCCACGTCCCCGCGGAAATGGGGAAAGGCCAGCAGGGCTTTCAATTCAGAGCCAAAAAGAAAAACGCCTCGGTTCCAACCATAGTAAAGCGGTTTCTCTCCGGCCCGATCCCGCGCCAAATATATGCAACGCTCCTGGCGATCCCAAAGGGCAAACGCGAACATTCCGATGAATTTTTCCAGGGCCTCATGGATGCCATACTCACAAAATGCGGAGAGCATCACTTCGGTATCCGAGTGTCCCCGGAAAGTTTCTCCCGCTTTTTCAAGTTCGGATTTGATTTCCTGAAAATTATAAATTTCGCCGTTGAAAATGAGAACATACCGTCCGTCGGCCGAACACATCGGCTGGTGTCCCTCGACGCTCAAATCCTGAATGGCCAACCTGCGATGTGCGAGACAAACACCGCTGGCGGCCTCGGACCACACTCCCTGATCATCAGGTCCCCGATGATGGAGCGTCGCAATCATCCTGAGTCCCAACTCCTGCAGTTCTGGGCCGGTCAGGCCGCGCGTTGGATTAATGAATCCTGCAATGCCGCACATAGTTTTAGAAAAGGGTCCGAAGCGCCACGATTCCTGTTGGCTTCTTCTTTGAATTCAAGTCATGGAACTTCCCCGGAGTGCATAATCGGTGCACTGCCGGACCAGGATTGACTTTCCGAATCTCCAGATTGATCGAAATCGGGCTTCTCCGGATGGGTCATCTTCCAAAGTTTGAGGTGAACTCTCATAATGAAAGAAGATGTTCGAGGGCTGGTACAGAAATGATAACACCATTTGGCCCGACTTGGAGGGCGCATACTCAAGGCTTCCTCCATTGAAACGATGTCCCGATGATACCGCTCAAGGCTTTTGACGAAATCGAAAAGCTCGCAACTGTCCCAGGAATTGTGATGATAGCAAACACTCCACACGCCCGAGGGCACGGGGCGCAAAATCGAAAGCTGGCAAGGCATCCAGGTCATCTCATGTGGGCCAATGAATGGATTCCAGAACCAGCCGGCAGAAATTATGTCCATGCCGAATTGGCGCAGCAGAGACACAGTGACTTTGTCGAAAGCATTGCCGGGAGCAATCCACACGCGTGACTCGATTCCTTCGCGCGCAAGGATTTCGCGTCCTCGATGTAATTTTTCTCTTTGGACAGCAGCCGGGAGGGAAGCAAATTCACTCTTCTTTCTTAACGTTACGAGGCCTCCATCCTCGGCGACGTACAGGTGGTGGTAACCGTGCATCGCGATTGTCCAGCCCAATTCCTGCCATCGCCGAACTCGTGGCCAAAAATCGGCGATCGCAGGAGCAACTTGCAAGCCGGGATCCTGGTTGTCCGGTACCACAGCCAAAATCGGTTTGATCTTGTAGTGGATCAGCGCGGATTCAATTTGCGGCCAGATGTCCCACCGCATCGTCGGACAAATGTCATCAAACCGGAGAATGAATAATTTATTAGGCACTTGCTTCATCAGGCCGAATTTCCAGGATTTCGGTTTTCGCTTGGCGGAACTCGCGAGCGCGATCAATAAGGCGGGCAGCCGCCACCAGCGCCCACCCCTTCAGTGTCCTTATTTGTTCGCATTCGTACTCGTGCACGATCTGCCCTCCCATGCTTTTCTTAAACGCATTGGCGCCAAGTAATTGAATGTCATCGGTGCCGGGATACCAGCCTCCGAAATCAAAATATCGAACTCCCTGCTCTTTGAGGCGCAGCAAGGTTTTCCACAACAGGAAACAACTCGCGCGATTAGTTCTGGCTCGCGCTTCGGGAACCAGCGCCGTTCGCGGCGGCGAGACGCTCATTAATTGCTGGACGCGGTGCTTATCGCGAAAAAGACCCGCGCAGACAACCATTGTACCAGTGGGTTCACGCGCGGCGGCGAGTTCGAAAGACCGCGCCGCGATCATTGTCATCAGCCAGTTCCGGTCAAGCTTCCCCCATCTTCTCTTCGATTCGATAGACTGATTCCACATCGCTTCAATTTCATCCAGTTCAACGGCATCGGTCACAAGTCGCCACTCACAACTCAGTTTGTCTTCGTCGGCCGCTTTTTGGATCTTTGTGACTGTCCTCGGCTCCATTTCGGACAGCAGGACTTCGGGAGTTTTTGATAGATCAATCAACCGATTGTAAAAGGTGCGCGATTTGGCTCCGGGCACAGGCTTGGAGCGGTTTCGATATAATATCCAATCTGCCCGCTCCTCAGTCCGTTCGTTATCAAACCAAACTTCGCCTCGCCGCAAGAATCGCGATTGATAGGTGAACATATGTGTCCCTTTTAATCCTGGTTGCTTTGGTCTTCTTTCGTTCTTAACGCTTCAATGTAATAACGCTTCATTGATTTCCACTAAGCTGGGGCCGGTTCGTAGCGCATCGCCGGCGTTTCCGCTCGAAATCTTAGCTCCTTCCATTTCTTTAGGATTCGCGCTACGGTCACCGCGCTCAGAGCCTTAAAGGTTTTCAATTCTTCGCCCATGTATTCGCGAATCACTTTTCCGCCGAACCCCTCCTTGAACTTATTCACGCCGAGCAGCGCAGAGTCAGCCGATCCGGGATACCATCCTCCCAAATCGAAAATCTTCACGCCGCTTGTCTGGTAGTGCATCATGGATTCCCAAATGAGCAGGCGATTTGCTCGGCCAATTTTTCTTTGAGCTTCCTTGGTGGATGCATGCGCATAAAATGAGGCCGCATGCAGGCTGCGAACTCTGTTCGGATCCCGATAGAACACATGATACGCCAGGCGCTCGCCGTTGGGTGCATCAGCCGCCCAGATATCCAGTCTGCCCGCCTGCGCGGTGCGTTCCAGCCAGGGGCGGTCGGCCGAATCCAAATGTTTGATCGCCGCAAAGCGATCGTAAAAATCCGCAAATTCGCCCAACGCCCTTTGGTCTTTGGCGTCGATTTTTTGGCAAAGCGTCTGATCTTTCTTAGCAGCTTTTTTGATGTCGGAGGCGGTGAAGCCGTCCATTTGAACCAGGAGCGCATCCCGTTCCTGCGTCAAATCAACGACACGTGTGTAGAACGGGCGCCATTTGCCTTTGGCGGCGCATTCGGAGCGTTGGTGAAAAATGATCCAATCCACCGCCTCTGTGGTGGCCGCGTTGTCAAACCAGACTTCGCCTCGCCTTAAAAATCGTGAGTGATAAATAATCATATTGCCGACCGTGGCGGCTTATTTCTCATGCGCAGACTTCTGAAATCGTGTAGCGAAATTTTCCTGAGCGAAGCGGAGGAAGATCATCGCAGAATTCGAATTCGACACTGCAATTGTCGCCCATTGCAAGGCGCGAACGAGTTGCGATCTCCTGTAATTCTTCCTTGGGCGGCCCACCGTTCGTACTCACCAGCCTGAACAAGATTTCTGTATAACTCTTTTGCACGACCTGAAACTTCCATATCCACGGCCGGAAATAGAGCAAGTGAGTGAAATACTCCCCATCCACCAGCGTTTGATCGCTTCGGCGGAATGTATCGACTGTGCGGCCCGAAACATGGCTGAGCATTTGGATGTCTCCCGAAGTTTTGGATGAAGGCAACAGGGCTCCCCGGTCGCCAATCCAATAGCGAATAAGGGGCATGGCAAAATTCGTCAGGCAAGTGACGACGATATTGCCCTCGGTTCCCGCCGGCACAGCGACGCCATCCTCGTCCACGATCTCGATGAAATTTGCCCACGGCGGCGCCCAAAGACCCTTTAATCCCGGTAATTCCCATGCAATGTCGCTGACCTCACGCGAACCGTAGAGATTATAAACCTCGCAGCGGAACACCTGGGCAATTTTCTCGCGCATGAAAGGATAGAGTGTCCCGGCCGAGGTCAGCACTGCCCTTTGAGGCGCGACTGGAATCCGCTCGCGCTCGGCAAAGCGGGCGAGTTCATAGATGGATTGAGCATAGGCAACTATCAGTCTTGGATGCTGCCGATTTAAAACGTCGATGAATCCGCGCATTCTTTTCGGAGTCATCGCGAAGGCATTCATCCAGGTTGTGTTCGTCAGCCAATTGAAAAATCGAGCTTTGGGAGATTTTGTTCCCGATTCCAAATCCCGTTCTGAACCCCAGAGTCGGACGTGTGGCGCACCCAGGGGACAACCAAGCTGATGATGACACAGCCATTGAATCGCCGCGCTCGCATCGCGATATTCATCATCCTGAATCAATCGTACCGGTTCTCCCGTTGAACCGCCGGACGTATTCTCTTCGCAATTGCGTTGGCCACAGTCTGTGGATTGCAGCCGCTCAAAATTCGCCCGAATCAATTTCTTGGTCAGGAGTGGAAGTTTTTGCAGGCAGCTTTGCGGATCACCATCGAGTTCGCTCGATGATATCTGTGCGAGCAGATCCGCATAATACGGCACCTTCTCACGGCAATGTCGCAGCAGCCGAGACAGAGCCAGCGTCGTCGTCTCTCCGCTTACGCCGTCATCATACTCACTCACGTACTGTTTCAGGAGCGCCGGAAAGCGATAGCCCCGCAACGTGGCGTAGCTTAAATATGCACGGTTTTTCCAATTCATTTTGACTGGGGCGCAAGCCGACTTGGCCTGCGGCGCTGCGAAATGTGGGAAGTTCGTTATGCTGCTTTTGCTTCAGGAGTGCTGCGAGCTGAAACATTCTCCACTCCTGTCGAATGAGTAGAGTTGACGTTCTCCGCTACGCCATTCATCCGCTTAAAATGATGTCGTAGCACCGTCAGCGCAGTTTCACGGTGAATGTCGCACCGTAGAATATTCGTCATCAACATAAACCTGTCGTCGGGGTATAGCCGGGCGATAGCGCCATTGTCGCGATTGAGTCGGCGCAACAGACGATTGTGACCCAACATACAGCTCATGAAATAATTATGTCGCTCGGCGCAAAATGCGTCCCACTCTGCCTTGACGCGCCCGGGTTTCTGAATGGCACGCGAGCGTTCATTCATCATGTCTAAGAACGTTCGCTGCCGTTCGAGAGGCATCCTATGTGCCCCCGCCTCTGCTTCGGACTGCACATAGGGGATAGGCTGCCACTCGCAGCTTAAGTCGTCGTTTATCAGCAAACGCACCAGAAAACCCTCGTGCCAGCTCTGTTCCCGGTCCGGGGAATCGAAAATCAAGTTGCCCTGCCCATAGATGATATGACCGTTCTGATACGTTTCACAGCACCCGGCGCAGTGTGAATGTTGGCTGACGACTATGCCCGCCCCTTGCTCGATGATAAAGCGGCTCGCCTTCATCTGCCCCGGCGTTGGAAACGGGTAATGCTCGATCCCGCTGTGCAGCAGAACGATCAAAAAATCGTAGGTGCCGCGAAACTTTTCCATCGTTCGCACAAAGTGAATTGGATCGAGAGGATCAACTCAGCATCCTGGCAATTCTAACCGTTACCCCGAATGAATTAAGCGTAATGAAGGAAAGTTAAGGAGACTACAGTGCGCGCTGC
>Ga0207674_10008164_pt1 | contig 12141 bp, 18 predicted proteins | sample KBSCornC72_FD_184303 | JGI IMG/M metagenome (GOLD analysis project Ga0207674, IMG submission 184303) | Corn rhizosphere microbial communities from Kellogg Biological Station, Michigan, USA - KBS Corn C7-2 (SPAdes) (version 2) | ecosystem: Host-associated > Plants > Roots > Rhizosphere > Soil ... | reverse complement strand
CCTGGCTGCCGCGAACATCGCTGTCGGGTCTGAGGCAGCACTGCGAGATGTGCTCCAGAAGACGGTCGAAGTGGCAGCGACGCTCGTCAACGCGCATTACGCCGCACTTGGCGTCCTCGACCGCACCGGGTCACACCTCGAGCACCTCATCACGACTGGGATTGACGAGACGACGAGAGCCCGGATCGGCGAGTTACCGAGCGACCATGGCGTTCTGCGACTTCTGCTTCGAGAGGCGCGCCCGGTACGGGTTGCCGACGTCACGAAGGAGCAGCAGTTCTTCGGTTTCCCGCCGGCGCATCCGAAGATGCGGAGCTTCCTTGGTGTCCCCATCTTTGTGCGCGGGGTCGTGTACGGGGATCTCTACTTGGCCGAGAAAGAAGGTGGCGAATTCACGGAAGACGACGAGGAGATCGTGACGCTTCTCGCGGCCCAGACCGGCCTCACGATCGAAAAAGTGCAAATCCACGATGGGGCAACCCACTGGATTCGACAACTCGAGGCCCTCGACACGCTCACGCGCAGCGTGCTCGAGGAGCGAGATCTCGGCCGCCTGCTCGAACTCGTTGCCCGTCGACTGCGCCGGCTGGTCGGCGCACGCGCAGTGCTCATCTCCCTGCCAGCGTCCTCCGGAGGTCTTCGCGTGATCGCCGCCGATGGCGATGTCGCCGCGGACATCATTGGCTACGACATCCCTTCTGAAACGAAGCACCCGCGAGCACTCGCGCGCGGTAAGAGTGAACGTGTCGATGCACTTCTCGCGGACCCCGAAGTCGATCAAGTTCTTGCCAGCCGAGTCGGCGGAGTGACCGCGCTTCTTATCCCACTGGTCTTCGAGGGAAGGCGACTCGGGATCATTTCGGCGTTCAACAAGGCGGGATCTGACCCACGGTTCACGGACGATGACGCTCGCCTCGGGGAGGCATTCGGTATGCGCGCCGCTCTTGCGGTTCATCTGTCGGAACGCGTAGCGCGTGAAACCGTCGACGCGATCCTCGACGCCCAGGAAGCCGAGCGGAGTCGAATCGCACGTGAGTTGCACGACGAGACGGGCTCTGCGCTGACCGGAGTCCTCCTCGGGCTTTCAGCGATCGATCGAGCGTTGACACTCTCGGAGACTCGTCAGGCGTCGGAGGCGCTGCGGGCGGAAGCGAGTATCGCGCTCGAAAATGTGGGTCGTTTGGCGTTCGCGCTCCGCCCCGCCGCGCTCGACGAGTTCGGACTTGCGCAGGCAGTCAAAGACTTGACCGGCCGCCTAGAAGAGCGCGGCGGACCGAAGATCGACGTCGCGATCGATCTTCCCCCTGGGGCGCGACTGCCTCCGAAGCTCGAAACCACCATCTTCCGTGTCATCCAGGAAGCTCTGACGAATGTCGTCAAGCACGCCGAGGCGGAATCCGTGCGCATCACCTTGGCATCGAGCGGACGATCGGTAGCTCTCGAGGTCGAGGACGACGGGCGCGGCTTCTCCGAGACGCAAACGCTGGAAGGCGGCTTCGGACTTGTCGGCATCCGCGAGCGAGTTGCGTTACTCAATGGGTCGCTCGCGATCGAATCGAGGCGCGACGCCGGAACACGACTCGCGGTCGAGATCCCTCTCCCCTAACTAGCCCGCGTCGCGGCGAATGGCTCTCATCGTCGCGAGCGGGCTCGGAGCCGGCGCGCGGTGGCGCAGGCGGGTCGTTCCGCATCTGCCGGCGTCGTCGTTCGATACGGCAGAGATGCTCGCCTTCAGACCTCCACCTGGACAGCACCGTCCTCGACGCGCGCGGCGTAGCTTCGCACCGGCTCTTGAGCCGGGCCTCGCAGCACGGTGCCGTTTGTGACATCGAACCGGCTGCCGTGGCAGGCACAGGTGACGACCGTTCCTTGAAGATCGCCATCGGCAAGCGAGCACTGGAGGTGCGTGCACGTGTCACCAAAGGCGTGAAACGCTCCGTCAACATTGGCTAATGCGATGCGCACGCCGCCAACGTCGAACGCCATCAGCTCGCCCTCAGCCACTTCAACTGCGTCTGTCAGTTTCACGAACTCGGGCATTCCCTGCTCCTTTCCCCTACGCCGTTGGCCTCATCACTGTGAAGGCGCGGGCGTTCGTACCGCGCGTTTGTCGGCGATACCCTTGAGGATTTCGTCGAATGCGGCGTCGAATTTCTCGATTCCTTCTCGCTCGAGCGTCGCGACGACGTCGTCGTAGTCGACGCCCGCGGCGCGAAGCTCCCTAAAAACCTGGTGCGCAGCTTTGAGGTCGGATGCGAGCCGGCTTTCGACGCGGCCGTGATCTTGAAACGCAGCGATCGTCTCCGCGGGCATCGTCGTGATCGTCTCGGGACCGATCAGTTCGTCTACATAGAGGGTGTCGCGGTAACTGGGGTCCTTCGTCGAGGTCGAGGCCCAGAGGCACCGCTGCGTGGTCGCACCACGGGCCGCCAGTACCTGCCAGCGCGCGCCGGCGAACAGCTCCTTGTACTGCTGGTACGCGAGGTTGGCGTTGGCGATCGCCAGTTGGCCACGGAGGTCGTCGCGCCCATGGGCCGCGAGGCGACGATCGGTCTCGCTGTCGACGCGCGACACGAAGAAGCTGGCGACCGAATGAACCAGTGCCGGGTCGCCGTCGACGGCGATGAGACGCTCAAGCCCGCGCAGGTAAGCATCTGCCACTTGCCGGTGGCGCTCGAGCGAGAAGATCAACGTGACGTTGATCGAATATCCCCGGGCCGTCATCTCCTCGATCGCGGGAACACCCGCGTCGGTCGCCGGGATCTTCACCAGCAGGTTCGGACGGGCGATCGTCTCGTGGAACTGCGTCGCCTGGGCGATTGAGCCGTGTGTGTCGGCTGCGAGATTCGGATCGACCTCGATCGACACGTACCCGTCGCGGCCACCGGTCCGTTCCCAGACCGGGCGCATCACGTCGCAGGCCGCAGCAACGTCACGCATTGCCAGCGCGTGGTAGACGCTGACGAGATCTCCAATGCTGCTTTCGATCTGGTCGTCGTAGGACGACCCCTGCGAGAGGGCTTTGCCGAAAATGCTCGGATTCGACGTGACGCCGACAACGGCATCGTCCTCGACTGCGCGCGCTAGCCCACCCGACTCGATCAAGTCGCGCGAGAGGAAGTCGATCCAGACGCTCTGACCGAGCGCTGAAAGCTCTGCGAGGCGTGTCAAACGCGGCGGTCCGGTGTCGGGCTCGCCAGGCAAGACGTGGTTGGGTTTCATCTGGTCCTCCTCTGACTCGCGTTTCGCGTTCCCCGAAGAGTCGATGTCGCGCGTCCCTGACCCCTTACGTGCGCATCGCCTGCCACCAGGAGCACGACAGCCTGCGGGCGTTCGTCGCGGGCGACCGAAACCACTAGCGATCTCCTCCCGTCACGCTGAGCTCGGTCGCGACAGGTTCGCCACGCCGCGGCTCGTCGCCAACCTGTTGCGTCGGGACAACCAGGACCGGCACGTTCGTGAGGTCCGCCAGCTCGGCCGCACAGCTGGCTCTGAAGAATATGCGGGAACGGCCGCGACTGGCAGCCCCGAGAATGATCATCGCTGCCCCTTCACTGCTCGCGACAGCCGCCAGCCGCTCCGCCAGATCACCAATCTCGCCCCACGCCTCTGCACCAGCATCGGGAGCTTCCTCGAACACAATCGAGGCGGCGCTACGCTCCGCCGCCTCAGACGAGGTCATCAGGCGGTCGAGCACGTGCACCGCGATCAGACGAGCATCGAACGTGCGAGCCAGCAACGCGGCGACACGCACCGCGGTGCGTCCACCTGGTGAGCCGTCGACTCCGCAAACGATCGTCCTCGTCTTGCCCATGACGCCCTCCCTTCTGTCTCGCCAAGGTTGTCGGCCGCCCGGGGTGCGCACCATCGGGCCAAGAGCCCATTTGTGCTCGGCGGGAACCGCACCGAGCCGAGAACATGGAGGCCGCTTCGAGCACGAATGGGTGCCGCGCCCGATACCTGACGTCAGCGAAAGGCGCGAACCTCACAGAAACGACTGAAGGAGAACCTGATGGTTGGTTCGATCATCTCCGCGGAGGTTTCCGTGCACTTCGATCTCGGCGCTCATCGGACGTAAGTCGGGCACATGTCACGATCGAGAGCAAAAGACATGAGCAAAGACGCGTTGATGCGTTGGGAATGGGAGGGCGGGACGCCAGATTCCGTGAGCGAAGCGACGCGTGCGGAGCCGACAGAGAAGAGCGACGTTCGACTGCACGAGGTCGACCAAGTCGGCGATCCTGCAGAGCCCGGTCCAGCACATGTTTGAGCTCTTGGGCGTCGCTGGCATCGTCATCTCGGTGCTCGCCTACCTCCCCCAGGTGGTTCACCTCGCGCGACAGCACTGCTCTGCGGGCGTGAGTGGTCGCGCTTGGGCGATGTGGCTCGCCAGCAGCCTCATGGTCGGCGCGCTGGCACTTCATCGCCACGACCCGATCTTCGTCCTGTTGCAGGTGAGCACGCTCCTGTCGGCCACGGTGATCATCGTCCTCGTTCATCGCTATCGGGGAATGATCTGCCTGACGCACGCGCTCGCTGCACGCGAAGCCGCTCGGCGCCGGCTCGGCCCGAACCTCTAGCTCTCAGACGGTTCACCGCCTGCGGTGGCGAGGTTCGAACTGGAAGCGGCTTCGGCAGCTTCCAGACGGGGTGCTGTTTGGCAACGCCGGCCGTGATCAACCGGAGCGTCGCTCAGCGGAGACCTGAGGACCATGGGCTCGCCGCCCCATGTCGCTCGGCTCGCACCACCGACCTGCGGGATGCGGTCGCGACTCGGCATTGATGGGGCGGTCACTGCATACCGAAGTGGACGAACCGATGCGAGGCTCGTAGGTACGCGAATCGAGGAGGGCGAGTTGCATCACGAAGCCGACACGACGGTCGAGATCGAGGTCGAGCGTCGCTGGGCGGCACGAGCCCTGTCGAAGCTTCTGATTCCGTTCCACTCCTTCCTCGTCCGACACGTTCCTCGTCCAACGCGACGACGCCGCGTGCCCGGTCGTGATCGTGCACCCGAAGCGAGAGAAGGCACCCGCGTCGTGAACGCCCTCCATGAACGACGGATGAACGAGAACGCGCTTCAACATGAGCTGCGCGACCTCGTCTGCCTCGCCGTGGTCGGCGATCACGTGCGCTGGGTGCTGACGGACGACGACGAACTTGCCGACTGGCTTGCGGAGGCCGTGCAGGAGTGGCGGGGCTGGGCCGAGCGGTTGGCCGCGCAACTCGTGAGGTCGCACATCGCACCGGACGGCAGGATGCGCGCGTTGGCCAAAGACACTCGCTTGAACTGGGTCCCGGACGGATGGCTCTCGGGCGAGGCTGCTCGAACGTTGCTCGCCGCGCGGCTCGCGTGGGTCGTCGAATGGGCCTGGTACCGGCGATCCCAGACGGACAGCGCGGACGATGCTGAATTGTTGGATTCCGTGGCCACGGCGCTCGAGGCGCAATTGCGCACAATGATGAAAGAGGCGTACGCAGCCGGAATGCTGGAGCGGGAACGCCACCACAGGCGATAGCGGCAACGTCTCGCCGGATGTCGCCGCCGATCCGCTCGTGCGGCGTGCCCTTCGGCGCGATCGGTCATGCCGCAGACCCCACCGCCCCAGTGCCCAATGGCGGATCGGCGCGGCGGAAATGGAGCGTTGGCCCGATGGCCGGAGGGTCGATTGCCCAGCAGTCTCCGGGGCATGGTGTGCGAACTCGAAACCGGCAGAGGATCCGTCCTCCACGCACACCTAAAACATGCTGTTGGCTATCGCGTTGACGGGCCGGAAGGGCATCTCGGGCGCGTTCAAGGGGTACCGCACGCCGGGCGGCCACCAGAGCCACTGATCCTGGTCGTCTCGGACGACAAGATCGTGCAGTTCGTCTCCCTGCGCCGAGTCGCGGCCGTCCTGCCGCTCGGGCGTCGCATCGTCCTTGGGCACCCACAGACTGCAGCAGCGCGAAAGGTCGCCTGATGGATCCCGACGTCTTCGTGACCATCGCCTTCTCCGTGTACGCCGTCCTCGTTGTTCTCGGTATCGGCGCTGTCCTAGGAGCCACAAGCCGCAAGCAGGACGCAGGAGCGGCTGCGTGCGATGACCGATCGTCGAGGACGGATCGCCAATGGAACTCGGTCGTCGATCACGATGGCCGGCCGAAACGGGGTCGATGACCGATGGCCGCCGGATCATCTGACCCGCGACGCTGACCAAGAAGCGAGAGGAGAACTAGCAATGGACAGATCCATCGTGTGCGGCGTCGACGGTTCGGTTGACTCACAGGCCGCGCTCGGAGTCGCCGCCGGCATGGCCGCCCGTCTTCGTCTGCGGCTGATCATGGCCAACGTCGTCGAGCCCAGTGTTCCCCCCTATCCCAGCGCTTCGTTTGGCGGAGCGATGTCACAGCCACGGTTTCCGACAACCGACGATCAGGCAGCGGTTGCCAAGGGGCTACTCACCAGGCTCAGCGCGGCGACAGGGCTCGAGCGGGCAGACCGACGCGTTGTGATCGGCTACCCAGCCGAGCGGCTCGCCGATCTCGCCGACGAGGAAGGAGCCGAACTGATCGTCGTGGGCTCTCGTGGACGCGGGGCATTCAAAGCCGCGTTCCTCGGCAGCGTCTCGAGCAGTCTGATCGGCGTCGCGCGCTGCCCGGTTCTCGTTGTACCGCCCGGCGCGTCGGACACGTCGGGCCAATCGTGATCTGACGCCCCGCGGCGACCGCGGTCATCGCGCGCGTCGCCCGGAGCGCAGGATCGCCGCCAGGACGACGGCGTCGTTGTGTTCCTCGTCGCGGGCTCCATAAACGAGAGTCAGTGGCCCCTTTCGCGCGCGACGACGGAGCTCTCGGAGCTTCTCCTCCTGATCACCCAGTTCGGCCGTATAGCGACGTTGAAACTCGTCGAAACGCTCCGGATCGTGACCGAACCAGCGCCGTAGCTCACCGCTCGGCGCTAGTGCCGGAGCCCATTCGTCCAGACGCGCGCTCTTTCGACTCACGCCTCGCGGCCACAGTCGGTCGATCAACACGCGGTAGCCGTCCGAGGCAGCCGGTGGCTCGTACGCGCGCTTGATGCGTACGTCCATCGGCTAGCTCGGGCGCCGATGGGGAATGATGACTACGGGGCAGGCCGCTGCCTTCGCGCCGTCAGAGAAGTCGACGCCGACAACAATTACGCCCATCACAGCTCCTCCGTTTCGAGCTCCCAGTTGCGTGCGGAATCGACATCACGGCGCGTAGACGTACTTGAGTGCGTCGGCGGGGTCAGGATCCGTTCCCGCCTTCGCGAACTCGACTGACTCGTCGGCGACACGTTGCGCGTCGGCGTCGAGTTGGCGCCATTCTTCGTCGCCGATCCTCAGCCGCTCCCGCAGAAGTTCAATCGGGTCACGGGTGGCGCGGAGTCGGCGGAGTTCCTCTTTGTCGCGGTAGACCTGGGGATCACCGATGTAGTGGCCGCCCAGCCGCTCGGTCTCGCAGAGAAGAAAGACCGGGCCTCGGCCTGTTCGCGTGAACTCGAGCGCCTCGACGGCCGCGAGATGTACCGCCTCGACGTCCTGCCCGTCCACGTGGAGGGCGCGCATTCCGTAGGCGGCTGCACGCTGGGTCAGGTCCCGGATCGGTTGGTGTTGTGACTGCGGCGTCGACTCTGACCAACGGTTGTTCTCGCACACGAAGACGACGGGCAACTGCCAGAGCTGAGCGAGATTCATGGCTTCGTGAAACGTGCCGATGTTCGTCGCACCGTCGCCGAAGGACGCGAGAGAGACGCGAGGCTCCTTGCGCATCTTGAATGCGAGGGCTGCACCTACAGCGGCCGGCAGGCCGCCACCGACAACGGCGTTCGCGCCCATGGTTCCGCGTTTCACGTCGTAGAGGTGCATCGAGCCGCCGTAGCCGTGCGAGCACCCTTCGGCCTTGCCGTACAACTCCGCCATCACTTCTCGTGGCGGTGTGCCGTTTGCGATCACATGTCCGTGCGCGCGATGTGTCGATCCCATCACGTCGGCATCGCCGAGCGCCCGACAGACGCCGACTGCAACGGCCTCCTGGCCGATGCACGCATGCAGGAAGCCGGCCAGGTCGCCGGCGCGGAACCGCTCGATGACCTTCTCCTCGAACCGGCGGATCAACTGCATCTCGCCGAGGAACTCGAGAAGCCGTTCGCGCGAAACCGACGCTGTGGCCTCCCCATGTGAGCTGGTCGGCATCTTCCCGAGCCTTACGTCGATGTCAGCCGGCCGCCATCGGGCATCAACCCCATTTCAGGTCCACGGCACAGTCGTCGAGCCTCTGGCTCAGAGCCACGAATGGTGTGTCGGCCCCATTGGCTACGGCAAATGTGACCGGCAGAGTCGAAGGCGGAATGACCACATCCTGCGAGGCGATCGAGGAGGGACGTTGGCGATGGCAGCGGTCGACGATCTCGCAGATACAGCTCGATCGTTAGTCGCGCCCGGCAAGGGCATCCTCGCTGCCGACGAGAGCGGCGGGACGATCGAGCGACGATTCGCGGCAGTCGACGTCGAGTCGACGGAAGAGAGTCGGCTTGCATATCGAGAGCTGCTCCTCACCGCCGAGGGAGCCGGCCGGTGGATCAGCGGGGTCATATTGTTCGACGAGACCATCCGCCAGCGTGCAGCTGATGGCACACCCATCCCGGAAGTGCTCGCCCGACAGGGGATCATTCCCGGGATCAAGGTCGACAAAGGCGCGAAATCCCTTGCCCTTTCCACCGGTGAGCTAGTGACAGAGGGTCTCGACGGCCTGCGCGAGCGCCTTAATGAATATCGCGAGCTTGGAGCACGTTTCGCGAAGTGGCGCGCTGTCATCACGATCGGCGCCGACATCCCAGGCGAGTACTGCATCTGGGTGAACGCGCACGCTCTTGCTCGCTTCGCGGCGCTTGCGCAGGAGGCGGGCCTCGTACCTATCGTCGAGCCTGAGGTGCTGATGGATGGTGGGCATTCGATTGCGCGCTCGTACGCGGTGACATCCCGGGTTCAGAACGCGGTCTTCACGGAACTTCGTGATCAGCGCGTCGTGTTCGAGCACATGCTGCTCAAGCCGAACATGGTGCTATCGGGTTACGACTGCCCGAACCAAGCGAACATCGACGAGGTTGCCACAGCCACACTCAGGTGCCTGCGGCACAACGTGCCGGCCGCGGTGCCCGGAATCGTGTTCCTCTCAGGAGGACAGAGCGACGAACTTGCGACCGCTCACCTGAACGCGATGAATCGGCTCGGTCACCAGCCCTGGCAGCTGTCGTTCTCTTTCGGTCGGGCACTCCAGGCCTCCGCACTGCGCGCGTGGCGCGGCCGGAGCAACAACGTCGCCGAGGCGCAATCCGAATATCTCCACCGGGCGCAGCTCAACGGTGCTGCGCGCTCGGGCGCGTACACACCGGAACTCGAGCAGGTCAAGCGGGACGGATCACTGGGGGCAGAAGCGACGTGCTGACTGTCGGCTGGAGCAGCTGGCAGGGCTCGCAGTGCGCGGCTGTGCGTACCGAGCACGAGAGCGCGGCGCGGGAGCCGACCCAATGAGGCGGTGGCATCTACCGATGCTCACACCGTCTTCCGACAAGGTGCATACGCGCGAGCCTGGGTCCGATGCACCCCGAGTGGCGACGATCGGGCGATCGAAACCGCGCGTATTGTTTTCCGACGCAGAGTGCCGAGCCGTCGTCATCGACCTCCGCGCCGGAGAAGAGATGGGTGATCACGCCGTTCACGAACGGGCAGTGATCGAAGTCGTCAGCGGTCGCATCGCGATCACAAGCGCGTTGGAGACCGCCGAGTGCGAATCCGCCACACTGATCAATCTCGAACCCGGAGAGCACCACTCCGTCCGCGCACTCAGCGATTCACAACTGCTTCTCTTGCTCGCCCCCTGGCCGGCCACGAAGGACAACACTGGCGTCCAAGGAGATCCGCATCATCTTCCGCGTAACGCGATCGCTCCTCCCGACGATGAGGCACACGCGTAACGCCCACCCGCCAGGGGCCAAACGCTCGTCGAAAGCCGACGCTCGGCCGTAAGCGATCGCTCAGGCGCCGGTGGACAAGGCCTCAGCCTCGATTTGCCGTTGCGCAACTGGACGCCGAGAAATGGGTGCGTGACCCGATACGAGAACGGGACCGCGCGGTTCATCCTTGTAGGCATGGCCCTAGCTCAACGAACGACGGCGGATGCTGCACCAACTGAGGGCGTTCGCGCCTCCGGCGGGCGTCCGCTCTCGGCAGTCACCGAACCACAGGGCCATATGGTGGAGTCGGCCGGCGTTTTCGATATCAGCGGAGCCAAAGCGCGCCTGTGTGCCGCCGACGGTGGTTACGAGACCGTCCACGAATCGCGGCGGCTTCACATCTGTGTCTACACGCTTGTCGCGCCGGAACCCGACCACCAACGCACGTACGCAAGCGACGAGATCTACGTCGTGCTCGAAGGCAGAGGAATGCTCGACGTCGAGGGAAAGCAGCTTGAGCTTCACGAGGGCCGCGCGGCGTTCGTTCCCGCCGGCGCTGAACACTCTTTCATCGCGTACGAGCACCTCACCGTCCTGGCGATTCGCGGACCCAGATCGCGAGGGAGGTCGAAACGGCAGCGTTTCACAGGGATCGCGTCCTGATGACGCCTCGCAACCAGCGTGTGGCGACCCTGGCTGAGGTACCGGTATCAGCGCCGCGCAGATCCCGGCGCGTGTCCCGGCTGGCTCCACGCGGCGTGCTGCCCGGACCATCATCGACAGACCGCGCAACACGTGAGTGGGCGCAGTCGAATCCACGCGCGCTGAGCGAGGCGCGGCGTGCGGGCAACCGTGCGCACATCGACGCTGTCCGCGAGCTTCGGTGCGAATGCACAGTGCCGAATTGCTCGGAGATGCTGCCTGCTGCCGCCGCACTGCATCGGAAAGCCGCAGATCAGTTCATCGTCGCCCCAGCGCACTTCGCTGGTTGCACTGTGATCAGGGCTGCCGACCGATTTTTCGTCGTCGAGTCACCCGAATACACAGGCAACCACTCACGGAGCAATGACGGATGAGACCGGCGCCGCCACTCGAACACGCCCAACCCGGGAAGCCGGCTTCTGTCTATTTCCACACAGGAACCGTCGTCCAGCTCGACGAAACTGCCGGCTTTCTGGTCGCGGACGCGCGGGGCCGCATCCTCGGGAAAGTCGACGGTCCGATATACGGCGCGTCATCGGAGGTCCCGGACGCCCTGTCTGTCCGCTTGAGCGTGCTTCGCCGACGCCACTGCCTCGTCCCCGCGGATGCGATCGAAGCGATCGACGATCGCACGAGGGTGATCGGACTTCGGATCGACCGTTCCGCGGTCAGCACATTCCTCTAGCGACCCACCTATCCGAAAGGAATTCGCCGTGCCTTACGAACTCCCGGCACTCCCTTACGACTACGACGAGCTCGAACCCCATATCGACGCGGAAACGATGCGTCTGCACCACGACAAGCATCATCGCGCCTACGTCGACAAGTTGAACGCTGCGGTTCACGGGACCGAATGGGACGACCGTCCTCTCGAGCAGACGCTTGACAACCTCGACCTGCTGCCGGAGGAAACCCGTGAGGCGGTGCGTAACAACGGCGGCGGCCACGCAAATCATTCGCTCTTCTGGGAACTCATGAGTCCCGACGGCGGCGGCGAGCCGGACGGTGACCTTGCGGCGGCAATCGACGGCGCGTTCGACGGCTTTGCGGATCTCAAGGGCCAGCTGACTGATGCCGGGCTGAAGCGCTTCGGCAGCGGCTGGGCGTGGCTCATCCACGACGGCACCGGGCTGGCGGTTGCATCCACGCCGAATCAGGATTCGCCTCTCATGAAGGGGCACACGCCCCTCCTTGGCCTCGACGTCTGGGAACACGCCTACTACCTGCGCTACCAAAACCGACGCGCCGACTACGTCAACGCCTGGTGGAACGTCATCAACTGGCCGCGGGTAGCCCTGCAGCTTGCGAAGGCAAGCGGCCACCACTCCATGACCGCTTGACCACACCTGCCGGCAGGTACCCGAGACGACCGCAACAAGCCCCGCGCGTTCGCATTTTGCGCGCTGTCACTCAGGCTTGAACTCGTCGTCGACGAGCTGGTTGGGATTCACACCGCCCAACTGCTCTTCGACGACCTCGTC
>Ga0207674_10008163_pt1 | contig 12142 bp, 7 predicted proteins | sample KBSCornC72_FD_184303 | JGI IMG/M metagenome (GOLD analysis project Ga0207674, IMG submission 184303) | Corn rhizosphere microbial communities from Kellogg Biological Station, Michigan, USA - KBS Corn C7-2 (SPAdes) (version 2) | ecosystem: Host-associated > Plants > Roots > Rhizosphere > Soil ... | reverse complement strand
ATTGGCAGACTCGAAAGCAGCTTGCTTGAAGATACAGCCTTTTTTCTCGCAAAGAACCTGCGTGATACGGCAGATTTCACGGCAGCTATGGTAGAGCTGAGAACCTTTGCGCCCGACGACCAAGCGTTTAGGGACGCTTTTGCCAGGGTCAGCATTACACGCAGTGCAACTGTTCGATATCTACTTCGCGAGCTAGAGTATAAACAGAGACAAACTGAGGAATTAGAAGTCGCGCCACCATCACGAGTGCACGTTGAACATATTTACCCGCAAACCCCACCGCCTGAACAACGGTGGAATCAACACGCACTTTATTTAAATAGATTAGGCAACTTGACACTGCTATCTCGCCGGCTCAATGTCACAATTCGCAACGCTGATTTTGCTGCGAAAAGACCTTACTACGAGCAATCAGAAATCCGAATTACGAATCAGCTGTCTGCTCTGCAGCGATGGGACTATGAGACGATCGAAACAAGGCAAAACAATTTGGCGACATACGCTCTCGATCTTTGGCCATTGCCAGAGGCGCCTTCGGTTTGACCCTATGGGTGCTCGCCCTAGCGGGGCGCGAGCCTATTGAATACGACTTGGTAAGGACAAAGCTGTTGAATTTCTGCTGTAGCCGCAAATCGTCGGGATAAAGCCATGTGTCAGTGAGAATCCTAGCCGGACGGGCCAGGTGAATGCGGACTGCTAATGTCTACATGCCATGAACCGGAGTGAGCCCGCGTCACTTTCCCTTATTGTTGGCTGAGTCACTTGCCCATAGTTGAGGGTTGCTCAGGAATCTGCCCAGAACACCGACCATTTTCGGCGGAGTGATAATCCGCCAACCGTCCTGAAAATGATGCAGCGGGATCCGGGTTTGCCTCACCACACCATCGGCACGCTTCTCTTGCACGGTCCTTTGTTCTCTCCTGTTGCAATCTTTTTGCCCTCATTTTCTTGCCTCCATTTTTGTGCCCGGTGCGTCCTTTTGCGGCTGGATTCTACTTTTCTCTGCTGTTTTCCCCGCCGGCTAGTGCCCCGTGCGGGTAGCATCCGGCACCTAATGTCCCCAAACTTTGCCCTTATCTCGTCTCCGTCCGCGTGGAATCATTCATTCATGAAAATGATTCAGTAGCCTCAGCCGGAACGACGCAATTGGACTTGGGGAGCGCACGTGCCCCCGCGTGCGGTGCTACGCGCCCTCGCGGAGCACATCGAGATGCCGCGTTGGCCAAACCGTTTGGTGCATCGCCAGAGCGGGAACCAACAGGCGAGGGCACCTGTTGGGACACGCGAGGGCGCGTGTGCTCCCCGCCCCGAACCGAATCGTTCCGACCAGTAAAAAGCAATTGCAGCGAAAATCAGAACCGATGACGTCCGACTCAAATCCGGCGACCGCTTTCCTTTGCCTCAATCACAAACCGGGCCCTGTTCTTAATGTAAAATCAAAAATCGAAAATCAAAATCATGAAATAACTCCCATTTTCAAAGCAATTCAAAGCATTTCAAAGAATAGTTCTGAACATCCCACAAATACAGTGCAAATCGCAAAACCGCAGAATTTTAACTTTTTTGCACCTGCTAACACTTTTTTATGCGTGCTGAACTGCAATTAATCCGAGGTGCTCTTGAACGAACGACGGTCCGGCCAACTCCAATCGCCTCCTTTTTGTCTTTGCAGCCGGCATACTTCGGGACATTTGGGATCTTACCCGGTCCAACATAAACTCATGAGTGCTCGCACTAACCGTTGGCTCGTGGCGGCGGCCATCGCCATCCTGATTGTTGGCGCCATATTGTCGCGCGCGGTCGAGCCGGGCGTTCGCGTTGAAAAAGTCATGCTGGCTACCAACACACCCGCACTTCGAATTTTCCCCGCAACACCGGGGCCGCATCCAAAGGCGCTGCTGGCTCATGGAAACGGCGGCTCGAAAGAGATGATGTTTCGTTTCGGCGAGGCGCTTGCCGCCGCTGGTTTTGATTGCTATTCCGTTGATCAGGCGGGATATGGAGAATCGCCGCTAGCGTGCTCGCTCACCAATCTCACGCGCAATTTCCAGGAGGTTGAGCGGGCGCTTGACCCGGTGGATGTTTTTATCGGCCATTCGATGGGCGGTGGCGTCGGCGGATGGAGCGTGTGTGAAGCGGGATTTCGCCCCAAGCTCTTCATTGGAGTCGGCGCTCCGGTCAAGTTGGGCGAGCACGGGCCGCCGCTGCTTTTGTTGGGAGGTTTGTTTGAGGAATTCTTTCGACCAGCCCAGTTGAGAGCACGAACGGATGCGCAGGTAGTGATTTCTCCCTGGTGCGAACACATCCTCGAAGCCTACGATCCAGTGCTCACGAGGGCAGCCGTCACAGCCGCGTGCGCTACTGTTGGCAAGCCAGTGCCCGCTGCTCCGACCGCGTGGCGTTGGCGATTCGCCGGGCTGGTGCTGGGAATAGCGGCCGCGTTGGTCCTCATGTTTCGCCTGCCTGAACTGCATCCGCGCCTCGCCCGGATTCGAAGGTTTATTGTTCCCGGTGTTTTGCTGCTCGCGCTTCTCCTGACTTTGGGGCCGTGGGTCGGCGTAAGCCCACAACTGCGTCGCCTTCCAGCTTACCTTATTGTTCTGGGTGTCGTATGGCTGGCGCTCGCCGGCCTCAACAGACTCTCCATGAACCGCGGTTCGTCCTCGTTCTCCTCGTCGCCCCTATCAGGTTCATTAACGAAAGGCTTGGTTCGTTGCTTTCTGCGACTGGGCCGAGGGAACCTGGTGGTGGTCAGCGGGATATTGGCGCTTGGCTGCCTGGCAATTGCCTTTTCAGCACCCAGGGTGTTGAAAAGCCTTGGTTTGGCCGAGCCACAAATTTTTCTTTTTGCCACACTCACGTGCGCCCTGGCGATCAGCACGCTGCTGTTGTTGCCGAGCACGTTGGTCGGCAGAATCGCAGACCGTGGCGGGTCGAGGCGGGACGGCGACATTGCAATGGCCATTTTTGCGAGTTATGTCATCGGGCAATTCATCCCGCTATTTTATTGAAGAGGGAGACTGGCGCGTTTTCGCACACGCCTCTTTGTTCCGCGAGGTTTTGGAGTGCGAGGGCTGCTGCAAGTCCCGATTTATCAGGGTTCTCTGCCGCTTTTCCCCGGGTTTCTTTACCTGCCCGTCACAACCGGTCTTGACTTCGTTGCAGGTAACTTCCGGGTGCGATGTGAAGGGCGCGGTGGGGACACCACGCCCTACCTCCTTAAATGGAAATTAATTCTGGCAAGCGGTTTAACTAAAGCCGGAGCGCTGAGCCATAGCGCTCCATTGCTCAAAATCGTTTCCCGCTTAGAATCCGTAAAACCTCAATAAATCGCCCGCGGAGCTGCGAGGAGCGTCTCAAGCCAGAGCTCCAGCGACGCTTGCAAACTCTCCAGCCACGGCAGCACACGGCTTTCCAGGGCGTTCGCGAGCACTCGGCCATCTTCGGCCCAGCAGGCTTCGTCGATGTCCTTCATAATCATCCCGAGCTGCTGCAATTGCCATTTGCGCAATTGCGTCGGCGAAACACCGCCATAGCTATCGCCGCAAAGGTTTTCCGGCATCAATGTCAACGTCAGCAACGGTTGCTTCAACTGCCGAGCCAGGTTCCACCAGAATTCGCGCGCGACCAGGCCTTCTTTGACCTGAACGACAGAAATGGCGGAGTGAACTTCAGATTGCGCGTGCGCGGTTTGATCCAGAGCGGTGCGTACAAGTTGGAGGGGCATATCATCGATTCGGAATGTTTGCGCTTCAACCCGAGCAAAATTGCGCCGGTTAGTCGAGGGTCGCGAGAGATTGGTTGGCGAACCGTCTATGCTTAAATGGCACAGAACCCGTTGTTGCTCCAGGGCGAGGGTTTCGAGGTAGGACTGAATCCCGTTCAAAGAGCGCCGTCCTGGCGGAAGTTTTACGGGAGAACCATCGAGCAGGATTTGAACATCCTCTCGAACACATGATGGATCAATTGTGTCGGCGTACATATACTACTTATACTAATTGGTTTTGAGGAACCGATTTTTGTTTGGTTTGAGGAACCGATTTATTTTGTTGGATTGACTCAGATCATTTGCCGCCCCTAATCCATTGGCTTTCGCCTGAGCTTCCCCGCCGGGCCAGCGCGCTTCCGTGCGCAGGAACTGGCAGTCGCGGGAAATTTTCTTCTGATTTGACGCGAGCGCCCGAGGACTTGAAGGAATTTTTCAAGTTCGGTGCTCTTGTCGAAAACGTATTCAGCCCCCAGTTCGAGGCACTTTTCGCGCGAGAATTCATCCGCCATTCCGCTCAATATGATCGGCGTGCAGGTCAGACGATCGCGCTTGATCGCTTTGAGAACTTCGATGCCGCTCATTCTTGGCATCCGTATATCCAGACTGACAACATCCGGTTTAAGACTGCGGATGGCATCGAGTGCTTCTACCCCGTCGCAAGCGGTCCCAACCACTTCCAATTCGGAAACCAGCGAACACAAATTGCTCAGACCTTCGCGCATGCTCGCTGAGTCGTCCACGATTAGCATCCGGACCTTTTTCAGGTTTGCACTGGTGCCTTCTGTCATCTGCCGCGATTACAGCAAGACTTCGACAGATTGTGAACCCTGTGGAATTCTGAAAGTCTTGTCAGCCCAAGTCCTACATAATCAGTCACTTATATAATGCTGCCTCCCCTCATAACTCCCCGGGAAAATTCTGTAAGACCTCCTCTGACATCGTAATCAGAAATCGCGATCGGCCATTTGGAACAGCGTTCGCATCAAGTGGCCCTCGATGTTAACAAACAAGTTATCACCTCGAACTAAAAAGACATTTCGGATCCCGATTAGCTCTCTCAGCGCCCTCGTTTTCCTCCTCGTCGCGCTCTGTGCTCAAGCCCAATCCGGTGTCACGCTTACATGGGACGCCGTCACGAATTCATCCATTACCGGTTATCACCTCTATCAGGGGAACGCCAGCGGCGCCTATTCTACTGTTCTTGACGTCGGCAATGTAACCCAAACCACCCTTACAAATCTCGCCATCGGCGGCACAAACTACTTTGCCGTAACCGCGTATAACAGCGATGGCGTCGAAAGCGACTACTCGACCGAAGTCCAATACGTTGTTAACCAACGACCTCCTCCGGCCACTTTAGTTTTCGCCGCCACCTCCGGGGCCATTTCAGCACCGTTTATAGTCGATAATGGCGTTATTTATCAAACGACCCAAACCGGCGCTACTGACGGCGGCAGAGCAGTTTATGACTTCACCATCGTCAATCCAGGCGATTACATCGTCGTCGCTTCCGTCAATGCTCCCGACCAAAGCGCCGATTCGCTCTATGTAAACATCGATGCGGAACCGGTTGATCCCACGACGATCTGGGACATTCCCACGACGGCAGGGTTTGCGAGCCGAACGGCCACCTGGCGCAGCACCGGTTCCACTCCAAAAGTTTTTACCCTTACCGCTGGAACCCACCAACTCATCATTCGAGGCCGCGAAGCCAACGTTCAACTCAGTTCAGTCACCGTCTCTCCGGCCTATCCGACTATCCACCTCACCATCGCCGCGGGAAATCTGGCGCTCCTGAGCGGCATGGCTCAAATCGGCCAAAACTACGAAGTTCAAGCATCTACGGACTTAAAAACATGGGTGGCGTTGCAGACTGTCGCGCCCGACAATAACGGTTCTTTCGCCCTGCTTGACCCAGCCGCTCCATCCTATCCGTCCCGCTACTATCGCCTTCGCGGCATCGGTCCGTAATTGCGCATCTATTTCCCATTCGATTCAGCCAGAATTTCCCTCGCCGCGATAATCCTTACCGGCCCGATCAACCCCGATTGTTGCAACTGCGAATCCTTCGTCCACAACCGCCAGGTAGTAAAACTGTATCGCCCTGCCGGGCTCGGTTGTCCCGCTTCCAACCAATCAGGCCATGCCTTAAGGGTTCCATTCGCATTCCTGTCACTATCCTCCGGCAACTGCTCGTCCCCTATCATCCGGTTTGGCCACAAGTTGACTACTTTGATTTCCAACCGGTTTTCCGCGGGCCTCAAGAACTTCGTAATCTCCGTTCGAAACGGCGGTTTCCAAAGTGTCCCCAGGTCCTGATTGTTGAGCTTCACCTGCGCGATGACTGCAACTTTTCCTAAATCCAGATAAAGCCGTAAGTCATTTCCAAAAAGATTTGCCGGATGCCGAAACGTCTTGGCGTAAATCGCAGTTCCAGAGAAATATTTGACGCCGGAATCAGGATGTTCGCTCCAGGAAATCAAATGATCGAGTTTGATCTGTTCCGGCGCGCCCCAATTTGGTGGAAAACGAACATTCCAAGAAGTGCTTAAGTCAGTCGGTTCCGGCAAATCTCCGACGTTAAATGAGACAGTTTTGCCGTCGGCTGTCTCGCACCTGTAAGCACCCGGCAACCAGGCTTGTCCGTAAATTTCCCGACGTTGTGTTCGAAACAGTTCGATCGGAACCGTTTCCGCAGGCGTCTTCGGCAGGGGCATTGTCCTGGCCAACGCAGCAATCTCCGAGTCGCTCAGTGCGCGATCGAACTCTTGAAACTCTCCCTCACCTCCGCGGAATGGCGCTATGCCTCGAATATGCTTCACTCCCACGCCGCAATGCGCCGTAAATGTGCTTCGCAATCCCGTGTGCGCGAACTTGCCATTGAGATAAAGGCTTGGCTGATTATCACGATAAACTACGGTCACGTGCGTCCAATTCGTAAGGCGCGCAGCAAACACAAGCGGAGTTGCAAAATAACCGTCCGAATGTTCGGTAACACACAGGCCATTGAGTCCCACGTCCAAACCGGAACCGGAATGGGTTAAGTCGTGGTAAAGATCGTGACCCGGCGGCGGATAAAGAACGTCGTTTCGGTAATAGTGCTCTGCCGGATTTCCAGTATTAGCTTCGGCCGGCAACTCAATCTCGATATCTGGTTTCACCCAAATCGCTTCTGTAAATGTGCTCACCAGGTCATTTGTCGCACCGACTTGAGTCAGGCGGGACGTAAATTTTGCCTCGAGAATTGGTGCGCCATTTCGAGTAACCGAAGTGATTCGGTTATCCTCGCTGTGTTCTCCTTTCTTAAAAACCACAAAAACAGATCCAAATGGGTCCAGGCGAATCGGCATTCGAACCGTCCCGCTTGAATCCTCATAAACCGCCGGCCTCTCGATAACGCCAGTATCTGCGTGCCAAACCTCCGGCCTTTTGCCCGTTATGCGAAAGGCACAGACCGCGTCTTCCGGCTGCGAAAAGCGGTTCGCCACAAAATAAATATCAGTATCACCAATTGTCTTATGAATGAATCGCAGACTGTTCGTGTAGGTCGTCGGTTGACCCGCAAGATCCATCGGCAATCCCATTCCATAGAGAACTTCCTGCGGAGTTTTGCCGCAAACAATCTTGCCTTTGCCAAACTGACGTTCCTTTAGCGTTTCGCCATCGCAATCTCCCCAAAGTTCCGCCGCAATCCGTTGGACTTCCGCATCGCATTTTGGAAATCCTGACAAACTCGGTGATTTGGTCGGCCTTTTGCCCATCACCGTTGCACCCGCTCGAACAAGTTCTGTGATTTTTGATAATAGCTGCGGTGTCATGGTTTCCACGTCCGGCAAAACCATGACCCGATAACTCATCCCATCGGGTAAAACGAGACGCCCCTTTTTCACTGACATGCGCGTCAAAACCGCCTCAGGCGGACAACAATCAAAATTGTATCCGGGCCGTTCCTTCGTTCTCCCAGGTGTCTGCCATTGTTGCGGCGAATTTTCTGGAGTCAGATAGCAAATGTCCGCGACGAAAAGTCCTTGCTGAAGCAAGTATTGACAGCGAGTGATGTAATCCAGCCACGCCTTCGACTGCTCCCACCACGTCTCACCCCGCTCCAGATGTTGGCCCCATGGTCCCATGCTCATGCCCGGCACCCGGTCCGGGCTCATCCATGGTTGCATCGCGTAGCGATGCAAAATGTATCGATTTATTCCGTGACAAAAAGCCCAGTCACCAAACGCTTTAATCCCAAATGGATGTCCCAACCACTTCTCCGAATCCGTTGCTGTGAAAGCCTCGCAAGCGACTATGGGTTTTCCGTAAACGTGCGCTGCCGAAGCCATCTCTACACAGGCATAGGACAACGCATATGGCGGATAAATCCAATATTCTGCAGTGGGAATGTCCGCCTGTGCGGCGTACGTCAGATCCTGGCTTGGATTCCCATCATACGCTTCGATTGTTATTTTCAAACCCTTCTGATTCGCCTGTTTTCGCAATTCGCCCGCGTAATTCTCGGCCAGCAATTCCGATATGGTTTGTCGTAAATCCCAAAGAAACCGTTCAGAGATTTCCAGATTTTCCACGACTCGTCCCGTCATCACTGGCAAGTACGGAATGGGATCGTAACCGCGCCGTCGCAGAAATTCTTCGCGAAACTTCGGCGTCCAATTTTGCGAGCCGACCTCCCAGCTATCGATGTGTGTTCCAGTTAGCGCCTTGCCGGCCTGTGGTCCCACTTCTTTAACCAGCCTCGCCATCAAACCGTCAAACATCACATCCGCGGCCTCTTTACTCAGCTTGTCACACTCCAAGCCGAATCCGCCTGCTCGCGCCGGATGATTGTTTTTGCCTGTGCTGGTATATCCAAAGCGCAAAATCGTCCAATTACCCGCGGGCACGTTCCAGTCAAGACGGCCATCGGCGCGAAAGCGCTCGCTAAGGTTCACTAATTGATCGCGTCGAACGGCAAACCCTTCCGGCAATACCGGTTTATTCGTGCGTTCCGGATAGTCCTTGTTGCATACAAATAACGCCTTCTCTTCGATGTCATCGATTCGATATTTGGCGCTCAAGTCCAGTTCAGCAACTTCAAGCCGTTCAATAACTTGATCAGCACTGGTAAAGAGGACTCGATAAAAGCGCCCTTCGACCGAACCCAGGTTTACGGAAATCGGCGCCAGAGCCGGGTCGATTTCGTGAATGGTCTTGAAAGATTTCCCATTGTCAGAAATTTGAATTGCACCATGACAACCTTCGTGCGGCCCAAGTCCCCGCATCGCAAGGGTCAGTGTTCGCGCCTGGTACGCTGCAGGAAATTCTATTTGCAAAAACTGTGGTTTTCCTCCCTCCGGTCGCGGCAAAATGATCGCAGTCTTCGGATTACCATCAAGCAGTTTGGCCGAATCGAAATTTGTATCCATGACGCTCGCAGTTATCTTGGGCGACGAATCGGTCATCTTCCGCGCATCGCCAGGTGGCGTTGGAAATGCGAAGACTGAGAGGTCCCGGTAATAGGTATTTGTATTGGGTGAGGACACTTCCGTTGCCTGCGTTCCCGAGCCGAGGAAAATAGGTCCGCTCGGAGCATAGTTGCTCGTGATGACATACGATGGCGGCTGCGGGAGCATTCCTTCGAATTGCCGCGGCCCCTCGACGGTTGTTTCACTCCAAACAACCTTCTGCATTGAGAGTTCCGGCGTGATCCAGGGTCCGCCACTGCCGGACCAACCGGCATCGTTATTCATGCTTACTTGCATTCCAAGTCGCTGAGCCTCGGCACAAGTATACCGGAATAAATCGAGCCATTGGGGCGAGAGAAAGGTCACCGGCCCTTTAGGCGTTCCCTGGTCCACATCCATGATAACGACACCGCCGATCCCAACTCGTTTCATCGCTTCCAGGTCAGCCGTGATGCCGTTGCTGGTGATATTGCCATTGAGCCAAAACCAAAAAATCCACGGACGCGCCGAATCCGGCGGATGCAAAAAACCTCGTTCAAGGTCTGAAATGCCGCTGGCGCGAACCGTCAAAGGCAATGCGATTAAAAGACAAAATAGGCTAATACGTTCCAGGCGACGCGGAATGCCGAGCGACATATTCCCATCTTGTCTCCCGTGGCCGATTTGTCAAAATCTTGCCATGCAACCACGCTCAATCCTCCGACTCATTCTTATCGTCCTCATTCTAACCTTTGCGACTGGGAATCCTTTCGCCCAGGAAAAAACCCCTGCCTCTAAACTCCAACTTCCAGATAACGACGACGGCCTGCCCGGCCAGGGTCCGATCCGCCGTTACGATTGGTTTCGCAAACTCTGGAGCGAACGCCGCACAAAATGGGCAGCCAGACTCGAGCAGGATCGTCACGCTATTGTGATGCTAGGCGATTCGATCACTCAAGGCTGGAGGGATGATTTCACCGCATGGTTTCCAGGCGTGAAAATCGCCAATCGCGGCATCAGCGGCGACACCTCGCGCGGCGTGCTCATTCGCTTGAAAGAAGACGTTCTCGATCTTGAGCCGCAGGCGGTCGTGTTACTCATTGGAACCAACGACCTCGAAGAAAAAGCTGATCCCGAAACTATTGCCGAAAACCTGAAACTCATCCTCGTCGAATTCGCCCATCACGGTTCCCATATGCCGATAATTCTATGCCAGGTCTTTCCCAGTTCCGCTTCCAAAAATCGTCCTTCGGACAAAATCAAAAAACTGAATCAACTCTATGCCGCTACAGTAAAAGGCAATACGCAAGTCACATTGATTGAAACCTGGACGCTCTTTGCCGATCCACAAGGCGACGCCATTGCCTCCGAATTTCCAGACCTCCTACATCCCAACTTGGCCGGCTATGCGAAATGGGCTGCGGGCTTGCGGCCGGTGTTTGCGACACTTGGCTTAATTGAAACCACGCCCTTCGAATTCACGCCTGAACCAGGATTCGTAAGCCTCTTCAACGGCAAAGACCTCACGGGTTGGGGATTTCGCCCAACTCCCGATGGTGACAAAGCATTCGCAAAAAAATGGAAAGACTCCGACAAAAACGCTCCTCCGTGGCCGGTTATTTCCGAACCAGTCAGTTTCGATGGCCAAACCAGCAGTCCCGATGGTCGATTCATCGCCAAGGCAGGCCGCCTCATTGTCACTACCCCCACTGAAGGCCGTCGCATCCAGCAAATCAACACCACTCGGGAGTTTCCGAAAGATTTCACTCTCCGACTCGAATTTCGTGCCACCCCGAATGCCGACAGCGGCATCTTCATTCGCGGTCCGCAATTGCAATGCCGCGACTATCTTCTCGCGGGTCCCTACAAAAAACTGAAGAACTATCGCCCGGGCGACTGGAACGAAATCGAAGTAACCGTCAAAGACGGCTCAGCTTTCTGCCTTTGCAACGGCGAAGTTCTCGAGACTTCCATGAAAGTTCCTGCTACCGGTCCGATCGGCCTCGAAGGTGATCGCGGTCAAATGGAATATCGCCACATCCGCATCAAAGAAAATTGAACCCATGAAATCAAAAACTATACTACTCATTTCCGTTGCAGTTCTCTCATCTCAGCTCACTCGCGCGCAAACCAACGAACCCGCCAACGACTGGAAACCCGCCTCGTCGAATCAGGGAGGCAAAGAGTATCCGCAAGTTAACTCCGAAGGCCGAGTTAAATTCCGCGTCGTCGCGCCAAAGGCTCAATCGGTTGGGGTAAGTTTCAGGGATAGCGGTGCATTCACAAAAGGCGATGATGGCGCGTGGGTGGGTTATACCCGGCCACTGGACGAAGGTTTTCATTACTACACAATCAATATCGACGGCGCAGAAGTTCCCGATCCAAACAGCCACTTTTTCTACGGCGCCGGACGTTGGGGCAGCGCCGTTGAAGTCCCTGCTAAAGATGAAAATTTTTACGCGCTCGAGACCGTGCCGCACGGCCAGCTTCGCGAACTCTGGTATTTTTCCAAATCCGCCAACACCAACCGGCACGCGTTTGTTTACACGCCGCCGGATTACGACAAGTCCAGCCGCAAGCGTTATCCCACGCTCTATTTGCAACACGGCGCAGGCGAAGACGAAACCGGCTGGGGCAGCCAGGGCCACGCCGGCTGGATCATGGACAACCTGCTCGCCGAAGGAAAGAGCAGACCCTTCATCATCGTCATGGAATTCGGCGGAAATCCGTTTGCCGGGGGTGCCCGTCGCTCGACAAACGCGATTCCGGCTTCACCTGCCACCAGCGGCACTAACACCGCTGCTGCACCAGCACAACGCCCAGCGTTCAACTTCACCGCCTTCGAACATGCCCTGATGGACGACCTCATTCCCTACATCGACGCAAATTTCCGCACTATCGCAAATCAACCACATCGCGCGATGGCTGGCCTCTCGATGGG
>Ga0207674_10008162_pt1 | contig 12142 bp, 8 predicted proteins | sample KBSCornC72_FD_184303 | JGI IMG/M metagenome (GOLD analysis project Ga0207674, IMG submission 184303) | Corn rhizosphere microbial communities from Kellogg Biological Station, Michigan, USA - KBS Corn C7-2 (SPAdes) (version 2) | ecosystem: Host-associated > Plants > Roots > Rhizosphere > Soil ... | reverse complement strand
AGGTGGCGATGCTCCTGCTGACCGGCGCGGTGCTGGCGCGCGGCAAGCACGACCCGACTCCGGCGGCGCCGGGCTTCGTGGAGTCGGCGGTCGACGAGCTGCTGCTCGGCATCACGCCCCGCTGACCGCGGCGCTGACCGCACGGCGGTTCCCACCTTCGGCCCCGCCCGGCACCGCCGGTCGGGGCCGAAGCGTAAGGCGTTTCGAAATTCGCTAAGCGATATCGCATATACGACAATTACGTAATCGATGGCAATGACATGACCTGCGCATTTGTCGCCAGTTCATTCTGTATACACATAACGTGCGGAATTAGCGTATGCTCTGGCCGTGACCGAGTCCCCGAAAGGCATCGACACCACTGCGCCCCACCCGGCCCGGGTGTACGACTACTGGTTGGGCGGTAAGGACAACTTCGAGGCCGATCGCCGGACCGCCGAGGCGGGCTACCAGGCATTCCCCGGCGTACTGCAGTCCGTCCGGGCCAACCGGGCGTTCCTCGCCCGCGTGGTCAGGCACCTCGTCACCGAGGCGGGCATCAGGCAATTCCTCGACATCGGCTCCGGCCTGCCGACCGCGAGCAACACGCACGAGATCGCGCAGGAGAAGGCGCCGGAGTCCCGGATCGTCTACGTGGACAGCGACCCGGTCGCGGTCCTGCACGCCCGCGTCATGCTCCAGTCCGCCCCGGAGGGCAGGACCGCATTCTTCCAGGCCGACGCGCGTGACCCCGCCCTGATCCTGGAGCACGCGGCGGAGACCCTCGACTTCCACAAGCCGGTGGCTGTCATCCTGTTCGGCGTGCTGCACTTCGTGCCCGACGAGGACGAGGTCGCCGGGATCGTCGCCGCCCTGTCCGCCGCCATCGCGCCCGGCAGCCATCTCGCCATCTCGCACCTGGCCAGCGACATCGAGCCGGAGACGGTGACCAGGTTCGTCGACAGCATGGCTGAGAACGGGTTCCCGCGCATCGCATTGCGCGACCGGGCGCAGGTCGTCGGCCAGTTCGCCGGGCTTGACCTGCTCGACCCGGGCGTGGTGCCGGTATCGCGGTGGCGCCCGGACACCGACGCGGAGGCCGGCGCGGTCACCGCGCTGTGGGGCGGCGTCGCGCGCAAGCCGTGAAGCGGGCCTGGCGCTAGCCGCCCACGGCTTCCCGCCACCGGCTCGTGATCGGCAGCCGCCGGTCGCGGCCGAAGTTCTTCTGGCTGATCTTCGGCCCCGGCGGGTACTGCCGCCGCTTGTACTCGGCCAGGTCGACGAGCCGGATCACCCGCGTGACCAGCGCGGGGTCGTGGCCCGCCGCGATCAGTTCCGCCGAGCCCATGTCCTTCTCGACGTAGTCGTCGAGCAGCGCGTCGAGCACCTCATAGTCCGGCAGCGAGTCCGTGTCGAGTTGACCGGGCGCGAGTTCCGCCGACGGCGGCTTCTCGATGGAATTGGGCGGTATCGGGGGAGTGCGGCCCAGCCGGTCCGCTTCGGTGTTGCGCCACCGGGCCAGCGCCCACACCAGCGTCTTCGGCACGTCCTTGATCGGGGCGAAGCCGCCCGCCGAGTCGCCGTACAGGGTCGAGTACCCGGTCGCGATCTCGCTCTTGTTGCCGGTGGTGAGCACGAGGTGCCCCTCGTCGTTCGACACCGCCATGTTGATCACGCCGCGCACCCGGGACTGCAGGTTCTCCGCGGCCAGGCCGGACACCGGGAAGTCGCCGAGCCCGTCCCTGAACGCGTCCACGATCGGCTGGATCGCGATGGTCCGCGCGTTGATCCCCTGCCGCTCAACGAGGTCCTCGGCGTCGGTCACCGAGTGGTCGGACGACCACTTGCTCGGCATGAGGATCACGTGGACGTTCTCCGGCCCGATCGCGTCGGCTGCGATCGTCGCGACAAGTGCCGAGTCGATGCCGCCGGACAGCGCGAGCAGCACCGACCTGAATCCGTTCTTGCGCACGTAGTCCGCCGTGCCGAGGACCAGCGCCGCGTAGACCTCGGCGAGGTCGCCGAGCCGCGGCCAGAACGGCCCCGGGTCGTCCGCGAACGGCGCTTCCGGGGCGGCCGGCGCACGGAACGGCACGTCGGGCAGTGCCACGCGCTCGATCGTGATCACGGTGCCGTCGCCCGCGTCCACCGCCTCGCCCGCGCCGGAGGTCTGCGGCAGCGTGCCGCCCGCGGCAGGCTGGATGTCGCGCTCACTCGCCACGGCCCCCGGCCCAGGGTCCGCCTTCGCCGAGAGCAGGTCCAGGTCCGCGATGATCAGCGCTTCCTCGAACTGCGGCCCGCGCGCCAGCAGCTCACCGGACGCCGACACGAGGATCGAGTCCCCGTCGAAGACCAGTTCGTCTTGTCCGCCGACCAGGTTGCAGTACGCGAGCGCCGCCCCGGCCTCCCTGGCCCGCCGCTGCACGAGGTCAAGCCGCACGTCGTCCTTGCCCCGCTCGTAGGGGGAGGCGTTCGGCACCACGAGCAGCGCGGCGTCCGCGTGCCTGGTCACCGCGACCGGCCCGCCGTCCTGCCACAGGTCCTCGCAGATCGCGACCGCGACGTCGACGGACTCGCCGGTCTCGCTGTCCCCGCCCGCCCCGGAAACCGGCAGCCGGAACACCGGGCACGTGTCGCCCGGCACGAAGTACCGGAACTCGTCGAAAACACCGTAGTTCGGCAGGTGGTGCTTGGCCGAGGTGATCACGACCTGCCCGCCGTGCAGCACGGCGGCGGCGTCGAGCGGCGCCCCGGCGGGCAGCCCGGTCCGCGGCACGAGCCCGGCCCGCCGGTCGAGGTACCCGACGACCACGGCGACCCCGCCGAGCCCTTCCACGTTCAGCCGCTCGGCAACGTCCCGCACGGCCGCTATCGACGCCTCGACGAAAGACGCCCGCAGCGCGAGGTCTTCCACGGGATACCCGGTCAGCGCCATTTCCGGAAATACCACGACCCGCGCCCCGCGCGCGGCCGCGCGCCGCGTCCACTCGACGATGATCTCGGCGTTCCCCGCCAGGTCCCCGACGGTCGCGTTCACTTGCGCAAGCCCAACCCGCAACATAGTCACGCTCTCAAGCTTAGGTCTCCCGCGGCCCGGTGATTCGCGTCCGGGCCGGCGGCGAGCGGGCCGATTCGGCCACGCGCCGAGGCGGCTACCCGCCGGCCGCCCCGATAAGCACGTTCAGCAGCTTCCAGGTCTTGACGTCGTCCGCGGTGTCGGCGTGCGGCCGGAAGAACCGGGCCGCGTCGATCGCCGTGTCCTTGACGTCCCAGCCCAGCCGGTACAACTCGACCAACTCGGGAAGCGGCGTGATCCCGGTCGCGGCCGGGTAGGCGCCGGGCACGGTGCCGTCGTCGGCCGCGAGGTGCCACAGGTCCCGTTCCGGCGGCGCGACGAGCGCGGTGTCCCAGTCGATGAGCCGCCAGCCGTCCCCGGTCTGCATGACGTTGCCGGGATGCGGTTCCCCGTGCGTGAGGACGTTCCGCTCCGGCCGTGCCCGCGCCACCGCCGCCAGGCCGTCGTAGCGGTCAAGCCACCGCTTGAGCGGTCCCGCGTGCTGCCGCAGCAGCCGGGCGGCGGCGGCCGTGTACGGTCCGCACTCCGCGGGCTCCCAGCCGGTGCAGGCCGCCTCGAGCAGGTCGCGGAACGGCACGCTGAAGTCCTCGTCAAGCGCTTCCTGCCACGCCTCCCGCGGCGCGGTGTGCACCCTGGCCACCATGCCGAGCGTCCCGGACCGCAGCGGGGCGGTCCATTCACCCCACTTCCCGCTGCGCCCGTCGACAAAGGGGTAGACGGCGACCGCGAACCGCTCGCCGACCCTGACGGCCGGCTCCCCGTCCCGGGCCGGAACCGGCGCCACGACGAACTCGCATCCCGCGTTCCGCAGCGCGACCGCCGTGCGCAGCGAGGCCCGCAGCCGGGCGAAACCGTCCGCTACCGACTCGTCGTTGCTGACCCGCTTCGTCTCCAGCTCGTCAACGGTGACGAACCACCGCATTCCGTCCCTGTCGTGCACATTCCAGTGGTGACTGCCCCATCCGACGGGAAGATAGGACATTGAGCCGACGTCAATCTTCCAGCCGCCGCGCAGCACTGGCGTGAGCGCACTTTCGTCTAGGTCGCCCGGCACGGTAAGCACGCGGCCACCTTAGACGCGGCGCGATAGCCGTGGCGACTGAATAACCGCGTCGCCGCAGGTGGCACGGGCCGCGAGGCAATTGCGTGATCGGCAACTTCAGCCACATCTTCACCGGTATTGATCTTGTGACCGGTACCTCCAAAACGTCGCGGGAACCATTCCGCGTGACATATTGTCCCCCTTTAGGGGACTACACAGGACGGGGTGATGCATGCGGACACACCTCCCCAACGTGACGGAGGCAGCCCACGCCCTAGCGCGGCGTGCCGCTTGGCGTGCCCGCTGGCTTGAGTTCAGCGCGCTCGTGCTTATCACGATCGTGCTTGTCGACTGCCTGACCCGCCCGTGGACCCAGCCGCCGATGCTCGCCCCGCTGCTCGCCGTCCCGCCCGCGCTGGCCGGCATCGGCGCGGCGACCGTGCGCAGGCCGCTCGGCTACGGCGCGATCAGCCTGCTCGCCGCCATCGCCATCGCGGCGAAGCCCACCGAGTACGCGGGCTGGCTGCCCGGCGCGACGATATTCACGGTGGCGGTCATCACGGCGGTGGCCACCGCGGGCACGGCCGTCAGCATCCGCCAGGAGCAGCGGATCGCCGAGGTCACGTCCGTCGCGGAGGCGGCGCAGCGCGCGGTGCTCCGGCCGTTGCCCCCGCGCCTCGGTCCGCTTGGCCTCGACGTGGTCTACGTCGCCGCGGCCGCGGAGGCAAAGGTGGGCGGTGACCTGTACGAGGCCGTCGCCACCGTCGGGCACGGCATCCGGGTGATCATAGGCGACGTGCGCGGCAAGGGCCTCGGCGCGGTCGAGCTCGCCACCGACGTGCTCGGCATGTTCCGTGAGCAGGCGCACGAAGCGTGCACGCTCGCCGAACTGGCGAGCCGGCTGGACGCGGGTCTTGGCCGCGGCCTTGGCCGGCACGAGGAGTTCGTCACCGCGCTGCTCGTCGAGATCGACCCGGAATCGGGCCGGACGTTGATCTTCAACTGCGGCCACCCGGCACCGCTGCTGATCTCGGCGTCAGCCGACGCTGACACCGCCAGGTGCGTGACGCTCATGGAGGTGCCCGCTCCGGCGCCGCCGCTCGGCCTGCTCGCCCTCGGCGACACCTCCGCCGCCCAGCTGAGCTGCGCCCTGGAGCCGGACGACCAGCTGCTCCTCTACACCGACGGCGTCACCGAGGCGCGCGACGCCAAGCGGGTGTTCTACCCGCTGCCCGAGCGGGTCAGCGCGCTCGCCGGCAAGGCGGCAGCGGGTCACCAGGCGGGTAAGGCGGTGCTCAAGCAGGTCTCCGTCGGCGGCAGCCGCCAGGGCCTGCTCGCCCGGCTCCAAGCCGACCTGCACCGGCACGTCGGCGCCCCGCTCGACGACGACGCCGCGATGCTCCTGGTCCACGCCCCCGCCGCCTGGACAGCGGCGGCCCAGGTCTTCCCGGCCCCCGCGCGCGCCACCGCCTGACCACCCGGCCCGCGCCCGCGGAGTCCATGGCCGCCGCTCGCGATCGCTACGACAACGAGATGGCGGACATATCGTCTTTGATGCCCTCAGTGCGGTATTTAGGGGGTATGCGGATGCACCTCCGCGGCGGTGCCCGCGAGCGAATCGAGGCGGCGGCGACGCCGCGGCTGCCTTACCCCTGGAAGTCGCGCTGGCTCGAGCTGGCCACGCTCGTCGCGGCCGCCGTCACCGCGGCCGTCTGCCTCAGCGACGTGTGGCCGAGCCCGCTTGAGCTCGTCCCGCTCCTCGCCGTCCCGCCGGCCCTGGCGGGCATCGGCGCGGCCACGATCTGGCGGCCCCTCGGGTACGGCGCGGCCGCCCTGGTGGCCGCCGTCGTCGTCGACGCCGTGCTGAAGGGCGGCATCACGGTCACCGACGGCGCGCACCAGCTGCCGCTCGCCGCCGCCGGAGCGGTGGCGGTCAGCACGGTCCTCGGCACGGCAGGCGCGATTTTCAGCGCTCGCACGCCAACGGTTGACCAGGAGCAGCAGGAGCAGCAGTTCGCCAACGTCACCTCGGTCGCGGAAGCCGCGCAGCGCGCCGTGCTGCGGCCGCTTCCCGAGCAACTCGGCCCGCTGAAGCTCGGCGTCGTTTACCTGGCCGCCGCCGCCGAGGCGCGGGTGGGCGGCGACCTGTACGAGGTGACGCACACCGAAAACCACGGCATCCGGCTGATCATCGGCGACGTGCGCGGCAAGGGCCTGGGCGCGGTCGAGGTCGCCGCGGACATCATCGGCCGGTTCCGCGAGGTGGCGCACGGCGTCGGCACGCTCAACGAGGTCGCCTACCGCCTCGACGCCGGCCTGTCGCGCCGCTGGGGCCAGTACGAGGAGTTCGTGACCGCGCTGCTCGCCGAGATCGACCCGGACCGGGGCAAGCTCACCATTCTCAACTGCGGTCACCCCCCGCCCCTGCTGATCTCCCCGGAGGACGGCGTGACCGTCCTCGAGGTGCGCGCGCCGGCGCCGCCGCTCGGTCTCGTCAGGCTCGGCAGCGACGCGGGCGCGAAACAGGTCTACCCGTTCAAGCCCAACGACCAGCTGCTCCTCTACACCGACGGCGTCACCGAGGCACGCGACGCCAGCCGGGAGTTCTATCCGCTGGACGAGCGGGTCAAGGCCCTCGCGCCGCAGGCGCGGCCCAAGCTGACGAAGACCGGCAAGATCCGCGCCAACGGCTCCGCGCCGAGCCTGCTCGACCTGGTCCGCGACGACCTGCTGCGCTACGTCGGGGCGCCGCCGGACGACGACGCCGCGCTGCTGCTCGTCCGCGCCCCGTCCGCGTGGCCAGGCCTCCCCAGCGTCAGGTAAGCGGCCGCGAACTGATCACCCGAACGTAACCGACCGGAAACGCCGCCGGGGCTTTCGCCAGGTAGCGTGGTTAGACCGCCAGTACCGGGCACCGGCACCGGGGATCGCTCCGGGGCGTCTGATCGACCCAGTTACAGCGACAAGCGTTTAAGGTGATAGCCGTGGACAGGCAGGAAGAATTCGTGCTGCGCACGCTCGAAGAGCGGGACATTCGTTTTGTCCGGCTCTGGTTCACCGACGTGCTCGGCTCACTCAAGTCCGTCGCTGTCGCCCCCGCGGAACTCGAGGGCGCGTTCGCGGACGGTATCGGCTTCGACGGCTCGGCGATCGAGGGCTTCGCCCGCGTGCACGAGTCGGACATGATCGCGCGGCCCGACCCGTCGACGTTCCAGCTGCTGCCCTGGCGCGGCGAGTACCCCGGCGTGGCCCGCATGTTCTGCGACATCCTGCTGCCCGACGGGTCGCCGAGCTACGCCGACCCCCGCTGGGTGCTCAAGCGCAACCTGTCCAAGGCCAGCGAGATGGGCTTCACGTTCTACACGCACCCGGAGATCGAGTTCTTCCTGCTCAGGAACCGCCCCGAGGCCGGCTCGACCCCGGTCCCCGTCGACTCGGGCGGGTATTACGACCACACGCCGCACAGCATCGCGCATGACTTCCGTCGCAGCTCGATCATGATGCTTGAGCAGATGGGCATCAGCGTCGAGTACAGCCACCACGAGGGCGCACCCGGCCAGCAGGAGATCGACCTGCGCTACGCCGACGCGCTGACGACGGCGGACAACATCATGAGCTTCCGTCTCGTGATGAAGGAAGTCGCGATCGAGCAGGACGTCTGGGCCACGTTCATGCCCAAGCCGTTCACCGAGTATCCCGGCTCGGGCATGCACACGCACATCTCGCTCTTCGAGGGCGACCAGAACGCGTTTTTCGAGGCGGGCGCGGATTACCAGCTTTCCAAGACGGCGCGTGCCTTCATCGCGGGCCTGCTGAAGCACGCACCGGAGATCACCGCGGTCTGCAACCAGTGGGTGAACTCCTACAAGCGCCTGTGGGGCGGCGCCGAGCGCACCGCGGGCGCGGGCGGCGAGGCCCCGGCCTACGTCTGCTGGGGCCACAACAACCGTTCCGCCCTGGTCCGCGTCCCCATGTACAAGCCGCAGAAGGGCAACTCGACCAGGCTGGAGTTCCGCTCGCTGGACGCGGCCTGCAACCCCTATCTGGCCTTCTCCGTGATGCTCGCCGCGGGCCTGAAGGGCATCGAGAAGGACTACGAGCTTCCGCCGGGCGCCGAAGACGACGTGTGGGCCCTCACCAGCGCGGAGCGCCGCGCGATGGGCATCAAGCCGCTCCCCGCGGACCTGAACGAGGCCATCAAGGTCATGGAGCAGAGCGACTTGGTGGCCGAGGCCCTGGGTGAGCACGTCTTCGACTTCTTCCTCCGCAACAAGCGCGAGGAGTGGGCCGACTACCGCCGCCAGGTGACCAGGTTCGAACTGGACCGTTACCTGCCCATGCTCTGACCCTGGCCATTGGTGATCTTGGCGAATTCGACGCGTCCAGCCGCCCAGTCCCTGAACAGGGGGCGGAACCGCGTCGGCATCGGCAGTTCGGACAGCCGGTAGGCCTGCTTGAAGGTCGGCAGATCGGATAGCTCGCTGCCGATCGCGATCGCGGCGGCGAGGCCGAGCCCGGTGAACTCGTCACGGTCCTTGAACATCTCAAGCAGGCTGCTCATCCGCATGGTGATCAGCGGCAGCGGCTCGTCGTAAAGGTTGGCGCTGACCCAGGGCAACTGCTCATGCTCCGCGAGAAAGCGCCCGATGGCCGTAAGGGCGCGCATGAGGGTCTCTTCGTCGGCCGTCAGCTTGGCCTGATATTCAGCGACGAGTTCCCTGTCCCCGAGCAGCACGCTCAGGTCCCCAGGCATCGTCAGCGCGTCTTCGGCGGAGACTGCGTCGCGGGCCACAGCCCGCACCCTGAAGTCGCAATCGAGAGCGGACAGATCGAGAATCTCGGTGCGGTACTGGCTGACTAGCTCATTCACCCAGAGATCAAGCGGAGAATTGCGGAACCACCCCGCCATCTCAAGAACGAAACGCAGCCCAGAGGCTTTCCTGTCCGGCTCGCCTGAGGTGACCGCTGCCGTGATACCCCTGGTCAGCTCCTCGTAAATGAGTGAATCAAACCCCAGCGCGGGTGAAATGAGGAGGTGCAGGGAATAGACCGCATCCATCATGATGATGGACGTGAAAGCATGATCAAGGATGGCGCGAGTCAGCCTTCTTATCATGGCCGGGGATGGTCGGGCACTCGATACGCACGATGCCAGAAATCGCAGGTACTCGTCACCCGTCAGGGATTTCTCTCGTCGATCGAGTAGTGTCGCGTAGATACGGTCAGCCGCCCTGTCGGCGCTGCTTTGCTTAATCTGAATGGCGAGTTCGCCGAGAGTCATCCATTGCCCAAGGCTAATATGCGGCGCCAGGGCCAGTGCCAGCTGCTCCGGTGTGTCGGACGTCGCGGCAAGGTACCCGGCGGCGAAGTACTCCATGAAGGTCCGGTGGGTGAACGCGTACAGCTTCTCGCCGTCCACGGTCGTGCCCACCTCGCTGAACACCCACATGCGGCCGCGGCAGAAGTCGATGAACTCCTGCGCCGCGGCCCGCGCCTCGTCCTCGCTCTCGTAGCCCCGCCCGAAGAGGAATTCCGCGGCCTTGGCGCGCAGTTCCCGTTCGGTCGTCTCCATCCGGCTGTCCGCGCGGGTGAACAGCCACCAGGCGAGGTAACGGATCGTGGGTTCGACCAGGTGATCGGCCTTCACCTGCCGGTACAGGTCGCGCTGCTCATCCCACTTGCGCAGCAGCAGTTCCGCGCACCGCGCGTAGACTCCGGCCCGGTCACCCGGCAGCGATCCCGCGCCCCGGTACAGGATGCACATGAGCGACAGCAGCAGCGGATTGCCCCGCAGGTCCTTGGCATTCGCGCTTTCCGCGAGGAACGCGCTCGCCTTCGCCTCTGCCTCTACCTCGGCGACGCCCTCCTGCGTGATGAACCACTTGCGCGCGTACTCAGCCACGTCGTCATCGCCGAAGCCGCCGAGCCGGTAGCAGTCGAACTGCGCGTCATCCAGCCGCGCCTGGTCATAGCCGACCACCCGCGAGGTGACGAGCACCGGCGTCAGCGGGTACGCCGAACAGAACTGCTCCACCCGGTCGGAGACGTCGCGCCGCCGCGTCGTATCGAGCAGTTCATCGAGCCCGTCGAAGATCACCACGGCCCGCCCGGTCAGCAGCAGTCGCTCGACCAGGCCGTCCGGCGCGGGGGACTGGTACAGCGTCTTGAGATTGTGCTCGATGTGCTCGGCGACGGACCACTCGATCGGTGCCTTCGCCGCGTACTCCCGCAGCGTCACGAGAAACGGGACCCGGCGGCCAGCGTCGCCGGCGAAGTGGTCCGTGAGCACGTTCGCCGCCGTCGTCTTGCCGCCACCGGGGTCGCCGAGCAGCACGGTCCGGTCGAGCCGCTCGACCAGGTCCCACACCTTCAGGAAAGCGGGCTCGGTCTCCTGAGTAAGCCCCATTCGTTCGGACTGATCTTCTTCACCAACCCGGGTCGGCACGTAGATGTCGGCGACGGGCACGCGCCGCCGCCGGTCAAAGTCCGGCGGAGTCAGGAACCCGTGCCGCAGGTGCGCCTGCCGCCGGTACCGCTCAAGGAACTCGGTCTCGGTCGGCGTCCACCGTGCGGGATCGGCGAGCGCCGCCACCTGCCGCTCGATCGCCCCGAGCAGCGCCACGATCCGGGCGTTGTACGCCTCGGCCCGCACCTGCGCCAGCCCCGCGAACCCAACCCGCCCCTCTACCTTTGCCACCAGCGCACAGACCCGCTCGTCGAGGTACTCGCTCAGCGTGGCGCAATACAAAGTGGTGGACGACGTTGTGCCCCCGAGGGCGAGCAACACCGCGGTGCGAGCCTGGGCCGCGTCCGCCTCGGGCGCGTCCGTCAGCCGGCAGGCGAGCAGCGTCCGCAGCGCCCCCTGGACCTCGTCCCGCCTGACCGCCGCCGCCAGTTCGGCGGCCTCGTCCTCCGACAAATCCGGCACTTCCAGGTCCGTCGCGATCCCGGCCAGCGCGTCCCTGAGCAGCCGTTCGGTGTCCGCCCAGGCGGCGGTGTCCAGGGCCGCCGCCGTCCGCCGCGACGTCCGCGGCTTGGCGACCATGCCCGCGACCGCCCAGGCCGCGTTGACAATCTCCCCGTCGAGAATGTCCGACCAATTCACCAGCATGCCAGTTCCCGCCGCCAGACGACCGTGACCCGCGGTCAAGCCTATCGGCGCCCCCACTGCCCGGGCCGCGATCCGCGTAGGGCAACCGCGAGGCATTTCTGGTGTTTCGCCCCGGCTCCGGGACACCGAACCCATGCCTGCCAGCGCCCGGAAAGATAGTGGATCGCTGTGCACGCTATGGCGATATCAGCCATCCACTATCTTCGCTGGAGCCCGTTCGCGCATAGCCAGACCGTCCGATTTGTTGCCCGGCAGCCCGGCAGCCTCGGCGGTCGCCCGACGAAATCGTGTTGAACGGCTGATGCCGGGCCGTTTAGCCTCGCCGGGTGATCATTCGAGCCTTGCGCGCCGACGATATCGACGCCGTCGTGGAGTTCTCGGTGCGCGCGTGGCGCCCGGTGTTCGAGTCGTTTATGGAGGTCATGGGGCCGGACATATTCCGTCGCATTTACCCGCACTGGCAGGCGGGCCAGGCGGACGCGGTGCGGGACGCCTGCCGCGACGAGGCCCACCGGACCTGGGTCGCCGAAGCACCCGAAGCACCCGGAGCACCCGACACAGCCGAAGAGTCGACGCAAGCCGCCCGCCCGATCGCCTTCGTCGTCGTCGCGGTCCACGACGACCCGCGCCGCGGCGAGATCTACATGATCGCCGTCGACCCCGATTACCAGAACCGCGGCCTCGGACTCGCCCTGGTCAATTTCGCGACCGACCGGATAACCGAGCTTGGCCTGCCCCTCGCCGAAATCGGCACCGGCGGCGACCCGGGCCACGCCCCGGCCCGGCATGTCTACGAGAAGGCCGGATTTACCCCCGTTCCCCTAGTCCGCTACTACAGGGCACTCCCGCTCGCCGATCCACCGGACTTAAGGCCGCTTGGCGTCGATTTAGCGTCCCTTTTGTGGTGATATGTCGAACAGGAAATGGTCCTAAG
>Ga0207674_10008154_pt1 | contig 12146 bp, 11 predicted proteins | sample KBSCornC72_FD_184303 | JGI IMG/M metagenome (GOLD analysis project Ga0207674, IMG submission 184303) | Corn rhizosphere microbial communities from Kellogg Biological Station, Michigan, USA - KBS Corn C7-2 (SPAdes) (version 2) | ecosystem: Host-associated > Plants > Roots > Rhizosphere > Soil ... | reverse complement strand
GGGCACCGTCGATGGTAGCGGACATCACCAGGAGCCGCAGGTCGGGCCGTAGCGCCGATGCATCGAGCGCCAGTGCGAGGCCGAGATCGGCGTCGAGGCTGCGCTCGTGGAACTCGTCGAACAGTACGGCGGCAACGTCGGTTAGCTCTGGATCGTCCAGCAGCATGCGGGTGAAGACGCCTTCGGTGACCACCTCGATGCGGGTGGTCTTGCTGACCCGGGTCTCGAGCCGAACGCGGTACCCGACGGTCTGGCCCACCTCCTCGCCCAGCGATCTGGCCATGAAGCGGGCCGCGGCGCGCGCCGCGAGGCGGCGAGGCTCGAGCAGGATAATCCTGGCGTCGCTGCGCCACGGCGTTTCGAGCAGGGCCAGCGGCACGCGGGTCGTCTTGCCCGCCCCTGGCGGGGCAACCAGCACGGCGCGCGGCTGCGCGGCTAGTGCGTCCAGCAGGGCGGGGAGAGCGGCATCGATCGGGAATGGCATTAACGGTGTCTTCGCCGCAATTGCAGGCAAGCGCAAGCGGCGAGCAACTTCTATGGCATGAGCACGTTACGCGCAGACCAGGAGGCGCGTCGATGTTGTTCCGACCAGGTGCGCAAGAGCGTTTGCACAGCATTCAGGGCCAGCTTCTCGCGTGGAGCGAAGAGGCCGATCGGTTCCGCCTGGCCGCGATCGCGGCGCGTCGTGGCGAACAGCAGCTCGAGACACTCGTCACGGCTGCCGAAGAGACGCATGACGGGCTGATGGCGCTGCTCGACGACCTCGACCGGGCGCTCGAGTCCCTGCCGGCCGGCCATGTCGAGTTCGGCGCGCTGCTGCATGCGCAGGGCAAAACCCTGTCGCTGCTGGAAAGCGTGAGCAACTCTCTTGATGCGCTGGCAGGCTTCGCGCAGGATCGGCGGCCCGAGATCGTCCATCTCGCAGCGCGCAAGCCCGCGCTTGCGGCGGAATGAGCCTCGATCCGGAGACGCTGCTTTTGCCGGCCGACGACCGCATGCCCAACAACCGGCTGCCGGTGTTGATCTATCGCGACGTACTCGGCTCGGGGACGTTCGACGCGCTGTTCACCGGCAACCGCTGGTTCGGCGTGTGGCACAACGGCATCTACGATTTCGACCATTATCACTCCAACGCCCATGAGGTGCTGGGCATCGGTGGCGGCCGCGCCAAGGTGCAGGTGGGCGGCGACGCCGGGCGCGCGGTCGAGGTCAACGCCGGAGACGTCCTGGTCTTGCCTGCCGGAACCGGACATCGCCGCATTTCGGCGAGCAACGACTTGTTGGTGGTCGGCGCCTATCCGCCGGGGCAGCAGCACTATGACATCTGCCGCGAACGCAGCACCGAAGCGGATCTGAGGATCAGCAAGGTTGCCCTGCCAGCCACCGATCCGGTGCGTGGCCCGGATGGGCCATTGGTACAGCTCTGGCGCTAGGCGCGGGGCTTTGCGGTCGAGCCGCGGACAATCAATTCGAGCGGCAAAGTCTGGCGGCTGGGTGGGCTGGTTTTGAGAATGGCGGCCACCGCGCGACGACCAATCTCGCGCATGGGCTGTGCAATGGTGGTGAGCTTGGGGTCCGAGAACTCGGCTTCGTCGATCCCATCGAACCCGACCACCGACACGTCCCCGGGAACGTCGATCCCGCGCTCCCTCAGCCAATCGATAGCAAACAGCGCCGCGTGATCGGACTGGACGAGCAGCGCGGTGGGCGGATCGCCATCACGGAAGATCGACTGGAGCGCGGCGCGGACGGTGCGTTCGTCGTTCTGGGTTTCGTACAAAGGTACTGTCGACGTATCGATGCCGGCTTTACCCAGCACCTCGAAATATCCGCGAACGCGGTCGCGCGAGGTGCTGTAGACACTCGCTTCGACATCTTGCGATGTGATCGGGCCACTCTCCTTGTGGTTGGCGCGCACAGGCAAGGTAAGCACCGCGAACTTACGATGACCCAGACTGACGAGGTGCTCGGCCGCGAGGCGGCCGCCGGCGAGATTGTCGACGCCGATGGTGGCGACGGTGGCGTCATCGTCGCTCAGCGCCAACGCGACGAATGGCAATTGTCGCTCCCGAGTCAGCCGCACGAGGCGCTCGCCCCCTTCGATGCAGAACAGCACAAACCCGTCGACGAGAGCGCTCTGGATATTCCAGGCGAGCGCTTCGTCGTTGGCGGCCGAGACCAGCGAGATCCCGGCTCCGGCCGCGTCGGCGGCCTCGGAGATGCCTTCCATGACGCCGCGCGTGTAGGGATCGGCGAAGAAATGCGGTAGCCGTTCCTGGGTCGCAATACCGATGGCATTGACCTTGCCGGCGCGCAGCAGCCGACCCTTGGGGTCGGGCCCCCGATAGCCTAAGCGTCGGGCGACCTCATGAACGTGTTCGCGAACCTCAGGGCGGACCACCTGGGGGCGACTGAAGACGTTGGACACCGTGCCCTGGGACACGCCCGCGGCGCGCGCCACGTCGCTCAATTTCGCCGCTTTTTCAGCTGCCTCGCTCATCGGGTACCTTCTTACGTCCCTGATACATAGCACCTTTTGAACCGATTCAAAATTGTTCTTGACGAAGATCCACACAGGTCTATGTTTTGAATCGGTTCAAGCCACGCTCGTTCTATTATTGAACCGATTCAACTGGAGACTCGAATGACCACGCTAGCCCTGAACAACTTCACCGAGCCGCAGCGCCGTGCCGACCTTCCGGTGGTTGCGCCGCTTCCTGCGACCACATCGCCGCTGGCGGCGGTGGTCGACGGCATCCGCAACGCAATTGCCCGTTTCCGCTACCGTCGGACGATCCTCAGCCTCTCGCGCCTGCCGCCGCATCTGTTGCGCGACATGGGGTTCGAGCCCGAGGCAGTGTACGAGGCGGCAGAGGGCGACTGGCGCTGGATCGATGCCAGTGGTCGTCGCGGTTGAATGCCGCCCGGTAGAACGATATTCCAGCAGGCCGCCGCGAGCCCAGATGCGTGACTACTGCAGATCGGGGCGCTTGAGGAAGCTCGAGCGATCGGCGGATTTGACGCGAACCCACGAATCGCGGCCGTCGCGCACGATGCGTAGCGCGACCTCGGCGCCGGCGGGGCCACTGCCCCAGACCTTGCGGTAGAAATCGGCGAGACCTGAAATCTCCTGATCGCGAATGTCGGAGATGATGTCGCCACGCTTGATGCCGGCGCGCGCCGCGGGACTTTTGGGCGAAACGTTCATCACCACCACGTCGCCATCGCTCTCGGCCGTGAATACGCCGAGCCAGGGACGCGGCGGACGGTTGGCCTGACCGCGGGTCACGAGGTCATCGAGGATGGGTGGCAGCAGATCGATCGGCACGACCATGTTGATGTCGGCGACCTCGCCGTTCTGGATCATCTGCAGGCGCAGCGAGCCGATGCCGAGCAGCCGGCCGTCGGGGCTCAGCATGCCGGCACCGCCCCAGGACGGATGTGCAGGCGCGATGAAGATCGCTTCTTCCAGCAGATATTCCCAGTAACCGGCAAACTCCTGCTTGGCGACGATCGAGGCGCGCACCGAATTGCCGGTGCCGTCGGCGAAGGTTACGGCGTCGCCGAGGCGGGTGGCATTGGATTTGCCAAGCGGCAAGGCAGGCAGATCGAGGCGGCCCAGCGCCTGGATGAGACCGAAGCCGGTCTCCTGATCGTAGGCCAGCGCATGGCCGGCGATGACGCGGCCGTCCTGCGTAGTGAGCCAGACCTCCTCGGCCTCGGTTATGAGATAGCCGATGGTCAGCACGAGGCCCTTTTCAGAGATGACGACGCCGCTGCCTTCGCGGCGCGTGCCGAGCCCAGCGGCGGTGAAGGCGTCTTCGGGAATGTTGGCCCGCACGGCCACGATGGACTTGAGAGCAGTGTCGATGTCCATGGCCGATCCTTTCCTTGAAGGTCACTCAGCCGCGCATCGGCGGTGAGCGGTGTCACTCCGCAACATATGAAACGGCCGCGGCCGCAACAAGGCTGCGGCCTGAATAGCGGAGAGTGATCGATCGATGAACGGCCGGATCAGAAGCGGTTAAAGCGGGCGCCTCTAAACGCCCCGGCCAACCGCCGGCGAGCCGGCATCACAACACGCGACCGGCAAGGCCGGCGCCAACCGAGGGAACTGTTATGTCTCGACTGAACATCGCGCTGGTGATCGGCGCTGTCATACTGGTGGCCGGCGCCAGCGATGCCCAGGCGGCCAGGATTCGTCTGCCGCTCCTGGATCTCTTCGGACTGGGCACCCCGCACGTCCTCGTACTCGACCCGGGCCGCCATGCGCCCCCGGTCGACTTCGGCGATCAGGGCAATGGCAACAAGAAGCTCTACCTTGCCCCTGTGGTCGCCCCCGACGACAGCCGCCCGAACCCCTGGTCGGAGAACTATGCCGACAATGGCGACTGGTCGCCGAACGGCACCGACAAAACCGACAGCGGCGACTGGCAGCAGACCACGCAGGCGCAGGATACGCCGAAGTGGACGATGCAGACCGTGACCAACAACAACCCCTGAGCCGATCGGACGGGGAGCGGCCGCCGCTCGACCGCTTGTCCGTTTCCTCTCACACCCTTCGGGTGTCAGGTCCGGGCGGTGGTCGAACTCAGTCCTTGGCGCGCTCGACGTAGGAGGCGTCTTCGGTCATCACGACGACGCGAGTGCCGACGCCGATATGGGGCGGCACCATCGTCTTGACGCCGTTGCTGAGCAGGGCGGTCTTGAACGATGACGACGCGGTCTGGCCCTTCACCACCGGCTCGGTCTCGGTGATCTCGAGGGTGACGCGGGCCGGCAGTTCGATCGACAGGGCGTTGCCCTCGAAGGTCTTCATGAAGACCTTCATGCCGTCCTGGAGGAACGCCTTCTGGTCACCGATGACGTCTTCCTGCACGGCGATCTGATCGTAAGTGGTGGGCTCCATGAAGTGGTAGCCTTCGCCGTCATGGTAGAGGAACTGGTACTCACGCTCATCCACATCGGCCTTCTCGACCATCTCAGTGGTGCGCCAGCGCTCGGACACCTTCACGCCATCGGTGATGCGGCGCATGTCGACCTGCGTCACCGAGGCGCCTTTGCCGGGGTGAATGTTCTCGGCCGTCAGCACGACATAGAGCTTGCCGTCCTGATCGACGACCTGGCCCTTGCGCAGCGACGAGGCGATGACTTTGACCATTTTTCTTCCTTGTCCGGATTTCCGGGGCGGCCTAGGGAACGGCGCCCGATAACGATTTGGGGCGCCAAGTACCGTAATTTCCCGCAGGAATCAAACGTGGACGACACTTCGCCCTGGTGGAGCCCCGAGCGTCACGCCGACCGGCGGCCGATCCTGCTGGCGCGCAACCGGATCGAGACGGAGATCCGGGCCTATCTGGCGGGCCACGACTTCCTGATGGTCGACCCGCCGGGGCTGCAGCGCTCGCCGGGCAACGAGACGCACCTGCATGCGTTTTCGACCCAGATGATCGGCAACGACGGAACTGCGCAGACGCGCTACCTCCACACCTCGCCGGAATTCTCGATGAAGAAACTCCTCTCGGCGGGCGAAAGACGGATCGCCAGCCTTGGCCATGTGTGGCGCAACCGGGAGCGCACGGCGACGCATCACCCCGAGTTCACGATGCTCGAATGGTACCGGGTGGGCGAGCCCTACGAGTCGGTGATGGCTGATTGCATCGAGATGATCCGCATCGCAGCCCGCGTAACGGGAGCGGGCGCGCTGCTCAGCAAGGGTCGGACCGCCGATCCGTTCGCCGAGCCGGAACGGCTGAGCGTTGCGGAGGCATTCGCGCGCTATGCCGGAGTGGATCTTCTGGCAACGATACGGGAGGACGGGACGACGGACGCCGAGGCGCTGGCGGCGGAGCTGCGGCGGGCCGGGATTGCAGTGCCGGCCGAACACACCTGGTCGTATCTGTTCACGCGGGTGCTGGTCGAGAAAGTCGAACCGCAACTGGGGATGGGACGAGTGACGATCCTCGATCGCTACCCCTCCAGCGAAGCGGCGCTGGCGCGCAGGACACCGGACGATCCGCGCGTTTCGGAACGGTTCGAGGTCTATGCCTGCGGGATGGAGCTCTCGAATGGCTTCGGGGAGCTGATCGACCCTGTGGCACAGCGGCGGAACCTCGGCGCGGAGATGGATGAGAAAGCGCGGCTCTATGGCGAGCGCTATCCGATTGACGAGGACTTTCTCGAGGCGCTGGCAATCATGCCGGAGGCGAGCGGGGTGGCGCTGGGCTTCGACCGGCTGGTGATGCTGGCGACCGGTGCTCCGCGGATCGACGACGTGCTGTGGGTACCGGTGGCGTAGCCCCGATCGCGCAGTGGGGTCCTTCTCCCGCTACCCCCTGCCTCGCGACGGGCGAGGATCGCCGACTGGGCGCTCGGCTGACTCACGCCGCGCGGATGCCGGTGTGCTTCTGCTGCCAGTTGGCGATGAAGCGCTCGATGCTGGTCGGGCTCAAGGGCTTGGCGAAGGCGTAGCCCTGCAAGACGTCGGCCTCCAACTCGGTGACAATTCGGGCGTGCTCATCGGTCTCGACGCCTTCGGCGACCACGCCGATGCCGAGCGAGTGGCCAATGTCGACGATCGAGGCGATGAGCTGCCGCTGGCTCTCGGAGTCGACGACCGGCATCACCAGCTGGCGGTCGATCTTGAGACGGCGCGGGCGGAGCTTGAGCAGGCTCACGATCGAGGCATAGCCGGTGCCGAAGTCGTCGATCTCGATATCGATGCCGAGCTCGCGGATCTGGTCGATATTCCAGGCGACGATGTCGTCGTTCTCATCGAGATAGATCGACTCGACCAGTTCGAAGCTGATGGTGCCCGGGGTGATGTCGAGCTTCTTGAGACTCTTGATCAGGTTCTCGTCGCGCAGGCGGCGGGCGGAAACGTTGACCGAGGCGCGCGGCACGATCAGCCCCTGGGCACGCCACACGTCCATCCAGGCCAGCGTCTGCTCGAGGATCATGCGATCGATCGTGGCGACGACGTTCAAGTCTTCGGCGATGGGCATGAAGAGGTCGGGTGAGACCACACCGCGCACCGGATGCTCCCACCGGGCGAGCGCTTCCACCCCGCAGATCTCATGCGTGCGGGCGTTGAACTGCGGCTGGTACCAGGCGACGAACTGGCCCTGCTCGATGCCGCCCAGGATGTCGTCGGCCATAGCCTTGGTCGAGACGATCTCGGCCTGCAGCGCCTCTGTGAAGAACTCGTACCGGTTCCGGCCGCGGTGCTTGGCGCGATAAAGGGCAATGTCGGCGTCGATCAGCAGACGCTTGTCGTCGACCTTGTCGCCGCGCTGGTAGGCGATGCCCACCGAGACGCCGCAGCGGCATTCGTGTCCCATATAGGGCAAGGGCTGGCGCATGCGGTCGATGATGCGGGTAGCGAGCCGCGTGAGATCGCGACGGCCGCCGCGCAGCGGACTGACGACGACGAACTCGTCACCACCAATGCGCGCAACGAAGTCATCTTCGCGCACGTTCTCGCGTAACACATTGGCGGCATGGACCAGCATGGCGTCACCCGCCGCATGCCCCAACGTGTCATTGATCTGCTTGAAGCGATCGAGATCGATGTGAAGGAGTGCAATGCCGCCCGCGAAAGCGTCGGCGCCGACCTGCTCGGTGAGGAACCTGTCGAGATAGCGACGGTTGGGGAGACCGGTGAGGGCGTCGTGCAACGAGGTGTGCTCGATGCGGGCCGTTGCTTCGAGCAGGTCAGCATTGCGGGCTTCGGCCTCGGCCTTGGCCCGCTCCAGAGCCTGCTTATTGGCGACATCGGTTGTGACGTCCCAGTTGCAGCCGACGATGCGGGTGGAGCCGTCCTGTTCGCGGTAGCATGCGCCGATCTCGCGAATGACGCGCTCGGTGCCATCGGGGAGGCGCAGGCGGTACTCGGACACGTAGCGGCCGCGACTGCGAAGGGCCTCGGCGAATTCGCGCTCGGCGCGCGCGACATCATCGGGATGGAGTGCCGACTTCCAGTGCATGTAGCTGCGGGGCAGCCCGTCACGCGGCTGACCGTAGAGGTCGTTCATGCGGTCGTCCCAGACCAGTTGGTCGGTATCGACATTGTAGTCCCACACCCCCACCTGCGACGTATCGAGCGCCAAGCCAAGACGGCGCGACAGTAACCCAAGCTGATGCTCGCGCTCGCGCAGCGTGCTGATGTGACGCGTTCGCTCGTTGACCAGGCGGCCTGCGATCAACAGCGGGATCAGCACCAGCGCCGCTGCGAGGGCAAGGAGCAACCGAAAGCCGAGCGGATTGGGCAGTGCCGCTTCCCAGCCATGGAGGGGACGACCAAGCAATTGCCAAGAGCCATTGGGCAGCGAAATCTCAGCTGAGACGGGATGGTCCGCCAGCACCGCGGGATTGCCGAAGAACACGTTGCCGGCTCCACCGCTTCCGTCTGGCCCCCTCAGGGCTATGTCTAGCCCGAGCTCAGGATCAAAGAGACCGCTGTGAGCGTAGAGACGGTCGGCATCGACCACTGCGGAGATCACACCCCAGAAGCGCTCGGTGCCATTGGGATTGCGGACAAAGACCGGGAACCGGCCAATGAAACCCTTGCCGCCCTGCACCAGATCGACAGGCCCGGCCAGGATGAGGCTTCGCTGGTCCCGGGCACGGAAGATCGCAGTGCGCTGCGCATCGAGCTTGTTGTAGTCGAGGCCCATCAGCTTCTCGTTGCCCTTGACGGGATAGAGAAGCGTCACCTTGAGGTCGGGGGCGCCGGCAACGTCGCGAAGTTGCGAATTCTCATCGAACAGCTGGCCCGCAAGTTCGGTGAAACGCTCCTGCGTCATCTCCGGTTCGGTGCTGACGGTACCAACCAGACCGCGCACCAGCTGCATGTTGCCGTTGATGTTGCCCTCGAGCCGGGCGCGCAACACGCTGATCTGGCGGCTGACCATGCCGCGCACCTGGTGCTCCTGCAGCGCGCGGTTCTGCATGTCGGCGAAGATGGCGGAACCGATCACCACGACGAGGGCGATGCCGCCGACCAGGTTGGTCGGACGGAAAATCGCAGCAAGCGCCGCACGGATCCTGGCGAATTTCATATTTGCGCGAACTCTCTCGGACCGCACTGGCGACCCGCTTGCGAGAGTGCGGCGGCGGGACCTTAAGTTTGGTTTATCCCAAGGGAATCAGGGTGATTGACGCGGGGGAAGAGTGGGGATGGTTGATGGGGGGTAAAAGCGGCGGCGGGGGCCACAAAAACAGGGACATAGGCGGAACTTTCCCGCTTTTTGGCGGTTTATTCCGGGTCCCCGAACGATTGTTGACCCTGTAGCGCCGCTCCGTCTCCCCCAGACGAGGCGGCGCTCTCGTTTGGCGGTTGTTTTCGCAGGTGAAGCGCGGCTACCATTCGTTAACCTAGGCGCACCGGCCCAAACACCTCAAATGCCACCCAAATTGCCCGATTTTGACCTCTGGATCGACGCCGTGACGCCGCTCGTCAGACTCGAGGTCGCCCCGGAGTATCGGGCCGGGGTCAAGAACCACCTCAAGACGGCCAGCAAGATGGCGGCGGTGCTGGAGAAAGCCCCGCTCAAGGACGAGACGGAAGCCGCGCCGGTCTACCGCGCATGAATTCGACCGCGGGGGTGGCCGACATCGCCAAGGCCGTCAGTACGGCCCAGACCACGGCCAGAGCCGTGGTGATTGCGGCGCTGGCCCGGGTGGAGGCCAATAACGGGCGGGTGGGCGCCTTCACCGACGTTACCGCGGCGCGTGCGATGGAGCAGGCTGAGCGGGTCGATGCGCTGCTGCGCGACGGCAAGAAGCTGCCGCTGGCGGGCGTACCGTTCGCGGCCAAGAACCTGTTCGACCTCAAGGGCGTGGTGACGCGCGCGGGGAGCAAGATCAACCGCGACAACGCACCGGCGACCGCCGACGCCGTGCTGGTGCACAAGCTCGAGGCGGCGGGCGCGGTGTGCCTTGGCGCGCTCAACATGGACGAATACGCCTACGGCTTCACCGGAGAGAATGCGCATGACGGGCCCTCGCGCAACCCGCATGGGCTCGATCACATGACCGGAGGCTCGTCCGGGGGACCGGCGGCGGCGGTGGCCGCGGGCATGGTGCCGCTGAGCCTTGGCTCGGATACCAATGGCTCGATCCGGGTGCCGGCATCACTGTGCGGCTTGTTCGGGCTGAAGCCGACATTCGGCCGGCTGAGCCGGACCGGCAGCTTCCCCTTCGTCGCGGGGCTCGACCACGTGGGGCCACTCGCCCGCTCGGTCGACGACCTGGCGCTGAGCTACGATGCCCTGCAGGGCTTCGACGCCAACGACGCCGCACTGGTGCGACGACCGCTGGAGGCAGTGTCGGGGCGGCTCGAACGCGGGTCGGCGGGGCTCAGGATCGCGATCGCCGACGGCTATTTCGGCGGCGAAGCCGAGGTTCGCGAGATGATCGACAAGGTCGCCAAGGCGCTGCACGTGACGCGTCGGATCACCATTCCGGAGGCGCAGGCGGCGCGCGCGGCGGCATACCTCATCACGATGAGCGAGGGCGCGGCATTGCACGCACAGAGGCTGAGGACGCGGGCGCAGGATTTCGACCCGGAGGTGCGCGACCGGCTGCTGGCGGGCTCGCTGCTGCCGAACGGCTGGATCGAACGGGCGCAGAAATTCCGCCGCTGGTTCCAGGAACAAATGCTCGAGCTCCTGGGCGGCGTGGATGCGATCATCGCACCATCGACGCCGATGCGCGCGCCCAGACTGGGGCAGAAGACGGCGATCTTCGGCGGCGTCGAGATGCCCGTGCGACCAAATCTGGGAATCTTTACGCAACCGTTTTCGTTCGTGGGACTGCCCGTCGCGGCGGTGCCGATTGCGATGGAAGGTCAGCATCTGCCGCTCGGCATTCAGGTGATCGCCGCGCCGTGGCGCGAGGACTTCGCACTGCGCGTAGCGCGCCAGCTCGAAAAGTCGGGGCTGGCGAAAGCTCCGGTGGCGCGCGGCTTCGCAGACGAGTAGCTTCCCGCCGCAATTCGCCTTCCAGCCTCATTGCCCAGACCTTCCGTGGTGACTTCCGATGCTCAGCGACGACCGACTGTTTCCTGCCGATCCGACGACGCGGGAGATCGCGCGACGATTGTTCGCCTCGATCCGCGGCCTGCCCCTGATCAGCCCGCACGGCCACACCGAGCCGCGCTGGTACGCCGAGAACAGGGCCTTCCCCGATCCGGCGCAGCTGCTGGTGGTGCCCGACCACTATGTAACGCGCATGCTGGTCAGCCAGGGGGTGACGCTCGAAAGCCTGGGCGTAGCACGGCGCGACGGCGGCAAGACCGAAACCGACGGGCGGACGATCTGGCGCAATTTCGCCAAGCACTATTACCTGTTCCGCGGCACCCCGACGCGGTTGTGGCTCGACACGACGTTCCAGGACCTGTTCGGGATCGACGAGCTGCTCACGCCGAGCAGTGCCGACCGCATCTACGACACGATCGCCGCGGCGCTGCAGACGCCGGCTTTCCTCCCACGCGCGCTGTTCGAGCGTTTCAACCTCGAAGTGATCGCCACAACCGACAGCGCGCTCGATGATCTGAGCTGGCACAAGATGATTCGTGCGTCCGGCTGGGCCGGCCGGGTGGTCCCGACCTATCGGCCGGATGCCGTGGTCGATGCCGACAGAGCAACATTCCAGACGGACCTCGACCGGCTGGGCGAGATCACCGGCTGCGATACCGGGAGCTGGGGCGGTTATCTCGACGCGCATTGGGAGCGCCGGGCCTATTTCAAGCAGATGGGCGCGACGGCAAGCGACCATGGCCATCCAACGGCGCTGACGGCGGACCTGAGCGAGGCCGACGCAAGGGGGCTGTTCGACAAGGTGCGTACGGGGAAATCCGATGCCGGCGAGCGCGAACTGTTCCGGGCGCAGATGCTCAGCGAGATGGCGCGGATGAGCGCCGAGGACGGGCTGGTGCTGCAGATCCACCCCGGCTCGTGGCGCAACCACTCGCCTGCAATGTTCGCAACATTCGGACCCGACAAGGGCTTCGATATTCCGCAGCGGACCGATTATGTCGGGGCGCTGAAGCCGCTGCTCGACCGCTATGGGATGGAACCCAAGCTCAAGATCATCCTGTTCACGCTCGACGAGTCGACCTATGCGCGCGAACTGGCGCCACTGGC
>Ga0207674_10008153_pt1 | contig 12146 bp, 15 predicted proteins | sample KBSCornC72_FD_184303 | JGI IMG/M metagenome (GOLD analysis project Ga0207674, IMG submission 184303) | Corn rhizosphere microbial communities from Kellogg Biological Station, Michigan, USA - KBS Corn C7-2 (SPAdes) (version 2) | ecosystem: Host-associated > Plants > Roots > Rhizosphere > Soil ... | reverse complement strand
GCGCTCGGTCGCCGCCGTGGTACCGAAGCTGTACAGGCCACCCGTGTTCGACGACCCGTCGCTGGCGATGAGGACGACGGTGCCCGATGTCTTCTGCGCGTACCATCCCGCCAACGTGGCATTGTTGGTCCAGGCGTTGGTCGTGCCCGTGTTCGGCAGCGCGTCGAAATTCTGCGTGTACGGCGTGTCGAGCGTGGTCAGCGAGACCTGCGCGAACGACGGTGCCGCGAGCGAAAGCAGCAGCAGAGCGCCGGCCGCCTTCGCGGAAATTGAAACGAAAGGACGATCGGCCCGCGCCTTGCGCGAGCGCTCGAATTGGAACGACATCACGATTTTCCCCTGGGAGATGGGCTGCACAGTGGCTGCAGCCCGGGCAGTCTACCGATCAAAACGCGAACGCATTGACGCGGCGCAGCAAATTCCGCTCGGTCACCGGGCGGGGTCGGGTTGCCCCACCAGCATGCCCACGGCATGCGACAGCCGGATGACGCCCCGCACTGCGCTCAGGTCGTCGGCGCGCGCTCCACCAGCAGCTCCTGGCCGATCACGGTACATACGGACTCGAAATCCGCGTCGTCGAGCCAGGGACTGTTGGAGATCGTCAGCGTCGTCGCGGCGAACCGGCGCGCGTTCGGCACGTCGGCCGCGGCGACCACGCCGCGCAGGTAGGGATAGTCGGGCAACGCATGGATGAACAGGCGGCTCACGCCCCTGCTCTCGCCCCAGAGGCGAGCGAGGACCGCGTCGCGCGTCGCCTCGTCGGCCAGTTGCAGCAACAGGAACGGCCAGGTGCCCTCCGCGCCGCCGGGATCACCGAGCACCTCGACGCCCGCGATCACGGCGAGCCGTTCGCGCCGCCGACGCGCGCGCAAGGTGCAATCGGCGACGAACGCAGGCAGGCGCGCGAACGCACGCGCACCGACGTTGCGCCGCCAGCGGCCGAGCGTGTGCAGCGGGATGCGCATCGGGAAATCGTCGCCGACCGCGGCCACCGGATCGCCACGACGCAGCGCCCGCCGCAGCGGCGCACCGTAGGCGAGGCGGAGCAGCGATGGGCGGTAGCACGCGTGGTAGCCGAGCAGCTCGAGCGAGCGGCGCAGTTCCCAGTCCAGGCGCCACGGCACGATCTCCCGGCTCGTGCGCCGCAGCTCGCGCCGCAGGCTCGCATCCGCGCTCACGAGCAAGCCGCCTTCGTAGGTCGTCAGGCCCTTGCCGACCGCGAGGCTGAAGAAGCCGGCGTCGCCGTCGAGACCGACCGAACGCCGTTCGCGGCGCGCTCCGAAGGCCTGCGCTGCGTCCTCGATCACGAACGCGCCGACCGCCCGCGCGAGCGCGACCGCCGTCGCGACGTCGGCGACGCGGCCGGCGAGATGCGTCGGCAGCACCGCGAGCACGTCGCGGTCGCAGGCGCGCGCGAGCGCTTGCGCATCGAAGTCGATCGAACCCGGCGCGAGGTCGCACAGGCGCAGTTTGAGGCCGCAATGCGCGACCGCGATCGCGACCAGCGGGCACGTGTAGGCAGGCACGACGACGACGCGCCGGCCGGAGAGACGATGCATCGCGGTGAGCGCGACGACGAGCGCCGCCGTACCCGAGCACTCCGCCTGCACATCGTCGACGCCGACGAAGGCGGCGGCCTGCCGTTCGAGGCTGCCGCGCCGCGGCGCGGTCGGCCACAGGTCGCCCCAACGCGGCGGTAGCCCCGCCGTGGGCGGCGCCTCAGTGCGGTGCGGGCGCGTCGCCATCGGTTTCGCTGATCGCGAGGCAGACGATGCCGGCGATGATGAGCGCGCTGCCGATCCACTGCGGCGTGCCGATGTGCTCGCCGAACAGCACGACCGACAGCGCCATCACGCTGATCACCTCGAGGTGCGAGGCGGCGAACGCGGGACCGATCGGCGCGTGTTCGAGCAGGGTCATCCAGGTCACGAACGCGCCGACGTAGCACGCGATCGCGCAGTACACCCACGGCGACGACAACACGCGCAACGTCCAGGCGAGGTTCGCCTCCGGTGGCAGTGCGTGGTTCGCTGTGAGCTTGAAGCAGATCTGCGCGAAGGTGTCGAAGCAGACCAGCACGAGGAAGCCGACGAGATAGAAGCGACGCATCGCGTTCAGCCCCCGACGCCGACGACCGCGACGCCCGCGGCGATGAGCAGGATGCCGAGCGTGCGCATCGGCGACAGCTTTTCGGCGAACAGCACGCGCCCGGCGATCATCACCGCGACGATGTTGATCGAGCCGAGCAGCACGCCCTCCGACAGCGGCACCAGCGAGAGGAACGCGAGCCAGACGAGGAACTCGCCGACGTAGCAGGCGATGCCCGACCAGATCCACGGCCGTCGCGCCATCGCCTTCCAGCGCGCGAGCCCCTCGCCGAGGTCCGGTCCGGCGGCGGCGGCCTTGAACGAAAGTTGCCCGAAAGTATCGAGCACTATGTTGGCCAGCCAGAGCATGACGACGGTGGCGGACATCGGTTCCTGCTGGCGTGCGACGGGCGGCGCAGTATGCCCGCGCGACGCCTTCAAGTCGAAGCGCGCGGCCGCGCTGCTTGAAGATCGCGGCACGCCCGGCGATCATGCCGCCTGCCCGCGTCGCCGCCGTCGATGCGCGACGAATCCGAGGAGACGTGGAATGAGCAGCGTGCAGGACACCGTGTTCGACATCATCGCGAAGGAATCGGGCATCGATCGCGCCCGCATCACGCCGGACGCGACGCTGAAGGATCTCGAAATCCAGTCGCTCGACGCGGTGCAGATCATTTTCGAGATCGAGGACCACTTCAAGATCACGATGCCCGACCGCGACCCGAAGTTCGACACCGAATCGGTCAAGGGCCTGATCGAGACCGTCGAGAAGCTGCTGGCCGAACAGGCGACGCAGCCCGTGCCCTGAGCGGCGCGGCGGACGGCAAACCGGCGAGGGAACGCATGCAGCGCGTCGTCATCACGGGCATGGGCGCGGTCACGCCGCTCGGCCTCGGTGCAACCGCCACCTGGTCGGCGATGCGCGAGGGCCGCGTCGCGATCGGCCCGATCACGAGCATGCCGCGCGACGGCCTGCGTTTCGGCATCGCCGCCGAAGTGCAGGGCTTCGACCCGCTCGCCCACTTCGAAGAGAAGAAGCTGATCCTGCTCGACCGCGTGTCGCAATTCGCGCTCGTCGCCGCGCGCGAGGCGATCGCGCAGTCGGGCATCGACTTCGCCGCCGACGGCCTCGGCGAGAACACCGCGGTGGTGATCGGCACCGGCATCGGCGGCGAGCAGACCCACGACGAGGCCTCGCGCCGCCTGTACGCGGAGAACAATCCGCGCACGCATCCGCTCACGATCGTGCGCCTGATGGCGAACGCGCCGGCGAGCCAGATCTGCATCGAACACAAGCTGACCGGCCCGTCGTTCGCGACCTCGAGCGCGTGCGCGTCGGCGAACCACGCGCTCGCGCAGGCATTCCACATGGTGCGCAGCGGCGTCGCCGACGCCGCGGTCGCCGGCGGCAGCGAAGCGTGCATCACGCTCGGCGTGATCCGTGCCTGGGAAGCGATGCGCGTGATGGCCGACGACACCTGCCGGCCGTTCTCCAGGCAGCGCCGCGGCATGGTGCTCGGCGAAGGCGCCGCGGTGTTCGTGCTCGAGACGCTGGAGCGCGCGCAACGCCGCGGTGCGGCGATCCTCGCCGAATTCGCCGGCGCGGGCATGTCGGCCGATGCCGGCGACATCGTCTTCCCGTCGGAAGCCGGCGCGGCGAAGGCGATCGCGCGCGCGCTCGCCGACGGCGGCATCGGCATCGACGAGGTCGGCTACGTCAACGCGCACGGCACCGGCACGCCGGCGAACGACCCGACCGAGAGCAAGGCGATCCGCCGCGTGTTCGGCGCGCATGCCGACGCGCTCGCGGTGTCGTCGACGAAGTCGATGCACGCGCACGCGCTCGGCGCGGCCGGCGCGATCGAGCTCGTGGCGACGATCGGCGCCCTGCGCGACGGCGTCGCGCCGCCGACGATGAATTTCCTCGATCCCGACCCCGAGTGCGACCTCGACTACGTCGCCAACGCCGCGCGCGAGCGCCCGGTGCGCGCCGCACTCAGCAATTCCTTCGCATTCGGCGGCCTCAACGCCGTCCTCGCGCTGCGCCGCGCACCCTAGGCCGGCGCGCCGCGTTCCGCGATCGCGGGCGCCGGCGCGCGTCGCGCGTTGTATCGTGCATGCGGTTCGATTCCCCGTTGCCCGCACCAGGAGACGCCATGACGCGGATCGTGTTCGCCGGACTGCTGCTCTGCTCGCTGCCGCTGTACGCCGCCGACGACGCGGCGACGGCCGACGCCGAGCTCAATGCGACCTACCGCAGCCTCACCGCGAAGCTCGAGGGCGGCAACCTCGAGCGACTGCGCGATGCACAGCGCGCGTGGGTCGCCTTCCGCGACAAGGAATGCGCGTTCAAGGCGCAAGGACACGACGATGCGGGTGTCGCCGGAACGGTGCACGCGAGCTGCGTCGCCGGGCTCACGCAGCAGCGCACGCAGCAGTTGCGCAGCGAGCTCGACTGCGCCGCCGACGACGCAGGCTGCGTGCCACGCAAGGCGACGGCAGATGCGGCGCCGGTCGCGGCGGGGAGTTGCCGGGCCGAGGTCGGCGCAGCGAAGGCCGAGGAATACGTCGCGCAGTGCCAGCAGGTTTCCCCCGCGACGCATCCGCCGTGCAACGTCGCCAACGCGTGCGGGCTCATCGTCGACGAAATCAAGCGCGGCTGCGCGATGATCGACAAGAACGCGCCTGCGTTCTGCGCGCGGTACCGCTGAACGCAGGCGGGCGGCCCGGCCTCCGACGGGGGCCGCCGCGGCCGCCCACGGCGACGACACCGGGCGCCGGCGCGGGAAACGTTCTGAGGACATGCCCACGCGGCATGGCGGGCGGTGTCCGCGAGGCCTTAAACTCGCGTTTTATCCAGTCTTCGCCCGATGACCGCGCTGACCCACCTGCAACGCCTCGAAGCCGAGAGTATCGACATCCTGCGCGAGGCGGTCGCCGAAGCCGAGCGGCCGGTCATGCTCTACTCGATCGGCAAGGACAGCTCGGTCATGCTGCACCTCGCGCGCAAGGCGTTCTTCCCGTCACGGCCGCCGTTCCCGTTGCTGCACGTCGACACGACCTGGAAGTTCCGCGCGATGTACGAGCTGCGCGACCGCATGGCGCGCGAATCGGGGCAGGACCTCATCGTCCACCGCAATCCCGAAGCGGTGCGCCTCGGCATCAACCCGTTCACCCACGGCTCGGCGCTGCACACCGACGTGTGGAAGACGCAGGGGCTCAAGCAGGCGCTCGACCAGCATGGCTTCGATCTCGCCTTCGGCGGCGCGCGTCGCGACGAGGAGAAATCGCGCGCGAAGGAGCGCGTGTTCTCGTTCCGTTCGGCGCAGCACCAGTGGGACCCGAAGAACCAGCGCCCCGAGCTGTGGCGTCTCTACAACGCGCGCAAGAACAAGGGCGAGAGCATCCGCGTGTTCCCGCTGTCGAACTGGACCGAGCTCGACATCTGGCAGTACATCCTCGCCGAGGACATCCCGATCGTGCCGCTCTACCTCGCCGCGGAGCGCCCCGTGGTGACGCGCGACGGCACGCTCGTGATGGTCGACGACGAGCGCTTCCCCCTGCGCGAAGGCGAGACGCCGGCGCTGCGCCGCGTGCGCTTCCGCACGCTCGGCTGCTACCCGCTCACCGGCGCGATCGAATCCGACGCCGACACGCTGCCGGCGATCATCCGCGAGATGCTCGTCGCGCGCACGAGCGAGCGCCAGGGACGCCTGATCGACCAGGACGCGGGCGCCTCGATGGAGAAGAAGAAGGCCGAGGGATATTTCTGATGAACGCCGGAGCCCGCATCGAGGACGTCGAGACCTACCTCGCCGCGCAGCAGTCGAAGAGCCTGCTCCGCTTCATCACCTGCGGCAGCGTCGACGACGGCAAGAGCACGCTGATCGGCCGCCTGCTGCACGAATCGAAGGCACTGTTCGACGACCAGCTCGCCGCGCTCGAGGGCGATTCGCGCAAGTTCGGCACCCAAGGCGACGAACTCGACTTCGCGCTGCTGCTCGACGGCCTCGGCGCCGAGCGCGAACAGGGCATCACGATCGACGTCGCCTACCGCTTCTTCGCGACCGAACGACGCAAGTTCATCGTCGCCGACACGCCCGGCCACGAGCAGTACACGCGCAACATGATCACCGGCGCGTCGACCGCCGACCTGGCCGTGATCCTCGTCGATGCGCGCAAGGGCCTGCTCACGCAGACGCGCCGGCACAGCTACCTCGTCTCGCTCGTCGGCATCCGCAAGGTCGTGCTCGCGGTCAACAAGCTCGACCTCGTCGACTGGTCGCGCGACGCGTTCGAGGCGATCGAGCGCGACTACCGCGCGTTCGCCGCGCAGCTGGGCATCGACGACGTCGTCGCGATCCCGCTGTCGGCACTGCGCGGCGACAACCTGAGCGCGCCGAGCGCGCGCACGCCGTGGTATCGCGGCCCGAGCCTGCTGCAGCACCTCGAAACCGTCGATGTCGGCAACGGCGAACCGACGGGACCACTGCGCCTGCCGGTGCAATGGGTGAATCGCCCGGATCTGGATTTCCGCGGCTATTCCGGCCGCATCCTCGGTGGCCGCGTGCGACCCGGGGACGCGGTGCGCGTGCTGCCGTCCGGCAGGACCTCGGCGGTCGCGCGCATCGTCACGTTCGACGGCGACCTCGCCGAGGCGCGCACGGGCCAGTCGGTCACGCTCACGCTCGCCGACGAGATCGACATCAGCCGCGGCGACGTGATCTGCGCGGCGGACGACCCCGCCGGCCTCGCCGACCAGTTCGAGGCGACCCTGGTGTGGATGGCCGACGCGCCGATGCTGCCCGGCCGGCCCTACCTCGTGAAGCTCGGCGCGAGCACGCTCGGCGCTTCGTTCGGCCAGCCGAAGTACGCGGTCGACGTCAACAGCCTCGACCATCTCGCCGCGAAGACGCTCGAACTCAACGGCATCGGCGTCGCCAACCTCACGCTCGACCGCGCGGTCGCGTTCGACCCGTACGCGAGCAATCGCGACATGGGCAGCTTCATCGTCATCGACCGCTACACCAACCAGACCGTCGGCGCCGGATTGCTGCATTTCGCGCTGCGCCGTTCGCAGAACATCCACTGGCAGGCGGTCGAAGTCGACAAGCAGGCGCGCATCCGCCAGAGCGGCCACGCGCCGTGCGTGCTCTGGCTGACGGGCCTGTCCGGCAGCGGCAAGTCGACGATCGCGAACATCGTCGAGCGCCAGCTGCACGCGCTCGGCGCGCGCACCTACCTGCTCGACGGCGACAACGTGCGCCACGGCCTCAGCAAGGACCTCGGCTTCACCGACGCCGATCGCGTCGAGAACATCCGCCGCATCGGTGAGGTCGCCAGGCTCATGGTCGACGCGGGGCTCATCGTCATCACCGCGTTCATCTCGCCGTTCCGCTCCGAGCGCCAGCTCGCGCGCGGCATGGTCGAAGACGGCGAATTCGTCGAGATCTTCGTCGACACGCCGCTCGACGTCGTCGAGCAGCGCGATCCGAAGGGGCTCTATCGAAAGGCGCGCCGCGGCGAACTGAAGAACTTCACGGGCATCGACTCGCCGTACGAAGTGCCGGCCGCGCCCGAACTGCACCTGCGCACGATGGAGCAGTCGCCGGAGGAATCGGCGAGCGCGATCGTCGAGGCGCTGATCCGGCGCGGCGTGATCCGTCCGACGATCTGAGGCGGGCTGGGGCGTCGCGAGTCACGATGCGCGCGGTAAAGTCGCCGAGCGGCGACGCGCGCAGGCCGGCGCCGGCGTGGTCGCGCGGACCTTTCCTATGTCGATGCGAGCGCGAGCAGCGTCGCCATCATCGCGCAGCAGATGACGAGCACCGCGAGCGCGACGCCACCCGACATGCCTTCCTCGGCGGTGCGCGCGTTCATGCGCCGCGGATCTGCGTGCGCCGCGCCTTGAAGCGCTCGAGCGCGGTCTGCAACTCGCGGCTGCGCTCGTACAGCGCCTTGAAGCGGCGGCGCGTCGACAACGCCGCATGGATCACACGCGCCCGCGCGAGCATGTCGTCGCTGCGGCGGAGCATCGCGGGCTCGCACAGGTCGGCACAGGCGTGCTGCGCGAGTTTGCGCACGACGCCGGCCTGCAGGGCGTCCAGATGCAGCGGCTTGCGTTTCTTCATCGCGATCTCCGTGCGCGCCCGGCGTTCAGCCGCTGCGCGCATTCCAGCCGCGCGGTGGCCGGGCCGCCGCGCGGTCGAACCGGATCCGGCCTCCGCCGATTCCGATTCCTGCGGTCGGTCGCCCGACCGTCGACGGCACGTCCTGCGCCGTGCTGCCCCCGGGTGGGAGCAAGTGCATCCTTGCCGCGATCCATCGCTGTTCCTGGGGCGCACTGTGCGCCCCGGGATCGATCGCGTCGTCCCGCAAACGACGCACTGCCGTGTGCGAAGCACGCGCCGTGCGCTGTCGGAGATTTCCTACATCGGCGGGCCGGACTTCATCAGCGACGATCCGCCCCGAGCTGCCCCGTTTGCATCGCACCGCCGGCCGCGTACCCTGTGTCGATGCGCCTGCTGCCCCTCCTCGCCCTGTTCACCCTGCCCGTGCATGCGGCCGACTACCTCGTGCTGGTCGGCCCCGGGCAGACGTTCAACCCGGCCGAACTCACGATCGCCGCGGGTGATCGCGTCACGTTCCGCAACAGCGGCGGCACGCACAACGTGAAGGCGAACGACAACGCGTTCCGCTGCGCGAACGGTTGCGACGGCGACGGCCAGGGTGGCGACGGCGCCGCCGCCAACAACATCTGGCACTTCAGTCGCGTGTTCCCGACCGCCGCGACGATCGGCTACTACTGCGAGACGCACGGCACGCCGAGCAACGGCATGCGCGGCACGCTCATCGTGCTGCCGAGCACGCCGGTCGAGCTGCAGTCGTTCGACGTCGACTGAACCGCGGCCCGACATGCCCGAACCACGCCCCGGCGTCCCTTGCGTGCTGCTGACCGGTTTCGAGCCGTTCGGCGGCGAGGTCGTCAACCCGTCGCAGGACATCGTGCGCGCACTCGACGGCGCGACGATCGCCGGGCACCGCGTCGTCGGCCACGTCCTGCCGGTGTCGTTCGCGGCGACCCTGCCGCTGCTCGAGGATCTCATCGAACGCCATCGCCCCGTGCTCGTGCTCGCACTCGGCCAGGCCGGCGGGCGCAGCGAGATCTCGCTCGAGCGCGTCGCGGTGAACCTCGTCGACGCGCGCATCGCCGACAACGACGGCCTGCAACCGATCGACGTGCCGGTCGTCGCGGGCGCACCTCCGGCCTACTTCACGAGCCTGCCGTCGAAAGCGATCGTCGCGCAACTGCGCGAACGCGGCATCCCGGCCGGGCCGTCGCTGAGCGCGGGCTCGTTCGTCTGCAACCAGGTGTTCTTCGCGATCGCGCACCTGCTCGCGACGCGCCTGCCGCAGGCGCGCGGCGGCTTCGTGCACGTGCCGTGGCTGCCGCAGCAGGCGGCGCATCACCCGGGGCAGCCGAGCATGGCGCTCGCGACGATGATCGAAGGCGTGCGCGCCGCGATCGAATGCGCGATCGGCGTGTGCGAGGATCTCGGCACGAGCGGCGGCACGACGCACTGATCGGCGCGGCGCGCGCGCCGTCGAAACGGCAGGCGCGCGCGATCCTGCTAGACTGCGCGCCCGTCGTTCCGGTTCGACCGCGATCGTGAGCCTTCCCGCCACCGGCGCGGCTTCCCCCGCCAGCCCCCTGCCCGCGCGAGCCGCGCTGCTGATGGTCGCGAGCGCAAGCAGCTTCGGCCTCATGGCGATCCTCATCCGCTACGCCTCGCACAGCCTGCACGCGTTCGAGATCGCATTCTTCCGCAGCTTCTTCGGCGCGCTCGCGACCGCGCCGCTGCTGCTGCGCCACGGCTGGAACGCACTGCACACCGATCGCCTCTGGTTCTACGTCGTGCGCTGCGCGATCGGCACGCTCGGCATGCTCGCCGGCTTCTGGGCGATCGCCCACCTGCCACTCGCGCAGGCGATCGCACTGTCGTACTCGTCGCCGCTGTTCGTGACGATCGGCGCCGTATTGTTCCTCGGCGAGATCGTGCGCATGCGCCGCTGGAGCGCGGTCGTGGCCGGCTTCGTCGGCGTGCTCGTGATCGTGCGCCCGGGCACCGACGGCTTCAGCGCCGGCAGCCTCGTCGCGTTGCTCGCGGCGGCATCGACCGGGGCGGTCACGATCAGCATCAAGTTCCTGTCGCGCAGCGACCCACCCGACACGATCGTGCTGCTCACGACCTGGCTGTGGGTGCCGCTGTCGCTGCCGTTCGCACTCGCGGTCTGGCAGTCGCCGCCGGCCGCGTCGTGGCCGCTGCTCGTCGTCATCGGCATGCTCGGCACGCTCGGCCAGTACCTGTGGACGCACGCGCTGCGCCTCGCCGACGCATCGACGCTGGCGCCGCTGAGCTACCTGCAGCTGGTGATCGTCTCGGCGCTCGCATGGCTGCTGTTCGACGAACGCGTCGACGCGTGGACCGCCGTCGGCGCAGCGATCGTCATCGGCGCGAGCCTGTACATCGCACGCCGCGAAGCGCAGGTCGCGCGCCAGCGGCACGCGGAAGCGATCGCCGCGAAGACGGAGCCGCAGATATGAGCCGGTCCCCCCGTGAAGCCGGCGACGCGCCGGTTGCGGCCCGCCGCCTGACCACCAGCGACCTCGGCAGCGCGCTCGCGCTCGCGGTCAGCGTGTTCGCGCTCGCGCTCGGCGCCTACCAGACGCGTCTCATGCAGAGCCAGGCGCGCGCGAGCGTGTGGCCGTTCCTGTCGATCGGCTACACCTATTCGAGCAACGTCGACCGCGACGCGTTCATCTGGACCGTCAACAACAACGGCGTCGGCCCGGCCAAGGTCGAAACCGTGCGCGTCACCCTCGACGGCAAGCCGATGCACGACTGGGAACAGGTGCTCGTCGCACTCGGCGCGCCGAGCACTTCGCCGAGCATGGCGACCTCGAGCATCGGTGGCGAAGTGATCCCGCCGAACACGAACCGCGAGACGACGGTCGCGCCGATCAAGCTCAACGAGCGCGACGTCGCCCGGCTGTTCAAGGCCGCCGAGCACCGCCTGGGCATGGACATCTGCTACTGCTCGGTCTACGACGAGTGCTGGGTCGCGCATTGGCAGCACAGCCGCGTCGATGCGGTGGAGCGCTGCGAGGCGCTCGGCGGGGACGCGTTCTCGAACTAGGCGCGGGCGACGTCGTCGTGCGGCGAGGAAATCCTCACGCGCCGTCGCGACGCGCACCCGTCCCACCCCACGGCCTGGTCCCCGCACGAAACACCATTCCGTACACCGCATACGTCCACGCGATCGCCGCCGCCCACCCCGCAAGGATGTCCGACGGATAGTGCACGCCGAGGTATACGCGCGAAGCGCCGACGAGCGCGACGAACACGATCGCCGCGCCGCACACCGGCCAGCGCAACCGCGTCCACCAGCACAGCAGCACGAGCACGCAGGCGAGCGTCATCGAACCCATCGCGTGGCCGCTCGGGAAGCTGTAGTTGCCCTCGGGTGCGATCGACTCCCACAGGCTCGGCCGGTCGCGCGCGAACAGCGGCTTCGCACCGAGGTTGAGCAGGGCCGAACCGATGATCGCGATGCCGGCGAACAGGCCCTCGCGCATGCGTCGGCGCCAGCCGAGCGCGACGACCAGCGCGGCGTCGAGCGGCACCACGCCCCACTGGTAGCCGAGCGCGGCGACGACGACGAAGAAGCGGTCGAGCCCCGCGCGCGCGAGCGCGTGCGCGGCTTCGAGCAGCGGTACGTCGAAGAAGAACCCTTCGCCCTCGCGCAGTTCGTGCGCGAGCATGCCGAACCCGGCGAGCGGGATCAGCACGCCGAGGAACACGAGCAGGAGCAGCAGCCCGTGCCGACGCAGGAAGGCGACGCCGAAGCGCGCTTCCGCGCGGACGGTGTCGCCGGCTTCAGTCATGCATGCGCGGGTGATAGCGCCGCGCGACGTAGTCCTCGACGATGCCGACGAACTCCTGCGCGATGTTGTCGCCGCGCAAGGTCATCGCCTTGCTGCCGTCGATGAACACCGGC
>Ga0207674_10008146_pt1 | contig 12150 bp, 7 predicted proteins | sample KBSCornC72_FD_184303 | JGI IMG/M metagenome (GOLD analysis project Ga0207674, IMG submission 184303) | Corn rhizosphere microbial communities from Kellogg Biological Station, Michigan, USA - KBS Corn C7-2 (SPAdes) (version 2) | ecosystem: Host-associated > Plants > Roots > Rhizosphere > Soil ... | reverse complement strand
TCCGACTGGTTCCCGACGGCGCATCGCCCAAGCTGCCTCCGGGCGCGATCCGTGCGGCGGGAGCGTACACGTCGACGTCGCTCGGGCCAACGCTGGACGAGTTGAAAGGGCTTGCCGCGACGCTCCAAACGGCCGGGCAGTATCGCCAGCTCGGAGACCGTCCGTTAGTGGTGCTGACGGCAATGGCTCCGATGTCGGACACCGTCCTCAAGAGCGCGGGCCTGACGCGTGATCAGGGCGACCGCATGCAAGTCGCCTGGAAGGCATTGCACGATGACGAAGCCACGTGGTCGACGCACAGCCGCCACGAGCTCGTGTCCGACGCAACGCATTACATCCAGCTGGACCGACCGGATGTCGTGATCAAGGCAGTGCGTGAAGTGGTCGGCGCAGTGCGGACTGGCTCGGTGACCAGCACGGCCGCGGTGCCAGCGCCGTCGAGTCGTTAGGCCAACCGCGAACCACATGCAGGTGCGGCGAGCAGAGCACGCCGAGATCGAGTCACTACGAGACGTTTTTCGTCGGGAGATGGATGGGCAGATCGTCCACGATTCCATCCACGCCCGGCTCGGCTGGACGCTCGAGTATGCGATTACCCACGACGACAGGGCGATCGGCTATGGGTCCGTCGCGGTGGCCGGCCCGTGGCGCGATAGGCCGACGGTGTACGAGTTCTATCTCGAGCCGGCGTTTCGCCTGCGCGCGTTCGAGCTCTTCGACGCGTTTCTCGATGCGAGCAATCCGCAAGCGTTCGAGGTTCAGACCAGCGATACACTGTCCACCATGATGTGCCTGACGCGGGCGCAGGACATCGGCACAGAGCGGATCGTTTTCAGGGACGCCGAGACGACGATGCACACCGTAACTGGCGCCACGCTGCGGTGTGTCACGCCTCCGGACGCGATCCGGACGGCCATCGAAGAACGGCAGGGCGGTGGGGAATGGGTTGTCGAGATCGATGGGGCGGTCGTCGCGCGCGGCGGGATGCTGTTTCATTACAACCGTCCCTACAGCGACATCTACATGAATGTAGATGAGCCGTTTCGTCGACGAGGTATCGGGACATATCTCGTGCAGGAGCTCAAGCGGCTGTGCTATGAATTGGGAGCTATTCCCTCCGCGCGATGCAGCACGACGAACGAGCCATCGCGCAGAGCGCTTCAACGCGCCGGATTCGTTCCATTCGCGCACATTCTCTTCGGCTCCCTGGGCCGACCCTGAACGAAGGAGAATTGAACCGTATGGGCACACGGGCCGAGTCGCCGGCAACTGACGCAGCGCGAACGACCACATTCGATGCGGAGCTCGAGGAGCGACTCGTCCGCTACGTCCGCGTCGACACCCAGAGCGACGAAGCCTCGACTGCGACGCCGAGCACGGCACGGCAGTTCGACCTGCTCAAATTGCTGCAGGCGGAGCTCACGGCGATCGGTGCGCAGGACGTTCGGTTGACGGACTATGCCGCCGTGCTTGCCACGATCCCGGCGACAACCTCGAGGCCGGTGCCCACGATCGCCTTTCTGGCGCACGTGGACACAGCGCCCCAGTTCAACGCGACCGGCGTGAAGCCGATCGTGCACCATCGCTACGATGGCGGCGAGATCGTTCTGCCGGACGCGCCGGACGTTCGGCTCTCACCCGACCGGTTTCCCTACCTGGCAGAGAAGATCGGAGACGACATCATCACGGCGAGTGGCAGCACGCTGCTCGGTGCCGACGACAAGGCAGGCGTTGCGATCGTCATGGCCATGGCGAGGCACCTGCTGAGCAACCCCGACCTGCCGCACGGACCTATCCGGATCTGCTTCACTCCGGACGAGGAAGTCGGCCGAGGGGTTGATCCACGTCTTCCGGGCGATCTGGAGGCCATGGCCGCCTATACGCTCGACGGCGCCGAGCTCGGCGAGATCGTCTACGAGACCTTCTCTGCCGACAAAGCCGAGGTGCGCGTTACAGGTGTGTCGATCCACCCCGGCCACGCGAAGGACACGTTGGTCAACGCGCTGCATCTCGCCGCGAAGATCATCGAACTCCTGCCTCACGTCACGCGGACGCCGGAAACGACGGAGGGCCGCGCCGGATTCATCCACGTCTACCAGATGAGCGGTACCTCGTCGGAGGCCGTGCTGCATTTCATCCTGCGAGATTTCGAGCTCGATGGGCTGCGAGCGCATGGCGAGCTGGTAGAACAGGTCTGCGCGACCGTGCAGGCCACGGAGCCGCGTGCGCGCATCGCCTGCACGATCACGCCGCAGTATCGGAACATGCGCTACTGGCTCGAGAAGGACATGCGGCCGGTGGAGCTGGCGCGCGAGGCGTGCCGCCGGGTTGGGCTCGAGCCGCGGTCCACGCCCACGCGAGGGGGTACGGACGGGTCCCGCTTGACCGAGATGGGGCTACCGACACCCAATCTGTTTACCGGGATGCAGAACATTCATGGGCCGCACGAGTGGGTCAGCGTACAGGACATGGCCCAGGCGACGGAGATGTGCGTCGAGTTGGCTCAACTGTGGAGCAGCACGACCCGAGCCTAACGCGGTGCGATAGTCGGACAACCGGGCCGTCGTGACGAGGCGCCGGCATCGAGCCGACCGGGCGCCAACGTGTTAAACAACGGTAAGGATCTTCCTCCCACCGTGCCGGCCCGGTCACATTTCGGAATACCCGCGTCGATCGACTCATCCTTGCCGTTCATCGGCCTCCCACTGCATGCCCAGCACGCCCACGCGCCGCAGCGCGTTCGCGCTCGCGCTGATTACGCTGTTCACGGCAACGACCGCCTGCGAGAAGGCTCCCGCGAAGGCGTTCGTTCCGCCGCCGGCGCAAGTCGGCATCGTGACCGTTGCGCCCGCGACGATCCCCGAAGCGTACGAGTTCGTCGGCCAGGTGTCGCCGTTCCGACGCGTCGAAGTTCGGTCGCGCGTCGAAGGCATCATCACCGAGCGCCCATTCACTGAAGGGGCGTTCGTCGCGAAAGGCCAGGTTCTCTACCGCCTCGACGTCGTGCGATACGAAGCCGCCTATCGCAGTGCCGCCGCTCGGCTGGAGAATGCGAAGCGCACCGTCGCGCGGCTCGAGCCGCTCATCCCGCGGCGGGCAGTCGCGCAGCAGGATGTCGACAACGCGCGATCGGAGCTCGAGGCGGCGCAGGCGGCCGCGGATGCCGCGAAGCATGATCTCGACGACACCGTCATTCGCGCCGAGATCGCCGGACAAGCAGGTCGCTCACGTCTCGAGCTCGGTGCGCGAGTCACGGGTCCGAACGAGCTGCTCACGACGATCGATGAGCTGAATCCCGTCTACGTCACCTTTCACCCGTCGTCGCAGCAGCTGCTCGCGTGGCAGCAGGATCCGCAGTCGCGCGCGCTGCTCGCGGCGGGGGCAAGGAGCGTGAGCAGCGGCGAAGGCGGCACGCGCGGTGCCGCAGTCCGGCTCGTGCTGCCGGACGGTTCGGAGCTCCCGCGCGTCGGTCGCATCAACTTCATGGCTCCGTCGCTCGACTCGGCCAGTGGAACACAGGAGTTTCGCGCGCAGTTCACGAACGCCGATCGACGCCTCCTGCCGGGTCAGTTCGTGCGTGTGCGACTGGAAGGGTTCCAACGCTCGAATGCGGTTGCGGTGCCGCAGCGTGCCGTGCAGCAGGGGCTTGGACGCCAGTTTGTGTATGTGGTCGGCGTCGGAGATACGGTCACTGCCCGCGACGTGAACACGGGGCAGTGGAGTGGAAATCTCTGGATCATCGAGTCGGGCCTAACGGCTGGCGATCGAGTCGTCGTTGACGGCATCCAGAAGGTCGCGCCGGGGCGTGTAGTGAAACCGGTGCCAGCAGTAGACTCGTCGTCGGCGTCGGCCGCGGGAGCGAAGTCATGAGCGTCATCGACATCGAAGGCGTCGACGAGGACGCTCGTCCGTCGGTGCCTGAACCCGCGCCGCCCGAACCGCACGAGGAGATCCGCTACTTCTTCATTCGCCGACCCGTCCTCGGGTCGGTGATCTCGATCGTGATCACGCTGCTCGGACTGTTCGCGATCAAGCTCCTGCCGATCGCGCGATACCCGCAGATCACGCCCCCCGCAGTGCGGATCCAGGCGAATTATCCGGGCGCGTCGTCGGAGGACGCGGCGCAAGCGGTGGCCGCGCCAATCGAGGAACAGCTCTCGGGCTTGCAGGGAATGCTGTACTACGCGTCGTCGAACTCGAGCGACGGATCGACGACGATCACGGTCACGTTCGATGTGTCGCGCAGTCAGGATCTCGCAGCGGTCGACGTACAGAACGCGGTCAAGCTCGCCGAGCCGCAGCTGCCTGATGCGGTTCGCACGAACGGCATAACGATTCTCAAGGCGAACACGGACATCCTGTGCGTCGTCGCCCTGCAATCCGACGATCCGCGGTACGACGCGACCTTTCTCGCAAACTACCTCAAGCTCAACGTCCTCGACGAGATCAAGCGCGTCCCTGGCGTAGGGGACGCGACGCCATTTCCGGTGCGCGATTTCGCGATGCGTCTCGAGCTCGATCCCGAGAAGATGGCGCAGCTCGGCATCACGGTCAGCGACGTCGCGGCCGCCGTGCGCGAGCAGAACGCGACGAACCCCGCGGGCAGACTGGGAGCAGAGCCATCGCCTCCCGGCACGGAGCTCACGCTGCCGATCACGACCCTCGGTCGCCTAACCACGGCGAAGGAGTTCGACGACATCGTGATTCGGGCGCGTGGCGACGGATCCGTCGTTCGCCTGTCGGACATCGGCAAGGCAACGCTTGGCGCGCGCAGCTATGACCTCATCGGGCGGCTGAACGGCGCGCACACGGCGAATGCGCTGATCTACACGCGTCCGGGCGCAAACGCGCTGGCGGTCAAGCAGGCCGTCCAGGACCGCATGGAGGAGCTGCGGTCGAGCTTCCCGCGAGGCGTGCGCTACGCGATCCCGTTCGACACCACGCCGTTCGTGAGCGCTTCCATCAAGGAAGTGACGATCACGCTGGTGGAGGCGATGGTGCTCGTCACGCTCGTCGTGTTCCTCTTCCTGCAGAGCTGGCGCGCAACGCTGATCCCCATGCTCGCGGTGCCTGTGAGCGTGATCGGCACGTTCCTGGGACTGCTCGCGTTCGGGATGTCGATCAACGTCCTGACGCTGTTCGGGCTCGTGCTCGCGATCGGCATCGTGGTCGACGATGCCATCGTCGTGATCGAGAACGTCGAACGAATCATGGCGACGGAGAACCTGCCGCCTCGCCTCGCGGCGGACCATGCGATTCGGCAGGTCGGGAGCGCGTTGATTGCCATCGTGCTCGTCTTGTGCTCGGTGTTCGTGCCCGTCGCGTTCATCGGTGGGGTGACGGGCGCTTTCTTCAAGCAGTTCGCGATGACGATCGTCATCGCGGTCGTACTGTCGGGACTCGTGGCGCTGACGTTGACGCCGGCGCTGTGCGCGCTTCTGCTCAAGGATTCGAACGAGACGCACACGACCGGCTTCTTCGGCTGGTTCAACCGGGTCTTCGATCGTGGCAGGACTCGTTATGTTGGCGCCGTGGGCTCCGTGCTCGGCAGGCCGTCGGCATGGCTCGGCGCGTTCGTGGTGTTCATCGCGCTCGCCGGGTTGTTGTGGGTCCGTATTCCGACTGCCTTCATTCCGACGGAAGACAAGGGTTACATGGCGATGTCGATCCAGCTGCCTGACGCCGCGTCACTGCAGCGGACCGAAGCCGTGGTCAGCAACGTCGAGAAGGTGATTCGTAGCGAGCCAGCCGTGCGGAACATCGTGGCGCTCGTGGGTCTGGATCTCCTCACGCAATCGAGCGCGACCAACGCGGCGACCGTCTTTCTCAATCTCAAGCCGTGGGAAGAGCGCTCGAAGCGCGACGGGCTGGACTCGATCGCGGCACGCATCAACGGGAAGCTGTTCGCGATGAAGGATGCGAATGCCTTCGGCTTCAACCTCCCCGAGGTGCCCGGGCTCGGTGTGACGGCCGGTGTCGAGGTCAATCTGCAGAATCGGTCGGGGCAGGACATTCGCGAGTTCGCCGGGCACGTGAACGAGTTTCGCACGGCAGTGAATCAGGTGTCGGCGTCGGGAGGGCTCAACTCGACGTTCCGGGCCAGCGTACCACAGGTGTTCGTCACCGTGGACCGCACGGCTGCAAAAGCGCGAGGCGTCAATCTGACGGATCTCTTTGCGACGCTGCAGGCGTTTCTCTCGTCGCTCTACGTCAACGACTTCAACCTGTTCGGTAAGACGTACCGCGTGCTGGCGACGGCTGCCGAGCCGTATCGCCAGTCACCCAACGACATTGGCCGACTCTACGTGCGCGGCACAAACGATCAGATGGTGCCGGTATCGGCGCTGACGTCCACGTCGTTCCGCAGCGCGCCCACGGTCGTAACCCGATTCAACGGGTTCACGTCGACGCAGTTCACCGGCCCTGCCAAGGCGGGTCATTCGAGCGGTGAGCTGCTCACCGAAGTCGACCAGCTGATTCAGACGCAGTTCGCGTCGGCCGGACTCGGCGTGTCGTATTCGGGCCAATCGTATCAGGAACGGGCGTCGAGCGGGGCCGCGGCGCTGGTGTTCGTGCTCGGGCTCGTCCTGGTATTCCTGGTGCTCGCGGCGCAGTTCGAGAGCTGGTCGGTTCCGTTCGCCGTGCTGCTCGGCGTCCCGTTCGGCGTGCTCGGGGCACTGCTCGGCATCTGGCTCCGCGGGCAGCCTAACGACATCTATTTCCAGGTCGGGCTGATCACCGTGGTGGGGCTCGCGGCGAAAAACGCGATCCTCATCGTGGAATTCGCCACGCACCTGCGCGACGAGCGGGGGCTCACCATCCGGGAGGCCGCGGTGGAGGCGGCGCGCGAGCGGCTGCGGCCGATTCTGATGACCTCGTTCGCGTTCATTCTTGGCGTGCTTCCGCTGATGATCGCCTCCGGCGCCGGCGCGGCCAGTCGTCACTCGATCGGCACGGGCGTGTTTGCGGGGATGCTGTTCGCGACGACGATCGGGATCTTCTTCATCCCGCTGTTCTTCCAGGTGATCCGCCGCCTCGCTGAGCGTCGCTCCACTCGCGCCAGGGGTGGCGCGCCAGCAGCGGAGGCCGTCTGATGCGCCGCGCCTTTGCGGTGCTCGCGGGGTTGGGCGTCACGACGATCGTTGGTTGCAAAGTTGGTCCTCGATACAAGCCGGAGCCGGTCATCCCGCCGGACGAGCGGATCGGCACGCGGCTGGCGAGCGACTCGACGCGTCGGTTCTTCGACTCGCTGGCCGTCGAGCGAACCCGCGACAGCGTGCCGGTCATCCCGCCTAACGCGCCGCGCGCGACGATCAACGCGGCCGCGGCGAGCGCGGCGGCGTGGCTCGACATCATTCGCGATACCACGCTCGTCTCGCTCGTCGACCGCGCGCTCAGCCAGAACCGCGACCTGCGCGCCGCGATCGCGCGGATCAAGGAGTTCCGCGCCGATGTCGGCATCGCGCGAGGTCCGCTCCTGCCAAGCGTTACCGCGACCGCCTCGGCCAGCACCAACCAGGTTGCGCTCGGGTCGTTCCCGCCGACGTCCTACCGCGCGACGCGTGTCACCGGGGATCTGGCGTGGGAGCTCGACTTTTGGGGACGTGTGCGGCGCGGTGTGGAAGCGGCGAGGGCCGATCTCGGCGCGGAGGAAGCTGCGGAACGCGCCACTGCGTTGTCGCTCGTCAGCGACGTCGCCTCCGGCTATCTGCAGCTCCTCGAGCTGGATCAGGAGCAGGCGATCGCGGAGCGGACGTTGAGCTCGCGCAAGTCGACGCTCGACGTTGCACGCCAGCGGTACACGCAGGGGTTGACGTCGGAATTGGACGTCAAGCAGTTCGAGGCGCAGGTGGCAGCTCCGGCGGTGACGCTCGCGCGGGCGGAGCGTTCGCGGGCGGAGGTCGAGCACAACCTCACCGTGCTGTTGGGCGGGGGACCGTTGCGGATCCCGCGGGGCACATCGCTCAGCGACGCGGTGGCGTCGCTCGTCGTCCCGGATTCGATTCCGGCGGCGCTACTCACGCGGCGCCCGGACATCGTGCAGGCGGAGCGCGAGTACGCGGCCGCGGTAGCGCGGGTCGGGATCGCGGACGCCGCGCGATGGCCGACGTTCAACATCGTCGGCTCCCTCGGCAGCCAGGCGAGCTCCCTCGACAATCTCTTCGCAGGGAACACGCAAGTCTACCAGGCGCAGATCGGCTTCTCGTTTCCCTTGTTCGACAACAAGCGGCTCGCCAGTGCATCCGCGGCGGCCCGTGCACGGGCGGAGCAGGCACGCGCGGCGTACGAGGGGGTCGCGCTCAACGCTGTCCGCGAAGCGAACGACGCGCTGGTCGCGGTGCGGATGGCGAGAGCTGAGGCGGTGGCGCAGGCGACGCAGGCCAACGCTTTGCGGCAGGCGCTCGACATCGCGACGGCGCGGTACGAGGCGGGACTCTCGAGCTATCTCGACCTGCTGGACGCGCAACGGACCGTGTTCGTGGCGGAGCTCGCAATGAGTCAGGCGCAGCTCGGCGAGCTCACGGCGGCGGTGCAGCTATACAAGGCGCTGGCGGGCAGCTGGGTCCGCGAGTCGACGCCTCGGCGTTGACGACCAGGTGCCGCCGCGTTAGGCCCGGATGAAACACGGAGCGGGGCGGCCTCGTTGCAACGAGGCCGCCCCGCTTTCAATGCTGAAGAACCGGGTCCGCCGGTTCGGAGCTCAGTAGCTCGTGAAGAGCAGGTGATTGTTCGTCGTCTTCGAGCTCGTGACGACGCCCTTGGTCGTGTTCGCGTAGAGGGCGTCGCGAACCTGCTGTGGCGAGGCTCCCGGGTTGGTCTGGAGATACAGCGCCGCCACGCCGGTCGTGTGTGGTGTTGCCATCGATGTGCCGCTGATCGTGTTCGTTGCGGTGGTGCTGGTGTACCAGGCCGAGGTGATGCTCACGCCCGGCGCGAACCAGTCGACGCAATTGCCATAGTTGGACCACGACGCCTTCCTGTCGGTCTTGTCCGTCGCGCCGATGGTCATCGCCTCGGCGACGCGTGCCGGAGAGTACTTGCAGGCGTCCTGCGCTATGCCCCCCTGATTTCCGTTACCCGCGGCGATCGCGTAGCTCACGCCGTCGGCGATCGAGTTCCTCACGGCGTTGTCCAGCGCCGTCGACGCGCTTCCGCCGAGACTCATGTTGGCGACGGCGGGCTGGCCGGTCGCGTGGTTGCTCGTGACCCAGTCGATTCCTGCGATGACGCCGGAGGTCGAGCCGCTGCCGGTACAGCCGAGGACACGGACAGCAACGAGTCTGACACCCTTGGCCACACCGTAGGTGGCGCCGCCGACGGTGCCCGAGACGTGCGTCCCGTGCCCGTTACAGTCGGCCGCGTTTCCTCCACTGGTAACGGCGTCGAATCCCGAGACCGCGCGCCCGCCAAACTCACTGTGGTCGAAGCGGATGCCGGTGTCGATGATGTACGCCGTCACACCGGCACCGGTGTTCGTGTAGGTGTACGTCGTGCTGAGCGGGAGGTTGTGCTGGTCAATGCGGTCGATCCCCCACGTGGCGTTCGCCTCGGTCGTGAACGCGTGCATCACCTGGTCCTGCTCCACAAACGCAACGTTAGGGTTGTGGGCCAGCGCGACCGCGGCCCGATCGGGCAGGTCTGCCGCGAACCCCCGAAGGGCTCGTTGGTAGGTGAACCGCACGGTCCCGCCGTTTGCGCGGGCCAACGCGCGCGCCACACCGGGGACATCCCGCACCCCGTCTTTGAACACCACGATGTACTTCCCGGCGATAGGCTCCGCCGTTTCGTCGCCGACACTCGCGACGCTCAAATGTGGCGCTGGTGCGTCGGTCTGCGGCGTTGGCGCGACGGCATCCTGGCAAGCCGCGAGCGTGAGCGCCGACAGAGCGAGTAGGGAAAAGCGGTGCATCGGGGAGTCCTCTCGGAGTGTGCTGCGTTCATTGCAAGGCCTGAGGCCGGGGCGACTTAGCGAGCGACCAAGCAACGACCGCCGACGACTCCAAGCGGAGCGCCGGCGAGTGCCAGCCTGGTTGTCCCGACGGCAGACCCGTGCAACCGGCGTGCGCGCCGTTCAGAACGGCAGCTTCGATCGCACAACCCGATTGAACTGGAACTTGAGGTTCTTGTAGTTCAGGGACGAGACCTTCTCCTTGATGGACTTGTCGGCCACGACGCCCTTGCCCGTTTGGAACCCCGTGATCGTGATGCGCGACCGCTCGATCTGCTTCTCCGCCACTTCGATGATCGGGTCCAATCCCTGCTTCTTGAACTCCTCGAGGCGTGGCATCCACCCGGGTAGCCCGATGTCGGCAACGAAGAAGTTCAGCACCATCGAGGTCGGCGAGTACGCGATGAGATACGAGCCCAGGAGCGGGCACTCCGTGAAGACCGACTTGTCGAGGGACTCCGGTTTCTCGAGTCGCTTGTTGCCGGCGCGCATCTCGCGGATGTCGATGCCGAGCTGTGTGAGCTCCACCGCGAGTGAGGCGAGACCGGACGCGAGACCGATCACCGTCGTCGTTGCGCCGGAGCCGAAGTCGCCCGCGAGCCCCGCGATCTTGCTCGCCACCGCGGCTGTCTGAATCGTGGCTTGCACGGTGTCCCGCGCAATGTTGCGTTGCAGGATCGTCTTCACCGCGGCGCTGGCGGCGAGTGGATCTCCCGGGAGCACGGATTCGGTGTACGCGTCCCAGGCCAGCTGCTTGCGCGCCTGGTCAACCACCTGCTTCCACGCGCTCGCCGCCTTGTAGCTCGACATGACGATGCCGACGTACGGAAGCATCTCCTTGACGAGGTGCTCGACCGCCTCGCTCGTGATGACCTCGATGAGGTCCTGGAGCTGGTCGACACCCACCGCGTCCATGATCATCTGCTGCGCCTGCGCGCGGAAGCCGCCCGAAGACGCGGCCGATGCCGCGGCAGCACCGGTTGACGCGAGCGCCTTCGCGCTCGAGTAGATCTTGTAACCGGACGACGCAATGCTCTTCGCCGATCCGACGGCGGACGTCTTGCCGTAGACGATGGTCGCGCCCTTGAACATCGTCTGCAGGTTTTCCTTGCGTGCCTTCGCGATGGCGGCCATCGCGGTGAAGTCCGCTTTCGAAAGGGGTGCTGGTTTGGCGGCCGATGTCATGGGCTCCTGACGGTTGGGGACACAACCGGCGGCGGCTGCGGCGATCGAGGTCGAAAGTGCACTGGTATCTCGCTTTGGTCCAGCGATCGCTGCGCTCGCCCGGCGAGGTCCAGGTCGCGTCGGGCGTCATCGAGGGTGTAGCGAGGCGGTTCGCCGCTGCCGAGCGCGCAAAGGAAATCGGTCAGCATCGCGCGATACCCCAGGAGGTCGCGCACGCCGGTGAGGTGGAGTCGCCGGTGTCGCCCCGTCGAAAACGCGGCAAGGCCGTTCGACTCGAACGTGATGGCGCCACGGAGCCCTTGCACCTTGGAGAGCCGAACGCCTCGGAGCGGTGCGCGAAGCTCCCATGAGTGGGCAAGAACTCCGACCGCACCGTTGGCGTAACGAAAGACGACGAGCGAGCTCCGGTCCGGGCCCTCCGCGTCTCCGACCCGGTGCGCCGAGACTCCGGTGACCACGAGGCCAAGGCTCGCTGCGAAGCTGATCCAATGAATGCCGGCCTCGAACAGTGCTCCGCCACCCGAGAGCGTCGGGTCAGCGCGCCAGCCGTCGGCACGCTGATGCCGTGTGGCGTTGAGCGTCACGAACCTAACGTCACCGAGATCGCCGTTGTCCACCGACCGTCGAATCAACGCAGTGATCGGCTTGTAGACGTAGTTCTCGGCAACGAACACGCGGCGCCCCGCCGGCGTGGCGACGTCACGAATCACATCGACGTCCGCCGCGTACATGAACGCTGGTTTCTCCACGATGACGTCTTTCCCGCGCGCGAGCGATCGCAGGGCGAGATCGCGATGCGTGACGGTCGGCGTCGCGATGAATGCGACGTCGACACGTCGGTCCTCAAGCCCCGCATCGTACGTATCGAACGCCGCCCGCCCGCCAAACTGCTTTTGGTACCGCATTGCACGGGTCGCGTCACGGCTCGCGTAGAACAGCTCGACGTTCCCGATGCGGCGCAGCGTCCGGCTGTGCATGGCCGCCGCGGCGCCACACCCGAGAAACAGCACGCCGAC
>Ga0207674_10008143_pt1 | contig 12151 bp, 9 predicted proteins | sample KBSCornC72_FD_184303 | JGI IMG/M metagenome (GOLD analysis project Ga0207674, IMG submission 184303) | Corn rhizosphere microbial communities from Kellogg Biological Station, Michigan, USA - KBS Corn C7-2 (SPAdes) (version 2) | ecosystem: Host-associated > Plants > Roots > Rhizosphere > Soil ... | reverse complement strand
GCTCCTCACCGACATCGCGAATGCGACGGGCGGGCGCTACTTCCGCGCGCGCGATCCGGCCGCGCTCCAGCGCATCACCGAGCAGATCGACGCGCTCGAGCGCGGACCGGTGCGCAGCCGCACCTACGTGCGCTACGCGGAGCTCTTTCGCTGGCCGCTCTCCCTCATGCTGATCGCCATCGCGGTGGAGCTCGTGCTCGTCGCCTGGAAGGGGCCGCTGCCATGATGCCGCTGGTCACCCTGCTGTACGACGCCGTCGAGCGGCCCTGGCTCCTGATCCTCGCGATCGTGCTGCCCGTCGCGTTCGTGTTCCTGCTGCGGCGCGCGCGCGCACGTCGGGCGAAGCGGCTGGCTCGGCTGGGCGCGCTCGATACGATTCGTCGGCTCGTGCCGGCGTCCGTGTTCAGCGTGAGCGGCGGATGGCGGGCGGCGCGGCTCGGCACGGCCACGCTGCTCGCCGGCATCGCCCTCGCCGGTCCGCGGTGGGGGGTCGAGCGGACGACGGTGCGCTCGACCGGGGTGGACATGGTGCTCGCCGTCGACGCGTCGCTCTCGATGCTCGCCACCGACGAACGGCCGAACCGGCTCGAGCAGGTGAAGCAGGAGATCCGTCGGTTGAGAGCGCTCAGTCCGGGCGATCGCGTCGGCCTGCTCGCGTTCGCCGGCCGCAGCTACGTGCTGTCGCCGATCACGGTCGACGGCGGCGCGCTCGACCTGTTCCTCGACAACCTCGATCCGAGCGTCGTCGGGCAGGCGGGGAGCTCGATCGCGCAGACGATCACGCAGGGTACGAGCCTGCTCTCGTTGACGAAGAGTGGCGCTGATCGTGCGCTCGTCATCATGAGCGATGGCGAAGCCTTCGAGCCGCAGGACGAGATCACCGCCGCGGCACGTCGCGCGCGCGAGGCGGGCGTCAGCCTCGTCACGGTCGGCTTCGGCACGACGCAGGGCTCGACGATCCCGGTGAAGGACGGTGGCCGCGTGACCGAGAAGCGCGACGAGGACGGACAGATCGTCGTATCGCACTACAAGCCGGACGTGCTGCAGGTGGCCGCCGCCGCGGCGCAGGGGACGTTCATCCCCGCCGAGGCGACGGACAAGGCGGCGCGGATCAAGAGCGCGCTGGCGCGACTCCGCACGCAGTCGCGTGCCTCGCTCGGCGGAGAGGATCGCACGCCGCGGTATCAGTGGTTCCTGCTGCCGGCGATCCTTCTCCTCTGGCTCGACACGATCCTGGCCGGCAGGCGAGGACGCCGGCGCCGCGAGGTCGCCGCCGCGCAGACGGCGGTCGCCGCGTCGTTCCTGCTGATGTTCCTCACGGCGTGCGGCGGCTCGAAGACGGCCGTGGACGCCACCGCAGCGTACAAGGCGAAGGACTACGGCCGCGCGGCGGCGCTCTTCGCGCAGGTCGCCCGCGACGAGAAATCCCCCGGCGCGCTGTACAACTACGGCACGGCGCTCATCGCGGCGGACTCGCTGCCGCCGGCGGCGGAGATCCTCGATCGTGCGGCGGAGAAGGCGGACTCGGAGGTGCGCTATCGCGCGCGCTTCAACTCGGGCTACACACACCTCGTGCGCGGGCTCAAGCTCTCGGGAGATTCCGCGAAGCCCGAGCTCGATCAGGCGCTCGCGGGCTACAAGAAGGTCCTGATCCAGCGTCCGAACGACGGCGACGCGAAGTGGAACTACGAGCTCGCGCTGCAGAAGCAGAAGAAGGGGGGCGGTGGCGGCGGGGGCGGTGGCTCGTCGGACGCGTCGAAGGCGCCGGCCAAGAACGAGCCGAAGCCGCAGCCGACGCTCGCGCAGCGGCAGGCCGAGCAGCTGCTGGGCAGCGCCGAGCGCGAGGAACGCGAGGTGCAGAGCAAGAAGCAGCAGCAGAACCGCCCGGAGCCACCACCAGGCGGCAAGGATTGGTGAGACAGGCGTGTTGATCGGCTTCGCGCTCCTCACACAGCTCGCGATCACGGCGCACGGACCGGACACCGCGACGGCGTGCCTGCCGCTCACGCTCACCGCGGCGAGTCGCGCCGCGGGCCCGAGCGCGCCGACCCTCGAGCCGCCGCGTGGCGCAGGCATCCAGCTTCTGCGCTGGCGCGTCAGCTCGCGTCAGGAACAGGACGGCGCGGGTCGGACGAGCTCCATCACCGAAGGCACCGCCGACATCGCGATCTCCCCCGTCGGCCGCGTCACGCTTCCGCCGTTCGTCGCGACACTCGATGGAAAGCGAGCCGTCTCTGAACCAATGGCCGTCGACGTGCGCGATCCGATCGACCCGCCGCCGGTCGTGCTCGTGACCGCGCGGCTCGACGACTCGCACCACGGATCGACGCTCGATTCGCTCGTCGTCGGACAGCAGGTCGACTACACCGTCGACGTCCTGCTGAACGAGCCGGCGCGCGGGCGGCTCCGACGCAACCCGACTTTCTTTCCTCCCGAGATGGCGTCGGTGCTCGCCTACGACGTCGACATCCCGCGCGGGCCGCCGCACGGGCGCCGCTGCTTCGAGACGCTGAGCTATCGACGCGCGCTCTTCCCGCTCTTTCCGGGACGCGTCGCCATTCCGCCGGCGGTCCTCACCTATTCGCTGCCGCTCTCGTCGTCGTTCTTCTCGCGCGAGGAGAGCTTCGAGCTCCGCTCGGACAGCGTGCGTTTCGTCGCCGTGGAACCGCCAGCGGCGGGGCGGCCGGCGGATTTCGCCGGCGCGGTCGGAACGCTGCGCATCAGCGCGCGCACCGAATCGCCGACGACGCGCGTCGGGGACGCCGTCGTGCTCACCGTGCGCGTGAACGCCGTCGGCAACGTGAAGCTCCTGCCGCGCCCGACCGTCGATCTCTCGTGGGCGTCGCTCACGCCGACCGACGAGCGCGTCGAGCTGGATTCCGGAACCGCGCGCATCAGCGGCGCGAAGGAGTTCGACTGGATCATCACGCCGAAGGTCGCCGGCACGCAGGTGATCCCCAGCGTTCGCTATCCGTACTTCGATCCGGTGCTCGGCCGTTACGCGGTGATCGAGACCGCGCCGATCCCGCTCGTCGTCGCCCCCGGCTCGCTCGCGTCGAGCGACACGGCGACGGGCCCGCATCTCCCCATCCGCGTCGTGCTGCGTGACGAGCGCCGCGATCCGCTCTCCTCGCGCCCGTGGTACTGGGCGCTGTTCGCCATCGCGCCCATCCCGGCGACGCTGCGCCGGTTGTCGCGCCGGCGACGGATCGCCGCGGCGGGCTCGAGCCCGATCCGTCGCCTGCGCGCCCTCGCCGATGCACCGTCGCCGCCCCCTGCGCGCGACGTCCGCCGGCTCTTCGTCGAATCGCTGCGCGAGCGCGTGCCCGCCGTGGGGCGCGAGCGTGAGCCACTCGGGCGCGTGCTGCGCCGCGCCGGCGTGAGCGACGACGTCGCACTCGAGGCGGAGGCGATGCTGGCGCACCTCGACGATGCCGCGTTCTCCGGTGCCGGCACCCTCGGCGATCGCGCCGTGCGCGAGGCGCTGGAGATCGCCGACATGGTCGATCGTGAAGCGATCCGTCCGAGCCGTGCCGCCGTGCGCGCCGCGAGCGCGGTGGCCCTGCTCGTCGCCGTCGCGCTGACGGCGACCGCGACGGCGCACGCGGTCGACGAGAGTGGGCGGCTGTTCGCCGATGGCGTGCGCGCCTACGACCACGGCCAGTTCTCGCTCGCCGAGCGGCGCTTCCTCCGCGTGACGAGCGAGAAGCCGCGCGCCGTCGATGCGTGGGCGAACCTCGCCGCGGCCGCGTGGGAAGGCGCAGACACGGCGCAGGCCGCCCGCGCCTGGCACCATGCGCTCCGGCTCGACCCGCTCGACGACGAGACGCGCGACCGGCTCGCGTCGCTCCAGCTGCTCGGCCCTCGGGCGCCCGCGTACGTCGCGCCGCTCGCCCCTGATCACATCGCCGTCTTCGTGCTCGCCGCGTGGGTCCTCGCGTGGCTCGTGCTCGCGCTGCCCCCTGCGCGACAGCCGCGCGCGACACGTCCGATCGCCGGCGGCGCCATCGCCGTCGCGCTGGTCGGGCTCGTCGGGCTGTTCGAGCTCGAGGCACAGCTCGGCGCGCGCGACCTCGGCGTGTTGGTGCGGAGCCGCGCGCTGGTGGAGACGCCGAATGCCGACGCGCCCTCGCTCGCCACGGCGGGCTCGGGGGAGGCGGGTCGCCTCGGCGCGCGCGAGGCCGGATGGGTCCATATCACCCTCGACGCGACACGCGCCGGTTGGGTGCCGGCGAGCGCCGTCATGCCCATCGACCCCGTGCAGCCGGCGCGATTGACCGGGTTGGCGCCGATCCGGTAACATTCGCCCGATGGCGCGCATCGTGGTGCTTCCCTCCGCCGTGGCTGACCAGATCGCCGCCGGCGAGGTGGTCGAGCGGCCCGCGTCCGCCGTCAAGGAGCTCGTCGAGAACTCCCTCGACGCCGGCGCGACCGCGGTCGATGTGACCGTCGAGGAAGGGGGCCGGCAGCTCATCCGCGTGAGCGACGACGGCTCCGGGATGGATCGCGACGACGCACTGCTCGCCCTCGAGCGCCACGCGACGTCGAAGATCCGCAACGCGGCCGATCTCGTCGGTGTCGCCAGCTTCGGCTTCCGCGGCGAGGCGCTCCCCGCGATCTGCTCCGTGAGTCGGCTCGTCATCGAGACGGCGCCGCAGGACGGTGCGGGCACGGCGGTCCACGCCGCGGGTGGCGTCGTCACGGAAGTGCGCGACGTCGCGCGCCGCCGCGGCACGACGATCGCCGCGTCGCAGCTCTTCTACAACGCGCCGGCGCGCCAGAAATTCCTCCGCGGCGCGCGCTCGGAGTGGCGCGGCGTGCTGGAGACGATGACGACGGTCGCCCTCACGCGGCGCGACGTCCGCTTCACCGTCACGAACGACGGCCGCCAGGCGATGGCGCTCCCCGCCGCGCGATCGCTGCGCGATCGCGTTGCCGCGCTGTGGGGAGCTTCAGCGGCGGACCGCATGGTGGACGTCGAGGACGTGCGCGGCGCCGTGCACGTGAGCGGGCTCGCCGAGCGCCCCGCCGACGTCGGCACCGCGAGCCGCCGCACCTTCCTCACCGTGAACGGGCGGCCGATCCGCGACAACGGACTCCTCCGCGCCGCGGAAGCCGCCTACAAGTCGACGCTCGCGCCCGGCCTCCGTCCCTCGCTGCTGCTCGACGTGGTGCTCCCCGCCGACGCGGTCGACGTCAACGTGCATCCCGCCAAGGCGGAGGTGCGCTTCCGCGACCGCTGGACGATCGAGCGGTGCGTCGAGGAGGCGGTGCGCCGCGCGCTCGGCACCTTCGACGCGAGCGCCGCCCTCGGCGTGCGCCGGTGGTCGGCGACGGCACCCGGGTGGAACGCGGCCCGCCCCGCCGACGTCGAGCTGCTGCGCCCCGCGCCGGTGTCCGATGGCGCGCTGTTCGAGAGCGCGACGACTGGCGCCGGCGCCACGACACACGACGCAGCGCTGGAGCCTGCACGCGACGGCGACCAGGAGACGCTCCGTCCGCCGGAGCCCGAGTTCCCTTCCGCGCCCGCGCGCGAGACGCCGCCCACGCAGTACGTGCCGCCACTGCTGCAGCTGCGACGCACGTACATGATGTTCGAGCACGACGACGGCGTCGTGCTCATCGACCAGCATTCAGCGCACGAGCGCGTGTTGTACGAGCGCTTCATGGGGATGCTCGAGCGCGGCGAGGCGCCGTCGCAGCGGCTGCTCTTTCCCCTCACGCTGCATCTGGCGCCGGCCGAGGCGGAAGCGTTCGAGGCGAATCGCGAGGTGCTCGCGCGGCTCGGGTTCGAGGTCGACGGATTCGGCGGTCACACGTTGCTCGTCAACGCGGTGCCGATGCCGCACCCGCGCTTCGACGCCGAGCGCTGTCTCCGCGAGACCCTCGCCGCGCTCGCCGGCGATCGCGAGGCGTCGTCGCATGCGCGGCACGAGCGGCTCGCCGCGACCGTCGCGTGCAAGGCCGCGATCAAGGCGGGCGACGAGCTCTCGCCGGGCGAGATGCGCGCGCTGTTCGTCGCGCTCGGCGACACGACGCTCCCCGCGCACGACGTGCACGGCCGCTCCACCATCGTGCAGCTCTCGTGGTCCGAGCTCGAGCGCCGCTTTGGCCGACAGTAGCGCGGCACCCATCCGTGTCATCTGCGGACCGACGGCGGCGGGGAAGACCGGGCTCGCGCTCCGGCTCGCGCACCACGAGGACATCGTCGTCGTCAGCGCCGACTCGCGGCAGCTCTATCGCCGCTTCGACATCGGGACCGCGAAGCCGACGCCGGAGGAGCAGCGCGCCGTGCGCCATCTGGGCATCGACGTGCTCGCTCCGACCGAGCGGGCATCGGCCGCGTGGTGGGCGGACCGCGCCGACGCCTGGATCCGCGAGACGCGCGCCGCGGGACGGGAGCCGGTCGTCGTCGGCGGCACCGGTCTGTATCTCCGCGCGTTGTTCGGCGGCCTCTTCGAGGAACCGGCGCTCGATCCCGAGCAGCGTGCCGCCCTCGGCGTCGAGCTCGCGGCGCTTCCGACCGAATCGCTGCGCCGCTGGGTGCAGGCGCTCGATCCGGCGCGCGCCCATCTCGGACGCACGCAGCTGCTCCGCGCGGCGGAGATCGTCCTCCTCACCGGCCGGCGGGTGAGCGACCTGCATCGCGAGCGGAGCCGGCAGGCGCGGTGGACGGCGCGGTATCTCGTCGTCGATCCCGGTGACGAGCTCGCGCACCGGATCGAGCACCGGACGCGCGCCATGCTCGCCGGCGGGTGGCGCGACGAGGTCCGCGCCCTGATGCGCGACGTCCCCGCCGACGCCCCGGCCTGGAACGCCTGCGGCTACGACGCGATTCGTCAGCTCGAGGACGGTGCGCTCTCGGAGCGCGAGGCCGAGACGCGCGTCGTCGTCGCGACGCGGCAGTACGCCAAGCGCCAGCGCACCTGGTTCCGGCACCAGCTCGCCGGCCTCGACGTGACCCGGCTCGATCCGCGCGTTCCCGATTGGGAGGCGCGCACTCTCTCCTGGTGGAACACATGCGACGCATGAAGATCGGGATCACCTGCTACCCGACCTACGGTGGCTCGGGCGCCGTCGCGACCGAGCTGGGGATCGCGCTCGCCGAGCGCGGCCACGAGATCCACTTCATCACGTATCAGCAGCCGTTCCGGCTGCCGTCGTTCCTGCCGAGGATCTACTTCCACGAGGTGGACGTCGGGCGGTATCCGCTGTTCGAGTATCCGCCGTACGATCTCGCGCTCGCGGTGCGCATGCACGAGGTGGTGCTCGCGCACGGCCTCGACCTCCTGCACGTGCACTACGCCATCCCGCACGCCACGAGTGCGTGGATCGCGCGCGAGATGCTCCGCAACACGCGGCCGGACATCAAGGTGCTCACCACCCTTCACGGCACCGACATCACCATCGTCGGGCAGGATCCGTCGTTCCACGCGATCACCAAGTTCTCGATCGAGAAGTCCGACGGGCTGTCGGCCGTATCGGAGTTCCTGCGCACCGAGACGCGCGCGGCGTTCGGCTGCATGAGCTGCCGCATCGAGGTGATCCCGAACTTCGTCGACCCGTCGGTCTACGACCGGACGCGCTACCAGCCGCAGCTCCGCGACCAGGTGAATGGGCGCAGGGTGCTGATGCACATCTCGAACTTCCGCGCCGTGAAGCGGGTGCGCGACGTCGTCGGCATCTTCGCGCGGGTGGAGAAGGAGGTGCCGAGCGTGCTCGTCATGGTCGGCGACGGTCCGGAGCGGATCGACGCGGAGCAGGAGGCCCGCCACCTCGGTGTGCAGGATCGCGTCTTCTTCCTCGGAAAGCTCGAAGCCGTCGCGCCGCTGCTCGCGAGCGCGGATCTCTTCCTCCTGCCGTCGCAGAGCGAGTCGTTCGGGTTGAGCGCCCTCGAGGCGCTCGCCACCGGCGTGCCGGTGATCGGGACGCGCGTCGGCGGGCTCCCCGAGGTGGTCCGCGAGGGAGAGACTGGCGCCCTCTGCGCGGTCGGTGACGTCGACGGGATGGCGCGCGCCGCCGTGGCACTGCTGCGCGACGAGGCGCAGTGGCGCTCGGCGAGCGCGCTCGCCGCCTCCGATGCGCGGGAGCGCTTCTCCCTCGACCAGGTCGTCGCGCAGTACGAGGCCTTTTACGAGGACGCGTTACGTGGTACCGTCCGGGCCGACGATGCTTCGATGCCTCTCACCTCTTCGCCGCTTCCGTGACCGCCGCCGCACTCCTCGCACCGCTCGTCCAACCCACGCTCGACGCCGCGCACGCCGTCGTCCTGGGGATCGTCGAAGGGATCACCGAGTTCCTCCCGATCTCCTCGACCGCGCATCTCATCCTCGCCAGCAAGGCGCTCGGCCTCGAGGACACGGAGTTCCTCAAGAGCTTCGAGATCATCATCCAGCTCGGCGCCATCCTCTCCGTCGTCGTGCTGTACTGGAACCGCTTCCTCAACGTCGAGGTGTTGAAGAAGCTCGTCGTCGCGGTGATCCCCACGGGCGTCATCGGCCTCACCGTGTACAAGGCGATCAAGGGCTACCTCCTCGGCAACGTCACGGTCGTCCTCTGGACGCTCCTGATCGGTGGTATCGCGCTGATCATCTTCGAGCGCTTCCAGCAGCGCGACGACCGCGACGTCGACTTCAGTGAGATCTCCTATCGCAAGGCGTTCCTGATCGGCCTCTTCCAGGCCATCGCCGTCATCCCCGGCGTCTCGCGCTCCGCCGCGACGATCGTCGGGGGATCGCTGCTCGGCGTCTCCAAGCGGACCATCGTCGAGTTCTCCTTCATGCTCGCCGTGCCGACGATGCTCGCGGCGAGCGGTCTCGAGCTGGTCAAGGGTCGCGCGGGGATCACCGGCCATTTCGAGATCCTCGCCATCGGGTTCATCGTCAGCTTCCTCACCGCGATCCTCGCGATCAAGTCGTTCCTCGGCTACATCAAGAAGCGCGACTTCTCCGCCTTCGGATGGTACCGCATCGCGCTCGCGGTCGTGTTCTACCTTGTCTTCCTCCGCTGACGCGAGCGCGGCTCGATACGATGGCCTCGGTGCCGCCGAGCTGGCGGCGCTGCTCGACGTGCCGCGCGTCGAGCTGTTCGCCTCCGCGACGTCGACGCTCGACATCGCGAATGCGATCGGCGCCACGGCGCCGGCCGGCACCCTCGTGCTCGCCGACGAGCAGACGGCGGGGCGCGGGCGACTGGGGCGCGCCTGGACGTCCGAGCGCGGAGCAGGGATCTGGCTCACCCTCATCGAACACCCCGACGAGCCGCTCGCGCTCGAGGTGCTCTCGCTCCGCTGTGGGTTGTACGCCGCCGAAGCGCTCGACGCGTTGGCCGGTGCGCCGATCGGCGTGAAGTGGCCGAACGATCTGTACGTCCGTGGCCGCAAGCTCGCGGGAGTGCTCATCGAGACGCGCTGGCGTGGGACGTCGCCGGAGTGGGTCTCGATCGGCTTCGGATTGAACGTGGCGCAACCGCCGCTCGATGGCGCCACCGGGCTGACGCGGGGGACGACGCGTCGCGATGCCTTGGTGCGCCTCGTCCCCGCACTGCGCCGCGCCGCCCTCGCCACCGGCCTCCTCACCGATGACGAGCTGACGCGCTGGTCGGCCCGCGACGTCGCGCGGGGCCGCCTCATCGACACGCCGAGTGCCGGGACGGTCGCGGGAATCTCGGCGCGAGGCGAGCTTCTCGTGCGCGGACCCGACGACGTCGAGACCGCGCACCGCTCCGGAACCCTCACCTTCGCCGACCCGCTCGCATGCTCCTGACCTTCGACGTCGGCAATACCGAGACGACGCTGGGACTCTACGACGGTGCCACACTCCGTGCGCACTGGCGGATCATGACCGACGTGGCGCGCACTCCGGACGAATTCGGCGTCCTGCTGCGCGGCCTGCTTGCGGGAGAGGAGATCGCGCTCGCAGAGATCAGCGGCGTGGCCATCGGCTCGGTCGTGCCTCCGGTGACCACACCGCTCGCCGAAGCCTGCCGCCGCTGGCTGCCGGGCACGCGCGTCGAGATCATCGACGCACGCTCGCCGCTGCCGATCACGCTTCAGGTCGACGAGCCGCTCACCGTCGGCGCGGATCGCATCATCAACACCCTCGCGGCGAGCCGGAAGTATCGGCGCGACGCGATCGTCGTGGACCTCGGCACCGCCACGACCTTCGACTGCATCACGAAAGACGCCGTCTTCCTCGGCGGGGTGATCGCGCCGGGCGTGCGCACCTCGGCCGAGACGCTCTTCCGCCGGACGTCGAAGCTTCCCGCCACGGAGCTGGTAGCGCCGACGCGCGTCATCGGGACGCGCACGGAGGAGTGCATCCGCGCCGGCGTGATGTTCGGCGCCGCCGAGTCGATCGACGGGATCGTGCGCCGGATCAAGGCCGAGTGGCCGAGCGCCAACGAGCCGCTCGTCGTGGGCACCGGCGGGCTGGCGGAGCTCTTCGCGCCCCTCTGTCGCTCCTTCGACGAGGTGGATCCTCACCTCACGCTATACGGCCTCTCGCTCGCCTACGCGCTACTCGTGGGCGACTGAGCGACGCGCCGGACGCGTCCGCTAAAATATTGCCCGACAATAATTTAGCGCGCGGCGTACCATTCCTGCCCGCGCCCTTGCCTCGCGCGACGGTCCCGGCTAACATCCATGCTTGTTAGCACTCTGATCACGTGAGTGCTAATCATCCGGTTCCATCGAGTGTTCACCGTTACATCGAGAATGGAGGCGCACCACCTATGGCCACCAAGAGCGCGGCAAGTGTGAAGCTCTCGCCGCTGTCCGATCGCGTCGTCGTCAAGGCGACCGAGGAATCCGAGCAGATGCGGGGCGGGTTGTACATCCCCGACACCGCGAAGGAGAAGCCGCAGCAGGGGGAGATCGTCGCCGTCGGCCCCGGCAAGTACGAGGACGGCAAGCTGGTTCCGATGACGGTCAAGGTTGGCGACAAGGTGCTCTACGGGAAGTACAGCGGCACCGAGATCACGCTCGACAACGAGCAGTTCCTGATTCTCCGCGAGAGCGACGTGCTCGCGGTCGTCGCCTGATCACTGCAACGCATAGAGAGAGGAATTCCCATGGCTAGCAAGGAACTGCACTTCAACACCGATGCGCGCGCGGCCCTCAAGCGCGGCGTCGATCAGCTTGCCGAGGCGGTGAAGGTCACCCTCGGCCCGAAGGGACGGAACGTCGTCATCGACAAGAAGTTCGGCGCGCCGACGGTCACCAAGGACGGCGTCACCGTCGCCAAGGAGATCGAGCTCTCCGATGCGCTCGAGAACATGGGCGCCCAGATGGTGAAGGAGGTCGCGACGAAGACCTCCGACAACGCCGGCGACGGCACCACGACGGCCACGGTGCTCGCCCAGGCGATCTTCCGCGAGGGCCTCAAGAACGTGACGGCCGGCGCGAACCCGATGGCGATCAAGCGCGGCATCGACAAGGCGGTCAGCGCGGTCATCGAGGAGCTGAAGCGCATCAGCACCCCGACCACCGGCAAGAAGGAGATCGCCCAGGTCGGCGCCATCTCGGCCAACAACGACGCGGAGATCGGCAGCCTGATCTCCGAGGCGATGGAGAAGGTCGGCAAGGACGGCGTCATCACGGTCGAGGAGGCGCGCGGCGTCGAGACGACGCTCGAGACGGTCGAGGGCATGCAGTTCGACCGCGGCTACGTCTCGCAGTACTTCGTGACCGACCCGGAGAAGATGGAGGCGGTCCTCGAGGATCCCTACATCCTCATCCACGACAAGAAGATCTCCTCGATGAAGGACCTGCTCCCGGTCCTCGAGAAGGTCGCGCAGCTCGGCAAGCCGCTGCTCATCATCTCCGAGGACGTCGACGGTGAGGCGCTCGCCACGCTCGTCGTGAACAAGCTCCGCGGCACGCTCCGCGTCGCCGCCGTCAAGGCGCCGGGCTTCGGCGATCGCCGCAAGGCGATGCTGGGCGACATCGCGACGCTGACCAACGGTCAGGTCGTCAGCGAGGAAGTCGGCTTCAAGCTCGAGAACGCGGTGGTGTCGGACCTCGGCCGCGCCAAGCGCGTCGTCGTCGACAAGGACAACACCACGCTCATCGACGGTGCCGGTGAGGACGCGAAGATCCAGGGCCGCATCAAGGAGATCCGCGCCGCGATCGACACCTCCACGTCGGACTACG
>Ga0207674_10008142_pt1 | contig 12152 bp, 10 predicted proteins | sample KBSCornC72_FD_184303 | JGI IMG/M metagenome (GOLD analysis project Ga0207674, IMG submission 184303) | Corn rhizosphere microbial communities from Kellogg Biological Station, Michigan, USA - KBS Corn C7-2 (SPAdes) (version 2) | ecosystem: Host-associated > Plants > Roots > Rhizosphere > Soil ... | reverse complement strand
CATCATCCTGCTGAACTCGCGCACGCCGCGCGAGCGCGAGGGCGACCTCAAGGCGCAAATCGCGACAAACATCGTCGGCTGCCGTCGGGTGCAGGAGATCTTCGAACGCTTCGGCATGGAGACGACGCTCGCCGGCATCGAGGCCTGGCTCGACTACGGCGAAGCGCGCGTACGGGCGGGCATCCGCGCGCTGCCGGACGGCTCCTACGAAAACGAAGACACCATCGATCACGACGGCATCGTGCCGCGCATGATCCCCGCACGGGTGAAGGTGACGGTCGACGGCGAACGGCTGATCTTCGATTTCACCGGCTCGGGCGCGCAGATGGCCGGCTCGCGCAACATGGTGTGGAACGCCGCGCTCGCCGGCGTCTATTACGCCGTAAAGGCGCTGATCGATCCCGATCTGCCGCCGAACGCCGGTTACTTCCGGGCGATCGAGGTCATCGCGCCGCCCGGAACGATCTTCAATGCACAAAGTCCGGCCGCCGTCGGCGATCGCGGCTCGACCGGCAACGTGATCGGCGACGTGATCTTCGGCGCCTTCGCCAAGGCCGTCCCGGAGCGCGTCATGGCAGGCTGCGGCCCGCTGCATGGATTGACGTTCAGCGGCGTCGACCCAAGGCGCGGCGAGTATTTCGTCAATTACGAGACCTACGCGGGCGCATCCGGTGCGCAGCACGATCAGGACGGCAAGGATGCGGTGCGCGTCCATGTCTCCGGCGCGGCGAACCTGCCGGTCGAGGCGGCGGAACACGAATTTCCGCTCACGATCCTGCGTTACGAGCTGATCCCCGACAGCGGCGGCGCCGGATGTTTCCGCGGCGGGCTCGGAACGCTGCGCGAGGTGGTGAGCTGGGCAGCGAATGGACGACTTGTCGGCCGCGGCTTGCGTCAGGTCGTCGGCGCGCCGGGACTTGACGGCGGCGGAACCGGCCGGACCGGACGCTTCCTGATGGATGCGGCGACCACGAACGAAGAACGGTTGCCGGCAAACTTCTCCGATCTGCCGATCGAGCCGGGACACACGATCCGTATCGAGACGCCCGCCGGCGCCGGCTTCGGCAAGCCATTCGCGCGCGCGCCCGCTCGCGTCCTCGCCGACGTCATTTCCGGAAAGGTGTCGCCGGCTGCCGCGCGAAGTGCTTACGGCGTCGCGGTGATGCAGACCGGACATTCCTTTGTGATCGACGAGAAGGAGACCGCCGCGCTGCGCGGCGCTTCGCATGCAAAATAACAACAACAGCTACGTTCTCGGCATCGATGTCGGCGGCACGTTCACCGACCTCGTGATGATCCGCCTCGCCGACGGCAAGGCATTCCTGCACAAGACGCCCTCCACGCCGGCCGATCCATCGATCGCCATGGAGCGCGGCATCACCGAGATTCTGGCGTCAGCCTCCGCCAGGCCTGCGGAGGTGAGCTACTTCGGTCACGGAACGACGGTCGCAACCAACGCACTGATCGAAGGCAAGACTGCGCACACGGCCTTGATTACCACCCGGGGATTCCGCGACATCCTGGAAATCCGCCGACAGCGCCAGCCGCACAACTACAATATTCGTATCCCGAAGCCGCTCCCGCCTGTTCCGCGCCATCTGCGTCGCGAGATGAACGAGCGAACCTTCCTGATGGGCCGCGAAAACATCGCGCCGTCGCGCGCGGAACTGGAGCGGCACATTGCGGCGCTCGAGGAGGCCGACATCGCCTCCGTCGCGGTCGTCTTCGTGCACAGCTACCAGAATCCCGCGCACGAGCAGGATGTCGTCGGCTGGTTGCGCGAGGCGCTTCCCGGCAAGTTCATTTGCGCTTCGCACGAGGTGCTGGCCGAATTCCGCGAATATGAGCGCACCAGCACGACCGTGCTGAATGCCGCGCTCGGCCCGGTGATGAGCCGCTATCTCGATCAGCTCGAGACGCGCGTGAAAAATCTCGGCCTTGGCGCGAAGCCGAATATCCAGCAGTCGAACGGCGGCTTCGCCTCGCCGCGCGAAGCCGGGCATCGACCGATCTGCACCCTCGCCTCCGGCCCGGCCGCCGGCGTTATCGGCGCGGTCGATCTCAGCCGTCGCGCCGGCTACAGCGATCTGATTACCTTCGACGTGGGCGGCACATCGACCGACGTGTGCCTGATCGAGAGCTCGGTGCCATTGATCGCGCGTGAGCGCGAGGTGGCGGGCTATCCCGTCCGTTTCCCGATGATCGACGTGCATTCGGTCGGCGCCGGCGGCGGCAGCATTGCGTGGATCGACGATGGCGGCTTCCTTCAGGTCGGACCGCGCAGCGCAGGCGCCGACCCGGGCCCTGTCTGCTACGCGCGCGGCGGCAAGGAGCCGACGGTTACCGACGCGAACGTGTTGCTGGGCCGCCTCAACCCCGAGGCCCTGCTCAATGGACGCATGCCGATCCGGGCGGATCTTGCCCGCGGTGCAATAGAGACCAAGATCGCGCGGCCGCTCGGCATTTCGGTCGAAGAGGCCGCCGAGGGAATCCTCACCATCCTCAACGAGACCATGGTGCGGGCGATCCGCGTCATCACGGTCGAACAGGGATATGATCCACGCAAGTTTGCGTTGCTCGCCTTCGGCGGCGCCGGACCGCTGCTGGCGACACCGCTCGCACGCGAACTCGGGTTGAGCACCATCATCGTGCCGCCGGGACCCGGCCTTCTTTGCGCACTCGGGCTCCTCGTCGCGGATGCGCGGCGTGACTTCAGCCGCACCCGCATCGTGCCGCTGAAAAATGGCGCGGCCACCGCGATCGGCGAAGCGGCGCGGGAACTGTCCGCACAAGCGGAGCGCTGGTACGCCGAGGAGAATATCGCACCGGCAGCGCGCGCACTCGAATGGGCGGCCGACCTGCGCTACCTCGGCCAAAGTCACGAGATCACATTGCCGATGGCACTCGGTCCCGCGGACAAGCACGCCGTCGCGCACCTCGCGGAAGCGTTCGGCAAGGAGCATTCGCGGCTCTACGGCTACGCCGCCGATGCGCCGGTCGAACTGGTGACCATGCGGCTGACGGCGCGCGCATCCGTTTCGCGCCCGCCGCTGGAGGTCGAGGCGCATGCCGCGGGCGATGCCGCTGCCGCGGTGCGTGGGTCGCGGCAAGTTCATTTCCCCGGCGCCGGCTTTGTCAAATGCCCGATCTACGATCGCGACGGTATCCCCGAAGGCATCGCGACCGCGGGACCTGCCGTGATCGAGCAGATGGATACGACGACGATCGTATTCCCCGGACAAAAGTTCGAGCGCGATCGCACCGGCAATCTCATACTGCAATCGACGTGAGAGGGAGCATGCCATGGACATGAACGAGTTGCTTCGCCGCGACCTTATCCGCCTCATCGGCCTTGGCGGCGCCGGACTAATGGTCGGTGCGGGACCTGCCCTGGGTCAGGCCAAGACGCCGTTCCGCATGGATGAGACCAACGCGATCCATTTCATGGCGGGACACTTCATGCCACGCTTCCTGACCAAACCGATCGAATGGGAGTTCAAGCAGTTCGCGACCTCCGGCCAGGGGCGTGTAGCGGCCTTCATGCGCGGCGCCGTCGACGGCATCATGACGAGCTGGACGTATCTGGTGCAGATCGCATTCAACCAGCTGCCCGGAACGTGCCTCGCCGGCATGGCGGGCGGTGGCAGCCGGCTGCTCGTGCCGGCAAACTCGGCGATCAAGTCGTTCGAAGAGCTCAGGGGCAAGCGCGTCGGCGTCGTCGAGTTCAGCTTTCAGGACATCCAGTTCATCTACGCTTGCAAACGCAAGGGGATCGACGCATTCAAGGACCTCACGCGCGTGAACCTGAGCTCGCCGGCCGGCGTCGTGGCCGGCATGACGTCGGCCCGGGTCGACGCCTGCACGATTTTCGAGCCCTACGGCTCGATCCTGATGATCGAGCACGGCGCCAAAATGATCTCGAACCTTGGGGACGACAGTTTTGGCATTTCGAATGGCGGCCTCTATGTCCACAACGACTTCATCAGGAAATACCCGGAACTGACGCAGGACATCGTTGACGCGACCGTGAAGGCGACCGACTTCGTCACCAAGGACAAGGGAGCCTGGATTGCGCGCGCGCAGCAATTCACCGGGCAGACAGAGGCAGTCGCAAAGCTTGCCATCGACAACTGCACGCCCTCGCTCGACATTCCGATCGACACGATCCGCAAGATCTCGACCGCAATGTACGATGCGGGCATTCACAATCGCGATGTGGCGGATGTGATCGACAAGTTCATAGACTATCGCTTCCTGGAAAAATCGACCGGCAAGACGAAAGAACAGCTCGGCTTCAAATCATGAGTCTTTCGCTGGAGGACTGCCAATGATCCCGACTTCCATCCGCTCGCAGTTTCCGGGCGCCGGCAACTCGATCTACTTCGACACAGCCTCGCGCGGGCTCGCTCCGGCGGCGGCCAAGGCTTCGATGGATGCGCAGATCGACCAGCATGTGCTGGGCACCATCGAGAAGCAAAGCATGTTCGATCTGATCGAACGCGTTCGCAAACGCTACTCATCCCTGCTGCGTGCGCATCCGGACGAGATCGCATTCACCAAGAATGTCTCCGAAGGCCTCAACATGGCGGCGTGCGCGCTGCCGTGGCGCGCGGGCGATAACGTGGTGCTGTGCCCCGAGTTGGAGCATCCCAGCAACGTTTATCCATGGCTTCACCTGAAAAATCGCGCGGGAATCGAAGTTCGGGCCGTGCGTTCGCGCCGCGGACACATGCCGGTCGACGACATGATTGCGGCGATCAATGACCGCACGCGTGTCGTGACGTGTTCCTACGTGACCTTTGCGCCGGGCCTGCGCACGGACATCGAACGACTTGCCGACGTCTGCGCCAAGCGCGACGTCATGCTCCTCGTCGACGGCGCACAAGGGATCGGCATTCTCGATATCGACATGAGTCGCGTGCCGATCGCCGCCATGTCGGTCTCGACGCAAAAGGGGCTGATGGCGCTTTACGGAATGGGCTTCCTGTACGTGCGCAAGGAATGGGCGGAGCGCCTCGACCCGCCGTTTCTTTCGCGCTTCAGCGTCGACCTTGGGGCCGCGCACGAGGCGACGGGCGGTGGGGACAACTACGCTCTCATGCCCGGCGCACGCCGGTTCGAAGTCGGCAACTACAACTACATGGGCGCGGCAGCGGTCGATCCGGGGCTGGAGATCATCAATCAGGTCACGACGCCAGCCATCGAGCAGCACGTCCTGCGCCTGAGCGAACGCATGATCCGCGGCTTGCAGGACATCGGCCTTCCGGTGTTTGCACCGGAGCCGGGCCCTCACCGCGGCCATATCGTGGCGATCGGAAATGCAATCGGTGCGCAGCACGACTCGACCGACGATCCGATGATGCAGTCACTCTACAAGACGCTGAGCGAGAACGGCGTCCGCCTGACGATCCGCCGCGGCATCCTGCGGGTATCGATCCATCTCTACAACACCGAGGAGGACGTCGACCGCCTCCTCGACATCGCTCGCATGTGGCGCAACAACCAGGCAGCGTAGGTGATTGCTCTAGAAGTGTTCCCAGAGATCGGTCCGCTTGGCGAATTCCGCGGCTGGCATGTTGCCGACCAGACGGCCCGACTTCAGCACGACCACGCGATCGACGACTGAAAGAGTCGCCGGAATATTCTGCTCCACAATGATCACTGCCGAGCCGAGGCGGGCGTTTATGTCCGCCACCACCGACATCACGTTACGCACGATGACCGGCGCAAGGCCGGTGGCCGGCTCGTCCAGCAAGAGAATTCGTGGCTCCGTCATCAGCGCCATACCGAGCGCGAGCATCTGCTGCTGGCCGCCGCTCAGCGAGCCCGCCACCTGGTTGCGCCGCTCCTGCAGCACCGGAAAGAGCCTGTAGACTTCTTTCGCAAACGCGCCGCCGGTGAGCAGGCCGGAAATTCTCAGATTCTGCTCGACGCTCAGCTCACGGAAAACGTTGTGTCCTTGCGGCACGAAGCCGATCCCGCGACGCGCATTCTGATGCACCTTGTCACGCAGGATCTGGGCGCCATCGAACACGATCGAGCCGGTGAAATCGGAATGCTGGCCGAGCACGCATTTCAGCAGCGTGGTCTTGCCTGCACCATTGTGGCCGAAGATCGCGAGCTTCTCGCCGCGCGCTACGCTGAGAGAGATGCCCTGCAGAACCTTGAGCGAGCCGTAGGAGGCGTCGACGTTGGCGAACTCGAGCATGCTCATGACCCGAAATAGAGTTCGGCCAGTGTGGAGCTGGCGAGCAGGTCCGCCACGCTGCCGCGCTCGATAATGCGCCCGTTCGCCATGAAGATCGCCGAGGTGCAAAGGTCCTTCACGAACGAGACATTGTGCTCGACCACGCAGACCGCCCGGCCGCCGGCGGCTTCCTGACGGACTACGGTTTTCATCGTCTCGTAGGCTTCGCCCTCGACACCGGCCATCGGTTCGTCCAGCAGCAGGCAGTCGCCGTCATTCATGAGTGCGCGAGCCAAACCGATCAGCTTCTGCCGGCCGAACGGAAGATCGGTCACCGGGCGATTGGCAAGCGCCGCGAGGCTCATCCGCGTCAGGATGGCGTGCGCGCGCGCGCGCATCTCGTCCTCGTGGCGGCGCACCGCGCCCGGCGCGAATATCACCTGAAGCACGCTCTCGCCCGGATAGGAGCGCGGCGCGACGAGGAGATTGTCGAGCACCGACATCGACGAGAACAGCCGCATGTTCTGCCAGGTACGGGCGACGCCCATGCGCGCGCGGCGAAACAGCTTCACGTTCCTGATCGCCTCGCCATTGAGCAGGATCGTGCCGGCGTCAGGCGTGACGACGCCGGAGATGAGATTGAACAGCGTGGTCTTGCCGGCGCCATTCGGGCCGATCAGCCCGAGGATCTCGCCCCGCTTCATTGTCAGCTCGATATCGTCGGCGACGACGATGCCGCCGAAGCGCTTCGACAGTCCGTCGATCTGGACGACCGCGCTCAAAGCTGGGTCCTCGGCGCCGACACGATGCCTTGCGGCCGCGCGAACATGAAGATCAGCACGAGCAGCGTGTAGAGGACGCCCTGCAGGCCCCCCGCCACGTTCGGCGGCATGTGAATGAACGTGATCGCCTGTGGCAGCGCCAGTAGCAGGACGGCTCCGACCACCGGTCCCCACGTGGTCGAAATGCCGCCCACCACGACCATGGTGAGGATCAGAGCCGACTGCAGAATCTCGAACTGCTCGGGGCTGATGTATTGATAGAAGAACGCGTAGATGCCGCCGGCAATGCCCGCCATGCCGGAGCCCAGCGCGAAGATGACGATCTTGATGTGCGTCGCGTTGCGCCCGAGCGCCGTGAAGGCAAGTTCGTCATCGCGCATTGCCGTGATCGCCCGCCCGTAGGGCCCGCGCATCAGCCAGCGGATCAACAGGACCGTGGCCGCCGCGAGGAGGACCGAGATCGCCGCGAAGGCAGGCGAGCGTAGCGCGCCCGTGATGGTGCCCGGAACGTTGCTCAGGCCGCCGGGCCCGCCGGTGATCTCGAGGTTCTTGATGATCTGGAGCAGGCCGAGCTGGAAGCCGATGCTGGTGATCAGAAGATAGTCGCCCGAGACGCGCAGCGACGGCAGCGAGATCGCGGCTGACGCAACAATCGCGACAGCTCCGCCGAGCAGCACGGCCGGTACTGCCGGCAGGCCGAAATGGATCGCCGAGAGCGCCGCGACGTAGGCGCCGATCGCAAAGAAAATGGGATGCGCGACCGACACCAGCCCGCCATAGCCGATGATGAGATTGAAGCTCGAACTCAGCATTACATAGAGGCTGCAGAGAACCAGGATTGAGAGGAGATACTCCATGGTTCCTCACGCGGCCGGCTTGAAGGCTTTGCGCAGCCAGAGCGGCAGGCGGAAGCCGAGCGGAAAGAAGATGATGGTGACGAAGAGGAACGCGTAAAGGACCAGCGTCTGCCACTGCGAGGAGATGAACAGCACGCTGAAGCTCTGGATCAGGCCGAGCGCCACGGCGGCAACGCCGGCGGCGAAGACGCGTCCCATGCCGCCGAGGAGGGTCGCGATCACGGCGACCAGCAGCAACTCAAGCGGCGTTGTCGGGAACACGCCCGAGCGAGAGCCGAACAGATACATGCCGGCGCACGAGATGATCGCGACAATGGTCATGGTGACGAGATAGGCGCGCTTCGCGCTGATGCCGTACAGCTCGGCAAGGCTAGCGTTCTCCGCCACCGCGAGCATGAACTGGCCGTCCTGATGAAAACGCAGGAAGGCCCAGAGCGCGGTCACGCAAGCGAGAGTGGTCCCAACCGCGATCAGATCCCAGTTGCTGACCGCGATGTTCATCACGATGTGAACCTGAGACAGAATCGACGGGAACAGCGTCTGCGGCTCGGTGCCGAAGATCATCATCAGCAGATACGCGACGAACTCTGCGACGATCAGCGTGAAGATGAAGAAGGTGAGATTGCCGGAGCGGCGCGCCCGCAAGGTGCGCAGGCCGAAGACCTCGAGCGCGACCGCGGCGATCACCGTGACGGCGACGCCGAACGCGATGCCCAGCGGCAGCGGCAGCGCGAGACGGTTAAGCGCAAAGAACATTGCATAGAAGGCCAGCGCCATCAGGCCGGCCTGCGCGAAGTTCCAGAGCTGCATCACCTTGAGGGCGAGCGAGAAGGCGATCGTGAACAGCACGTAATAGGAAGAGATCGCGATGCCGGTCCAGGCGATCTGAAGCAGAATGATCGGATCGAGCATGGCCAGCACCGCCGTACGCGTTGTCGCGCCCTCGCCCGTTCAGGAGCGGGGGCGCGACAAGCCGAAGGTTCGGATCAGATTAGTCGACCTTGTCGAGGAGGACGAATTGCCCCTTCTCCACGGTCATCAGATAAACCGGCTTCTTGATGGTGTGACCTTCGATCACGAGCTTGCCGGTCAGCGGCAGGTCGAACTCGCGGACTTCAGTCAGAGCCTTCCGCAGGTTTTCGCCGGTGACCGGAAGGCCCTTCTTGTCGACCCACTCGAACAGCTTCGACACCAGCACGACCGAGTCATAGGTGTACTGCGTATAGGGGGCGCCGTTCGGGATGCGGCCCTCGCTGTCCTGCCAGCGCTTGTAGAACGCCGCGACCTTCGGATCGTCGACGGCGCGAGGGGCCAGCGAGGTTGCGATCAGGCCTTCGGCCGCGGCGCCGAGCTGCTCGATGATCTTCGGATTGTACGCGACGGCGTAGCTGGAGACGCGCTGGTTCAGGCCGAGCTGGCGCATCTGCGCGATCACCTGCGGCAGATCGGAGACCAGGCCCTGGATGTGGACCATGTCGGCGCCCGAGGTGCGCAGCTTCAGGAGAAGACCCGTATAGTCGGTCGCCTTCGGATCGTAGCCTTCGAACAGGACGACCTGACCACCCGCTTTTGTAAAGACGTCGCGGTAAACGCGCGCGCCGGCCGTGCCGCTCTCGTTGTTGATGTAGAGCACGGCCGCCTTGCGCTTGCCGAGCTTGTCGTAGGTGTATTTGGCGAGCGCCGCGATGTCGACGTCGGCCAGCGGAAACGCCGTGTAGACATATTCGCCGAGCGTCGCGATCTCGGGCGAGTTGGCGCCCGCGTTGATCGCCAGCACCTTCTCGCGGTTCGCGATCGGCGCGGTCGCCTTCACGACGGCGCTCCACGAGATCAGGAACATCGGCACTTTCTCGACGCCGATGAAACGATTGACCGCATTGATGCCGAGCTGCGGGTCGGCCTGCGTGTCAACAAGGATCATCTCAAGCTTGCGGCCGTTGATGCCGCCGGCCTTGTTGATGTCGTCAACGGCCCATTGCTGGGCCTTCACCTGATCGCCGCCGAACAGCGCCTGCGTGCCGCTTGTCGGCATGCCGTTGCCGAAGCGGAACGGTGCCTTTTCCTGCGCTTGAATCTGTCCAGCCGTCAGGCCCATCAGCGCGCAAGCCATCAGACTGCCGCGCAGTACACTCCAGCCGTTCATCGTCATCCTCCCTGCTCTCTTCTCTCTTCTCTCTTCTCTCTTCTCTCTTCTCTCTTCTCTCTTGTCTTGCGAGAGCGAGTTCTCTTTCTGTAAAAAGGAAGCAATTCCAATATTCAAACAATGCAAGACATGTCAAGCGAATGCGGTTCTGCGGCATTCGCGCACGCTATTGTTTAGATTGACGAATTTGCTTTTCGCTGTCGCGATACGTCGCCGCATTGCTTGTAGCTGTATTCTTCCTCGTGGCGAGATGCTCAGCCGGCGCTCGGCAATGTCACGGCGTCCGGGTCGAGATGATCGTAGACGTTGCGGTAGCGCTCCGGCTCAGCGGCAACGAGTTCGGACAGGCGTGCGACGATCGACAGACAGGCGTCGAGGCTGGCCGGCGCGACGTTGCCCTCTGCGGTGAGCGTGCCGAGTGAAACGTCGTCGCGTGCCAGGATCGGGATCGAGACCTCGTTTCTGCCGCCATCATGGATGACTGCGTAGCGACGCTCGCGCGTGAGCTTGAGTTCGGTTTCCAGGCGCGCTCGTTCTGCCGGCGATGTCCGCGCCTCGCGCGCGTCGAGGAAGCGCCTTTGTTCGCTTTCGGCTCTGAACGCAAGCAATGCCAAGCCCGCAGCATTTTTCTCGAGCGCCCAGGCCTCGCCCACGGGTCCGGTGCGGATCACTTCGTTCGTGCCCTTGATCAGCCCGATGCGCACGCCGTACCAGCCGACCGGAACGAACAGCGATACCGTCTCGCCCGTCACGGCGACGAGGCGGTGCATCGTGGGGATCGCGGCACTGCGGATCGCGAATCGCGCGAAGAAGCTGTGCAGGAGCTTCCGGCTCATCCCGCCGAGCACGAACTTGGTGGAGGATTGATAGCGGACAATGTAGTTTGCGCGTTCGAGCGTGCTCAGCCCGCGATGCGCCGTCGTCAGCGGCAGTCCGAGCCGCTGGCTGACATCGGTGGCGCCCAACGGACGATGCTCCGCGCCGATCAGGCGAAGAATGTCGAAGATGTAAGAAGCAGAGGACGTCGTCATACGTCGAGCTATTCGGCAACGATGCGGGCATCGGAGGTGTAGAGCGCGCTCTGACTGTTCATCTCGTCGATGATCTCCATCATGCCCGGCAGCAGTCTCTCGACATCCAGCTCGGTCAACCGGTCTGCCGGTCCTCCTACCGTGATCGCAGCGTGCGGCCGTCGCGTGCCGTCGAGAACCGGGAACGAGATATAGGTCGCGTGCGTGTAGTGGTCGCCATACCCCCGCGCGAAGCCTTGCTCGCGCACCAGTGCGACTTCCTTCCACAGCGCTTCCGGATCGGTGATCGTTGTCGCGGTGAATCTTTTCAGCGGACTGGCAGCGCGGATGTATGCGGCGATCTCGTCATCGCTCAGGAACGAGATGAGCGCGCGCGAGGCCGGGCTCGCGTGCAAGGGGACCTGCAGCCCGCGCGGGCTGTGGCTGACACGAACACCGTGCGCCTCGACGCTGTCGATCGTCACATGGTTGAGGCCGACGATCACCGACAGGAAAATGCTCTCGCCGGTCAGCTTGTGCAGGCGTTGAAGGAACGGCGCGCAGAACGAGCGCACGTCGAACTGCAGATCGGCGTCGAGATCCTGAATCTGCAGCACGCCGAAGCCGAGCTCGTACCGGCCGCTCCGATCCTTGATGAGAAATCCCTCCTTCACCAGCGTGCTCAGCGCCCGGTACGCCATGTTCTTGCTGATGTTGAGCTCGCGGCTCAGCTCGGTGACGCCGTAAGACGAACGGCGTCCGACATAGAGCGACAGCACATTCAGGATCTGTGCGGTCGCCTTGTTGAACTGGCCGGGCTGGTCGTCCCCGAACTGGCGGCTATCGAGCATCAAAGGATCATCTCTCAGACGAAAATTCCATTTAGCAGAACAGCATTCTACGTCCAGCCCATTGCGGCGCCGTTTGACCGGCCTTAGTTGTTTTGCTATTCGGTATCTCAACCATAATACAGAAATCCGGGTTGTTTGCGAAGCGGTCAGGCCACGTCAGCGCGCACCGATCTCGCTGGATCAATCGGGCGCGGGCCGAGGGAGTGAAGGATGCTGGACAGGCTGGTATCGGCGAACGAGCAGGCGAGCGCGTGGATTTCCGCCCTCTCGAAAGCCATCGAAGATCGTGACGACCGTGCGCTCGCCGCCGTTTTTGAGGCCG
>Ga0207674_10008141_pt1 | contig 12153 bp, 9 predicted proteins | sample KBSCornC72_FD_184303 | JGI IMG/M metagenome (GOLD analysis project Ga0207674, IMG submission 184303) | Corn rhizosphere microbial communities from Kellogg Biological Station, Michigan, USA - KBS Corn C7-2 (SPAdes) (version 2) | ecosystem: Host-associated > Plants > Roots > Rhizosphere > Soil ... | reverse complement strand
CGTCGAGTCGCCATGCGAACCCCCTGAATGCGCGCGCCGATGAATGGCCCTCGCGCGACGCGCGCAGGCGCGCGCGCGGCATGAGGGCTACCCTAGCTTACTCATTCGCGGCGTCGCGCACATCGCGAAAAAAGGTTCGCGCAGCGTGTAGAAATTTCCCACTTCCGATCGTGCATGAACGCACCACTGCGCGTTCCGCGGAGGCGCGACACGCGCAATCGATGCATCACGCGCTGCGCATGCGCGTCTGGCACGGCGCGTGCTTCACATCGCACGAGGGCGGCTTCATCCGTCCAACGGAGAGGGACATGGGGATCTGGACCACGACCGCGCAAGGCCTGCCGGGCGAGGATGAAGCCGTCCAGTTCACGATCCGCGAGCGTCGCGTGCCGCTGCGCGGCCAGTACCGGCACGGCGAGTTCGCGACGCGCTGGTGGCATTACCCCGCCTGCAACGTGAACCGCTGGAGCGCGCTCGAGCACGAACCCGACGTCGCGCCCGTCGACGCATTCGACGCGCACGCGGCCGCCGCCTGATCCATCCATCCACGCTTTTGGAGCACCCGAGGTTCCCCTTCCCCCCGATGCCTGGACCCGCCCTTCCCGCGCGCGCCCCGCATCCGAACCTCGGTCCTTTCGAGACTGCCTCCGGGCAGTCTTTTTTTTGCCAACGAAACATGAATCGCGCGGACACCCATGCGCGTCGCCGCGGCGGAATGCGGTATGGTCGACGGGGGGCACGCCACGACGCGACGTATCGTCTCGCAGAGGATCACCGATGGATCAGCCGAACGCCGCGCGCGTCCTCGTCGTCGACGACAACGACGCCTTCCGCGGCATCGTCGCCGAGATCTCGCAGCTCGAGGGCTGCACGCTGACGCAGGCGGCGACGCTCGCGGACGCGCGCCGCTGCGTCGACGAGCAGCGCTTCGACCTGCTGCTGGTAGACCTGTCGCTGCCCGACGGCAACGGCCTCGACCTCGTCGACGAGATCGACCTCGCCGAGCAGGGCCGCATCGCGATCGCCACCGGTTTCCCGTCGATCGAGAGCGCGGTGCGCGCGGTGCGCAAGCCGGTCGTCGAATACCTCGTCAAGCCGGTGCCGGTCGATGCGCTCTCACGGCTCATGCGCGACGCACGCGAGCGCGCCGCGACGCGTCTGCCACGCGCGGCCGCCCCGGTCGGCGGCATGGTCGGCCAGAGCGCGCCGATGCGCGCGCTGTTCGAGCAGATCCGCCGCGTCGCGCCGCTCGACGTCGCCGTGTTCGTGCACGGCGAAAGCGGCACCGGCAAGGAACTCGTCGCGCAGGCCCTGCACGAGCTCGGCGGACGCGGCGGACGCTTCATAGCGGTCAACTGCGGCGCGATCGCGCCGGATCTACTCAGCAGCCAGTTGTTCGGCCACGAGCGCGGCGCGTTCACCGGCGCGGCGCAGGCGCACAACGGATTCTTCGAACAGGCCCAGGGCGGCACGCTGTTCCTCGACGAAGTGACCGAGATGCCGCTCGTGCTGCAGGTGTACCTGCTGCGCGTGATCGAGACGCGCACGCTCACGCGCGTCGGCGGTGCGCGCGAGATCCCGGTCGACGTGCGCATCGTCGCCGCGTCGAACCGCGATCCGCAGCTCGCGGTCGCGAACGGGCACCTGCGCCCCGACCTGTACTACCGGCTCGGCGAGTTCCCGCTGACGATCCCGCCGCTGCGCGCGCGGCGCGAGGACATCCCATTGCTCGCGCGGCATTTCCTCGATCGCCTCAACCGCCGCTACGGCACCGCGCGCGTGTTCGACGCGGACAGCCTGCGCCGGCTCGGCGACCGCAACTGGCCCGGCAACGTGCGCGAACTGCGCCACGCCGTGCAGCGTGCGTACATCCTCGCCGACCACGACACGGTCGCGATCGCGGAAGACGCGACGCCGCGCGCGGTCGCGGAAAGCGACGGTTCGATCCGTTTCGCGGTCGGCATGAGCTTCGACGACGTCGAGCGCGAGATGCTGCTGAAGACGCTCGCCGCGAGCAGCAACAACAAGCGCCGCGCCGCGCGCGCGCTCGGCATCACGACCAAGACGATCTACAACCGCCTGCTGCGCTATCGCGAACAAGGCCTGATCGGCGACGACGTCGTCGGCAGCGGCCCCGAGGACGACAAGGCCGACTGACGGCTCAGGCGACCTGCGCAGACGCCGCGAGCGGCAGCACGAGGCGCAAGCCGGATACCTCGCCGGCGCGCGACTCGAAGTCGGCGCGGCCGCCGATGCGCCGCACGGTGTCGTGGACCTGCGCCAGACCGAGGCCGCAGACGGCGTCCGTGCCGCCGAATGGAGCAAACGCACGCTCCGCGCCGCGCTCCGGCGGCGCGAGCGGCGTGACGACGAGCACCAGCGCGGTGGACCCGTCGAGCCGCGAGGCGGGACCGTTGCTCGTCTCGATCGTCAGCACGTCGTGTACTCCAGCTTGCGCGAGCAGGTGCGAAAGTGCCTCGCAGAGGAACGCGCGGTCGCACAGCACGATCGCGTCGGCGGCGGCAGGCTTGACGACGATGCGCGCAGGCAGGCGCAGGCGCGCGTCTTCGAGCAGCGCGTGCACGTCGCAGGCTTCCGGCCGCGCGCTCGCAGCCGACGCGTTCGCCATCGCCTCGAGCAGGACACGCTGGCGTTCGATCGCCTCGACCGCGCGCACGAGCAGTTGCCGCACCTTGTCGCGGTCGTCGAGGCGGGAGGCGAGTTCGACGCTCGCAAGCGCGATCGCGAGCTGGTTGTTGAGGTCGTGGGCGAACTGGCCGACCAGCTGGCCCAGCGTTTCGACGCGCGGTGTGCCCGTCATCGACGCAGCGGATTCCATGGCGTGCCTCGCTGTGGGCTGATGGCGTCGCCGCCGTCGGGGGCCATCCATCGCAGGGGCCTTCCCCGCGACGGGCGCGTGCGGCGACGCCGCGGCTTCAGGACGCATGCATGTCGATCGTGCAGTAGCGCGTCACCACGCCGCCGGCGTCGTCACCGGCCCGATGATAGACCATCGCGTCGGCCGGGAGTTCGACGTCGCCGATCGCCTCGTAGGTCGATGCGCGCAGGCAGGCAAGCCCGGGCAGGTCGCGGAACGCGAGCATCGCGGCGATTTCGGCCGGGCTCTCGGCCGAGCAGCGCCAGAGCTGGCCACGCACGCCCATGCGCACTTCGTCGTGCGCGTTGCGCCCGCGCACGACGTCGTAGCTGCGCCGCGACGCGAACGACGGCCGGTAGGCGTGCGCGAGCGCCGCGTCGTAGTGCGCGGCCTTCAGCACGGCGGCGCGCTCGTCGGCATCGAGGCCGACGCGATCGAGCGCGGTGAAGTCGCCCTGCACGACGACGAGGTCGCAGCCGGCGTGCACTGCATGGCCCTGCACGATGCGCGCGGCGCGACGCGTGCCGACGTAGCTGATCGATTGCGCGCCGATGCGCGCGCTGCCGACGACGTGCACGGTCTCCTCGGCGAGCGCGTGCTCGACGACCACGCCGCGCACGGCGAGGTCGACCACGGGGATCGCCTCGAGCGCCTCGATGCAGGCGTCGATGTCGTCCAGCACCTCGCTCGCCTCCGCCGGTTCGGCGTCGCCGCGATGGATGCGCACCGGACCGCTGCGCAACAGGCGCTTGGCGGCGATGCAGGCGTCCATGAGCGAGAACGCCGAGTAGCCACGCAGCACGCTCGCCGCGAGCATGCGGGCGAGCGCGTAGGACCAGCTTTGCGGCACGATCGCGTCCGCCGAGATCGGTGCGTGCGTCGCCGCGCGCGTGCCGACGAACGCGTACGGCACGACACCGCCGTAGAGATCGAGTTCCGAGCGGATGCCCAGGTGCGCCGCCTCGCCGAGCGTGAGCGTGTGGTCCGGAACGAAGTAGATGCGCTGGCGCTCGTCGCGCGACGCGCTGCCGTACTCGTACTGGAGCAGCCGCGCGATGCGCTCGGCGGTATGGTTGAGGCACTCGCGCCCGGCACCGCTCGCCGGTTCGTCGCGCGTGACGGCTTCGACCCGACCCGCTCCACGGAACTGCAACTCTTCGACGCTCATCGACGCGACCCTTCTCGAGTGGGAGCTGCGAGCACTGAAGCAGGTGCCGTGCCAAGCACGGCGAGCGCACCGCAGCGCCCTCGCGTCCGGCGCACCGGGAAATTATTTCGCCGTGCGCGAAACCGTTGCCGCCGGCGCGTCCGCTCGCGCTTGCGCGAGCAGCGCATCGACGAGTGCGCGCACGTCGCGGCGCGTCTCGCCACTGCGCGACACGAGGTAGTGCGCCTTGGGGGCGTCGAACTCCGGCCCTTGCAGGCGCACGAGCCGCCCCGCCTCGAGCGCCGCCGCGGCGAGCGGCCAGCGCGCGATCGCGACACCGAGGCCGCCCTCGGCCGCGGCGAGCAGGAGGTCGTAGTCGTCGAAGCGCCGCTCGCCACCGCGCGGCCGGTAACGCAGGCCGGCGCCGTCGCACCAGGCGCGCCATAGGCGCGTGTCGCTGTCGTGCAGCAGCAGCTCGCCGAGCGCGGCCTCCGGGCCGCGACCGCGCAACGCGGCCGCCAACACCGGCGCCGCGACCGCGAACGCGCGTTCGGCGAGCAGCAGGGTCGATTCGACACCGGCCCAGCGGCCACGCCCGTAGCGGATCGCGAGGTCGGCCTCGCCGCCCTCGAGGCTCGCGACGCGATGCTCGACCAGCAGGCGGATCGCACCGCCGCGGCAGGCCGCCTGCAACGCACCGAGGCGCGGCATCAGCCACAGACGCGCGAACGACGGCAGCACGCTGATGCGCAGCTTCGCCGAGCGCCGGTCCGAGCGGAAGTCGGCCGCCGCGTCGGCGATGCGCGTGAATGCCTGCTCGACTTCGCGCGCGAAGTGCTCGCCGGTCGCGCTCAGGCGCACGCCGCGGCCGTGCCGCTCGAACACGGCGACGCCGAGCCAGGACTCGACCGCCTGCACGCGCCGGCTCACCGCGCCGTGCGTGAGGCCGAGTTCGTCCGCGGCCGCGCTGAACGAGCCCGTCCGTGCGGCCGCGAGCATCGCAGCGAGCGCTTCGAACGGCGGCAGGTCGGACGAGCTGTGCATGGCACGCACATCTCCTCATCGATCGGCGCTCTATGTCAAGGCGCCGGCGCGTCCTAGAGTCGGATCGTCGAAACGCCATCGAGGAGCACGACATGCAGATCATCCATCCCGACGTCGCCGACGTCGACGTCGACGCGGTCGAGCCGGTCACGATCGGACCCGGCTGCACGCGACGCGACCTGCCCGCGCGCGAAGGCCTGCGCATCTGGGTCGTCGACATCGCTGCCGGTGCGCAGTGGCCCTGGGTCGATCGCCACGACGCCGGCGGTGAGTTCGTCTACGTCGTGCGCGGCGAACTCGTCGACGGCGGGCGGCGTTACGGCCCCGGCCACCACCTCGCGTATGCGCCGCACAGCCTGCATCAGCCGCGCTCGGACACCGGCGTGCGCCTGTACGGCATCAACCCCGTCGCGAAGGAGGCCGCCGATGTCCATGCCTGAGCATGGTCGGCCGACGCGTCGCGCTTTCCTGCGCGGCGCGGTCGCCCTCGGTGCTGCCGCGTTGTTGCCGCCGCGCCATCGGCTCGCGGCGGCCGCGGACGCGCCGACGCTGCGAGTGCAGCGCCTCGCCTGGGCCGGCATCCGCCTGCAGCTCGACGATGCCTGCGTGTTCCTCGATCCGCTCGTCAGCGCGAACGTGTGGGAAGACGCGCTGAAGGACCCGCTCGTACCGGTCGGCGACGCGCGCGGCGAACGCTGGGTGCTGGTGAGCCATCGCCATCCGGACCACTGCGATCCGGCCGCGATCCGCCAGGCGCTCGGCGACGAAGGCACGTTGCTCTATCCGGCGCAAGGGGGCGCGCCCGCCGTGAACGGCGTGAAGATGCGCGCTGCAGCACTCTACGAGCCACAGCTGCTCGGCAACTTCACCGCGACGGCAGTGCCCGCGGTGGACGGCTACGGCGATCCGCAGGTGTCGTGGATCGTCTCCGCTGGCGGGCGCCGCATCATCCATTGCGGCGACACGCTCTGGCACGGAGGCTGGTGGCACATCGGCCGGCAGTTCGGCCCGTTCGATGCGGCCTTTTTGCCGATCAACGGCGCGCGCTTCAGCTGGCGCAAGCCGGTCAGCGACGTGCCTGCGGTGATGACTTCCGAACAGGCGGTCGCTGCGGCGGTCGTGATCGGCGCGCGCAGGATCGTGCCGATCCACTACGGCGTGCGTGGAGCCGAAGGCTACGCCGAGGATCCGCACGCAGAGCAGGAACTGCTCGAGCAGGCCGCGCGCCGCGACGTCGCGGTGCGCCTCCTCAAGCCAGGCGAATGGATCGACTGGAACGCGTGACTGCTGGCGGTGCGCACGCGCACCCGGCGCGGTCAACCTTCGGCGACGATGCGGTCGCGCCCCTGCTGCTTCGCGAGGTACAGGCGCCGGTCGACCGCCTCGATGAACGACATGAGCCCTTGCTCGTCGCGCGGCACGGCCGTGCCGACGCCGAGGCTGATCGTCAGGCAATCGCCGATCGCCGACGCCGCATGGGCGATGCGTGCGCGCGTGATCGCGTCGCGGCAGCGCGTGGCGATCTTGCGCGCGGCCTCGGCCTTCGTCTCCGGCAGCACCAGTGCGAACTCCTCGCCGCCGAAGCGCGCGAGGAAGTTGCGACCGCCTTGCGCCGCGCCGAACAGCAGGTCGGCGACCTGCTTGAGGCAGGCGTCGCCGCGCAGATGGCCGTAGTGGTCGTTGTATTGCTTGAAGTAGTCGATGTCGACCATCACCAGCGACAGCGAGTGCACGTTGGCCTTCGCCTCGGCCCATTCGCGCTCGACGACCTGGTCGAAGCGGCGTCGGTTGGCTAGGCCGGTGAGCGCGTCCTTGAACGACAGGTCCTGCAATTCGGCCTGCAGGCCGAGCAACTGCTCCTCGGTGCGCTTGCGCTCGGAGATGTCGAACATGAAGCCGACCAGCGCTTCCACGCTACCCTGCCCGTCGCGCACCACGTGCACGACGTCGCGGATCCAGACGTAGTCACCACCCGGCGTCAACGCTCGGTAGTCGGCTTCATGGTCGATGCCGGCCTGCGACTGCGCGACGCAGAACTGCACGACGCGCTCGCGATCCTCCGGGTGGATGCGCTCCGCCCAGTCCTGCACGGTGACCCAGCTGTCGGGGGTCCAGCCGAGCAGGCCTTCGATCTGCGGCCCGATGTAGGCGAACTTCATCGTGTTCCAGTCGACCTTCCACGGGATCGCGCGCGTCGATTCCAGCAGGGTCTTGTACACCGCCGGATCGACGCCGGTCGTGGAGGGATTGCGGTCTTCCGTCATCGTCGCTGCTCCTGCATCGCGGGTACTCCCGCCTTCTCCTGCGGCGATGCGCCGCCCCCGGCGCCGCCGAAAAACGTGACGGCAAGCGCGCTGGCGGCCGCCGTCCAGCGCCTGCCCGCTACCGTCCGCCCGCCTGAACGGCGCTGCGTGCCGGCCGTCACAGTCCGCGCCCCCGATGTCCGCCAGATTGGGCCCACGCCGACGAGGATCGCGGCGAAACACGGCAACTGCAAGTGAGGAAGGTTTCGATGACCGCCAAGTTCGATTCGCGCGACTGGAATGCGGCGCTGACCCAGCTCAAAGTGAACGGGTCGGCCACCGCGGCGGCGCCGAACGTGGTCGAACGCGACGAGTTCAAGGTCAAGGTCATCGAAGCGCGCGTCAAGCTCAAGCTCATGCGCGACCGCACCGACGCCCTCAAGGCCGCCCTCGAGCGCTTCCGTTCGCAGCGCGACGCGAAGAGCGCCTGATCCACGTCTGCGCCGCCGCGATCGCGGCCGGCCACCCTGCTTCGAGATTCCCGCGTCGCGGCCGGCCTCAGCGCCAAGGCGTCGCGGGTCGGTGATGACATGCTGCGGCGCTGCATCCGACGGGCGCCGAAGCCCCGACGCCCGCATGCAGACGTCCATACGTCTTTGACGCGACGCAGCATTCTGTGCTGTAGTCGGGGCGTCCCATCGCTCGATGCTCCGGCATCCACCGGGGCACGGCGGTCGGCGCTTCCCGAGGAGGCCCGATGGCCCAGCCGCATGCCAAGACGCTCTACGACGTCGCGTACAAACACGACAGTTGTGGATTCGGCCTCATCGCGCAGATCGACGGCCGCGCGAGCGCATCGCTGGTCGACGCGGCGTTCGCCGCGCTCGCGAAGCTCTCCCATCGCGGCGGCGTCAACGCCGACGGCATCAGCGGCGACGGCTGCGGCGTACTGATCCGGCGCCCGCTCGACTGGTTGCACGCGCTCGCCACCGAAGCACGCATCGAGGTCGCGCCGCGCTTCGCCGCAGGCCTCGTCTTCACCGATCCGAACGACGGCGCGCGCGCCGACCGCACGCTCGCCGCATACCTGCGCGAGAGCGGCCTGCGCGTGGCCGGCTGGCGCGAGGTGCCGGTCGATGCCGCCGCCTGCGGACCGCTCGCCGCGGCGGCGCGACCACGCATCCGCCAGGTGTTCGTCGACGCCGCCGACGGCATGGACGACGCCGCATTCGAGCGCGCGCTGTTCCGCTCGCGCCGACGCGCCGAAACCGCGCTCGCCGACGATGCGTCGTTCTACGTCGTGAGCCTGTCGGCGCAGGTGATCGGCTACAAGGCGATGGCGGCCCCGGGCCGGTTGCGCGACGTCTACGTGGACCTGCGCCACCCCGCGCTCGCGAGCGACGCGGTCGTGTTCCACCAGCGCTTCTCGACCAACACGCTGCCGCAATGGCGGCTCGCGCAACCGTTCCGCCTGCTCGCGCACAACGGCGAGGTCAACACGATCCGCGCGAACCGCCGCTGGATCCGCGCGCGCGAGGCGCTGTGGCGCTCGCCGCTGGTCGACCTCGCCGGCATCGGGCCGTTCGTGCGCGACGACGGCTCCGATTCGGAAAGCCTCGACAACGCGCTCGAGGTGCTGCTCGCGGGCGGATTCGACCTGCTCGCCGCGATGCGCGTGCTCGTGCCGCCCGCGTACGCGATGCGCGAGGACATCGACGAGGACCTCGCCGCGTTCTACGAGTACTACGCGCTGCACACCGAGCCGTGGGACGGGCCGGCCGGCCTCGTCATGTGCGACGGCCGGCACGCGGCGTGCGCACTCGACCGCAATGGCTTGCGCCCGGCGCGCTGGGCGCTGTCCGACGACGGCCGGCTCATCGTCGCGTCCGAAGCCGGCCTGTGGGACGTACCCGCATCGCGCATCGTCGCCAAGGGCCGGCTCGGTCCCGGCGAAATGATCGCGGTCGACTTCGCCGGCAAGCGCCTGCTGCGCAACGCCGATATCGACGCGATCAACCGCGCGCGCGCACCGTTCCGCGACTGGCTGCGCGTGGGTGTCACCTATCTCGAATCCGACCTGATCGATCCGAGCCTCGCCGCCGAACCGCTGCCCGAACCGGAGCTGCATCGCTGCCAGAAGCTGTACGGGCTCACGCGCGAGGAGCGCGAGTCGGTGCTCAAGGTGCTCGCCGAAACCGAGGGCGAAGCGACCGGGTCGATGGGCGACGACACGCCGATCGCGCCGATGTCACGCCAGCAGCGCGCGCTGTTCGACGGCTTCCGCCAGGGCTTCGCCCAGGTCACCAATCCGCCGATCGATCCGCTGCGCGAGCGGCGCGTGATGTCGCTGGTCACGCAGATCGGCTGCGAAGGCAACGTGTTCGAACTCGACGCACGGAACGCGCGGCAGATCCTGCTCAATTCACCCGTGCTGTCGCAGCGCAAGCTGCGCCAGATCCTCGCACAGCCCGCCTGCGCGGATGCGACCGTGCGCATCGACTTGTGCCACGCGCGCGACGAAGGCCTCGAGGCGGCACTGCATCGCTTCTGCCGCGAAGCCGCCGACGGCGTGCGCGGCGGCGCGCGCATCGTCTTCCTCACCGACCGCTATCCGCGCCGCGACACGCTCTCGGCGCACGCGCTGCTCGCGCTCGGCGCGATCCACGCGCACCTCGTCGATGCCGGCCTGCGTTGCCAGTGCAACCTCATCGTCGAGACCGCGACTGCGCGCGATCCGCACCACTTCGCCTGCCTGCTCGGTTTCGGCGCCACCGCGATCTATCCGTGGCTCGCCTACCAGAGCCTGTTCGCACTCGGCCGCGACGGCCACCTCAAGCGCGGCGAAGGCGTGCCCGCGGAAATCGGCCGCAGTTACCGGCGCGGAATCCGCACCGGCCTGCTGAAGATCCTCTCCAAGAGCGGCATCTCGACCGTCGCCGGCTATCGCGGCGCGCAACTGTTCGAGATCGTCGGGCTCGCGCCCGAGGTCGTCGCGTTGTGCTTCCCGGGCACGCCGTCGCGCATCGGCGGCGCCGGCTTCACCGAACTCGAAGGCGACGCGCGCCTGCACGCGGCCGAAGCCTGGGACGAGGCGCAGCCGTTGCGCGCGGGCGGCCTCTACAAGGTCGTGCACGGCGGCGAGTACCACATGTACAACCCCGACGTGATCGCGAGCCTGCAGCGCGCGGTGCGCAGCGGCGATGCGGCCGACTACCGTCGCTACGCGCAGCACGTCGACGCGCGACCGCCGTCGGCACTGCGCGACCTGCTCGACGTGCAGCCGCTCGGCCCGCCGCTGCCGCTCGACGAAGTCGAACCGGTCGAAGCGATCGTGCGTCGCTTCGACTCCGCCGGCATGTCGCTCGGCGCGCTCTCGCCCGAGGCGCACGAAGCGCTCGCGATCGCGATGAACCGGCTCGGCGCGCGCAGCAATTCCGGCGAAGGCGGCGAGGATCCGGCGCGATACGGCACCGAGCGGATGTCGAAGATCAAGCAGGTCGCTTCGGGACGCTTCGGCGTGACACCGTCGTACCTCGTCAACGCGGAAGTGCTGCAGATCAAGATCGCGCAGGGTGCCAAGCCCGGCGAAGGCGGCCAGCTGCCCGGGCACAAGGTCGACGCGACGATCGCGCGCCTGCGCTACGCGAAGAAGGGCATCGGCCTGATCTCGCCGCCGCCGCACCACGACATCTACTCGATCGAGGATCTCGCCCAGCTCATCCACGACCTGCGCGAGATCAATCCGTCGGCGCTCGTCTCGGTCAAGCTCGTGAGCCACGCGGGCGTCGGCACGGTCGCCGCCGGCGTGGTCAAGGCGGGCGCGGATCTCGTCACCGTGTCCGGCCACGACGGCGGCACCGGCGCGAGCCCGCTCAGTTCGATCAAGTACGCGGGTGCTCCGTGGGAACTCGGCCTCGCCGAGACGCAGCAGACGCTGCGGCGCAACGGCCTGCGCGGCCGCGTGCGCCTGCAAGCCGACGGCGGCCTCAAGACCGGGCTCGACGTCGTCAAGGCCGCGCTGCTCGGAGCCGAGAGCTTCGGCTTCGGCACCGCGCCGATGGTCGCGCTCGGCTGCAAATACCTGCGCCTGTGCCATCTCAACAATTGCGCGACCGGCGTGGCGACGCAACACGAGACGCTGCGCCGGCAACACTTCACCGGCCTGCCCGAGATGGTGATGAACTACTTCCGCTTCGTCGCGGCCGACGTGCGCGAACACCTCGCGCGCCTCGGCGCGCGGTCGCTCGGCGAGCTCGTCGGGCGCAGCACGCTGTTGCGGCACGACGCGGGCGGAACGCCCGTGCAGCGCCGCCTCGATCTTTCACGTCTCGTCGCCGACGACGGCCTCGGCCGCGACGTCGACGCCGCCTGTACCGTCGCGCGCAATCCGCAGCGCGCGGACTCCGCGCTCGCGCGGCGCATCTCGGCCGATGCCGCGCGCGCGATCGCCGACGGCAGCGGCGCGCGGCTCGCTTACGCCATCGCCAATACCGATCGCGCGATCGGCGCGCGTCTTTCCGGCGACGTCGCGCGTCGCTGGGGCGATGCGGGCATGGTCACGCCCGTCGTGCTTGCGCTGAACGGCAGCGCGGGCCAGAGCCTCGGCGCGTGGAACGCGGGCGGCGTGCAGATCGACCTCGTCGGCGAAGCGAACGACGGCGTCGGCAAGGGCATGGCCGGCGGGCGCATCGTCGTGCGCCCGCCCGCGGATGCGCGCTACGAAAGCCAGGACGCGGTCATCGTCGGCAACACCTGCCTGTACGGCGCGACCGGCGGCGAACTGTTCGCCGCGGGCCGTGCGGGCGAACGCTTCGCGGTGCGCAATTCGGGCGCGCTCGCGG
>Ga0207674_10008140_pt1 | contig 12153 bp, 9 predicted proteins | sample KBSCornC72_FD_184303 | JGI IMG/M metagenome (GOLD analysis project Ga0207674, IMG submission 184303) | Corn rhizosphere microbial communities from Kellogg Biological Station, Michigan, USA - KBS Corn C7-2 (SPAdes) (version 2) | ecosystem: Host-associated > Plants > Roots > Rhizosphere > Soil ... | reverse complement strand
CACGGATTGCTGTCCGTGCACACGTTCTTCCGCTGGGCGCTGAAAAACCAGAAGCTGCGGCTGTGCCGGAGTTTGTTCGCCGGCAAGATGACGCTGCACGACGTGATCGCGCTGGCGCCGTATTTCGAGTCGGGCTACATCGCCGCGCCGGTGTACTTGCCGCCGTGGGTGCAACATGCGAACGGGCTGGCCGGCACGCTGGCGTTCTCGCTTTTCGCCAATCGCATCCGTCTCGACAAGGTGGAAGCGGAAGACCTGATTCTCGGCATTTGAGGGTTGTGAAAATGTATAAAAACGCACTCGCCATGGCACTCTTGTCGATCTGCAGTGGCGCCTGCGCCGCCGCGGAAACGAATGCGCAACTCGTGCACGCCGCGTTGCCGCAGATCACGGCCTGGCGTCGCGACATCCACCAGCATCCGGAATTGAGCAACCGCGAAGTGCGCACTTCAAAACTCGTCGCCGATGAGCTGAAGAAACTCGGCTACGACGTGCGCACCGGCATCGCGCATACCGGTGTTGTCGGCGTGCTCAAGGGCGGACTGCCAGGACCGAAACTGGCGATCCGCGCCGACATGGATGCGTTGCCGGTGACCGAACAGGTCGAGCTGCCGTTCGCCTCGAAAGTCACCGGCGAATATCTCGGCAAAACCGTCGGCGTCATGCATGCCTGCGGCCACGACGCGCATACGGCGATGCAACTCGGCCTCGCGACGATTCTCGCCAAGCTGCGACCGCAATTGCACGGGCAGGTCATGCTGATCTTCCAGCCGGCCGAGGAAGGCGCGCCGCAAGGGGAAGAGGGCGGCGCGCCGCTGATGGTCAAGGACGGCGTGTTCAAGGATTTCAAACCGGATGCCGTATTCGGCATGCACGTGGTCAGCACGATGACGGTCGGCGAGGTCGGCGTGCGTGCCGGCGGCGCAATGGCCAGTTCCGACACGTTCCGCATCGTCGTGCACGGCCGCCAGAGCCACGGCGCGCTGCCGTGGAAAGGCATCGATCCGATCGTCACGGCCGCGGAAATCGTGACGAACGCGCAGACGATCGTCAGTCGTCAGCTCGACATCAACAGCGATCCGGCCGTGGTCACGTTCGGCATCTTCAACGGCGGTCAACGCTTCAACATCGTGCCGGACACTGCGGAACTTCTGGGCACGGTGCGCACGTTCGACGAAGGCATGCGCAAGCAGGCGTTGGCGAGCCTGCGTAATATCGCCGAACACGTCGCGGCGGCGAACGGCGCGACGGTGGAGGCGCAGATTCCCACCGACAGCAATCCGGTCAACTACAACGATCCGGCGCTGACGGCGCGCGTGCGCGCGAGCCTGGAAACGGCAATCGGCAAGCAGCACGTCTCGGAGGCGGCGCGATGGATGGCTTCGGAGGACTTTCCTTCGTTGGGTCTGTCGGTGCCGGCGCCGAGCGTATATTTCTTCGTTGGCGCGACGCCGGTCGGTACGGACCCTGCTACCGCGCCGGTGAATCATTCGCCGAAGTTCTTTCTCGATGAAGGCGCACTCGATATCGGCACTCAGGCGATGCTGCAGGCGGCACTGGATTTCCTCGGCGTGATGCCATGAGGCGACTGTCGGTGCAAGACGCTATGTTAAAGTCGCTCGCTTCGCGCATCGAGCTTTAGACGCAACCCCTCGTCATGTCCCACGGTGAAGACCTCAAGCAGGCCGCACTCGAATACCACCGGCGCAATCCGCCTGGCAAGATCAAGGTTGCGCCGACCAAACCGCTGGTAACGCAACGCGATCTGGCGCTGGCTTATTCGCCGGGCGTCGCCGCCGCGTGCGAGGCCATCGTCGCCGATCCGAGCCAGGTTTCCGCGCTCACTTCGCGCGGCAATCTCGTCGGCGTGATCACGAATGGCACGGCCGTGCTCGGCTTGGGCAACATTGGTGCGCTCGCCGGCAAGCCGGTCATGGAAGGCAAAGGCGTGCTGTTCCAGAAGTTCGCCGGCATCGATGTGTTCGACATCGAGATCAACGAAAACGATCCGGCCAAGCTCGTCGACATCATCGCCGCGCTCGAGCCGACGTTCGGCGGCATCAATCTCGAAGACATCAAGGCGCCGGAGTGCTTCGAGGTCGAGCGCAAGTTGCGCGAGCGCGTGAAGATCCCGGTGTTCCACGACGATCAGCACGGCACGTCGATCATTGTCGGTGCCGCCGTGCTCAACGCACTCGCCGTGGTCGGCAAGGACATCGGCAAGGTCAAAGTCGTGTCCACCGGCGCCGGCGCGGCGGGCATCGCCTGCCTGGACATGCTCGTGCAGCTCGGCGTCGCGCGCGAGAACATCTGGGTCGCAGATCGCATCGGCGTGATCTACCGCGGGCGCAAGGACGACATGGACGACGCCAAGCAGCGCTATGCGCGCGACACGTCCGCGCGCACGCTCGGCGAAATCATCGACGGCGCCGATATCTTCCTCGGCCTTTCCGCAGGCGGTGCGCTGAAACCCGAAATGGTCAAGCGCATGGGCGACCGGCCGATCATCCTCGCATTGGCCAATCCGACGCCGGAAATCCTGCCCGAGCTGGCCAAGGAAGCGCGACCCGACGCAATCATCGCGACAGGGCGTTCGGATTATCCGAACCAGGTCAACAATGCGCTGTGTTTTCCGTATATTTTCCGCGGCGCGCTCGATGTCGGGGCAACCACGATCAACGAAGCGATGAAGATCGCGTGCGTGCACGCGATCGCTGAACTGGCGCGGCGCGAACTGACCGATATCGCCGCGCGCGCTTACGGCGATCAGCAGCTCAGTTTCGGTCCGGATTACCTCATTCCGCAGCCGTTCGATCCGCGCCTGCTCGCGTCGCTCGCGCCCGCAGTGGCGAAAGCCGCGATGGATTCGGGTGTGGCAACCCGGCCGATCGCGGACCTGTGCGCTTATGCCGAACGCCTGAATCAATTCGTATTCCGCACCGGCCTCGTCATGAAGCCGGTTTTCGAGCGTGCCAAGGCCGACCTCAAGCGCGTCGTCTATGCCGAAGGCGAGCAGGACACGGTCCTGCGCGCGGTGCAGAATGTCGTCGACGACGGTCTGGCCAAGCCGATCCTGATCGGCCGTCCGGCGGTGATCGAGCATCGCATCCAGCGCCTCGGACTGCGTATGCGTCCGGGGCAGCACTTCGAACTGGTCAATGTCGACGACGATTCGCGCTACACCGAATACTGGAACTTGTATCTGCGCCTGAACGAACGTCGCGGCGTGACGCCGACCTTGGCCAAATCGCTGGTGCGCTCGCGGCCGACGCTGATCGCCGCGTTGATGGTTGCGCGCGGCGAAGCCGACGCGATGATTTGCGGCAGCGTTGGCCGTTATCAGCGCCAGCTGCGCCATCTGCTCGACGTGCTGCCGCTGGATCCCGGTATCAGCGCCCCGTCGGCAATGACGGCCGTGCAGAACGATCGCGGCACGTGGTTCTTCGTCGACACGCACGTGCAGTACGAACCGACCGCCGAGCAGATCGCCGAAGCAACGCTGCAGGCGGTGCTGCGCCTGAAGACGTTTGGCATCACGCCGCGCGTGGCGCTGCTGTCGCATTCGAATTTCGGCAGCCACGACGATGCTTGCGCGCGCAAGATGCAACGCGTGCTCGAACTCGTGCGCGCGAAAGACAGAGCGCTCGAAATCGACGGCGAAATGCAGGCCGATACCGCGTTGAACGAGGAAATCCGCGCGCGCATTTTTCCGAACTCCACGCTGCGCGGCAGCGCGAACGTGTTCGTATTCCCGAACCTCGCTGCGGCGAACATCGCCTACAACATGGTGCGCCAGCTTACCGACGGCGTCGCTATCGGCCCGATTCTGATGGGCCTGTCGAAATCAGCGCATGTGCTGACGGCGGCCTCGACCGTGCGCCGTGTCGTCAACCTGACCGCGATTGCCTGTGTCGAGGCGCAGATCCGCGCGGCGCAACAACCGTCGGTGTAGCGGGCGCGCGATCCGAACTCAAAAATCGTTCTGGATCATCTGCATGTTCGCGGTGTCGCCGGTGAAGTTCACGTCGTTGGTCGGCGAAATCGAGAAATGCGCGGCATGTAAGTCATTCCACCAATCCGGCATGCCGCCGGCCCACCAGCTGTAGCCCATGAACGGGCCTTTGTTGGCATCGAAGTAATTGATGAAATCCGCCCATGCGGCACTCGCGGTGGCGCCGACGGGGAGGACGCCGCCCGGGCAGGCATTGGCAGGGTCGGGGTTGTTGATCGGGGCGTTGCCGGCGTAGATGCCGAGTTCGCCCAGGTAGATCTTGAGTCCGTGCGCCACCGCCCAGTCGAGCGCGACCGAGACATGGTCGCGCACCGCCGTGTTGGAGGTGATTTCGTCGTAGATGCCGCCTTCCCAGCAGTCCACGTAGGAGTGCACCTCGACGGCCATGCGACCCAGCGGATCGGACAGCGGCGCTCCGGGACCGTTCGCGTTGAGCCAGCCATCGGCGTTGGAAACCTGCACTGCATCGGTGTCGTACCAGCTGTTGGTCCATTGACTCGCGGCCGTGTAGCCGTTGCCCGGCACGAAGATCTGTTGCGCGGAGCCGGTGCCGCGGATCGCAGTGATCGCGGCCTGTGCCGCGCTGAACCAGCCGGTGGTCGACTGGTTGTTCGGTTCGCCGATCAGGCTGTACGACACCAGGAAATTGTTCTTGAAATTGCCGGCCATCTTGCCCCAGAAATCGGCGAAGGCCGCGGTCGGCACCTGCGCCGAACCGATCACGTTGCCGCGCCAGCGCCCGCCGCTTACGCTCGAGTAGACGTCGCCGGGCACGATGTACGCATCCCAAGGTTCCAGGATCACGCGGATGTGTTTCACGTCACTGGCGTAGTCGACGATGCGCTTGTAATTCGCGAAGTAGGCGGAGTAGTTCGCCACGCTGTAGGGAATCGGATCGTACAGGTGCGGCTGCACCGCTTCCCACGAGAACAGCAGGCGGATCGCGCTGACGCCTTTGCTCGCGAAATAATCGATGAGGCGGGTGTCATAGACCGGATAGTTGGTGTCCGCGACCGGGCCTGTGGTCTGGTCGAAATCGCCGTAATACATCTCCATGCCGACCGCGCTGAGACCGCGGAACTGCAGCACTTCGAAATCGTCGCGGAACACTACGTCCGCGGCTTGGGCACTGCCGACCACGGCAAGCGCGAGCGCGTAAAGGAACTTGGCGAGCATGCGCCTGCTCCCGCGGCAATCGATTTTCATTCCTACCCCAATCCGGTTCGGAACTGCCGCGGCAGGATACCTCACCGGCCAAGCATACGATCAAGGCGTCACCGTCATTACCGGCAGGTTGTCGGTCTGGAACATCAGTCCGGGGTTCGATCCTGCCCCGAAGTCGCCAACGGCGCCGTCGCAATACGTCCAGTGGATGCCGTCGAAACTGAAGCGCGAGCCAAAAAAGTAAGTGCCGGTCGCCGGCGCAAGCAGCGCCGCCTGATACTCGTCGTCATTGCCGATACTGACGTTATACGTTGCAGTACTCCAGACCCAGCCGTTTTGATTCTCCGGGTTTGCCGTCGCCGGCCCGTAACCGATCTGGGCAATGACATTCGGATTCGCACTTCCGCCACCGGTGACGCCCGACTCGTAAACACGGGCATAAATGGTTCCTGTCGACGCACCAGTCTGCACGCTCAGACTGAGCGGGAATTGCAGATTGCAGTAATCGGCCTCGGCAGGGTCGCCGGTTTCATTGACGCTGCACGAGGTGCTGCACAGGGTGTCGGTGCCCGTCGTAAATCCGTTCGCCGTGACGTATTCGCTGCCGAGCGGATTGCCCTCGGCACTCTGGACCGCTGCGGTCACCTTGATTTGATAGAGGGTGCCGAACGACCAGGCCGGAGCCGGCGTGAACGTGGCCAGCGTGTTGCCGCTGCTCATATTCGCAGAGGCCGTGGCGAACGCGAGGCAGCTGGCGAAACCGTTCGCAGACATCTGCACGCTGCCGCCGCACGGTCCCGAAACGGTCTGTGCCGTCAGCGTAGCCGGGTTGACCGCGGCAGTGAACGCGATGACGAGATTCTGCGGTGTCGGTACATTCGTCGCGCTGTCCGCGGGCTGCGTCGATTGCACCGTAAACGCGCCGGCGACGGTCAGCACCGTCGAGCCTTGCACCACGCCCCGCGTCGCCGTGATGGTGCTCTGTCCCGGATTGACGGCGAGCAGATCGCCATTGGCGTCGATCACGCTGGCGACCGTCTCATCGGACGACGACCAGTCCACATCGCTGCTGATATCGATTTGAGCGCCGCTGGCGAACGTCCCGGTGGCGATGCAGGAAACCGGGTTGCCCGCCAGCGCGCCGCTGCCGCAGGCAACATCGATCGTCTGCAGAGTGCCTTCAAAGGCGTCAAAAAAAACCGAGTCTGTGGGCATGCTCGATGCGGCGGTCGCCGCGCCCGCCCACGCCAGCAGCAGCCAGTGCAGGACGGGCGAAATCCAGAGCCGGGTATGCCTATGGCGAACTCCACTCACGCCGTTCATGTCGACCGTCGGATGGAATGTATCTACATATGCATCGAGCATGGTTCCTTCCCGAAATGACCGATCTCTACTCCAATCCAGAAAACCCGATCGGGATTACACGCCAGCGTCGCCGCGCACGGCCTGCCTCGGGTAGACTTGTCGTTCAAAACGACACCACGGGAATGCCCGCCGTCGGTATTCGGGAAGGACACCATGAACCAGCTCAACGACATCCTCGACCAGGACCTGGATCCGGCCGAAACGCGCGAGTGGAACGAAGCGCTCGACGCCGTAATCAACCACGACGGCCCGGAACGCGCGCATTACCTGCTCGAGCGCATGGTCGAGGCCACGCGTCGCGCCGGCGGGCATCTGCCGTTCTCGCCGACCACCGAATACGTCAACACGATCCCGCCGCATCTGGAAGCCAAGATGCCGGGCGATCCGACCATGGAATGGCGCATCCGCTGCCTGATTCGCTGGAACTCGATGGCGATGGTCGTGCGCGCGAACCGCAAGCCCGGCGAACTCGGTGGACACATCGCGAGTTTTGCTTCGTCGGCGACGCTGTACGACGTCGGCTTCAATCATTTCTGGCGCGCGCCGAGCGACAGTCATCCGGGCGATCTGATTTTCCATCAGGGCCATTCGAGTCCGGGCGTCTACGCGCGTTCGTTCCTCGAAGGCCGCATCGATGCCGAGCAGATGGACCTGTTCCGCATGGAAGTCGCCGGCCAGGGCCGCGGCCTCGCCTCGTATCCGCATCCGTGGTTGATGCCGGATTATTGGCAGGTGCCGACGGTGTCGATGGGACTGGGCCCGATCCAGGCGATCTATCAGGCGCATTTCTGGAAGTATCTGGAAAACCGCGGACTGATTCCGAAATCCGACCGCAAGATCTGGTGCTTCCTCGGTGATGGCGAGACCGACGAACCCGAATCGCTCGGCGCGATTTCGCTCGCCGGCCGCGAGAAACTCGATAACCTCATTTTCGTCGTCAACTGCAACCTGCAACGCCTCGACGGTCCGGTGCGCGGCAACGGCAAGATCATCCAGGAACTCGAAGGCGTGTTCCGCGGCGCCGGCTGGAACGCGATCAAGGTCGTGTGGGGCAGCTACTGGGATCCGCTGCTTGCGCGCGACAGCAACGGCACGTTGCGCAAGTTGATGATGGAAACCGTCGACGGCGAATACCAGGCGTGCAAGGCGTTCGGCGGCGCGTACACGCGCGAGCATTTCTTCGGCAAGTATCCGGAAACGCTGGAGATGGTGCGCAATCTGTCCGACGACGACATCTGGCGTCTGAATCGCGGCGGTCACGATCCGCACAAGGTCTATGCGGCGTATGACGCGGCTGTGCGCACAAAGAACATGCCGACCGTGATCCTGGCCAAGACCGTCAAGGGTTACGGCATGGGCGCAGCCGGCGAATCGCAGAATCCGACGCACCAGCAGAAGAAGCTCGACAACGAAGCCGTGCGCCATTTCCGCGACCGATTCCGCATCCCGATTCCCGATGACAAGGTCGACGAAGTGCCGTACTACCATCCGGGCAAGGACTCGCCGGAAGTCAAATACATGCTCGAGCGCCGCGCCGCGCTCGGCGGCTTCCTGCCGCAGCGCCGGCGCAAGAGCGAATCACTCGCCGCACCGGAGCTGTCCGCGTTCGAGCAGATCACCAAGGGCACCGGTGATCGCGAAATTTCCACGACGATGGCGTTCGTGCGCGGCATCAACCTATTGCTGCGCGACAAGGCACTCGCATCGCGCGTCGTGCCGATCGTCGCCGATGAGGCGCGCACGTTCGGCATGGAAGGCATGTTCCGCCAGATCGGCATCTACGCGCCGGAAGGGCAGAAGTATCGGCCGCAGGATGCCGATCAGCTCATGTATTACCGCGAGGATCAGAAAGGTCAGGTGCTGCAGGAAGGCATCAGCGAACCCGGCGCGATGAGTGCGTGGATGGCCGCGGCAACGAGTTATTCGCTCAGCAACGTGCCGATGCTGCCGTTCTACATCTACTACTCGATGTTCGGCTTCCAGCGCATCGGCGATCTGGCCTGGGCGGCGGGCGACATGCGTGCGCGCGGATTTCTCGTCGGCGGCACCGCCGGCCGCACGACGCTCAACGGCGAGGGCCTGCAGCACGAAGATGGGCATTCGCATCTGCTCGCGGGCGCAATCCCGAATTGCCGCGCGTACGATCCGACGTTCTCGTATGAAGTGGCGGTGATCCTGCAGGACGGCGTGCGCCGCATGCTGACCGAGCAAGAAGATTGCTACTACTACATCACGGTGATGAACGAGAACTACAGCCATCCGGAAATGCCGGCCGGCTGCGAGGCCGACATCATCAAGGGCATGTATCTGTTCCGCGATGGCGACGAGCCGCTCCCAGGCGGCTCGCCCACGGCAACGGCGAATCCGGACAAGCAAGGCAAGGGCCGCGTTCCGGAAACCGACGGGCCGCCGCCGCGCGAGACGAAAGCTTCGGCGAAGGAAACCGTCAAAGGCAACGAGAAATCCGCGCCGCTGGCGAAGAATGCGAAGAACAGTCGCATTCCGCGCGTGCAGCTGCTCGGCTCCGGTACGATCCTGCGCGAAGCGATCGCCGCCGCCGAACTGCTCGAAAACGAATTCGGCGTGGTCTGCGACATCTGGAGCTGCCCGAGTTTCTCCGAGCTGCGCAAGGACGGCTTCGATGCCGAACGCTGGAATCGCCTGCACCCGGAAGACCAGCCGCGCGTGGCGCATGTGACAGCGTGTCTGGCCGATCGTGCCGGACCGGTGATTGCCGCAACCGACTACGTGCGCGAATACGCCGAGCAGATCCGCGCGTTCATGCCCGACGGTAAAAAATATACCGCGCTCGGCACCGACGGTTTCGGTCGCAGCGACACCCGCGAAAACCTGCGCCGCTTCTTCGAAGTCGACCGCTACTACATCGCGCAGGCCGCTGTCGCCGCGCTTGCCGCGGAAGGCAAGATGAGCGCGAAAGATGTCGCGCGCGCGATCAAGACCTGGAAGATCGACACCGAGAAGGCGAATCCGCTCACCGTGTGAGTGAGCGATATGAGAAGTCGCGGTTCAGCGCGGCCGCGACTTCTTCAACGCCGGATTGACGCGATCCAGATCCGCCTGCACGTCCTCCGGACTGCGTTCATAGACGATCTCGCGGCCGAGCACCTTGCCGGAAAACGCGCTGCGGTTCGGCGTCGGCGTCAGTTCGCATTTGACGCTGTGCACGCCTTCGCCGAGCACGACCTGGATGCGATTGGCGTGCTTGCTGAGCACGACCACGTCCATGGTCTTGCCGCTCTCGGTGTTGCGCACCGTGATTTTTTCGATATTCATGGCGCCAAAGGTCTAGAGCACGCTGCGTGCCGGTGCCAGCAGTCTAACGCCAATCGTATCGCCGACCGCCAACGCGGCCGGCGCTATCCTCAATGCAACGGCCGCTTCAGCTTCTTCGCCAGCGCCGCTTCCATCGCCTGCAGCAGCTCGAGCAGCTGTTCATCGTCCGGGTCTTTGTCGAGCGCGGCGCGCACCAGCGCAATATAGCGTTCGGCGTGGCGCATCCAGTGCAGTTCGTAGATTTGTTCGCGACTATCGAGCAACACGTTCATCTCTCCCAAAGTGTGTGTTCGCGATGCGCGGCGTGACCCGCATCGTGGTGCACAGCGTAGGGGGAGGCGTCGCGCCACTCCGCCCCGAACTTGGCAGCGTCCATGTGACGCAGTTCACATTTTTTGGGCTTCCGCAGGCCGCCACCGCGTGGGCATCCGCATCAGGCCTGGCGCAGGGACTCCCGCGCCGCGCGCGGCGGGCTCGAATACAGTTTCTGCCAGACGCGACGCAACTGCCGTGCCGAAGCAAAGCCGGCGCGCTCGGCTACGCGTTCCATGTCCAGACGCGTCTGTCCGATCAACTCGCGCGCGAGCGCGCCGCGCAGGCGATTGCGGTAATCGGCCAGATGCATGCCGACGTGTTCCTGGAACAGCCGCGACAGATGACGCGGGCTGGTGCCGGCGATCTGTGCAAGGCGCCGCGCCGGCCAAGGTCGTGCCGGGTCGCTGGCGATCGCGTCCTGCACGCGGTGCACGGAGGGATGGATGTGATTGCGGCCTTCCAGCCACGGCGACAACTGCGGATCGCTGCCGCTGCGGCGCAGGTAGACGACGAGATAGCGCGCTACGGCAAGCGCGCAGGCGTGATCGGTCAGTTGCGCGACGACGTGCAGCATCAAGTCGATGCCGGCAGTAACGCCGGCGCTGCTCAGGCGGTCGCGATCTTCCACGTACAGACGGTTTTCCAACACTCGCGCGTGCGGCGCCAGCGTTGCCAATTCTTTGCAGCTGAGAAAGTGCGTGGTGCAAGCGTAGTCGTCGAGCAGACCCGCACGCGCCGCGAGCAGCGCACCGGAACAGATGGTGATCAGGCGATGGCCGGGATGAATCGCCGCGCGCAGCCAGTCGACGATCTTCGCTTCGTGCTGAGCATCGGCCGGCTGCGCAACGGAGCCATCGAGCAGGGTGTCGGCGTTGCCGCCGATGACGACCATGGCGTTTTTCGCCATCTGGCGCGGCAAAGGTTCGATGCCGGAAACGTCCAGACCGATCGACGTGCGCAACGTGCGTGTCGGCGCGACATAGCGCACATGGAATCGCACCATGTCCTGGATCAGGTTGGCGCGGCGCAGAACCTCGATCGGCCCGGCGACGTCGAGCAACAACGTCCGCGGCGGCAACACCACGTACACGTCGATCCGCCGCGAATTGCTCACGCCGCGAGCCGCTGCGCCGCGCCGAGCGCTTCTTCGACGGTGACGATGCGCGCGAAGCGGCCATCGAGCACGAGTTCCGTCCGCGCCTTGATTTCAGCCGGCGTCCACAGCTTGCCGTCGCGGCCGGTCATCGCAAACGTGAGCGTGGCCTCGCTGACGTAATCCACGGCGTAGCCGATGTCGGATGCATGCCGCGTTGTCGTCTCGCAGCATTGCTCGGTGCGGATACCGGAGACGATCAGGCGGCGGATGCCGTGCTGCACGAGCCAGACATCCAGACCGCTGCCGACCAGCGCACTGTGGCTGCGTTTGTGGAACGTCGCATCCGGAGCGATCGACAATCCTTGCATCGCCTTCACGAACCCCGAGGCGAACGAAAACGCACCTTCGTCCTCGACATGGAAAATCTGTACGACCGGAATGCCCCGCGCGGCAGCGCCGTCGATCAACGCTTGCTGTTTGATCAGATAGGCGCCCGCGTCGGCGGCACTCCAGTATGGACGATGGCGGAACGACTCCTGGGCATCGACGACGATCAGTGCGGTATCGGAATGAGACATGATTGATCTCCGGATCAGGGTGGCTCAAATGCCACGGTGATGCGCATAGTATGCCGCCATTCTTGATGGAAACAGACCGGGCGCCGACCGGAATCGGACAAAAAAGGACATCGAAGAAATACGGTGGGAAGATGCACTGTAAGGATTCGATGCCCCGCACTGTCTAATCGGCAGTGTCTTCAGGAGTTTCATCATGTTGCGCAAACTATTCGCCACGGGTTGCATGATCCTTGCGGCATTCTCTGCTGAGGCCGCGCCCATTCAGACGCCAGCGACGAGCGAAACGATCACGCTCGGCGGCGGCTGCTTCTGGTGCCTGGAAGCGGTGT
>Ga0207674_10008139_pt1 | contig 12154 bp, 9 predicted proteins | sample KBSCornC72_FD_184303 | JGI IMG/M metagenome (GOLD analysis project Ga0207674, IMG submission 184303) | Corn rhizosphere microbial communities from Kellogg Biological Station, Michigan, USA - KBS Corn C7-2 (SPAdes) (version 2) | ecosystem: Host-associated > Plants > Roots > Rhizosphere > Soil ... | reverse complement strand
CGGCATGCCAGCCTTCAACTCGATAAACGCGCATGGCACTTCTCCCCACTTGTCATCGGGCTGGGCGACAACCGCTGCATGCAAGACACTAGGATGACGATGGAGCACGTCTTCGACCTCGATCGAAGAGATGTTCTCCCCGCCGGAAATGATCACGTCCTTCGATCGATCGGTGATCTGGATGTAGTGGTCCTGATGGACGACGGCGACGTCACCTGTATGGAACCATCCACCGCTGAACGCCTGCTCGGTCGCCTTCGGGTTTTTCAGATATCCCTTCATCACGGTGTTGCCACGCATCAGGATCTCGCCCGTGGTGATGCCGTCGTGCGGCACCGGCCGCAATGTCTCCGCATCTGCCACCATCAGCTCTTCCAACGCGGCCGCGCGAACTCCCTGGCGCGCCTGCAGGCGCGCCCGGTCCGCGGGCGGGAGCGCGTCCCACTCGGGCTGCCGGGGGCAACTCACCGGTGTGCCCGACGCCTCCGTAATACCGTAGACGTGGTCGACGTCGAAGCCCATCTCGCTGATCACTTGGAGAATGGCGGCGGGTGGGGCCGAGCCCGCCGTGAGAACCCGAACCGGACGGGGAAGACTCCTGCGCTCCTGCGGCGGGGCGCTTGCAAGCATCGCCATTACGGTCGGGGCAGCGCAGAAGTGGTCAACGCCATGCTCCGCGATAGCAGCGAATACCGCCTTGCCGGTGACCTTGCGCAGACACACATGGGTTCCCGCCGCCGCCGTGATCGCCCAAGTAAAGCACCAGCCGTTGGCATGGAACATCGGCAGTGTCCATAGATAAACGGGGGCGCGCGGGACCGCCCAGTCCGTCAGCTGAAGCAAGCTCATCAGATACGTGCCGCGATGACTCGGGACGACGCCCTTCGTGTCACCCGTCGTCCCAGACGTGTAATTGAGGGCGATCGGATCCCACTCGTCCATGAGAAGGCGGGCGATCGAGGCTTGAATCACGCGGGCTCTATCTCTGTCGCTCATGTCTGGAGCTATCTAACGCGAATTATGCTGCCGAAGTGCTTGCCCAAAGGTCGCACCAAGATGCGTCTATGCAACTCCTGTCCGACCCACGTATCCCCTACCCCCGGAATACCTTCGGGCATGGAGCTGATCTGGCTTATGCTGCTCGGCGCGCAGCATAAGCCAGATCGAAGCGCGCCGCGCATGGCTGCGTACCCGCACCCGCACGAGCCCTCACTCCGCCCACGCCCGCTCGATCAACGCCTCCATCGGCGCATTCGAGGCCAGCGTCCCGAACGCCACCCCGTGCCCCCGCCCGATCCGGCTCTCGCAGAACGCATCCGCGATCGCGACGTTGCCGGCGCGCACCAGACACGCCCCCTGCAACGCCATCCCCATCCGCTCGACCAGTCGCCGCGACCGTCCCTCCATGTCGCCGTCCTCCTCCGCGACGAGCTTGCGGAGTGACGCAGTCTCCCCATCGAGCACGCGGTTCCCGCCACGTACCGCATCCAGCTCGGCGAACACCGCCTCGCGCGTCTCCGGCTGCTTGCCGAGCGCGCGAAGTACATCCAGGCACTGGATGTTGCTCGAGCCCTCCCAGATGGCATTCAGCGGCGACTGCCGGAACAGCCGCGCCATGTCGAAGTCCTCGACGTAGCCGTTCCCGCCCAGGCACTCCAGCGCCTCCGCGACGAACGGCGGGCAGCGCTTGCAGATCCAGTACTTCCCGATCGCCGTGATGATGCGCGCCATCGCGCGCTCGCGCGCGTCGCGGGGGCTCGCATCGACTGCGCGCGCGACCCGGAACGCGAGTGCCGTCGCCGCCTCGCTCTCCAGCGCGAGGTCGGCCAGCACGTTGCGCATCAACGGCTGATCGACGAGCAGCTTCCCGAACGCGCGCCGGTGCCGCGCGTAGTGCACGGCGCGCACGAGCGCCTGGCGCATGATGCTCGCCGAGCCGATGCAGCAGTCCTGCCGCGTGAGCGAGACCATCTGCAGGATCGTCTGCAACCCGTGCCCCGGATCGCCGACCATCCACGCCAGCGCGCCCTGGAACTCCACCTCCGCGCTCGCGTTGCTCCAGTCGCCGAGCTTGTCCTTGAGCCGCTGGATCCGCACCGCGTTGCGCGTCCCCTCCGGGGCGAACCTCGGCAGCAGGAAGCACGAGAGTCCTTCATCCGCCTGCGCGAGCACGAGGTGCGCGTCGCTCATCGGCGCGGAGAAGAACCACTTGTGTCCCACCAGCTCGTAGAGCTGCCCCGCACCGGCGACGACGACCGGCGTGGCGCGCGTCGTGTTCGTGCGCACGTCCGAGCCGCCCTGCTTCTCCGTCATCCCCATCCCGATCGTGTTCCCCTGCTTCACCTTCGCCGGGACGGAGCGGCCGTCGTACACGGTCGCCGTGATGCGCGGCGTCCACTCGCGCACGAGCTCGGCCTGATGCTCGAGCGACGGCACGCACGCGTACGTCATCGTCAGCGGGCAGCTCGTCCCCTGATCGGCCTGATTGTGCAGGTACAGCAGCGCCGCACGCGCGACGTGTGCTCCCCCTCCCTCGCGCCGCACGTTGCGCCACGCGAAGCCGGTCACGCCGTGCTCGATCGCGAGCTCCATCAACCGGTGATAGGCCGGATGATACTCGACGTCGTCGGTGCGATGCCCGGAGCGGTCGTACGCGTGCAGCGTGGGCCGATGCACGTTCGCCGCAACGCCGAGTGCCATCGCCTCGCCCCCGGCGATCGGGCCGTACGCGGCGACCTGCGGCTCCGCCCACGCGCCCCCTTCGCGCGCCAGTGCCTCGCGCAGCGGCGTGTCGGTGGCGTACGCGTCGTACGGCACCAGTGGCGGCGCCTGGTTGTCGACGTCGTGCGAGCGGAAGCGATCGGCGAGCGACACGCCGTTCATCATGTCGCGCTCTGTCTCAATGCGATAGGTGCCGCGGTCGGGTTGTGTGGTGCATCACCGGTCGGCGCACGCCGAAGGAATTCGACGCCGCGCCGCGTGCTGGCGGTCACAGCCGCAGCCCGGTCCCTGGCGAATCTTCCCGACGTCGTTCTGCAACTGCTTGGTTTCCACACAGACGGAGGAAGTCGAATGGCCCGGATCGAGTCGCGCGCACGCGTCGCGCGTGCTTTCATGTTCGTTCCCCTGGTCGCCGTCGCCGCCTGTAGCGACGCGGCCGCCCCGTCGGCGTCGTCGATGGTCAGCGTCGCCTTCCGCACTGCGCCCGCGACGTCGGGGCTGAGCGCGGCGCGCCTGTTCGATGGCACGTCGGACAGCGCGGCGACCGTCAACGACATCACGCTCACCAAGGTGCAGCTCGTGCTGTCGCACATCCAGCTGTCGCGGATCGACAGCGCCTGCGTGCGTCCCGACACCACGGACGACGCGAACGACGAGGTGGAGCGTCGCGACGACTGCCACGAGATCAAGCTCGCCCCGATGCTCGTCGACCTCCCGATCACGCCGGACGCGAAGGTCGAGCTGACGGCGCCCGTGCCGTCGGGCAAGTACCGGAATCTGCACGCGCGGATCACCGCGCTCACCTCGGAGAGCCGCCAGAAGGGCGCGGCCGACTTCGTCGCCGCCAACCCCGACTTCGCCGGCACGAGCGTCCGCATCGAGGGCACGTACAAGGGCGAGCCGTTCACCTTCGTCAGCAACCTGCGAGCGGAGATCTACATCCCGTTCCGTCCCCCGCTCGATCTGACCGATACCACCAAGGCGCCCGCCGTCACCGTGGCGGTCGATCCGTCGCGCTGGTTCAAGACGCAGAGCGGCACGACGATCGACCCGACGACGGTCGGCCTCGATCAGCCGAACAACGCCTACATCGCCGCCAACATCCGTCGCTCCTTCCGCATCTTCCGCGATGACAATCACGATGGGCGCGGGGATCACGAGCATCAGGGGCAGGACTGAGAAGCGGTGAGCGGGTGAGTGTGTGAGTGTGGAACGGCCTCGGGACGCTTCGGCGCTCCGAGGCCGTTCTGTCATCCCGAGCGAAGTCGAGGGATCTGCACTGGCCGAGGCCTTTGCAACGACGGAACGCGGATCTGGAACGGCGATGCCGCGGGAAAGGCCGGATCCATTCCCTTTCAGTGCTGACGCTGACCGTACTGTTGAAGCTGACGGCTGACCGCTCGCCGTTGTCCGCTCGCCGCTGGGCTCAGCTGACGGCTCGCCGCTCGGAAGCTCGATGCTCGCTGCTCGATTGCGCAACCGCTCAGTGCTCGCCGCTCGACGTGTCGCGCTCTGTCCCAACAGTGCGCACGCGCTTGCACTCTCCGCCACGCGATCGCAGAATTGCCGAACTCTTCCGGGCCCAACGTCGGACTCGTCCTCCACGTAAGACAGCGATCACGATGTTCGACTCGACTCGTCTCCGCGCGACCATCGTCGCGCTCGCAACTCTCTCGCTCGTGCAGCTCGGCTGCGGCGGTGCGAGCGACGGCGGCGGCACGGATGTCACGAACCCGCCTTCGTCGACGGGCGCAAAGCTCGTCGTCATGGTGCAGCCGCTCGGCAATGGCCGCGACGCGGATGGCTTCAGCGCGACGCTCGACGGCACGTCGGCGCGCACGGTCGCGGACGACCCGACGTCGGTCACCTACGACAACCTGTCGCCCGGCGATCACACGATCCGCATCGCCGGCGTCGCACCGCATTGCAGCGCGTCGGCCGACAGCATCACGCACACGGTGAAGGCGGGCACCTCCGACACGGTCACCGTCGGGCTGGCGTGCCTGGGCGGGTTCGCCTACCTCGAGGTCGTCGACACCATGCGGTACGACATCAGGTATCTCACCGAGGATGGGCGCACGATCCAGCTCACGAACGGGCCCGACATCAAGCTCATCGACTCCTGGTCGCCCGACGGGACGCGATTGCTGTACACGCAGTACGAGAACGGTCACTTCCACCTGCACACCGTCCGCGCCGACGGCACGGACCCGAAGACCATCACCTCCGGCACGGGCTACGAATACGGGCCGAAGTGGTCGCCCGACGGCACCCACATCGCCTTCGAGCAGACCGGGAGCGGCGCGTATATCGTGATCGCCGACGCCGACGGCGCGAACGCGCATCCGCTGATCACCCCGGCGACTTCGACCGAGATCGACGTCGCCTGGTCCACCGACGGCGCACGACTGTACTTCGGCTGCGACCATTTCGGGCGGATGTTCGACCTCTGCACCGCGGCGCTCGATGGCAGCGACCTCCGGGCGATCACGTACACGGCGCTCGACTCCGCCATGACGCCGTGCACGCCGATCTGCACGCAGATCGTGGAAGCGTTCCAGACCGCCCCCGGCGGCACGCGCATCTCCTTCGAGGCGCTCAGCAACGCCGCGGCGCAGCGCGTGTGGTCGGCGAACCTCGACGGGACGGGCGCGGTTCCGCTCTCCGGCAGCACGCCCTCGTTCGGCGGGAAATGGTCCCCGACGGGCGACCGCATGCTGCTCCACATCGCCGAGGGCACCGATCGGTTTGCGCTGGCGACGGTCAAGGCGGACGGCACCGGCTATCGGCAGATCACGGGCTTCGACGCGAATCTCCAGTCGGGCGCATGGTCGCCCGACGGGAAGTCCATCGCGTACGTCGACGCCACGGTAGGACAGATCGGCGTGATGAACGCGGACGGCACCGATCGTCAGCTGATCACGCACGGGATGGCCGTCAGCTTCCTGCCGGTCTGGAACCCGAAAGCCCGCGCCCCCGGATCGTTCAGCGGCTATCGCGCGGCGTCATCCCACGTCGAACAGCTCTCGAAACTGCCTCGGCTGCGACCGGAGATACTGCGCCGGAGCCTTCACCCGCGCCCCTAGCTCCGCCGCGGCATGCCATGGCCAGCGCGGATCGTAGAGGATCGCGCGCGCCAACCCGATCAGATCGGCATCACCCGTCGCGATGATCCCCTCCGCCTGTGTCGCGTCGGTGATCAGTCCCACGGCGACCACCGCCATCGACGTCGCGCGCTTCACCTCGCGCGCGAGCGGCACCTGATAGCCGGGACCCACCGGGATCTGCTGCGCCGGCGTGAGCCCGCCACTCGATACGTGAATCGCTGTGCAGCCGAGTGCCTCGAGCGCCTGCGCGAACGCGACGGTCTGCTCGATGTCCCATCCGCCCGCCGCCCAGTCCGTGCCCGAGACGCGTACGCTCACCGTGCGCTCCGGCGGGAACACCTCGCGTACCGCCTCGAACACCTCGAGCGGAAAGCGCATCCGGTTCTCCAGCGTTCCGCCATACTCGTCGCTGCGCTGATTGGAAAGCGGCGAGAGGAACGCGTGCAGGAGATACCCATGCGCCGCGTGGAGCTGCACGGCGTCCAGCTCCAGTCGCGCGGCGCGCTGCGCCGACTCGGCGAACGCACTGCGCACGCGGCGCAGCCCGGCGCGATCGAGCGCGACGGGCGCATAACCGTCTTCGGCGAATCGAACTGCCGACGGGGCCTCCGTCTGCCAGCCGTTCGGCGCCGTCGGCGCGAGCTGATAGCCGCCCTTCCACGGCACCTCCCCCGATGCCTTCCGCCCCGCGTGCGCGAGCTGGATCGCGATCGGCATCGCCGACCACCGCCGCACGCTCTCCAGCGTTCGCGCGATGGCGCCCTCCGTCTCGTCCGACCAGAGGCCGACGTCCGCATACGTGATGCGCCCCTCGGGGAGCACCGCCGTCGCCTCGATCGTCAGCAGCGCCGCACCCGAGAGCGCGAGGTGACCGAGATGGATCAGGTGCCAATCGGTCATGCAGCCGTTCACCGCCGAGTACTGGCACATCGGCGCGATCACGATGCGGTTCGTCAGCTCGAGGTCGCCGATGCGGAGCGGCGTGAAGAGATGGGGGGTGCTCATGCGCATTCCGGGAAGAGATGCCCGCGACGTCTGCGCACGTTGCTGGCCAGCGGGTGCCCGAGGAATGAAACGCGGTCTCGCCACGTCTGCGAAGGTGAGCCTCGCCGCATTCGCTCACCCCTCGTTCTCCTCAGGGCAAGATCATGCGTATCACACGAATCCTCGCCATTGCGACCGCGGCGCTCGCCGCGGCGTGCAGCTCGTCGACCTATGCCGGGTCGTCCAACAACCCCGGCGGCGCCCCGGCCATGACGGCGGCGGTGAACGCCACCTCGCTGGACACCTTCACACCGTCGAACGTCGTGGTCGGCGTCGGTGGCACGGTCACCTTCACCTTCGGCGACGTCGCCCACAACGTCTTCTTCGACAACGCCCCCGCGGGCGCGCCCGATGCCATTGCCGGCGCGAACGCGAACATGTCGCAGTCGCGAACGTTCACGACGGCCGGCACCTTCGAGTACAACTGCCACATCCATCCCGGGATGAAGGGCACGGTGGTCGTGAGCAACACGAACTCGGCGCCACCCGCCGGCGACGGAGGCCTGGGGTACTGAGCGCGGTGGTCACGCGGGAGCGCGGCGTCGGCGGACGCGCGCCACCGCTCACTCCGCGACCATCGGCGCTCGCACGATGCGCGGATCGGTGAACAGATCGAACGCGTCGCGGCTCGTGCTCGAGAACTCCGTCACGACCGCGCCCTCCGCACCCGCCTGGAACCAGTGCAGGGTGTTCGGCGGAATGGTGTACTGGTCGCCCGGGCCGAGCACGAGCTCGTGGAACACCGTGTAGTACCGTTCGCTACCCGACGGCAGCCGCAGCGCATTCGACGTCGGCTCTCCCTCGACGTACAGCCGCACCGAGCCGGATCGGCAGCGGAAGGTCTCCATCTTCCCGGGATCCGCGCCCACCGGCGGATGCCGGTGCTCGGGACACGTCTGCCACGGGAAGAGCACGAGCTCCTTGGCGCAGTAGCGGTCGGTGTTCACGTACGTGAGAAGCTGGAGCCCGGTGCGCTCCAGCTCCCCGAGCCCGAAGTCCGCCACCTCGATGCGCGGCAGCTCCAGGGAGCTGATCGTCACGCCCGCTCGCTCGAGCATCTCGGCGGCGCGTCGGATCGCGCTCTCGCATTCAGTCCGGCGCAGCACGCGTCGTCGTCCGAAATCTGGTGAGTGGGCACCCGTCGAATGCCACGCTGGCGTCATCCCGAGCGAGCGAAGCGAGTCGAGGGATCTGCACTGCTGGGAAATTTGAATATGCTCCCGCGGCGGCGTCCAACGCAGTCACCTTGCCCCCCTCTCGCCCGGGGACGAGCTTTCTCGGATCATGCGGAAGCTGCTTCTCCTCGTGGGCGTCCTCCTGGTCGTCCACGTCGCCCTCCTATTCGCCCACCCCTCCGGCGCCGAAAAGCCCCCTGCTGGCAACACCGTGAACGTCGGCGTCGTCTTCGACCTCGGCGGGCGCGGCGACAAGTCGTTCAACGACGGCGCCTACCTCGGCGCCGAGCGGGCCGAGAAGGAGCTTGGCGCCCACGTCCGCTTCATCGAGCCCGGCGAAGGTTCAGATAGAGAATCAGGTCTTCGGCTGCTCGCCGCCGAAGGCATGGACCTCGTCATCGGCGTCGGCTTCATCTTCACCGACGACCTTACTCAACTGGCAAAGGAGTATCCCACCACAAAATTTGCCGGCGTCGACTACTCCGTCGCCACCGACAAGGACGGCAAGGTCATCCCCCCGCCGCAGAACCTCGCCGCCCTCAAGTTCCGCGAGGAGCAGGGCTCCTACCTCGTCGGCGCCCTCGCCGCCCTCGTCGGCAAGTCGAAGAAGGTGGGCTTCGTCGGCGGGATGGACTCTCCGCTCATCCAGAAGTTCGAGGCGGGCTACGAGGCGGGGGTACACCAGGTGTGCCCCGACTGCACCGTGCTCGCGCAGTACGCCGGCGTCACCCCGGAAGCGTTCCGCAATCCGGGCAAGGGGAAGGAGATCGCCCTCGCCCAGTATCAGCAGGGGGCCAACGTGATCTTCCACGCCTCGGGCTCCACGGGACTCGGCGTCTTCGAGGCGGCACGGCAGACGAACAAGCTCGCCATCGGCGTGGACGCGGATCAGTATGGCGAGGCGCCGGGCTACGTCCTGACGTCCATGGTCAAAGGCGTCGACAACGCGGTGTTCGACGCGATCCGCAAGGTGAAGGACGGCACCTTCACCGGCGGCATCTATCAGTATGGTCTGGCCGAGCAGGGCGTCGGCTACATCTATGACAGGAACAACGAGAAGCTGATCCCTCCCGACGTCCACGCTCGCATCGAGCAGCTCCGGCAGGACATCGTCGCCGGTCGCATCGTGGTCCCCAGCACGAAGTGATGACCGACATCCCGCCCGCCATCCGCCTCCGCGACATCGTCAAGTCGTTCGGGCCCGTCCAGGCCAACCGCGGCGCGGAGCTCGAGGTGGCGCACGGGGAGATCCACGCCCTCGTCGGCGAGAACGGCGCCGGCAAGTCGACGCTGATGCGCGTGCTCGCTGGCATGTACGCCCCCGACTCCGGCACGATGGAAGTGGAGGGGCGCGACGTCACCGGCTGGTCCACCGCCGACGCGATCGCCGCCGGCGTCGGGATGGTCCACCAGCACTTCATGCTCGTCCCCACGCTCACCGTGGCCGAGAACGTGATGCTCGGCTCCGAGCTGACGCGCGGCCCCGTGCTGGATCGCGCCGCGGCGGAGGAGGCGGTGCGCAAGCTGAGCGTGGAGACCGGACTCGCCGTGCCGCCGGCGGCGAAGGTCGCCGACCTCACCGTCGGTCAGGCGCAGCGCGTCGAGATCCTGAAGACGCTCTATCGCGGCGCGAAGATCCTCATCCTCGACGAGCCCACGGCGGTCTTGTCTCCCCCTGAGGTGCGCGAGCTGTGGCAGGTACTGCAGTCGATCCGCGATGCCGGTGGCACGATAGTCCTCATCACGCACAAGCTCGACGAGGTGATCGAGGTGTCGGAGACGATCACCGTCATGCGTGCCGGCAGGACGGTCGCACGAATGGCGACCGCCGGCACGACCCCGCAGGCGATCGCCCGCGCGATGGTCGGCCGCGACGTCGCCCTCGCGCTCGACGCCGAGTATTCGGGTGCACAGCTTCCGGAGCTCGGCGCCGTCTCCGCCCTGCTCGAGGTGCGCGACCTTTCCGTCGCCGGTGCGAACGGTCAACCAGTCGTGAAGTCGGCGACGTTCAGCATCGCACCCGGTGAGATTCTCGGCATCGCCGGCGTCGAGGGCAACGGCCAGACGGAGCTCGTCGAGGCGATCGCCGGCCTGCGTCCGTACACCGGCTCGATCACCCTCGCCAGCCGCGACCTCGCGACGCTGAACGTTCGTGCGCGCGGCGACGCCGGCCTGTCGCACATCCCGGAAGACCGTCACGAGCGGGCGCTGATCCTCGACTACTCGGTCGCCGAGAATCTCATCCTCGGCCAGCAGCACCGCTTCACGCGTGGCGCCGCGCTCGACACGCCGCGGATGCTCTCGCACGCGCGCGAGCTGATCACGCGGTACGACATCCGCCCCGACAATCCCGCGCTCGCCGCACGCGCCCTCTCCGGCGGCAACCAGCAGAAGATCGTCGTCGCGCGTGAGATGGCGCGCGACTTCAAGGTGCTGCTCGCCGCCCAGCCGACCCGCGGCGTCGACGTCGGCGCGATCGAGTTCATCCACGCGCGGCTGCGCGAAGCGCGCGATCAGGGAAAGGCGGTCCTCCTCGTCTCGGCGGACCTCGCCGAGGTGCTCGCGCTGTCAGACCGCGTCGCCGTGATGTACGGCGGACGGATCGTCGCCCTCCTCCCCCGCACCGACGCCACTCCGGAGACACTCGGCCCCTACATGACCGGCGCGGAGCGCGCAGCGTGAGCGGCCCCCCGGTCACCCCCGATCCGACGCTCGCGCCGGTCGTCGAGGCGCCGGTCCCCGTGCCCGTCGCGCGGGCGAGCGGTCGTCCGTCGCGCCGAGCGCAGATCGAGGAGGCGGTGCTCCCGCCGCTCGTCGCGCTGCTCCTCGCCGCCGTCGTCGGCGACCTGCTCATCCTGTCGTTCGGCCAGTCGCCCGGCGCGGTGTACCGGCTGCTGCTCGACGGCACGTGGGGGAATGCGTACGGGTTTGGTCAGGTCCTGTACAAGGCGACGACGCTCGTCTTCACCGGGCTCGCCGTCGCGCTCGGCCTGCGTGCGGGGCTGTTCAACATCGGCGCCGAGTCGCAGTTGGCGGCGGGCGGATTCTGCGCGGCGTTGGTGGGACTCCTGCTGCCGCCGGGGATCCCGGCGCTGCTCTGCCTTCCCGTGTACGTCCTCGCCGCGGCGCTCGGCGGGGGCGCGGTGGGCGCGGTGCCTGGCTGGTTGAAGGCTCGCTTTGGCGCGCACGAGGTGATCGTGACGATCATGCTCAACTTCATCGTGCTCGCGCTGTTGAACTATCTCACGTCGACCAGGCTGCACGTGCCCGATACGCTGCACACGGCGGAGATCCGGAGTGGCCAGCTCGCGCGGCTCGCCGATCTGTCGCCCGCCTTCCAGGGCTCCGCGGCCAACATGGCGATCGTCCTCGCCGTGCTGGCCATGATCGGGCTGTGGTGGTTCCTCTTCCGGACGCGGCGTGGCTTCGAGCTGCGCGCGGTGGGACTGCAGCCGCAGGCGGCGGAGTACGGCGGCATCGACGTCGGCGCCGTGACGTGGCGCGCGCTCGCGTTGTCGGGCGCCATCGCCGGCATCGGCGGTTTGAACTACGTGCTCGGCTACAAGCACTACTATGAGGAAGGGTTCGCGACGGGCGCCGGCTTTCTGGGGATCGCGGTGGCGCTCGTCGGCCGGAGCCATCCCCTCGGGATCGGGTTGGCGGCGCTGTTGTTCGCGACGCTGTCGCAGGGCGGGCTCGCCGTGAATGCGCTCGTGCCCAAGCAGATGGTCGACGTGCTGCAGGCGGTCGTGATCCTCGCCGTGGCGACGTCGGTGCCCGAGGTGCGACGGCTGCTCCGGATGCGGCGGGGAGGTGATCGGTGATCCTCTTCGCCTTCCTCGCGCAGACGCTGCGCATCGCCATCCCGTATCTCCTCGCCGCCGCGGGGGGCGTCATCAGCGAGCGGGCGGGGCTCATCGCGCTCACCCTCGAGGGCTACATGCTCGGCGGCGCGTTCAGCGCCGTCGCGGCGAGCTACGCAACGGGTTCGCCGTGGGCCGGAGTCGTTGCGGCGGTGGCCGGTGGCGCCGTGCTGGCGCTCGTCTATGCCGTGAGTGCCATCCGCTTCCGCGCCGACCAGGTGGTCGTCGGCATCGCGATCAATTT
>Ga0207674_10008137_pt1 | contig 12156 bp, 11 predicted proteins | sample KBSCornC72_FD_184303 | JGI IMG/M metagenome (GOLD analysis project Ga0207674, IMG submission 184303) | Corn rhizosphere microbial communities from Kellogg Biological Station, Michigan, USA - KBS Corn C7-2 (SPAdes) (version 2) | ecosystem: Host-associated > Plants > Roots > Rhizosphere > Soil ... | reverse complement strand
TCGCGTCCCCATAGGACCTTGATGACGTTCCAGCCGGCTCCCCGGAAGGAGGACTCGAGCTCTTGGATGATCTTGCCGTTGCCGCGTACCGGCCCGTCGAGGCGTTGCAAGTTGCAGTTGACGACGAAAGTGAGGTTGTCCAACTCCTCTCGAGCGGCGACCCCGAGTGCACCCAGCGCCTCGGGCTCGTCCATCTCGCCGTCGCCGATGAACGCCCACACGTGTTGGCGGCTGGTGTCCCGGATCCCGCGGTCGTGAAGGTAGCGGTTGAACCGGGCCTGGTAGATCGCGTTGATCGGACCCAGGCCCATGGAGACAGTGGTGAACTCCCAGAATTCGGGCATGAGGCGCGGGTGAGGGTACGACGGGAGTCCGGCGCCACGCCCGCCGTTCGAGACCTCCCGGCGGAACCCGTCCAGTTGTCCTTCGCTGAGGCGTCCTTCGACGTATGCGCGGGCGTAGAGCCCAGGGGACGCGTGGCCCTGGAAGTAGAGCTGGTCACCGCCGCCGGGAGCGTCGTGACCCCGGAAGAAGTGGTTGAACCCCACCTCGTAGAGGGTTGCGGTCGAGGCGTACGTCGAGATGTGTCCTCCCAGGCCCAGACCCGGACGCTGCGCTCGGTGCACCATCATGGCTGCGTTCCAGCGAATATAGGCAGCGATGCGGCGCTCGACGTCCTCGTTGCCGGGGAACGGTGGCTCGGCAGCGACCGGGATCGTGTTGCTGTAGTCGGTGCCGTCATACCCAGGCAACATCACGTGACGCTGCCGAGCCCGGCCCAAGACACTGAGCATGAGTTCGCGGGCACGGAAGCGTCCAGCGTGGTCCACGAGCGCGTCGACCGAGTCCAACCACTCCTGTGTCTCGGGAGGATCTGCGTCCGCCGACTGCGGGCGAGGCTCGGTGAAGTCTTCCAGCTCTCGCTCGACCTCCATGCTCACGGCGTCCTGATCCTCTGAAGACCCGCCGGGTCATCCGCGGGCCTTCGTCGTCGCTGGGCCAGATCCATGTCGGTCCCAGCGGTGGTTCCTCCGACCCATTTGGTCGGAGGAACCAGCGGCCAACCTGCCGCGGCTGCGTAAGCGCGGGAGGTCAAGGAGAACGACCGTGTGGTCTTCCTTGGGGAAGCCAATGGGATGCACTCCGATCGTTAGGGCCGAGGCGGTGACGGAGCGGCGCCCAGCCCCGAGTTGGTGGACTTGCCCGCATGTTCAAGTGTGTGGGTGAGGGGCACCTGATGTGAGGGGCCGCATCGGCCAGTCCTGCACCCAGTGATTGCCGAGGTTCGGCAGTCGTTGTGGGTGAGGACCCTCAGACGTAGAACTGAGCCCCAATGACCGATCGGGGGAACTCGTCGGGGCCAGGGTGGGCCATCAGTATCCGAATGCCGTCCGGATCGCGACCCGCGATGAAGGTGACACCGCCGCTGATGTAGGTGTGCGTGATGCGGCCGTAACGTCGGAGAGCCTGTTCCAGCTCGTGAAGGTCGTCCGCGCTGTTCACCGCCCAGATCAGGTACTGCGGGCCGATCCCGCCCGAGGGGTGCGGGGTTCTGGCGGAGCGCCCGATCAGGTAGATCTGGAAGCCTCCAGGAGCGAGCAGCAGCGCAGCCTGTGGCTTCCGAATGGTGACCTCACAGGCGAAGACGTCCCGATAGAAGTCAACCGAGCGATCGATGTCTGACACGAAGATCACTGAAGAGGTGACCCGCGCCGCGTGTTCCATGCGCTTCCTCGCTCTCGATGAGGCCCTGGGTTGCCACGGCCGGAGTTCGGGCCCCTGTTCACGCGGGTCGCCGGGCTTCCGCCTCGGGGTGGTGCAGGTCGAACGCGGGCGACTCCGAGCGGATGCGCGGGATCATCTCGAAGTTGTGCGGCGGCGGCGGGCAGCTCGTCGCCCATTCCAGCGAGCGGCCCCAGCCCCATGGGTCGTCGACCTCGACCAGCGGCGCCTTCCGCGACATCCACACGTTGTAGAAGAACGGCAACATGGACGCCGCGAGCAGGAACGAGCCGACGGTCGACACCTGGTTGAGCGTGGTGAAGCCGTCCTGCGGCAGGTAGTCGGCGTACCGACGGGGCATGCCCTCCACACCCAGCCAGTGCTGGACCAGGAACGTCGTGTGGAACCCGATGAACAGCATCCAGAAGTGGACCTTGCCCAGGCGTTCGTCGAGCATCCGCCCGGTCATCTTCGGCCACCAGAAGTAGAAGCCGGCGAACATCGCGAACACCACGGTGCCGAAGACGACGTAGTGGAAGTGCGCCACCACGAAGTAGGAGTCGGACACGTGGAAGTCGAGCGGCGGGCTGGCCAGGATCACGCCGGTCAGGCCGCCGAAGAGGAACGTGGTGAGGAAGCCGATCGACCAGAGCATGGGTGTGTCGAAGGATATGGATCCGCCCCACATCGTGCCGATCCAGTTGAAGAACTTCACCCCTGTCGGTACCGCGATCAGGAACGACATCCCGGAGAAGAACGGCAGGTTGACCTTGCCGGTGACGAACATGTGGTGGGCCCATACTCCAGATGACAACGTGGCAATGGCGAGCGTGGCGCCGACCAGTCCGATGTAGCCGAAGACCGGTTTGCGGCTGAAGACCGGCAGGATCTCGGTGATGATGCCGAAGAACGGCAGCGCGATGATGTAGACCTCGGGATGGCCGAAGAACCAGAACAGGTGCTGCCACAAGATCGCGCCGCCGTGAGAGGTGTCGAAGACGTGCGCGCCGAGCCGGCGATCGGCCTCGAGCAAGAGCAGCGCACCGGCCAGCACCGGGAACGCGATCAGCACCAGCAGACTGGTGACCAGCGTGTTCCAGGCGAAGATCGGCATCCGGAACATGGTCATGCCGGGTGCCCGCATGCAGATGATCGTGGTGATGAAGTTGACCGCACCCAGGATGGTGCCGAGGCCGGCCATCCACAGACCCATCACCCACAGGTCGCCGCCGACCCCCGGGCTGCGCACAACACTGTTCAAAGGGGCGTAGGCGAACCAGCCGAAGTCGGCCGCGCCCTGCGGCGTCAGGAAGCCGGAGCCGGCGATCAGGCCGCCGAACAGGAACAACCAGTAGCTGAACATGTTCAGCCTGGGGAATGCGACGTCGGGGGCCCCGATCTGCAGCGGCATGATCGCATTGGCGAACCCGAAGAACAGCGGTGTCGCGAACAGCAGCAGCATGATCGTGCCGTGCATGGTGAACAGCTGGTTGTAGACCTCGTCGTTGACGAACTGCATGCCCGGGTTCGCCAGCTCCGAGCGCATGATCAAGGCCATGACGCCGCCGGTCAGGAACCACGCGAAGGACGTGCACAGATAGAGGTTGCCGATCACCTTGTGGTCGGTCGAGGTGATGATCCGGACGAACTGCCGGCCCACGTTCTTCCTGCGTGTCCGTGATCCAGCGACCGCACGGGACGTGCTCGTCGCGGTCATGGGTGACGACCGATGCGGCGATTTCGCGACGAGATGTCTCTGGCCAGCGTCGAACTTGCAGACCACATGGCCCGATCACCAGTTCGCAGGCGGGTCGCTGGCGGGGAATGACTCCGCACCCCATTGATCGACGATGTCCCACGCCAGGTCCCAGACCGGCACCTCGGTCGGCGCCGCCTCCACGGGGGTCGGGATGAGTGCATCCGGCTCAGGGGTGGATGTCGCGGGGATGGGCATCAGTAAGGCTCCCTTCAGGTGCCCGCGTGCCGTCCATGGTGGGGGACGGTCAGCGACGAGCTCCCTGGGGTCCGCTCCCCAACCCGGTCGCCTCGAGCTGCTTTCCATGCTGCGCGCGACTGTGCCTTCCGGCAATGCCGAGGCCCGGCCGCGTAGTGCCCCCCTGCATGCCGTCGTTCGGCAAGGTCCCGATCGGCCGAGGCGCGTCCCGGCCGGGCACGCGTGGTGGAGCACCTCCGACGCAGGTCGCATCGCAGACGTCCCCTGGGGGTGGCCGCCCCCTTAAGAGGGGTTTGCTAGGAGGGGTCTGCGACCGAGGACTCCGGCCATCCGAGCAGCTTTGCCCCGAGTACGGCGACCTGCAGGGTGAATCGGTGCGCCGGGTCCAGGGGGTCGAACCCGGTGAGCGACTTGACCCGGCCTAGCCGGTACGTCACCGCCCGCACCGACAGATGAAGCCGGGCGGCAGTCGCCGTGGCCACACATCCGGAGTCGAAGTAGGCGGCCAACGTCTCCACCAGCGGCCCGGCGCCGCCGCGAGCCTCGCGGAGAGGGTTGAGCACCGAATGCACGAGGTCGACGAGGGCGGGTTGATCACGCGCCAGTACCCGGTATGTCAGGACGTCTCGGGTCTCGACGATCGGCCCGTCCAGGTTCATGCGTGCGGCCATGGTCAGGCCCTCGCGAGCCTCCTCGTAGGAGCGGGCAATCCCGTACGCACCGGGATGGGGTCGACCCACTGCCACCCGCCAGGGGGAACCCCGCCTGAGCCGGTTGAGCTCGCCATGCACGATCTTCCCCAGTTCACCCCGGGCATGCAGACCAGCCGATATGCCTTGCGCAACGGTGCCCTCGGCGAGGGCCAAGACCACCACGCGTCCATCTTTCGTGGCGACCAGCACATCACGGTCACCGAATCGGTTCAACACGACCCGCTCCAGAGCCGTGGTGGCTGCGGCGATCGAGGAGAGTCGCTGTCGCGGTTCGGCAAGCGCGACCTGATGGGCGCGCGTCAGGTCGAGTCCAAATGGCTCCGCGCGCTCAACCAGTTCGCTCAGGTGCGCGTCGCCCCGGAGCAGATCCTCGACGAGCTCTCTCCGGACGGTCTCCTCTCGGCGCACTCGTTCACGACCAGCTTCGGCGTGACCTTCGGCGAACGAAGCCACCGCGTCATCCACGACCTGCAGCACCGCGGTGGCCGCCGCCCGCACCGCGTCCCTGTTGCGTTCCAGGACGATGGCGGGCAGCTCACTCCACACCCGCCGCGCCGCGGACAGGTACAGGTCGACCCCCTGGCCCGCCGCGACTCCCTGCTCTGCGGCGCGCCGGCCCTGCCGTCGCACCGCGTCGATCTGGGCGCGTCCCGGGAACCGTCCGGACGTGGCCGCCTCGGCGAGCATCGGCAGATACTCGCCCAGAAGGTCGCTCGGCACCCCGCCCGAATCCTGGCTGGCAAGTTCGGCGACCCGCTCCAGCCACGCGTCGTCATCGGTGCGCGCTTGACGACTACTCTCGGAGAAACTCCTGGAGCGCTTGTGTCCGGTCATGCGCGCCCGCCCACTCCCTCGCCACTCGTCAGCACCAGTAGACCGCCATCACATCGGGCACGGCAATACGCCTCGGACGCCGTTCGGCCTTTCGGGCTGATGGCCTGGCCAGCCGCAGCGGCCCGGCGTGACGCCCCTAGGATCGTGGCACTGTGATCGGTGCTACCCGCTCCCCCTGCACCGTGGTCGGGCTGGCCACGGCAAGGCCCTCGAGGAGACTGAGTCCGTCCGCGGGATCCTCCTCCTCACTCGGGGAACGTCGGGGAACACCGGCTGCTGCGGGGGTGGACCTTTCGAGGAATCGGAGGAGCTCGACCGGGAACGGCAGCACCAATGTCGAGTTCTTCTCAGCCGCAACTTCAACGACCGTCTGAAGTAGCCGCAGCTGCAAGGCGGCGGGATGCTCGGCCATGACTTCGGCAGCATCCGCCAGCTTCTCCGACGCCTGCAGCTCGCCGTCGGCGATGATCACGCGGGCTCGCCGTTCGCGTTCGGCCTCTGCCTGCCTGGACATCGACCGCTTCATGCCCTCGGGCAGGGCAACGTCCTTGATCTCCACGCGTTCGATGTGGATCCCCCAGTCCAGGGCCGGACTGTCGATCATGAGCTCCATGCCCTGGTTGAGGTGCTCCCTGTCGCAGAGCAGGTCGTCGAGGTCGCTCTTGCCGATGATGGACCGGAGTGAAGTCTGGGCGACCTGACCGATCGCGGAGAGGTAGTCCTGTACGTCGACCGCCGCGCGCACGGCGTTCATCACCCGGAAGTAGACGACCGCGTCGACTCGAACGGTGACGTTGTCCCGGGTGATTCCGTCCTGTGCCGGGACCGGCATCGTGATGATTTGCATGTTCACCTTCTGCAGCCGGTCCACGAACGGCAGGATCAACGCCAGTCCGGGACCACGCACGCCGGGTCGAACCCGGCCGAAGCGGAAGATCACCCCACGCTCGTACTGCCGGACCACACGAAGCCCTGCCGTCATGGCGGCGAGTCCCAGGCCGCAGACAAGCACGAATGCCACCAGCAGAGCGCTCATTCGCTTGGTCCTTTCCGGTGCCCGGCACGATGGCAGGAGGGCAGGGGTCGTCATGGTTGTGCGCGTCCATCGCGGGCGCGACCGCGAAAGCAACTCTGCGCCCCTGATTGCTCGCATCGTGATGCCGCCGGTCGGCGATCCTTGCCGGCCCGATCTGCCGACCGTCGGCACACAATGCCAAGCCGGAAGCGGTTGTGGGCAGCCCCGCGCGGCCCAGCGGACAGACGTATCAGTGCGCGACGTCAGGCGCGTAGTAGCTCGACGAGCACTGCAGCCTGGCTGATCTGGACGTCCTTGGTCGCGGTCAGCACGGTCAGCCGATCGTGCGATGACATGTCGCGAAGGTGTCGCAGGGCTGCGGCGCGTTCTGGATCCTCCAGTTCCTTGTGGTACCGAGACCTGAACTCCAGGAACTTGTCGGGCGCGTGGCCGTACCACTTCCGCAGCTCATCCGATGGCGCCACGGCTGTGCACCACTCGTCCAGCTCGGCTCGTGCCCTGCTCACTCCCCGGGGCCATCGTCGATCCACGAGGACCCGGATGCCGTCGTCGGCGGCTGGGTCGTCGTAGATCCTGCGCAGCTGTACGTCGGGAACCTCGCTCATCGTTGGCCTCCAGAGACCGCTGATCCAGGCATCAGCGGGAACCAGTCGAGACCGGTCTGGTGTCGACCGTGACCGAACTATGCCGAGCCGGACACGTCGAATCAGCGGCTCTCGTCGGTCGGAACGGGATCCGCGGACTGCCGGACGCCAGCAAGAACGTGGCCGTCCAGTTGGCCGGTAGCCCACGGCGACTTCATGGTCACGTTGCGGCACCGTCAGAGGTGGACTCGGCACCGAGCGATTCTCGAGTTCGAGCCTCGCAGTGAAGGGCCGGTCCCATGGTCATCGCAGTGCCGACGAATGGCGGGACCCAGACGCCTCTCGGCACGGGTTCGCTCTGCAGAGAGGTCATCTGGAGGTATCGATGAGGATGTATCGAACCGGATGGCTGACCGCCGGCATCGCGCTACTGGTGGTCGGCGTCGGTGCCGCCGCTCACGCGTCAACAAGAGCCTTCCCCACTGCCTTCGTGGTCGTCGTGGTGACTTGCTTGCTGGTGGGCTTGTGTGCCGTCGGCATACGCGGGAGCGCCAGACCGCGACGGGTCCGCGCTCGCTTCGTCGCAACCAGCGCCCTGGTCGGCGGGACCATCGCCGTCGCCGTGGTCGGTTTCGCGGCTCTCCTCGGGCCGCGTGTCGGACTGCTCGCTCTCGTCGTCCTGGTCACCTCGCCCTCCGCCGTGCGCGCCTACGGCCGATGGTTGCGCCTGGTTCCTACTCCCTCAGCCTCCCTACTGGACGCGCTTGCCCGCATCTTCGCCAACGCCGGGATGGGGTACGTCGGAGTGCAACCAGAGCCGGACCCGCGCGAGCTCACCGACGAAGAGTTGAGCCAACGCTGGCGCGCCAGCTGTCTGTACCTGCGGCGCCGGCCATCGTCAGCTCACGTGATGCGCGCCCTGGAGCAGCGGCAGATCTACTTGGACGAGTTCGAACGCCGATACCCCGGTGCTTTCGCAGCTTGGCTGACCTCGGGTGCCGGGACGCTGGACTACCTGACGCCCCATGCCAGTCGAGGCGGCGACGACCACGCATGGATCAACTGGGACGAACTGACGCGGGGGCGGGACTGATGAACTCGTCGCGTTCAGTGCTGGGCGGTGTCGCCCCGGTGAGGGCCACCGATCGTGCGTCGCCCTCTCTCGGTCGACCGGCTGAGGCTCGGGTCGGACGTTGTCGCAGAACGCGTCGCACCGATTCGACGATCGCCCGGGTACTGCCTCGGGGGTCACGTTCGTGGGCCAAGCAGCCCACCTTCTAAAACAGACGATCATTGCCGTTAGAACACTCTCGGGTCTAACGTACAAACCATTCACCTTTAGAAAGACTGGAGACCACCCATGACCGCCATCCGCTTCCTCGCCGCACCCGACGCCCAACACCAGGCCACCCCGTCAGGGGCCCACCATGCGTTCGTGCTGCTGCGCACTGTCTTCACGATCGCCCCGATCGCCTTCGGTCTGGACAAGTTCTTCGACCTCATGACGAACTGGGAACAGTACTTGGCGCCATGGGTCAACGACCTCGTCCCGGGCACCGGGCATCAGGCCATGCTGGCCGTGGGTGTGGTCGAGATCCTGGCTGGTGTCCTGGTGGCCGTGCGCCCCGCCATCGGTGCCTATGTGGTGGCAGCGTGGTTGTTCGGCATCATCGTCAACCTCGTCAGCATCGGTGACTACTACGACGTCGCTCTCCGCGATTTCGGCCTGTTGATCGGCGCGCTCGCGCTGGCAATGCTGGCCGCCCCTGGCCCGCGGGTGCCCCTCCGCGCCACTAGGTCACACGCCAACGAATCAGATGAGGCGTGATGATCCAAGAGCGCGGACGCGCGGACCCGGCTGACACGAGCAGCCCTGCAACGCTGTTGGCCTGTCGCACGCCGGTGATTCCCAAGGCCGCTCCCATCGACCTCGTGTCAGCCGAGAGCGCGGCCGCCGACCTGCTGGCCGCCCTGGGCCTGAAGGTTTGGTCTCGGGGCATGAGCGAGACGCCGCGACGGATGGCCCAGGCCTACGCCGACCTGCTCAGCTGCGACAGCTTCGACCTCACCACCTTCGCCAACACCGCGAGCTACGACGAGCTGGTTCTGGTGGAGGACATCCCAGTCCGGTCGGTCTGTGAGCACCACATGCTGCCGTTCGTAGGGGTGGCGCACGTGGGCTACCTCCCCGCAGCCAGGATTCTCGGTCTGTCCAAGTTCGCTCGCCTGGTGGACTTCTACAGCCACCGGGTCCAGACACAGGAGCGGCTGACCCAGCAGATCGCCGTGCACCTGGCCAGCGACCTCGCGCCACGTGGCGTCGGAGTCGTGATCGAGGCAGAGCACACCTGCATGAGCTTGCGCGGGGTCCGGGCGCCGGGGGCGCGTACGGTCACATCGGCCCTCTTGGGCAGGCTCCGCACTGACCCGTCCTCACGAGCCGAGTTCCTCTACCTGGCCCGCCGCAGACAGGGTTGGTCAGCGTGATCGCTAGACAGAGTTTCGCGATCGTCGGTGCCGGACTGGCTGCCGGCAGGGCCGTGCAAGAGCTCCGCGAGAGCGGCTTCGAAGGACACATCGTGCTCTACGGCGCGGAGCCTCACCCGCCCTATGAGCGGCCACCGCTGTCCAAGGGCTACTTGATGGGAACCGATGACTTCGAGTCCGCCCTCGTTCAGCCGCTGGAGTGGTACCGCGATCAGGACATCGACCTGCGACTGAGCACCACCGTGACTACTATCGACCCCGCGAGCCGGACTGTGACAACCGGCGACGATCGGCAGCACTACGACAAACTGTTGCTCGCGACGGGTGCCCGGCCGCGTCGCCTGGCGATCTCGGATGATGACGCGCCGATCACGTACCTGCGCACCATCGAGGACGCTGCCCGAATCAAGTCGCTTCTTCACCTCGGCGGTCGGCTTGTGATCGTGGGCGGTGGATGGATCGGTCTGGAGGTGGCCGCGGCGGCCCGGACAGGCGGAGCACATGTGACCGTCCTGGAAACCCGCGACCTTCCTCTCGCACACGTCCTCGGCCCCGAGGTCGCCGGCATCTTCGCCTCCATGCACAGGGCACACGGAGTCGACCTGCGTTGCGGCACACGGGTCTCCTCAATCGAGAGCGACGCGGGTGCCGCGATTGTCGGTCTGGCAGACGGGACGCATCTCGAGGCCGACCTGGTGGTGATCGGGATCGGTGTGCTGCCCCAGGCCGAAGTTGCCATGGCCGCCGGCCTGCATACCGACAACGGCATCGTGGTCGACGCACAGTTGCGCACCTCGAAGCGGGACATCTACGCAGCAGGAGACGTGGCGAACGCCTATCACCCAAGACTCGGTCGTCATCTGCGCGTCGAGCACTGGGACAACGCCATCGGGCAGGGGGTGGTCGCGGCGCAGAACATGCTCGGCGGGTCGGTGCGCTACGACCGCCTGCCCTACTTCTTCTCCGACCAGTACGACCTCGGTATGGAGTACCTCGGCAACGTCGGGCCCGACGGATACGACCAGGTGGTCATCCGTGGCACGCCGGAGGACGGCACCTTCACGGCACTGTGGCTGAGAGGGAGTGAGGTTCTGGCCGGAATGCATGCCAACGATTGGGACGCGATGGACTCGATCAGGAAGATCGTTGGGCCGGGTCACGCGCGGGGAGACGTGGGGGATGAATCCCTGTCTCTGGCTGAGATCGCCGCGAACCTCGACTGACGAACCGCTCCTTGGAGCCAACGACATCCCCCGGCGAAATCCACACGTGAAAGCAGGAGAACGACCATGCCCACGCTCCGCCGACTGTACGAAGAACTGGGTCAGAGCCCATGGCTGGACAACCTCACCCGGTCTGGGCTGCAAGACGGCACGATGCTCCGTTTGGTCGCCAGCGGGGTGCGCGGGGTGACCGCGAACCCCACGATCGTCGCCCGGGCCTTGGAGTCCTCAAACGTCTACGACCAGCAGATCCACCAGCTCATCACCGCCGGTCACAGCGTCGAGGACGTCTACTGGGACCTCGCCATCACCGATGTCACCGCCGCTCTCGAGCTCCTGCGTCCCACCTTCGACACCAGCGACGGTGGCGATGGCTTCGTCTCGATTGAGGTGGCACCTGACTGTGCCAACGACACCGTGGCGACCGAGAGAGCCGCGCGAGACCTGCACGATCGCATCCACGAACCCAACTTGCTGGTCAAGATCCCCGCGACCAGCCAAGGCGTCACCGCCATCGAGGCCATGACCGCGGAGGGGCGCAGCATCAACGTGACCCTGATCTTCTCACTCACTCGCTACACCGAAGTCCTCGAGGCGTATCTGTCGGGCCTGGAGACCCTCGCCGGCAACCGGGGTGACCTGTCCTCGGTGCACAGCGTGGCGTCCTTCTTCGTCAGTCGGGTGGACACCGAGGTCGATCGACGACTCGAAGATGGAGGCACCGACCAAGCGGGCACGCTCCGCGGCCGGGCAGCGGTCGCCCAAGCCAAACTCGCCTACCGGCTCTTTCGCAGGGCCCACAGCGGTGAGCGGTGGCAACGTCTGGCGGCCAACGGCGCGCGGGTCCAACGACCACTTTGGGCATCTACCTCAACCAAGAATCCGCGCTATCCCGACACCCTCTACGTCGACCAGCTCATCGGTCCCGACACGGTCAACACACTCCCTGAAGACACGATCCGAGCGTTTCAGGACCACGGCGCTCTGGCGCGCACGATCGATGTCGATGTCGCGGACGCCGAAAGGGTCATGCGGGCGATTGCAGCGGCGGGCGTAGACATGGACGACGTGGGTCGGACGCTCGAGAACGAGGGCATCGCAGGTTTCCTGAAGTCCTTCACGCACGTCCTCGGCATGCTCGCCGCCAAGCGACACACCCTTCCTGAGGGCTGACATGGACTGGGCAGGGTGGGCGTTGTTCGGGCTGCTGTCCACGACCATCTTGACCGCGTTGATGATCAGTGCCCAGCTGGGCGGGCAGAGCCGACTGGACCTACCGCTCATCCTGGGCACCGTCGTCACCCGAGACCCCGACCGGGCACGAGCCGCCGGCTTTGTCATCCATCTTGTCATTGGTCAGATGTTCGCTCTCGGCTACGCCGCGTGCTTCGCCCTCCTCGGGCAGGCGACCTGGTGGCTCGGCGGCCTGCTCGGCGCGCTCCACGGTGCGCTCGCGTTGACCGTTCTCATCCCGCTACTCGTCGGGATACATCCCCACATGGCGTCCAATCGTGCCGGCCTCAAATCCACGGCGGTCCTGGAGCCGCCTGGACTGCTCGGCCGCAACTACGGCGCCCAGACACCCCTGGTCACATTCACCGCC
>Ga0207674_10008135_pt1 | contig 12157 bp, 7 predicted proteins | sample KBSCornC72_FD_184303 | JGI IMG/M metagenome (GOLD analysis project Ga0207674, IMG submission 184303) | Corn rhizosphere microbial communities from Kellogg Biological Station, Michigan, USA - KBS Corn C7-2 (SPAdes) (version 2) | ecosystem: Host-associated > Plants > Roots > Rhizosphere > Soil ... | reverse complement strand
CGTTGCGAGAGGAGTTCTACCCTCACGCGGAGCAAGCTGCGCCAATCGGCGTCCGCCCCGCGCCAGCGGGCGGCCTGCGTCAATCCGTGTCTCCTTGTTTGTAGAGCTTGCGGGATTGAGGGGCAACCTCGGCGTGACTCGTCATCTATACCACTACCACTCTGCTTGACAGAATCGAGCGGATATGTCACTCTATACAGAACCTGTAAGGAGTCGCGATGGCCGAGCCGCTGACGGTTCTCCGGGGAACCCTCGACGTCCTCGTGCTGAAAGCCCTCACGTGGGGGCCCATGCACGGCTTCGAGATCACGGCCTGGATCGAGGCGCGCGCCACCGGTAACCTCGACATCGTCGACAGCGCCCTCTATCAGTCGCTGTACCGACTCGAGGCACGCCGGGCGATCAATGCCGACTGGGGCGTCACCGAGAATAATCGGCGCGCTCGCTACTATAGCGTCACGGCCGTGGGACGCGCCGAGCTGCGAAACGAGATCGCCCGCTGGAACCGATACGCCGAAACGGTGACCGGCATCCTGAATACGCCACAACCGGCCTAACGGGACCCAAGCGATGCTGCCCCCGCGCATCCGCCGAGCGTTACGGCTGCCCCTCGGCCCGCGACGCCGTGTCGAGACCGAGACCGACGACGAAATCCGCTTCCATCTCGCCGCGCGCGCGGATGCGCTCGTCGCCACCGGTCTCACGCGCGCGGAGGCAGAGGCCGAGGCGCTGCGCCGGTTCGGCGCGCTGGATAGGGTTCGCCCACAACTGCTTGCCGCCGCCAAACACCGCGAGGAGCGACTCACGATGATCGAGCGTCTCGACGCGCTGCGCGATGACCTGCGCTACGCCGTACGCCAGCTTCGCCGTTCGCCCGGCTTCAGTGCCGCGCTCGCGCTCACGTTCGCGCTCGGCATTGGCGCGAACGCGACGATGTTCGAGATCCTCGACCGACTCTTATTCCGGCCGCCCGCGTTCATGCCTGACGCGAGCCGTGTCGGTCGGGTTTACCTCCGAAGTCCGCGCCGCGATGGCACCGAGCGTATCGACAACAACATCAGCTACCTCCGATACACCGAGCTCCGCGACCACACCCGTGCGTTCGCGCAGACCGCGGCCGTCTACCAGGACGATCAGCGGGTCATTGGGATGGGCAACGCCGCCGAGGCGGTCTCGCTCGGGCTGGTGAGCGCCAGCTTCTGGTCCATGTTCGATGCGCCGCCGGCAATCGGACGCTACTTCACAGCCGACGAAGACCGACCGCCGCGTGGGACGAACGTCGTCGTGCTGGGCTATGGATACTGGCAGTCACGGCTCGGTGGCGACCCGAAAGTGATCGGGCGGCCGTTGCGCGTAGAGGGGAAGATGTACACGGTCATCGGCGTCGCACCGAAAGGGTTTCACGGTATCTGGGCCACCGCCACCGCCGCGTACGCTCCGATCACCGCTGGTGGCTTCGACATGCTCGGCAACGAGCGATATCACCTCGGACATGGCATGATGTGGCTCGAGATGATCGCACGACTGAAACCGGACGCAACGCCGGAAGTCGCGAACGCCGAGCTCACGCGAGCGTTCCGACAGAGCCAGGTGGACGCCGCCGCCGCGTCGACATCGGGAAGCTCGCCGGTCACGCCACAGATTCTTGCGGTTACTCGGAGCGAGTTCGCTCCGCTCCCCATGGATCGCGGCCCCAAGCGATCGGCGAGCGCAAAGGTGGCGACCTGGCTCGCGGGCGTCGCGGTGATCGTGCTGCTCATCGCCTGCGCCAACGTCGCGAATTTGTTGATCGCGCGCGGCATCCGCCGTCGGCGCGAGATCGCGGTCCGTGTGGCGTTAGGCGTTGGGCGTGGGCGGCTGGTCGCGCAGTTGCTCACGGAAAGCGTCGTCATCGCGGTGCTGGGTGGTGTCCTTGGATTGGCGCTGGCGCATTGGGGCGGTGGGGCGATTCGCCGCGTTCTCCTGCCGGACGTGGATTGGTCGTTCGTCCCCATCTTCGACCCGCGCGTGATGCTGTTTACGACGGGCGTCGTGCTGTTCACCGGGTTCCTGACGGGGTTGGCCCCGGCGGTTCACGCGGTGCGAGCGGACGTGAACGCGTCGCTCAAGGCGGGTGAGCGCGAAGGCGGCGGCAATCGTTCGCGATTGCGTTCCGGCTTGCTCGTGGCGCAGGCTGCGTTGTCCGTGGTCCTGCTCGTCGGCGCCGCGTTGTTCGTCCGCAGTCTGCATAACGTGCAGAAGCTCGACCTCGGCTGGGATCCCGACCGCCTGCTCCATGTACGGCTCGAGTTGCGGGGTACAGGGGTCACCGACGAGCAGGAGCGCGCCATCATGCAGCGTGCCCTGGACCGCGTGCGCGCAATGCCCGGAGTGTCGAGCGCATCGACACTCGTGAGCGTGCCTTTCTGGATCACGTGGTCCGATGACGTATTCGTGCCGGGCATGGACTCCTCGGAACACCAGCGCACCTACGTCATCAATCCGGTGGGCGATGACTATTTCCGGACCATGGGCACCCGGCTCCTTCGTGGCCGAGCGGTGGGCTCGTCCGATCCGCGCGACGGGCGGAAGGTCGCGGTGATCAGCGAGGCGATGGGCAAACTGCTGTGGAAGGGGAAGGACCCGATCGGCCAGTGTTTCCGTATCGGGGCCGACACGGCGCCGTGCAACGAAGTGGTCGGGATCGCGGAGAACATGAAGTTCGGCGACCTCGGCGATGATGAGAGCATGCAGGTGTACCTGCCGGCAAGCCAGAGTCGCACGACTGGCGGCATCGTCGTGCGCACGCCGGGCGATCCGCGGGCGATCGCCCAGCCGCTGCGGCGCGACGTTCAGCCGCTGCTTCCGGGAATGGGCTACGCGAGCGTGAAGCCGTTGGCGAGCGTGCTCGACTCGGTCGTTCGTCAATGGCGGCTCGGGGCGACGATGTTCACGATCTTCGGGGCGCTCGCGCTGCTGCTGGCGGCGGTGGGCCTCTACGGCGTCATCGCGTACGATGTGGCCCAGCGGATGCGCGAGATGGGCGTGCGTGTCGCGTTAGGCGCGCAGGCGGCGGACATTCGTCGGCTCGTGCTGTGGCAGGGCATCCGCGTGACTGCGCTGGGAGTCACACTTGGCGCGATCGTGGCGTTCGCGACGGTGCGGTACGTGGAGAAGCTGCTGTTCGACACGCCGGCGCATGACCCCGTGGCCTTCGGTGCCGCCGTCGGGACGATCCTCCTGGTGGCCGTGGTCGCGTCGCTTATTCCCGCGAGACGTGCGACACGGGTAGATCCGGTGGTGGCGTTGCGAACTGAGTAACCGGGCGACTGGCGACTGGCGACTGGCGACTGCCGGGGACGGGCGACGGACGAGGGGCGACCGGGGTGAACGGCGAACGGTCAAGAGGCGTGTCATCCCGAGCCTATTGTCGGGATCCTGAGGATCCCTCGCCTGACGGCTCGGGATGACACCCGCGCTTTCGCCTGCCGCCTGCCGCCGTCCCCCCCTCCGTCGTCCGTCGCCGGTCGCCCATCCCCGGCTTTATCTGACGACCACTCTCATCCCAATACTCGGCGGCTCCGTGGGTCTCGGCCACAAGCCCCGCGGAAACGCGAACGTGATCATCGTCTCCCCGCGGTGCCGCGCGATCAGCTGACGCGTCGAGTTCGGGTCCGGTGCCACCGCGGGCGTTGCGCCCGTTACGATCGTGTAGTCGAACGCCGACAGGACGCCGAGGTTCACGCCGGCGCTGTCGAGCGCCGTCACCGTCACCTCCTTCGGCACGTGCACCGTGTCACCCAGGGAGACACGCAGCTCCGTTGGGGTGATGCGCAGGCGTGCGACGCGGGGGGCGATCTCCGCATACCGCGCCATCGGAATCCCGACCGAATCCTGCCGCATGATCGTCGCGATCTGGATCGTCGCGCCGGTCGGCGTCCCCGATCGACTGATCGACGCCCGGATCGAGTCGAGAATCGAGACGCTCGGCAGCACCAGCGTCGGGCCGGACGCACCGAACGGCCGGTCCATGAGTCGGGCACCCTCACGCCCGTTGCGGTAGACGCGGCCGCCTTTCATCACGAAGACGACGTGCTGCAGGGCGGTGATGTCTGCGACCGGATCGCCCTCGACCGCGATGAGGTCGGCCTCCATGCCGGGCGCAATACTACCGATCCGGTCGGCCATGCCTAACGCTTCCGCGTTGAGCGAGGTGGCCGCGATGATCGCGTCCGTCGCCGGTTGTCCGCCCACCTGAACGCGGTAGATGATCTCGCGCGCGTTCTGCCCGTGCGCGCCGGCCGTGGCGTCGGTGCCCATGATGATCTTGAGATCCTTGTGCTGGATCGCGTGCTTGAACATCGCGAGCTTGAGCGCGATCCCCTCCTCGGTCTTCTTGAAACCCTCCTCCGTATAGTTGCCGGTGCCGAGGAAACGCTGCTTGTTCTCGAGGTAGTTCTGCGAGACGAGGCCGATGTTCGGCTCGAAGTAGGTGCCGTGCTGCGCCATGAGCGTGAACTCGCGGTCCGTCAGCTGGCTGCCGTGCGCGATGGTCGTGCAGCCCGCGAGCGTGGCGGCGCGCGCGGCCGAGATCGAATGCGCGTGCACCCACGTTCGCTTGCCCGCGCGTCGCGCCTCGTCGCACGCAGCGCGTATCTGTGCATCGCTGAGCGTCTGGGCACCGCCTTCGCGGATGCTCTTCGACGCGAAGATCTTGATGACGTCCGCCCCGCGCGCGACCATCGTGCGCACCCACTCGCGTATCTGCGTCGGCGTCATCTTCGAGTCCGTGAGTTGCGACACCGAGGTCAGGACGCGCGGCCCGAGGAAGTCGCCGTGCCCGATCCCGTAGCGGAGCTCGACATCCGGCGGCGCGCCGACGCTCTGGACCGTGGTGAATCCGGCTCGAAGCGTGATTTCAGCGTTCTGCCCAGCCGCGACCACGCGGTCGAGCTGCGATTCCATCTCCGTGGGGATTCGACCGTCGTGACCGAAGTGTGAGTCGATGTGGACGTGCGTGTCGATCATCCCCGGCATCAGCGTGAGCTGCTGGAGGTCGTAGGTGATCGGTCCGGTGGTCGTGTCGTTGCCGCTCGTTATGCGCGTAATGCGCGAGCCCTCGACGACCAGCGCAACGTTCTGTTGAACGCCGCCCTTGCCGTCGAGCAGCCGCCCGGCGCGAATGACGATGCGAGCCTGGGCCGACAGAACGGCCGGTGCCGCGCAGAGGGCGAGCGCGAGCGTAACACGGCGGAAAGCGCGGCGCGGTCGAAGCGCCGCGGACGATGAGCGCATGAGCGTGGTCCGGCGGGATGACCTCGTAAGCTGCGCGGTGGTACCAAACCGCGAAAGTGACTACCCCGCTGTCGCCCGTCGCCGGTCCCCGGCTCTTATCGCCTATCGACGACGACCTGTCCGCCCTTCATGACCCACCGCACCTTGTCGATCACCACGTGGATATCCGCGAGCGGGTCACCGTCCACCGCAACGATGTCCGCGAAATAGCCGGGTGCCACGGCACCGAGCTTCTTCTCCATCCCCAGCAGCGCGGCACCGTTCGTTGTCGCGGTCGCGAGCGCCTGCGCGGGCGTCATCCCGATCTGCGTGTACCAGCCGAGCTCTCGCGTGTTCTGGCCGAACATGTTGAACACCGCGTCCGAGCCCATGGCGAACTTCACGCCCGCCTTGAGTGCCCGGCGCGCCGTCTCGATGTTCCGCAGGCGGAAGGAATCGAGCGCCGCCACCTGCGCCGGCGTGTACTTGAACTGCTCGTGATACTCGGCGTAGTAGCGATTGTGGTCGATCGTCGGCACGTAGAACGTGCCCTGCGCGACCATGCGCACGAGCGTCGAATCGTCCAGATCGATCGCGTGCTCGAGCGACTCGGCCCCGGCGCGCACGGCGTCGCGTCCGCCGTCCGGTCCGTAGGAGTGGACGGCGACACGTTTTCCGGCGGCGTGGGCGGCGTCCACGATGGCCTTCATCTCGTCGTACGTCAGCGTTTCGTTCCCCGTGACGTCGGCGCCGCTCCCGGTCGACCCGTACACCTTGATGACGTCGGCGCCGGCGTCGACCTGTGCCTTCACTGCGGCGGCCACGTCGTCGACGCCCGTCAGGCGGCCGCGCGGCGGTCCCGGAGGCGCGTTAGGCTGTGTCGTCGCCGGCCCGCGGCGCAGGCCGTAACCCGCGGCGAACATGCGCGGGCCGACCATGGCACGGCGGTTGATGAGGTCGCGCATCGCGAGGTCCGAGTAGTCCGATGCGCCGAGGTCCCTGATGGTCGTGACGCCGGACTCGAGCGTCCTGCGCGCGTTCTCCTGCGCGAGGAACACGGTGACCTGGCTGCGCCGGCGTCCGCTCTGCTGCCATGGGTCCGTGCCGGCGGTTCCGTCCCAGTAGTAGGTGATGTGCGTGTGGGCGTCGATCATGCCCGGGATGCCAGTGTACCGGCGGAGGTCGATCACTCGTGCGCCGCGTGGAACGGCGTTCGAGCCGGTGCCCACGCTGACGATGGTATCGGCATTGGTGACGACGACGGCGTCATGGACGACGCGCCCTGTGCCATCTAAGAGCGTTCCGAAGCGGACAGCGGTAAGTGAGGGTGTTGTTTGAGCCGGAAGCGCGACGGGTCCAGCGAGAGCGCCAAGGACAAGAAGTGTTCTCATGGCGTTGACGCTACACCGTCCGCGCCTCGATCGCGAGGCGGCGCCGTCGGCGCGCTCAGCGTTCTTGGTTGCGCTTTGCTTCCGCCAAGGCGAGGCGGGCTTTGTCTGCCGGGAGGTCAGCCCCGTACACCGGCGTGCCGGGCTGCTGACGCCACGAGTCGTCCAACCCGCCTGCGTCCACGGCATCGAATCCCAGGTCGTCGATCAGCCGCGACACCACGGCCTTCGCGTTAGGGTCATCGCCCGCGACAGGCAGTGCAATGCGCTCGCGGTCGCCCGGCGGACGTCCGTCGCTCAACAGATGGTTCGAGAGAATCGTGTTGAACGCTTTCACCACCGGATGGCCGAGCTGCTGCGAGACCCAGCGGCTCTCCGTAGTTCCGGATTCGATTGGGCCGATCCGTCCGTCTCGCTGCGGATAGTAGTTGCCCGTGTCGACGATGATTGCACGAGAGTGCTCGAACAACCCCTTCGGCAGCTCCGGGACGCTCTTCTCCGGAATCGTGACGATCACGACCTCCTTGTCCGTGGCTGCATCAGTCACCGTACCAGCAAACGCCCCCGTCTCGGCCGCGAGCCCTGTCAGGGTCCCGGGCCCACGGGAGTTCGCCACGGTCACCTCGTGTCCGAGCTGCGTGAGGCGTCGCGTGAGGGCGCCGCCAATGTGGCCGGCGCCGATGATCCCGATCTTCATGTGAGTCCTCGCTGTGCTGACGTGACTATCGGTGCACCAGGCTCATGTCCGTATAACGAGTCCCTGTGGCTGCGCCAACGGGGATCACGGCGTCGAGCCGGTCCATGTCCGCTTTCGAGAGGTCCACGTTCGCGGCCGCGACGTTCTCCTCGACATACGTGACGTGCTTCGTGCCCGGGATCGGTACGATGTCGTCACCGCGCGCGAGCACCCACGCCAGCGCAAGCTGGCCCGGCGTGATGCCTTTCTCTCGCGCCATCTGCTCCACCTCGCGCACGAGCTCGAGGTTGTGGTCGAAGTTCTCACCCTGAAAGCGCGGATTTCGGCGACGGAAGTCATTCGCCGGGAGGTCCTCGAACGTCTTGAAGCGACCGGTGAGAAACCCGCGGCCGAGCGGGCTGTAGGCGACGAAGCCGATGCCCAGCTCGCGCACGGTGCTCAGCACGCCGTTCTCTTCGACGTCGCGTGTCCACAGCGAGTACTCGGTCTGCAGCGCCGTGATCGGGTGCGTCGCGTTCGCTCGGCGGATCGTGTCGGGCGCCGCCTCCGACAGACCGAGATGTCGAACCTTGCCCGCGCGCACGAGCTCGGCCATCGCGCCGACGGTCTCTTCGATCGGCACCGTCGTGTCGACGCGATGCTGGTAGTACAGGTCGATGTGGTCGACGCCCAGCCGCTCGAGCGACGCATCGCATGCCTGGCGCACATAATCGGGATCGCCGCGGATCCCGAGCCCTTGCCCCTGCGCGTTTCGCACGTTGCCGAACTTCGTTGCGAGCACGACGCGATCGCGGCGGTCCCGGATCGCACGGCCCACGAGCTTCTCGTTCGTGAACGGGCCGTACATATCGGCGGTGTCGAGGAAGTCGACGCCCAGCTCGAGGGCCCTATGAATAGTGGCAATGGATTCGTCTTCACTACTCGGGCCATAGAACTCGCTCATGCCCATACACCCGAGCCCGATCTCCGACACACGCAATCCCCGCGTGCCAAGCGTGCGATGCTTCATTCGTCTGCTCCTTCTCCTGTTTTCTTCACGAGCCCTAGCTGGTCGATCCAATTTCCTCAGCGCCCCGCACCTTTCAGTCCACGCGTCACTTAAACGCCGTATCGGCACGCATCGCGGACAGGCGTGCCAGTCCCAAGTGGGCCAGCCCTCAGCTTTCGATCATCGGTCGTCAGAGCCCGTTTCCTCTACTGGCTGCCCCACGCGGCCTCCGGGCGGCCTTGCTCCAGTCGCCCCCGCACCTGTAGGAAACGGACTCTGATGACCGATCACTCACACTGACGCCTGACCCACTTGGGACTGGCCCTGCCGCCGCGGGGTGGCCCACTCCTTCGAGCGGCCGATGATGATGATCAAAGCCCGAGCTTCTTCCGGCGATCGACCGCGCACCCAGGGTTGACGAGTCGGTCCGGGGGGGCGACGGTTGAGCGAGCTTTCTCACCCCTCGCCGAGGATTGTATGGTCCGACTCGCGTCGCACGCCCGGTTGGCAACGATCGGTTGCATACTCGCATCGTCGCTCGCCGCCCAGAGCCCGCCATCGACATCGACTGTCGCCGATGATCCGGACGTTCAAGGGGCGGAACGGCTCTTCTCCGCGTGGATGGAGGGCCAGATCGCCTATCGAGGCTTGCCGGGCATCGTCGTCGGCGTCGTGTCGGACCAGACGCTCGTGTGGGCGAAGGGATTCGGCTACGCGAACGTCGCCGCCAAACAGGCCATGACGCCCGCGACGAAGTTCCGCATGGCGTCACACAGCAAGCTGTTCACGGCCACTGCCATCATGCAGCTGCGCGAGCAGGGCAAGATCCGGCTCGATGACCCGGTCTCGAAGTATCTCCCGTGGTTCAAGCTCAAGCCGGCCGGCGACGATGACGGTCCGATCACGATCGAGCAGCTGCTCGATCACTCGTCAGGCTTGCCTCGCGAGGCAGGAGACCACTGGACGACGCACAAGTTCCCGACCGAAGACGAAGTGCGAGCGTTGATGCCGGACCGACAGGCCGCGTTTCCGCCGCAGACACGGTGGAAGTACTCGAACCTCGCGTACACCATCGCCGGCATGGTGGTCGAGCAGGTGAGCGGGATGTCGTGGGCCGCCTATCTCCAGAAGAACATCTTCGACCCACTCGGCATGAGCTCCTCGAGTGTCGACAAGAACGTGGAAGGGCTGGCCGTCGGCTACACGCGCCGCATGCCGGACGGAACACGCGACGTCGAGTCATTCATGGACGCGCGCGGCATGGCGTCCGCGACCGGCCTCACGTCGAACGTCGAAGACATGGCGAAGTTCGTGTCGGCGCAGTTCCGCACCGGGAAGATGGGTGGCCGCCAGATTCTGAGCACCGGCTCGCTGCGCGAGATGCACCGCGTGCGCTCCGTGGAGAACGACTGGAATTCCGGCACGGCGATCGGGTTCGCGGTGAATCGCGCGGGCGGCAAGACGTACATCGGGCACGGCGGCGGGTATCCTGGCTACACGACGCAGACGACGATTCAGCTCGATGACAAGGTCGCAGTCATCGTGCTCACGAACACGAACGACTCCAACCCGGGCGACATCGCGCGCCAGCTCATGAGCACCGTCGGTGTGGCGGTCGCGAAAGCTGCGGCGGTGAAGCCGAAGACCGTTGCGTGGGATCCGTCGTGGGCGAGGTTCGCGGGACTCTACCGCGGCAAGTGGGGGGACAGCCAGGTCGTGCTGCTGAACCAGCGCCTCGTGATCGTGACGCCTAACGCGTCGAACGTCGACAACCCGGCCACCCTCGAGCCGCTTGGTGGAGGTCGGTTCCGCTATATGGCGTCCGGCGGTGGCGGAGCGATCGGCGAGGTGGTGCGGTTCGTCGAGGAGAACGGCCGGGTGGTGCGGATGTTCACAGGCGACGGCTACGACGATCGCGCGGACAGCTACGCCGACCGCATCAAGTAATTCAGCGACCGGCGCTCAGGCGCTCGAAGCGCGGATTGCCCTTGAGCGATGCAAACGTCGGGTCCACGCGCAACCACCCGGGAGAGAGGTAGTACGGTCGCGAGAGCATCTGCTCGAGCAGATCGAGCGCCTTCTCCTGCTCGCCGACGAGCAAGTAAATGCGCGCGAGCAGGTGGAGCTGGTACGGGCCAGTAAGTGCATCGCGTTCTGGTGGAAGCAGCGCCAGGCCGCGCTCGCCCTCCGCGATCGCCTCGGCCTTTCGGCCGGCGTACGCCAGTGCGAGGCCACGGAAACTATGACGCTGCGCATCGTCCGGCGTGTCCTTCAGCTGAGCGGTGAACTCCTTGGCCGCCGTATCGCCCCAGGCGCGCATCCGCGCCGAGTCCGCTCGCCAGCCGTACAGCTGCGCGCGCACGATCGCCCAGTTGCCTCTGTCGCCATCGAAGGTTTCCACGCCGAGCGCGAGCGCGCGCTGCTGGTCGGCGTCATCGAGCACCCAGCCGAGATCCCAATACGTGGCGAAGTACGCAACGAGCGCATCCGGATCCATTCCAGGTGCTGCAGTCTTGGTGATCCGTCGCGCCTCGGACAGGTTGCCGGTTCCGAGCTCTACCATCGCGCGTGCCTCGAGCGACTGCGGGTTCGTGGGTGCGAGAACGAGCAAGCGCTCAGTCGCCGCGCGCGCCTCGTCGTAGCGCCGCAGCCAGATCAGCGCAGTTCGCAGCTGACTGACGGGCGCGGGCGAACGCGGGTCCAGCTGTTGCGCGGCGCGCAGCTCGCGCACTGCGTCCTCGAACCGGGCGGTGGCGGTAAGGGTCGCTGCGTACGACGTGATGATCTCCGCGTCGTTCGGTGAGGCGGCGCGCGCCCTCTCCATCTCTTCCACAGCGCGCCGGTTGTCGGTCTCGACGAAGCGGAAGTAGTTGCCGAGCGCCCGGCGCTGGCGAGGGCCGGAAGGCGAGAGCGCGAGCGACCGATCGGCGGCTTCGCGAGCGGCGCGGGCCAGCTCAGGGGTTGGCAGGCCGTTGGTGTAAAGCAGCGATCTGGCGTCGGCGAGCCGGGCCCACGCGTCGGCGAACGTTGGGTCGAGCTGAACCGCGCGCTCGTAGTCGGCGATGGCGCGCCTCAGTACCGCCGGTGCGTTGCCCGAGACGGTGATGGCCTCGCCGCGAAGAAACGCATCGTACGCGTCTGGATTCTTCGTTGGGAGTGCCGCCAACCGGACCTGGTCGGTGCCGCCGATCGCGACGCGCATCGCTTCGGCGACCTTCCCGGCGATCTCACCCTGCACGCGGAAGACATCCGCGAGCTCCGCGTCGAACGGCTGTTGCCATCGACTCGCCGCCGCGCCATCGGATCCGATCTCGACGAGCTCGGGACTCACCTGGACGTGGCTCTTGGCACCCGGAGCCTTGGCCCATCGCACCGTGCCGGTGAGCAGATAGCGCACGCCCAGCTCGCGCGCGATCTCGGCCGGCAACTTGGTCGTGCCACGGTACTGCACCGACGAGGCGCGCGCGATCACCTGCATCGCCGATACACCGGTAAGCTTGCCACGGACGGCGTCGGTCATCCCGTCGGCGAAATACGCGTCTGCAGAATCACCGAGGTTCTCGAACGGGAGCACGGCGATTCGCTGGCCTCGGGTGCTATCCGCGGTTACGACCGCCGTCGCCCGGCCAGCCGCGCGGCCCTGCCTCCAGAGCGCGAAGCCTCCGACTCCCAGCACGACGGCGACGATGCCGAGGACGAGAAGGTTCGCCCGCACATCGCGGCGTGGTGTGGGCGCGGGCGTCGTCACGGGCGCGGCACTGGCCGCGCTGACGGGATGCATCGCGGCGCTCGTCGGCTGCGTTCCACCACTCGGCGTGGTGATGTCGTCCA
>Ga0207674_10008133_pt1 | contig 12159 bp, 16 predicted proteins | sample KBSCornC72_FD_184303 | JGI IMG/M metagenome (GOLD analysis project Ga0207674, IMG submission 184303) | Corn rhizosphere microbial communities from Kellogg Biological Station, Michigan, USA - KBS Corn C7-2 (SPAdes) (version 2) | ecosystem: Host-associated > Plants > Roots > Rhizosphere > Soil ... | reverse complement strand
GCCTGCTCGCCGAGGGTAAGTATACTGAGGCGCATAAAGCGGCTGCTGCAGCAATCGAGAGCGTACAGCCGGACACCGAAAAGTACGAAGTTGCCGTGGGCGACGGTGCGTCGGCGGAAACGAAACAAGATTATGCTGCTGCCCTTGCCGCCTACCAACGAGCCGCCGCTATCCATAGCAACGAGCTTGTATCCGAAGCGATTGGCCGCGTCGCGGATAAAATGGGCAATAAGCAGCTCGCGATCGATAGCTATACCAAAGCGCTTGGCCAGGTTGTAAAAAGCCTGGTCTCTGACGCAACAACCGAACGGCTGCAGCACGCGCTCAAAGTGCTGACAAGTTAGTTGCCGCAGCTGGCCTTGCGAATTGGCCGAGCCGTGCAAATTGGTTATACTTAACGTCAGTAAAAGTTGCGAGGTGACGTGGGCGTATCTCTAAAGAAAACTTCTATAGCCGTGCTCTCGCTGCTGACCATGCTGGTTGTTGGATTGCCGGCTCATGCCCAAATCGCAGTTACCGAATACCCCATCCCTACCCCGGACAGCCAGGCGAGCACCATTATCCTGGGGCCTGATGGCAATATGTGGTTTACAGAACCGAACACAGATAAGATTGGTAAAAGTACACCCGGTGGCGTCATAACCGAGTACGACGTGCCTACGCCGGACGCGGCTCCGACGTACGCCGCAGTTGGTCCGGATGGCAATATATGGTTCACTGAGACTTTTGGTGACAAAATTGCCAAGATTACGCCAGGCGGTATCATAACCGAGTATGCTGCGCCGACTGCCAGCGGCTATTACTTAGGTATTGTGGCTGGACCGGACGGAAATCTGTGGTTTACTGAGGTATTTGGCAATAAAATCGGTAAGATTACCACCGCAGGTGCAATCACAGAATATGACTTGCCACAGGCCGATTCTCAGCCGGTTGGCATTACCCTCGGCCCAGATAACAATTTGTGGTTTACCGAAAATGGCGGTGACCGGCTGGGTAAGATCACGCCAGCGGGCGATATCACCGAATACACCATGCCTGCGAACAGTCAGCCATATGGTATTACGACTGGTCCGGATAATAATTTGTGGATGACTGAGAATGGAGGCTTTGGGAGTATCGACCAGCTAAATACCTCAGGAACGATTCTGATGCGTCATCCATTGTCTGACGCGCTGGCCACAAAACCTGGCTGGATTACCACTGGCCCTGATAGCAAACTATGGTCGCCTCTTGGCAACCTTAGTTTGCTTGCGAATGTGACAACTGATGGCACCTTGTCAGGCTATCAGCTGTCGCCGGACGAGAGTATCTTTGCCGCGGGCATAGCTGCGGGGCCGGACAATACACTCTGGTTTACGGACGTTAGTCAAAATAAGCTCGGTATTATCAGTGGCCTTGTCGAGCCTAACCCGAGCCCAGCGCCAGAGACTCCCGCTACTGTAGCGGCCAGTTCCACTGCCGTGCCTGCTCATGAGGCATCGAACGGTACGACTGCAACTGAACCAGCTCCAGCACCTTCTCCCCTGCCAGATGAGCCTGTGGCTGTGAAAGATGCGCCTCGTTCTTCGCCTTCGCCTGCACCAAGCACACCACCCGCGGCGGATTATAGCCTAGCGATGTATAGTGGTGCGGCTGTCGTAGGCCTGGCCATCCTGGGGTTGATCGGCTGGTTATTACTCAGGCTTTTTGCCAGACGAACGTAGCGACGGCTTCTGGCTGGCGTTTCGTTCCAGCTCCTCGGCAATTTCTTTGATGGCGAGCAGCCTGGCATTCCATTGGTCGGCTGCCCGGCTGAGCTCGCGCGTAGCGGCAGCTAATGAGTCGCGCTTGATGGCGAACTGGACCTCTTTGCCGGCACGCTTTTCGGTGACCAGGCCAGCTTTTTCAAGGACAAACAAATGCTTGCGCACGGCTTGCCGGCTGAAGGGCACCAGGCTGGCGAGTTTGCTGGCGCTCGCCTCACCCTTGACGAGTAAAGCGTCGATCAGTTTGCGACGGCTTGGCTCGGCGATTGCCAGCCAGAGCCGTTCATCAAACGAAGCAGTTAGGTGCATGCTAGAGGCTTTCTGCGTGCTGCTGGAGCGCGGCCCCGAAATTGTTCCAGCCATCGGTGTGCTTGCCAATAAGACTGGCCTTGTCTTCATCGCTGATCTGCAGCGTCGCAAAGCCGCTCTCAGTGAGGCGCAAATGCGTTTTGTCGCCATCTTCCCGAAGGGCGAACTCAACCAGCGTCTGCTGGTGCGTTGCGGCAGTTTCTTCGTCTGGTGCGACCCAGCGGAATGAGAACAAATGCGGCTTATCAACTTTCACAATCTCGAGTGGTGCTGTCCCGAGGCCATCCCAGGTCAGAGAACCCTGACCGCCAGGCTGCAGGTCAAGCTCGGCCTTCGCGCCAAAAAACCATTTGGCCATATGCTCTGGCTTGGTGACGACGTCCCACACTGTGGCGATCGAGGCGGCAATAGTAAATTCTTTTGTGATGCTGTCCTGCATGAAGTATCCTTTGTTTATGCAACCGATTATTGCACATTGATTAACATACTGCAACCACTGGTTGCTATGAATGTCTGGTACAATTCTGGTATGGCTCAAACTCACCTTGCCACTACCGACGACTTTCTGGCTGCGCTTCCGGATTGGCAAAGGCGAATCTGTAGTCGCGTACGTGCCTTGATTCACGAGGCAGAGCCCGCCGTCGAGGAAATGATCAAGCGTGGCGATCGGCCGTATTTTGTGCTGGCTGGGAATATATGCGCGCTGCAGGCAGCTAAAGATCACATCAATATATTCATCTACGACCCAATTGCACCCGATCCGGACGGTATTATCAATCAAGGCCAAAACAACAAAACCGCACGTGCAATACAGCTCTATCAGAACGACAGGCTTCATGAGCGGGCATTCAAAAGTCTTATCAAAGGGGTCGCCGACAACAATCGTGCGGGTGGCTGGCGCAAGCTGTGACATGATATGCTGAACGCATAAACAGGAACACGCTATGAGCAAACCAAATCCAGTTGTGCACTTTGAAATGGGTTATCAGGATCGCGAACGAATGAAGATCTTTTATGCGACAGCCTTTGGCTGGAAGCTGCAGGATATGGGCCCAGACATGGGAAATTACGTGGTTGCGCAAACGACCGCAACTGATGACCAGGGCATGGTGCAGACTCCGGGCACGATCAACGGCGGTTTCTATCAGAAGACCGATGATCCCTTGTCGCAAGCACCGTCAGTGGTCGTGTCGGTTGACGATATTCACCAAGCAATGAAGGACGTCGTGGCAGCAGGCGGAAAAATTCTCGGCGGCATGACGCAAGATGGCGGCCATACTGATGAACCACAGATGATTCCGGGTGTTGGCCTCTGGATCTCGGCCATGGATACCGAGAACAATCGATTCTCGATTTTGCAGCCTTAGTACTAGCGCTGCGGCTGTTTGCCGCCTATTTAGTTTATTTGCGTGCTGCTTTGAGCGCCTCGGCATACCACAGTAGGCTGGTCATTTGAGTACTCAGTTGATCTTGCGGCCCATATTGTTTTTCGCGAAGCTCTTGTTTGAGCTCGCCGTCGCTGCTCATAGATTCAGCTAGGCGATCACTGAAGAATAACGCCTGAGGGATCGTCACTGCGCCAACACCAGGGAGAGCCATGCGCAGGCTGGCGATGGCCTGTGCACCGCCGGTGGTACCATGACCAACCAACGCAACCGGTTTGTCATCCATTTCGTGGCCGAGTACGTCGATAGCGTTCTTGAGCACGGCTGATGTCGAGCGGTTGTACTCTGGCGTCACTAATACGTATCCGTCAAAGGTAGCGATCTTGTCGAGCCACTTTTTGGTCGCATCGTCGGGTGTGCGATGTGGGTTGTAACGAGGGCTAATAGGCTCGTTAATAAATGGCAGTTGATACTCACGGAGGTCAAGCAATTCAGCTTCAGCTTTGGTCTCCAGTCCGCGCGCTACCCATTTCGCAAGTTTGTCGGTCTGGCGGCCTTCACGGGTGCTACCTACTATGATTGCAATCTTCGTCATGTTCCCTCCTTATGCTATACTGTAAAAAATAAAGTATTGAACTCTCCCAGCATACCGCTGTCACTGGACGTTGTAAAGTATCATGGAACACCCAACATCATCATTGCACTCCCCGGCACAGCTTGACGCCGAGACCACCGAGCTGCGGCGCGCCTTGGACATTGTCGGCGATAAATGGTCGGCGTTGATTTTGTATCACCTGCACCGGACTGGCCCTTCGCGTTTTACTGCCTGTCAGATGGCAGGTCTGATCAATACCAAAACCCTGACAGACCGTCTCGTCAGGTTGGAAAAAGCCGGTTTGCTCAACCGTACCGAATATAACGAATATCCGCCGCGCACCGAGTATACGCTGACCGACGCTGGCGAGAAGCTCATACCAATCCTACGCGCCATGGCTGGCTGGTCGCAAAAGCACCTGCAGTAGGCGCCATACCCAGGGTGCTTTAAGATTGACATTTCTTTCCAAGATGATAGAATAAACTTCCAGTGAGGCTTATCGATAAGCCTTGTTCCTTTCGAGGTGGATTATGACAATTCTGTTCGTACCGGGTTTTGCAAGTTCGCAAAAACCAGGTGTGGCGCAAGGATTTATTGATGAACTGCAGCGACTGACTAGCGAGGAGGTCATTTATGCGCCCTCGCAGCGTACACTTGTCCTAGATGACGTCGAGGACTCGGAAACGCTGATTCAAGCTCAGGTCTCGAACATCCTGGATAGAATCGAGGAGGCGGCCCTAGAGGACCCTGAGGTGTATGCACGAGGGATGATCGCTATTGGGCATTCGCTGGGTGCGTTGTGGATAACCGCACTTGCACTTGAGCTGCCCATGATACAGCGGCTTGTTCTGCTTTCCCCCGCTTCACTTTATGAGCAACGATTTGTTGATATCGCTAGCGGACTGTTCCGTAAGAGTAAGTATAGCTTACTCAGTAAAGAGGAAGGGGTAACGAAGCTAACACTGCAGCAAGGTTGGGAATCTCGTGGATACTTCGGCTTTGGGATCGCTCGGTGGAAACTTCTGAGGGCTGAGATTATTGCTGCTTGCAAGCCATTGCTCCCAGAATACCTGAAGAGGCTTTTTGAGCCAGACGACCAGGGCTATGTCCGCAATCTAGAAGTCTGGGCAGCATTCCCGGAACACGATAAGATGTTTCGTCGCGCTGATGTTTCACGCGCTCTTCGAGAATTGGAGGAGCAAGGGATAGTTGTAAATCGTCTTCGATTGTTCGGTGGTGTTGGCCACGATGCTCACTTCTGGATAGATCCTGTAGTGCGAGCGTTATGGAATGGCAATCTTCTTGAAGCCGATGAGGTTATTGAAGAAGACATAGACGCGGCAGATGGATCATAAAACCTCACCGCCTCCGTTGCAGAAGCTTTTCGCGTAAAAGCCTCTCCGGGGGCTTTTGCATTTTTAGCGAACAATAATTTCGCAGTAATCCTACTAAACGAGGAGCCGGCCCACGGCGAGGCCTGCCGACAGCGACAAGAGCACCAGCAGCGACAGACCGAACATGCTGCCCGCCCAGGCGCGATCGTCGGCAGTGTGCAATCCCAGCACGCCGCGCATTAACCAGTAACAGGCGATAGCGCCCATGCCGACCAGGTATACGACTCCTAAGTGGCCATAGATACCGAGCACTGTGTCTGCCGCCAAAAACAATGCAACATACAAAATAATAAAACGCTTCGTGCTCAGCATACCTTCTTTGACGGGCCACACCGGCAGACCGGCCGCCCGATAATCATCTATCCTTCGCATGGCAATTGCATAGAAATGAGGCATTTGCCAGATAACCATGACGGCGAACAGTAATAGCGCGATTATATCAAATGCACCCGTGACGGCCACATATCCGGCGACGAGCGACGCTGCGCCAGGTAGTGTGCCAACAAGCGTTCCATGCTTAGTCCGGCGCTTGGCAAGCCCGTACAAACCAACGTAGCTAATAAAAGCCATAACGCCCAGCCCCTCAACAAGCCAATTGGTCAGCAAGAGTGCCCCAAAACCGCCTGCTGCCAGCAGAGATGCAAATATAAATGCCTGCGCTGGGCTGATAACGCCGGTGGCTAGTGCTCGAGTGCGGGTACGGGCCATCTTCTGATCAATCGTACGATCGAGGTAATTGTTGCAGACGCACGCCGAAGCAATGACCAAGGCCGTGCCGGCGAGCAAGCTGAAGCATTGCCACGGATGGATATGCCAGACGGAAGCCAGCAAATAGCCAGCCGCCGCGGTCATGACATTGCTATAGACGATGCCGGGTTTCGTCAGCAGGTAATACGCCCTGAACACTAAATGCCGCCGCCCTGCTCGTTGAGATATTTGTGTATGTCGCTCGGCGTCATATGGTAGTTGAGATTGTACATGATCCAGAGCGAGCCACCTACCACAATGAATACGACACTGAGGGCCGAGAGTAACGCGATAATTTTCCAACGCGCATTGCGACCACTGCCGATGTGCAGGAAGTAAAAGAGCTGCACGAGAAACTGCACCGTTGCCAGCATAGCGACAATGGCGATGAGTACGCCCGTCGATGCCACATGGGTCGTTACAGCAAGGTAGGCCGCCAGCGTTAGCACCACTGACATAATAAACCCGCTGAGGTAGAGCGATAGAGTTCCTGACGAATGCTGCTCAAGTGGTTTGGACGTATGTGATACGCGACTCATGACGGCAGTACTCCCAGTAGATAGACGATACTAAAGATAAAAATCCAGATCACATCAAGGAAATGCCAGAAAATACTGAGTAAGGACAGTCGTCGCCTGACGCCCGCCGTGAAGCCGCGCTGCAGCAGCTGGTACAACATGATCGTCATCCAGACTAAACCGACGACAATGTGCAGGCCGTGTGTACCAACAAGCGTAAAGTAGGCTGACAGGAATCCGCTGCGTTGCCAGCCCGCGCCGATTTGAGCCAGATGCGCGAACTCGTTTACCTCCAGTGCTAGGAAGCTGAGCCCTAGCACCATAGTCACTGCAAACCAGCTGATAGCCTGCGTTTTGTGCTGCCGGTTCGTAGCCAGGATTGCCAATCCGCAAGTAAAGCTACTTGTGAGCAACACCAGCGTCTCGGCAAGCACGTACGGCAGGTCAAACAGTGTCTGGCCGCTCGGCCCGTCAGCAGTATTGCCACGGAGCGCTGCGTAGGTTGCGAACAGACTGGCAAACAGGATGCAGTCAGTCATGACATAGAGCCAGAAACCAAAGTTCGTTTTGGTGTGCACGGTTTGTTCGTGCAGTATGAGTGCTTCATTGTTCATGCGTACTTCTCCCCTGCCTCGATACGGGCAATTGTTTCAACAGATAGTTCGGTCTCCTGCTCATCGCGGGCAGACTGCGCGATCAGCACGATGATAGCGCTGAGTGCGCCAATCACCACCAGCCACCACATGTGCCAGACAAAGCCGAATGCAGCAGCCATGGCAAGCATCCCGATCAGCAATCCGGCTGGTGTGTTTTTGGGAAGCATGATCGGCTGGTACATGGGCTTGGCTGGTCTGCGTTTGGTCTGCTTCTGCTCCCAGAATTCATCGCGTGACGTTACGGTGGGTATGATCGCAAAATTATACACGGGTGGTGGTGATGTAGTCGCCCATTCCAGCGTCCTACCGTCCCAGGGGTCGTTGAGCGGTTTACCTTGTCGGGCTCGCAGAATAATACTGACCAGCAGTTGTAGTACTTGCAGGCCAACGCCCACGCAGATAATGCCCACGCCAATGCCGGCGACGATAAATAATGGCTGCCAGCCCAGGCTTGCGCTGTAATGATCAAGCCGTCGGGTTGCACCCATAAGCCCCAGAATATAGAGCGGCGTAAAGGCCACGACGAAGCCGACGATCCAGCACCACGCGGCATATCGGCCAATCTTTTCACTGAGTCTGAAGCCGAACACTTTCGGGAACCAGTAAGTAAGGCCGGCAAAATAACCAAACAGCACGCCGCTGATGATCATTGTGTGGAAGTGCGCCACAAGGAAGAGCGAGTTGTGTACCTGAAAGTCGATTGCCGGTACGGCCATCAGCACGCCGGCCACTCCACCCAACGTAAATAGAAAGACGAAACCCAGGAACCAGATCATCGGCGAGGTAAAACGAATACGTCCGCGGTACATCGTAAATAGCCAGTTGAAAATCTTCACGCCGGTTGGAATGGAGATCAGCATCGTTGCGATACCAAAGACCGCATTCACATCGGCCCCCGCGCCCATCGTAAAGAAATGATGCAGCCAGACGGTAAACGACAGCAGCACAATCAGCCAGATCGCCACGACCATTGACGTGTAGCCGAACAGCCGCTTGCGCGAAAACGTTGCGACAACTTCGGAGAAAACACCAAAGGCTGGCAGCACCAGGATATAAACCTCCGGATGCCCCCACGCCCAGATCAGGTTGACATACATCATGGCATTGCCGCCCCCACCCGAGGTAAAGAAATGCGTGCCGAAAGTCCTATCCAGCGCCAGCATGGCAAGGGTTGCCGTAAGGATCGGAAACGCAAACACGACCAGCGTCATCGCACCGAATACACTCCAGACGAACATTGGCATTTTCATCAACGTCATGCCCGGGCAACGCATTTTGAGGATGGTCACGAGGAAGTTTACTCCCGAAAGCAAACTGCCGATGCCGGCTATCTGCAGGCTCCATATCCAGTAATCCACTCCCACGCCCGGGCTATATTGCGACTCGCTGAGTGGCGGATATGCGAGCCAGCCAGCTGACGAAAAACCACCAAGCATCAGCGACACATTCACGAGAATCATGCCACCCGTAAATAGCCAGAAGCTTGTGGCATTCATGAATGGGAACGCTACATCGCGCGAACCGATCTGCAGTGGCAGGATGAGATTAATCAGCCCAAACATAAAGCCCATCGCGACAAAAAAGATCATGATGGTACCGTGTGCCGAAAAGACCTGCTGAAATGTATCGGTCGAGACGATGCCGTGGGCGCTGCCGACTGATGTCGCCTGTTGCGTGCGCATCATCAGTGCGTCGGCCAGCCCGCGTACCAGCATGATGCCCGCGACAGCTAGGTACATGACGCCGATCCTTTTGTGGTTGGTCGTCGTAAGCCATTCCTTCCAGAGCCAGCGCCACTTTTTGAAGTACGTCAGAGCACCGATCACCAGGAAACCGGTCATAATCATGCCGACCGCGGCAAACGCCGTGACTGGCTCGCGAGGAAATGCTTCAGTGAGTTGCAGGCGGCCAAAGATCATCTGCATAAAGTTATTCATTGGGTCACCCTCGAGATATCTGGCAGCATGTATTTCATTACTATCAAATTATACAGGCCGTCCTCGACGGAAGAATAATAGTAGGTGGTGGGATTGTCCTGGCTGGGTTTGGCGAGGGCCGTGTAGGCTGACAGGTCGAGCTTGTGCGGTGACCGGCCAGCTGTTGCCAGCCACTGGGAAAAATCGCTGGCATCCAAGGCCTTGGCGGTAAAGTCCATACCCGAAAAGCCTTTGCCCGTAATGTTGGCTGGCGAACCGAAGTAGGTGCCGCTTTGGTCGGCAATCAGATGCAAGGTAGTCGACATACCCGGCATAGCATACAGCTGGCCACCGAGCTGCGGGATCCAGAACGAGTTCATGACACTGTCAGACGTCAACGAGAATGTGACCGGCCGTCCCACCGGCAAGGCCACTTCATTGACGCTAGCGACATGCTGCGCCGGATAAATAAACAGCCATTTCCAGTCCAATGAGACGACCTGAATGGCGAGCGGGCTTTCGTTAGACGCGATTGCCCGTGAGGGGTCGAGTGTGTGCGAACTTTGCCAGGTAATAATTGATAGCGCCAGAATAATTGCGCAGGGAATCCCCCACCAGATTGTTTCGAACAGCGGGCTGTGATCCCACGTTGGCTGGTAAGCGGCTCTGCCATTGCTCTCGCGGTAACGATAAGCGATCACGATAGTCATCACAAACACTGGTACTACAACGATGATCGACAGCAACGCGCCAACAATAATCAAATTACGCTGCGCCTCGCCAATCTGCCCCATCGGTGCCAGCACGGCGAGCGGATGACTGGAAATGTACCACGCCGCCAGGGCGATAGCAGCAATGATCGACGCAATGAGAATAGCAAATTTGTAAGAGGTCTTTATGTGGGGCATAGCGATGTCAAGCTAATACTTCCTTTACTATACACTGCTATGGCGCTCTGCTGCTACGTTCATGCTGCTTTCGGTTACAATAGAGAACATGAATCGATTGAGAACGGCTGGCGTTGTGCTGGGCGTGCTGCTCGGAGCTGTCAGTGTGGCTATAGTCGTGACGCTGCTTGCACGGCAGTATTTCGCTGGCAACGGGAACACGAATGATCTGCACGTGGCAATGTGCCCCACTCGCCGTGCATCACACCTGGTGACGATTTGGCAGAATCAGCTGCATCCTGGGCATACAGAGGCCCGATTGTGCGATACGCTGACTATTACGAATGCCGACGCCGCTATCCGGCTGATCGCTTTCGGTCCGCACGAGCATCATGAGCCATATGATGGCGTCACCGAAAAGGTGTTGGGTTCACGGCAGAGCCTCACGCTTACCCTCAACCAGCTGGGCACCTATCATTTTCATGATCATCTGCAAGACGAAGTTGCTGGTGACTTTACGGTTTCAGAGTAATGCTGCGTATAATACAAGCATGAACATCGCCAAAATTCTCAATGCCGTTCCTCGCCTGCTCTCGAGCAAGCTTTCGATATTTATCTTTATCGGCCTATTTATCTATCTGGTTGGTTTTGGCATTCTGGGCCTCTGGATCCCTGCGCTTGAGCCTTCATCGACGATGCAATTGATTCTGGGGAACTATACCAACGTCGCAAGCGCGACCGGAGCTTCGATCGCTGCTGGCGCCGGCGTGACCGCTGTAGCAACCACGTCTGTCGTCTTGCATCACGTACGCAAAAACAATCAGCGGTACGAGGAGCTCAAGAAATCACATGACGAAATGAAAGCCATGGTTACCGAGATTCATCACACGCTCCATAAAACAGCCAAATAAATACCAGGCGGCTGTGGGCAGCGCCTGGTATTTCAGGTGCGTGAGTAGCTGACCTACTCGTTGTCGTTATTGCCTTGGTGGCTGTGCTCGCCACCCGTGCGCTTTGCTTCTACCGGCTGCGCTTCAGCGCCTTTACGGCCAGCTTCACGAGCACGCTCATCGCCTTTCTTGAATTTTCCGCCACTGGCTTTCCCTCCCTTGCTGGCGATCTCCCGCTGTTTGTTCTCGTCCATACTTGCAAAACCACGTTGGCTAGTGTTGGCGTCTGCCATAACTCCCTCCTTTACTTAGTTTGCATGTACTACTATGGATCCTCGAGCAATATCGTGCTGTAATATTTTTCATGTAGCCTACAAAAAATGTCTCGCATACCGTCCACTAAAAATTTTACAGGCATGGCACCAAGATTAAGGCAGCAGCGCTGTTGGTCGTTTGCTGGCGGGCACGTATACTTGTCCTATGGAACACCAATTACCTCTTCGCCTGCAACAACTTATCCAAAACGCGCGTGTTAAGCATTTGCCCAAAGGGCAGATCGTCTTTTACCAGGACGACATTCCGACTGATGTGTACGTGCTCAAACAGGGGGTCATCAAAGTCCACAACATTGACGATCAGGGCAATGAAAAGATCCTGCATCTACTGAAACCGCCTGCATTGGCGCCGCTCGCAATCTTTTCGGGAACGGGCATTGCGACCCGTTGGTTTTACACGGCCCTGACTGATTGTGAAGTCTATGTTGTGACTACCAAGAATCTCTATGCGCTCATGAAGGAAGACATTGAAACGACGATTTACCTTATGAATTGGTTCTCGCGCGAGGTGCATGAACTGCTCGTTCGTCTCGATAGTCTGAGCAAAACGAATGTCGCTGATAAATTGCTGGCGGTCCTGAAGTTCCTGGCCGTGCATCATAGTACCAAGCGGCCACAGGGTTGGCTGCGGGTCAACTTCCCGGTCAGCCACCAGCTTCTGGCGGATATTATTGGCGTCACCCGTGAGAGCGCCGCTACCTGTATGAAAGAATTTGCCGATGCCAAGATCGTCCGCAATCCCCGACTCACGACTCTTGAGATCAATTTCGAACGCTTGTTAG
>Ga0207674_10008132_pt1 | contig 12160 bp, 11 predicted proteins | sample KBSCornC72_FD_184303 | JGI IMG/M metagenome (GOLD analysis project Ga0207674, IMG submission 184303) | Corn rhizosphere microbial communities from Kellogg Biological Station, Michigan, USA - KBS Corn C7-2 (SPAdes) (version 2) | ecosystem: Host-associated > Plants > Roots > Rhizosphere > Soil ... | reverse complement strand
ACCCCAAGCTTTTTCGCTTCAGCAGGGGAAATGTGTTGCTCTCTCAGCAGCCTCAACAAGCGGTCTTTGCAATGATCCAGCACCACGTGTTCGATCTCATGCCCGAGGATTGCGGCGAGCTGGTCCTCACTATCGAGCAAAGCCAGAATGCCGCCACCTACGAAGATTTCTCCGCCTGGGAGAGCGACGGCGCTCTTGAATCTGGGATCAGGGTCGTAGTGAAAGTGGTAGGACAAGTGGCGTGGGGCGTTGGCAGCCACACGGTCGCCGACAGATTGCAGATACTTCTCGATGCTCTCGATTCGCGGACCTGGCGCCAAGCCCCGAACCCTCGCGTATTTTTCGGCAAGAATGTGGCCGATGCGGACCTCATCTGCGTCGGAGAAGGCAGCTGCGGCGAAGGCACGCGCTGCGAACAGGACTAACGCAACCGTGAACCTGAACTTCACGTGAGAAGTATAACCTCCCATTGCCCCGCGTGTCCTTGAGATAGCACGCTATCCTGAATACGACCCCCTATGCCATTCGCCACCATCGCCGAGGCGATCGAGGAAATCCGCGCCGGCCGCATGCTAGTCGTGGTCGATGACGAAGACCGCGAAAATGAGGGCGACCTCACCGTGGCCGCTCAGTTCGTCACCCCCGAAGCGATCAACTTCATGGCGGTGCATGGCCGCGGGCTGATCTGCTTGGCGCTTTCGCCCGAACGCTGCGACCAGCTTCACCTGCCGCTGGTCTCGCCCATGAACACGTCGCGCTTCGGCACGGCTTTTTGCGAATCCATCGACGCCGCCGAAGGCGTCACCACGGGCATCTCCGCTGCCGACCGAGCCCAGACGATCCGCATCGCCATGAACGCCGCCACCAAGCCTTCCGATCTGGCGCGGCCCGGCCATGTCTTTCCACTGCGCGCGCGCGAAGGCGGAGTTCTCGTTCGCGCGGGTCAAACCGAAGCAGCTGTCGATTTGGCTCGCATGGCTGGCCTTGAGCCCGGCGGCGTTATCTGCGAAATCATGAACGAGGACGGCAGCATGGCGCGCGTCCCCCAGCTTCTGCAATTCTGCGAACGCCACGGCCTCAAAATGATCTCGGTCGCCAGCCTGATCCGCCATCGGCACCAGACGGAGAATTTGATTCAGCGCCGCGCCGAAGGCTGTCTCGATACCGAATTCGGCAGCTTCAAAACCGTAACCTTTGGAAGCACGGTCAACGACGAGGCGCATCTAGCCCTGGTTCATGGCGACGTTCGCGGAAAAGATAACGTCCTGGTTCGTATGCATTCCCGCTGCGTGCTGGGCGACGTGTTCGGATCCACCGCCTGCAATTGCGGAGCGATGCTGCGCGCTTCCCTCAAGCGCATTACGGAGGAGGGTGAAGGCGTGCTTGTCTACCTGCACCAATCCGGATGGGGAGAGCGCAAGCACATCCCCTTGCCCGATGGCTCTCCGCGGCCCTTACAGGAATTCGGCATCGGCGCGCAAATTCTGGCCGATCTGGGCCTGTCGACCATCCGCATCCTGACCAACCGCGCGCGCAAGCTGCCCGGCCTCGACGCGTTCGGTATTCGCATCACCGGTCAGGTCCCGCTCGAAGACGAATCAGCGCAATAGATTCCGCAGCACGAACCACAGGTTCGCCGGGCGTTCCGCCAGCCGCCGCATGAAGTACGGATACCATTCCGTCCCGTAAGGAACGTACAGCCGCAGCCGAAACCCTTGTGCAATTAACTTCTGTTGCAGATCGCGCCGGATTCCGTACAGCATCTGGAACTCGAAACTATCCCGCCGAATGCTCCGCCCTTCCACGTACTCCATCGCTTCCCGAATGATCCTCTCATCATGAGTGGCGATCGCTGGATACACCCCGTGATCAAGCAGCGTATGCATTAGCTTGATGTAGTTTTCGTCCACGTCCTGCTTACGTGGAAAAGCTACTTCAGGAGGCTCCCGATATGCCCCCTTCACCAGCCGCACCGGCACCCCCGCCGCATTCAGCCGATCGATATCCGCGGCGCTGCTATGCAAGTACGCCTGAACGCACACACGGACACATCCGCACTCCTCGCCAGCCTGGATCGCCATTGCCAGCGTGCGCTCGGTGTAGGCGCTGGCTTCCATATCGATTTCCACCCGGCTGCTCGCAACCTTGGCCTTCGCCTCCAGCCGCCGAACGTTTTCCAGGCACGCTTCCCTGGAAAGATCCAACCCGAATTGCGTGAGCTTAATCGCGATGGTGCTGGAGAGATGCCGATCGGCGATCTGTTCCAATGCGCTGACATAAGCATCGCAGGATGCCGCTGCCTCTTCCAGAGTTTTTACGTTTTCGCCCAGATGATCCAACGTGGAAAACACACCGCCGCGCTGTAGTTGCTCGCAAACTGCGAGTGCTTCTTCGAGCGTGTCGCCGGCGACGAAACGCCGCGTCACTTTGCGCGAAGGCGGCCAGGCTTCCATCCATCTCCGCAGCGCGGACCGCCGCGATAGATAGAGGAACAGACCTCGCATCATGCGGGTCGGATGCTTTCGTCTACGCGCGCACCTTCGTCAGGCAACTGAGGCTGACGCGCCGCCGTGTCGATTCGTACAGGCTGCGGAGGCTCCGCGGTCGCGCCCACTCCCAGCTCCCGCATGCGTTTGAGCGACGGCAGCAACCGCGCATCCCAGGAACCCACGGATCGGTTGTACGCCTCCATCGCCCTCGACAGATGACGGCCCGCGTCGGCATAGTATTCGGCGAATCCGCGCACGCGCTCATGAAATTCCCCAGCGATCCGACGCAGCTCGTCGGCATTCTTAGCCAGGCGCTCCTGCCGCCAGCCGTACGATACACCTTTGAGAATGCTGACCAGGGTCACCGGAGTCGCCAGCAGCACTTTCTTGGCGAGAGCGTTCTCTAGCAGCTCGCGATTGCGCTCTAATGCGGCGCTCATGAAATGCTCGCCGGGCAGAAACAGGACCACCATCTCTGGAGCCGGATCGAACTGCGCCCAGTATTCCCGGGCCGAAAGATCGATCACGTGGCGCCATAATTGCTGCGCGTGCCGATCCAATGCCGCCGCTCGCCCCGCTGGATCTGCAGCTTCTTCAGAATCCAAATATGCCGCCAGCGGGGCCTTCGCATCTACCGCCAGCGTCCGGCCCCCGGGAAGCTTCACGATCATATCGGGTCGCTTGCGGTCTTCAGATTGCTGTTCAAGGAAATCGCAATAGGGCGACATCCCGGCCAGCTCTGCAACGCGGCGCAGCGTCAGTTCGCCCCATCGCCCGCGCGCGTTCGGGCCGCGCAAGGCTTGCGATAGAGCCAGAGTCTCTTTACTGAGCATCGCCAGGTGAGTTTCGACGCCCCCAAGCGAATGCTGTCTTTGGGATTCCAGCTCCCGCATCTGCGCTTCGATACGAGCCAGCGATTCCGCAATGGACCTGGCCGTATCCACAGCAGCGCGCGCGTCCTGAGCCGTATTCTGGGCGGATTGCCGCGCCCGCATCCAGACAATAGTAAGCCCTATTCCCGCTCCGGCCGCCAGAACAATCGCGATCCAAAATGTTGCGGAGGACATGACACCTACAGTTTGGCATACGTCTCAGCGAATAAAGAACGTAGGCTTATCCACAGAGGCATCTACAGCGACGTCGAAGAACCCGACCATCATTTCCTCCCAGCTCTGCGGCCCGTAACGCACATCGGCCGCAGGATCGGGATTGCGTGGATTCGCCCGCGAGTTGTCATACGTCGCGATCCAGTTCAGCCTTGTGCCCTTCTTGAGCGGCATCGGCTCGGCCAGCTTGTAATACAGCTGCCAGTAGAAATCGTAGGGCTTGACCTTCAGCAGCGTCTCAGGGAGCCCCTTATCCAAAAGTCTGGTGTACTCAAACGACGTCCCGCGCAGGTGCATGTGCGGGAAGAACCCCAGCAACAACGCATCATTCGGCAGCGTGCCCCAGACACTGACCCGGAACTCACGCTCCCCCGCCGGAATCACAAACTTTTCGTTATCCATTTGCAGCGTGAGAACTCGCTTCGCCGGACGCGCCGTGGCGAACACCATACCGACCTTGGTCCGATCATCGACCGCGGTCCCTGTTGGCGTGTAGTGTATCTCGAACACGATATCCGAGCCGGCCTTCACCAGCTTCGCCATTCCCGCCGGATACACTTCGGGAGCGCTGCCCGGCGCATACACTGCCAGGATATCGGCCTTGGTCGGCCCGCGCGTCCACGTGTCGCCTGGCTCGCGCAAATACGCGACAGCATGGTGCACTGACTTGCGCCCGCTCGGTCGCACTTCCACCGATTGCACCCAGCGATCTTCTTTAAAACCCGTAGGCACGATGAAATACTGATACTCCACCGCGCCTTTCGCCGGGACGTGAAATGCCTGAGGCATCTCGATCACAGCATCCGGTTCCGAAATGTTCCAGCCTTCCGGCCAGATCTTCGGCGGAGGTCGGTCAGCCTCCCTGCCTTGCGTTGCTCCGTTGTCCGCCCACTTCGCCAGCGTCTCGCGCTCTGCTGTCGTCAGAGACCGGTCGTTAGAGAACTTCCCACAGCATGGATCGGCGAACCAGGGCGGCATCTTGCGCGTGCGCACCGCTTCGCGAATCGCCTTGGCCCACGGCCGAGTTTGTTCGTAGGTTGTAAACGCCATGGGAGCGATCTGCCCCGGGCGATGGCACTCCTGGCAGCGATCCTGCAAAATCGGCAGAACCTCGCGATAGAATGTGACCTGCTGTGCCAGCAGCACGTAGTTCAGCATCAGCGGGATCACGTCTATATTGTGCCTGGAAAAAGGGGACTGGTCGCGCGCAGTTCAGAGCCGGGCCCCCTACAAAAATAGGGCCTGTCCCCTTTTTCCGATTAATCTACCATCGCCTTCATCGTCAATTGCTCCCCATCCCCTTCATACGCCACCTGCACCACCGACTCCGGCTCGATCTGATTCCGCTCCACCATCGCCGCCAGCGGCTGCGTCAGTTTCCGCAGGATAATCCTCTTTAAATCCCGAGCCCCATACTCGCTGCTGGTTCCCCTTGCCAGCAGGAATTTGCGAGCACTAACGTCCAACTCCAGCGTGAACGCCCGTTCCTCCAATCGATTGACTATATGCCGCTCCAGTGCGGCGATCTGCTGATCCAGGATGATCTCGAGCGCATCCGCAGCCAGAGGCTGGTAGGTGATCACCCCATCGATCCGATTCACGAACTCCGGCGCAAATTTACGCTTCACCGCGCCCAGTCCGATACTCGCCAACTTTCGCAGCGTCCGGCCCTCCGGTGGCGGCAGTGCCACGCTGAACCCGAAATCCGGTTGGATTTCTTTGCGCATCGTGGGCGCCCCCAGGTTGCTGGTCAGGAAAATCAGCGTGCGCTCGAAATTGACCGAGGTGTTATCCCCCAGCCGCAGGACAGCTTTGTCCAACACGCCCAGCAGCAGCCGAGTCATGCTTGGGGCGGCCTTCTCGATTTCATCGAACAGCACCAGCGATAAATTCGACCCCTCGCTGGTCACCGCACCCAACTTTTGTTGCGTTAGCATCGGCGGCGTCTCCCGATGCCCCAGATATCCTGGCGGCGCGCCGATCAGCTTGGCGATTTCATGCTCCATTTGAAATTCGCCGCAGTCCACGCGCACCAGATTCTTTTCGCTGCCGTGGAGCGCATCGGCCAACGCCTCTACCGTTCGAGTCTTGCCGGTTCCCGTGGGCCCCAGCAGCAGGAAAACTCCTGCCGGCCGACCCTCCGGCGCCATCCCGGCTCGATACATCTGAACGTAAGGAACGATTTCGGCGATCGCATGCGCCTGCCCTACCAGGCGGCTCGCAAGCTGCTGCGCGAGTTCTTCTCTGTCGTTTGGTGGAAAGCTTGCAGTTAGATTACGTCGCGGACGGATGGGTACAACTGGGCCTCGCACAACTCATTCTGAGCCTGAAGCTACCGCCGGCAGTCCGGCTGCAGCGCTAACGGCCTGAATGCGAGTTACTTATGTCGGTAGGTAATGCGTCCCTTGGTTAGGTCGTAGGGCGACATCTCCAGTGTTACCCGGTCGCCCGCAAGGACGCGGATGCGGTTGCGGCGAAGTCTGCCGGCCAGGTGCGCGAGCACCATGCGCTCCTGATCCAGTTGCACGCTGAACTGTCCACTGGGGAATTTCTCTACTACGGTTCCGGTGACTTCAATGCAATCTTCTTTACTCATCCGTCCTTCCAGACGATGATTATACACAGTTTCGGTAGAATCTAATGCCAGGATCCTATGGCCGAAAAACTCGGGACATTATTTCAAATCTATTTCCGGCCTTCGCGCGCGTTAAGCCAGATACTCGATTCCGGCAGTCTGATGCTGGCCATCGTCGCGGCAGCTCTCGTCAGCTTCGGAGTTGCTCGGTCGGTTCGCGACACCATTACACCGCTGGTACTCCTGGCGCTGCTTTTCGTGCCCGTCTGCATCGCCATTATTTCGCTCTGGGACCATCTGGGGAGCCTCAGCGTCGTGCTTGGCCGGGACTATTCTCCACTATTGATATGCGTTCTTATGTGCTGGGCTGCCGCTTTCCTTCCCGCCGCGATCGTAACCGTCTACCCCGAATGGATCCGCCTCGCGGTCCTTCTGTATTTCCTGGCGCTTGCGGCCATCGCCGTGCGGACGGTTTTCGGAACCCACATTGGGAAAGCGATCACAACCGTACTAGGCGGATCCATTGCCACCGTGATCGGCTACGAATTGTATGAAACGTTCGGAGGAGCCCTCTCCTACTTCTCTTCGCCCCTCATGCTGTTCTGGCTGTACTACCTGTTCCGTCCCAATCTCGACTCATTAACGGGGCTGGGCGGCGGATTGCGCTCGCGCCAGAATTTTCGCCGGTACCTGGAATCCTCCACCGTAAATCCGCGCGATTCCGATGCGCAATATCAGCTCGGCTTGATCTACCAGCAGCGCCGCAATTACGCCGAAGCGATCGGGCGCTTCTCCCGAGCCGTCGAAATCGATCCCAGCGAGACCGATGCCCACCACCAGCTCGGCTGCATCGCTCTGGAGCAGAAACGGTATGAGGACGCCCGCCGGCACTTCGCCGCCGCCGCTGCCCTGGATAACAAGCATGCGTCCAGCGAAGTCTGGCGCGGCCTGGGTGCAGCCGACTTGCAACTGGGGCGCACCGAACAAGCACTGGCCGAGCTTGAAACCTACGTCACCCGCCGCGAGTTCGATCCTGAAGGTCTGTACTGGACCGGCGCCGCACTCAAGAAACTCGGCCGCACCGAGGAAGCCCGCGATGCATTCCAGCGCGCTGTCGAGGCCGCCCGCACCGCACCCGCGCATCGCCGGCGATTCACCGCCGCATGGGGCCGCCAGGCCAAGTCCGAACTGCGATCGTTATAGGTAGGACAGGCGATCTTGTCGCCTGTCAGGGCGCCTGTCAGGGTGCGTCCCCCACCATCGCAATCCGAAACGCAGGCCGATACACCCGCGCCCGTGGATTCCGTAATCCCGCCCGCCGCGCCAACTCTTCCAGTTCTTCCCGTCGAAACGCCGCCTCCACCGAAATTGCCCCATCGTGAACCGTCACAGGATCCCATCCCAACAGCGGACGGCTCCACGCGATGAAGTAATACGGAATCGGATTCCGCTCCAGGTCGATCACCAGCACAGCTTTGCGCGCCACCTCGCCGAAGCCTCTGAGCAGTTCCACCACCTCGTTATCAGTGAAGTGATGCAGGAACAGCGAACAGAAGACGTAGTCGAAACTTCCCGGGCGAAACGGCAGCCGGAAAGCGTCCGCGACAACCTTCGCCCCGGCCGCCCCAACCAGGTGCGACGGCACGTAATCCAGGGACGTGACTCTTGCTCCGGCATACGACTGGCGTATGACGCTTCCCATGTCACCCGACGCCGCTCCCACGTCCAGAACCGAGAACATCCCCGAAGCCGGGACAGTCTCCGCCAGCAGCTTGCGCAGCGTCGAATGCCCTCCCCAGCGCCGATTAATCCGGATGAGATCCGCCAGACTCGCCCGGGCCTCCTCGGGCGGCAGGCTATCCAGAAGCTCCGGCAGAATCAATCGTTTACCGAGACAATGCATCTGTGCCCCAGAATACCCCAGTACCCTATTGCAACTGCTAAAATGGGTCGAGAGTTCCTCTAAAGGAGACTACAACTGTGGCTGACAGCGATTCGTCCGAAAACTCGGGAGCGAAGATCCCAATCCTGTTTGGGGCGGTTGTGGCGCTGGTCGCTGCGTCCCTTTATCAGTTCTATGAAGTGCGGCAGGTCCGGGCCGAATTAGCGTCCACCCGCGACGCGCTGGTGGAGCAGATTTCCAAGGTCCACGAAACCTCTACGGTTTCGAGCAAAACTAACCGCGAATCCGTCGATACTCTGAAATCTCAGATGGCCGAGGCTCGCCGCCAGGCCAGCATTCTGGCGGGCCAAGCCAAGCTGGACGCCACTAAGCATGCCGATGACCTGGCCGATAAGCTCGAAAAAATGCAGCAGGATGAGAGCGCCAAGTTCACGGAAAAAGTCACTGCTGTCTCGAGCGACGTTTCCAAGGTTCGCGACGACGCCAATTCCACCAAGACCCGCGTGGGCGAAGTCTCATCAGATCTGGCAGTCGTTAAGACCGACGCCGCCGCCACCCGCAGCGAGCTCGAAAAGACCATTGCCGACCTAAAGAGCACGAAAGGCGATCTTGGCGTTCAAAGCGGTCTGATCGCCACCAACGGCAAGGAACTGCAAGCCCTGCGTTCCCTCGGCGAACGAAACTACACGGAGTTCAAGCTGGTCAAGGAAAAATCGCCGCGCAAGGTCGGCGATGTTCAGATGCGGCTCAAGTCCGCTGACATGAAGAAGAACCGCTACACCATTGAGCTGATCGCCGATGACAAATTGGTGGAAAAGAAAGACAAGACCATCAATGAGCCGGTTCAGTTCATGCTGTCCCGCGCTACGCAGCCCTTTGAGATCGTGGTCAACGAAGTGAAGAAGGATATGATCTCGGGCTACATCGCCGCACCAAAAGTGCAGCAGTCCCGCACTAACTAGACTGCGGAAAAAAGGGGGACAGCGTGGACAGAGCTGTCTGTCTCCTTTTTCCGGTGGGGCAGGCGGTTTCGCCTGCCCGATCTCTCTGTAAGCACAAAACAGCCTCGGACGCGAGCAATCGCCCTTCGTCCGAGGCCGTCTAAGAACTATGTGCCGATCGTGAAACTACTTCTGAGCGATCGTGCCCGCTCCGCCCCAGGTGTCCTTGTTGCGAGTGGTCTTCCAGTAATCGTCGCCCCACCAGTTGGCATTCGCGACCGAACCGCTATGACGCAGGATGGTGGCATGCAGGTTCGACGCAGTCTTCTTGGAAAGCTCGATCGTCATGGTCTGGTCCTGACCCTTCTCGTTCGTGAAGGCCAGAGTCATTTCCTGGGTCTGCGACGTCATGAAGTGTTTGGGCAAGTTCCACACTTTGTACAGAGCATCCGTTTCCGGCGTATGGTTCTGGATGGCTCCCAGCTCCGCTTTGGAGATCTGGCTGTACTGCACCTGCACCGAGTGCAGCGGCGTGCGAATCTCCATCGACTTCGCGGAGTTGTAGAGCGTCCCGCCGGTGTTGGGCGACAACTCGTCGATGTTTCCCTTAACGTATGTAACGGACGACGGATCAGCGGCGGCCAGAAGTCCGCCCGCCAAAACGGTGAGTGTGGTGAAAGTCAAAAAGCGCATGGTGGTCCCTTTCCACGGGATAGATCGACAGGCTGGAGTGATAGCTTTAGACCTGTCGCAGCCCTAGTACTATGCGAAAATCGGCTCGATGGGTAAATCCGCAATCCTGTGCCTTATCAGCACCCTCGGCAGCGTAGGAACTGCGGTCGCGGCCAATTCGATCGAACAGTATCTCAAGGCGCCGTTTGCCTCCGAACTCTCGGCCGCACCCTCCGGCGGAAAAGTCGCATGGATCCTGGATGAACGTGGCGCGCGCAACATATGGGTAGCCGCCGCACCGGACTACAAAGGTCGGCGCTTGACTTCTTATACAGAGGACGACGGTCAAGACCTGGGCGAGATTTCCTGGAGCATCGACGGTCGCTTCCTGGTCTACGCGCGCGGAGGCGATCTCGAGACCAACGGCGACAATCCCAATCCGCGAAATCTGCCTGAGACGCCTGAACAGGCTGTCTACGTCATTCCCTTCGATGGTGGTTCCGCTAAGAAGCTCGGCGACGGTCGTGGACCTGCCGTCTCTCGCGACGGTCGTGTAGCGTTCCTTAGGAACGCTCAAATATGGATGACCAATCTCGACGGCGCCAAGCCCGTGGAGGTCGTCCGCACCAAGGGCACATCTTCCAGACTGCAATGGGCTCCCGACGGATCGGCGCTGGCCTTCATCAGCTCTCGCGTGGATCATAGTTTCATCGGCGTCTACCGTGTCGCCGATAAAAGCGTTACGTATCTGGATCCCAGCGTGGATCGCGACAGCTCGCCCGTCTGGAGCGCCGACAGCAAGAACGTCGCGTTCCTCCGTCGAGCCTACTCATCCGCGATCTCCGTGGGTCCCGTGCGCGAAGCTGCCACTCCTTGGTCGATCCGGATTGCCGACGCATCCACCGGAGCCGGCCGCGAGATTTGGCATGCCGACAAAGGTCCCGGCAGCGCGTTTCGCGGCATCGACGCAGATTCGCAAATTCTCTGGTCTGATGGTAATCGTCTGGTATTTCCCTGGGAGCAGGACGGCTGGCTGCATCTTTATTCCGTTCCAGCCGCTGGAGGGCGCGCGCAGCTTCTGACGCCCGGTGACTTCGAAGTCGAGCATGCCTCACTTTCGCGCAACCGCCGAGATGTCCTGTTCTCCTCCAATCAGGACGATATCGATCGGCGTCACGTTTGGCGCGTCGCCGCAACGGGGGGAAAACCCTCTGCGCTGCAGCTGGGTGACGGGATCGAATGGGAGCCTGCGGAAGCTGCTGACGGAGCCGTTGCATTTCTTCGGTCCAGCTTTACCGAGACCAGCCGCGCGGCCATCAAGATCGGCAACGCGCCCGCCCGCGACCTCGCCCCCGATTCCATTCCAACCGATGTCGCCAAGGATCTGGTCAAGCCCCAACAGGTAATCTTCCCTGCCTCGGATGGCCTCACAATTCACGGCCAGCTTTTTCTGCCTCCTTCAGGTGGGCCCAAACACGCTGCAGTGATCTTCTTTCACGGCGGCTCGCAACGGCAGATGCTCCTCGGGTATCACTACCGGCGCTATTATTCCAACGCCTACTCGATGAATCAGTATCTGGCCAGCCTCGGGTTCGTCGTGCTCAGCGTGAATTATCGCAGCGGAACAGGCTACGGGCTGAACTTCCGCGAAGCCCTCAATTACGGCAACTCCGGCGGCAGCGAATATAACGACGTCATGGGTGCCGGATTATACATGGCGTCTCGCGCGGACGTCGATCCCAAGCGGATCGGCGTGTGGGGCGGATCCTATGGAGGCTACTTGACCGCCATGGCCTTGGCCCGCGCCAGTAATATGTTCGCCGCTGGGGTAGACATGCACGGCGTCCATGATTGGAGCATCCGCAGCGATCGCCAGCTCAATGCGCTCAATGCCGATGAACTGCGTGAGGTCGAGCGCACTGCTCTGCAATCCTCGCCGCTGGCCGACGTCAAGGATTGGCGTTCGCCGGTCTTATTAATCCATGGCGATGACGATCGCAACGTCGCATTCAGTCAAACCGAGCGCGTGGTCGAAGCGTTGCGAGCCCGCGGCGTTCCCTTCGAAGAGCTCATCTTCCCCGGTGAGGTGCACGAATTCCTGCTGCAGGAAAGCTGGGTCAAAGCCTATCGGGCCGGCGCCGACTTCCTGACCCGAAAACTCAAACCTTAATCGATTTTCCGCGCTGAAACCAGTTCCGTCGGTCTCGCCACCTTAGTCTAAGTCTCCGAATTGTACGGAGGTCGCTATGAATCGAATCGCTGTTTGTCTGTTTTTGACACTTTCACCCCAACTGTTGCCAGCCGCGACTGGGTACCTCGTCCACAATCTGGTTGCCGACGACAAAGCCACCGCAACCGCCGATTTCTACGATCCCCGGCTCATTAATGTCTGGGGTGTCGCCCCGGCTGGAGCCTTCTGGGTGTGCGATGTGGGAGTCTCAACGCTCTACTCGTTAAACGCGATCAACGCCACA